>ODAI010519379.1_pt1 | contig 17310 bp, 16 predicted proteins | sample 1539321 | NCBI WGS metagenome assembly ODAI01 (sample SAMN02144231, study PRJEB22623) | gut metagenome | biome: sheep rumen | host: Ovis aries | place: New Zealand | reverse complement strand
GCTGAGCGTTGAAGTGGAAGTTCCTGAGGCAGGACTCTACGAGCTCTCTATCTGCTACTGCGAACCAGGTGACACTAACAAAAAGGTCCAGTACCTTAATATCAATGGTGTCAACCAGGGCGAGGTAACGTTCCCCTACAATCTGGAATTCCAGGAGACATCAGGAGGTGTTATAAACCTGAAAGCAGGTAAAAACACCATTGAACTGAAAGCCTACTGGGGCTACACCTTCTTTGACTACCTCACCATCAGACCCGCAGATGAAAAGCTGACAAATCTTAGTCCAACAAAAACTCTCAGCAACAAGAATGCCTCCGAGTCAGCCAAAAGGCTCTACAGCTACCTCTGTGACCAGTACGGAAGCCACATAATCTCTGGTCAGCAGGAGTACTGCGGCGATCACAACCACAATATGTGGAATGACCCTGATACCCATATAAAAGATAATGAGGCCGAATTTGAGTACATCATGGATAAAACCGGCAAACAGCCTGCTATCCGTGGAATAGATATGCTCTCATATAATACCACTAATACCACCTGGCGTGATGATGCAACGGGAAGGATAATTGAGTGGACCAATAAATATCACGGCATTGCTACCGTCACCTGGCACTGGAACGTTCCCACTGAAAAAGACAGCGATGAAGTCGCCTTCTACGTTCAATCCACCGGAAATACTCCGTATACCACTTTCAGCGTTACTAATGCTGTGACAGAAGGTACATGGGAACATGAGAAGGTCCTCGCAGACATCGAACTCATAGCCGGAGAACTTAAAAAAGCCAAGGATGCTGACGTCCCGATAATCTGGAGGCCCCTCCATGAGGCTGAGGGCGGCTGGTTCTGGTGGGGCGCCGAGGGCCCTGAGCCCTGCAAGAAGCTCTACAGGCTCCTTTATGACAAGCTCACCAATGAGTACGGGCTCGACAACCTTATCTGGGAATGGACCGGTTATACCTCACCCAACTCTGCAGAATGGTACCCCGGCAACGATGTTGTCGATATTGTCGGCTATGACAAGTACAATGCCGCCGACGGACTGCCCAACCTCAGCTCAATATCTTCAACATTCTACAGTCTCGTAAAGAGCACAGACTGCGAGAAAATGGTCGCTATGTCTGAGAACGACACCATTCCTTCACTTGAGAACCTCATCAATGACAAGGCTGCATGGCTTTATTTCTGCCCATGGTATCAGAATTTTCTCAACAGCGAACAGAACAACCCCGTTGACAACCTCGTTGAGATATACAACAGCGACTACTGTATCACACTCGATGAGCTCCCGGACCTGAAGTCCTATCCATACGACGAATCAGCCTACGGCGGAGAGACTTCCACCGACACGACCGTACCCTCAGAGCTCCTTCCCGGTGATGCTACCTGCGACGGAACTGTCCAGATGAATGATGTCGTGCTTGTGATGCAGTCCATATCCAATGCCGACAAATACGGCATAGAAGGCTCAGATAAAGACCACCTGACCGAAAAAGGTCAGATGAATGCAAACGTTTATGAAAGGGAAACCAGCGGCATAACTCCAAATGATGCCCTTCAGATACAGAAGTATCTGCTTGAAATGGTTACCGAACTTTAATTTTTACAGGAGGATGATTTTTTAATGAAACTCACAAAAAGGCTGACCGCAGGAGTTCTCAGTGCACTCACACTTTCAATGAGTACACTGTCCTACTCCCCTGTACTGGCAGCGGACGAGGAGACAGAGATAGTTTACTCTGCTCCTATAAGCGAGGTTGTACAGGACTCCGGGCTTGACATCGACTATGCCCGTTCTCTCCAGTACTCACTTTACTTCTACGATGCCAATATGTGCGGAGATAGTGTTTCCGAGCATACCCGTCTCTCATGGAGAGGAGACTGCCACACCTATGATGCTCACGTTCCGATGATAGAATGGGACGGCGTCACAACTCCTTCCAGCAAGGGCGGCACAAACCTTACACCGGAATTCATGGAGAAGTACAAGAACGTCCTTGACCCCGACGGCGACGGCACTATAGATGTTGCCGGAGGCTTCCACGATGCCGGAGACCACGTCGAATTCGGTATGCCTGAAAACTACACAGCCGCAACTCTCGGCTGGGGCTACTATGAGTACCGTGATGTTTACAAAAAACTGGAACAGGACGATCACATCGAGACTATCCTCCGTCACTTCAATGACTACCTGATGAAGTGTACATTCCGTGATAAGGACGGAACTGTTATCGCTCACTGCTATCAGGTGGGTGAAGGTCATATCGACCACTCTATCTGGAATACTCCTGAGGTAGATACAATGGCACGTCCGGCCTACTTCCTCACAGCAGATAAGCCTCAGACAGACTATGTTGTATCAGCCTGTGCATCACTGGCTATCAACTATCTCAACTTCAAGGACACTGACCCTGATTACGCTGAGAAGTCCCTTGATTATGCAATGGCACTCTGGAGATTCGCAAACGACAATCCCAAGGAGCTCTCCGACAATGCCGACGGTCCAAGCGAATTCTACCGTTCAAACCACTGGGAAGATGACTACTGCTGGGCTGCTGCATGGTTATACCTTGCAACCGGCGACGCATCTGTATTCGATGAAGGCGCTTACGAGTACTTCGATTACTATGCTCCCTCAGGCTGGGCATACTGCTGGAACGATATGTGGTCCGGCGCTGCTCTGATGTGGGCTGTTATCAATGAACAGCACCCTGAGCTCGACATGGTAAATCAGATAAGAAAAGCACAGGGCAAGAATCAGTATGTATTCAAGGATTTCTGGGACGACGACTGCCTCGGCAAGTGCCTGAAAACATGGCAGAGTCTTGAAACTCCCCAGGGATTCGCATTCCTCCAGGTATGGGGAAGCTGCCGTTACAATACAGCTATGCAGCTCATCTGCCTGCTCTATGATAAGTATCACAACAACGGACAGCCCTCTGAGTGGAGCGAATGGGCAAAGAAGCAGATGGATTACGTCCTCGGTCAGAATGACATCACATTCAAGGAAGAGGCTAAATACTCTGTTCTCGCCGGCAGGAACGGCACTCACGGCCCAAGAGCTTTCGTCGTTGGATATAACGACACCGCAGTAAAGAACCCTCATCACCGTGCTGCTTCCGGACTCCTCATGGCTGAGGACCCCCGTGAGCAGAGACACATCCTCTGGGGCGCCCTAGCCGGCGGTCCTGATGGTAAAGACCAGCACGACGACGCTACTAAGGACTGGACAGAAAATGAAGTAACTATCGACTACAACGCTTGTCTCCCCGCTGCATCAGCAGGTCTCTATGCTATATACGGCACCGATGATATGGCTGTTACACCCAATTTCCCTCCCGAAGATGAGAAGCGTGCCTACGGACTCAACACTGACGGCTCCAGCTCAAACGGCTACTGGGTAGAGGCTCTCGGTCTCGATAACCGCAACGACGACGGTACCGGTGCCGTTGAAGTATCACTGAAGGTACTTTCAGGCTCCTCATCACCTTCCAAAAATATCACTGTAAGATATTTCATAAACACCTCTGAGATCCTTGACCCAAGTATCGTTGAGGCAAATAAGCTGTATGACCAGTCCGAAATGGAAATTGAAGGCGCAACAGCCTCAGTCACAGGCCCCCATAAGTTCAAGGACATGGAAGATGTCTACTATGTTGAACTGTCATGGGAAGGCTGCAATATCGTAAACTCCGGCAAGAAGAGTCAGTTCTCAGTAGGTTTCTACGGAAAAGGCTGGACTGACCCTGAGACCCACGCATATAATGTTTACAAATGGGACCCCACAAATGACTGGAGCTATGCAGACCTCAAGTTCGGTGTAAAGTCCGACTTCTTCGCTGTTGACGATCCGCCGGAGACACGTACAGAGAATATCTGTGTTTACGCTGACGGCGTTCTCGTAGGCGGTACAGAGCCTGACGGCACAAAGCCGGAAGATTCATCTGACACAGCAGAGCCTACTACAGGCGGCGACAATACTGATATAGTATGGGGCGATGCAGACGGAAATGACGTCGTTGCAATGAACGATGTCGTTCTTGTAATGCAGTCAATGTCCAACCCGGATAAGTACGGTCTGACAGGAACCGACCCCAATCACATTACAGAGGACGGACAGAACAGAGCTAATGTCTATGAACATGAGACCAGCGGTATCACAGTTCAGGACGCTCTCCAGATACAGAAATTCCTCCTCACAGACGTTGCATCCCTTGACCCTAAGGATTTTGTAAAGTAAAAAATAGGCTCCCTCTTTTGAGGGAGCCATTCTTTTTTATATTGCCGGGACATTATCCCGTTTGAGTATTTCCATAAATTCCTCTCCGGTGATAGTTTCTCTTTCAAGCAGGAAGCCTGCAAGCTCATGGAGCTTTGTCACATTGTCAGAAAGAATCTTGACCGCCTTGCTGTGTGCGTTCCGGACGATGCTGCTTACCTCTTCGTCTATTTTTGCAGCGGTTTCAGGAGAGCATACCAGTGAAGTATCTCCGCCGAGGTACTGGTTGTTTACAGTTTCAAGTGCCACCATATCAAAGCTGGAGCTCATGCCGTATCGTGTTATCATTGCTCTTGCAAGCTGAGTTGCCTTCTCGATGTCATTGGATGCTCCGCTGGTGCAGGTGTTGAATACGAGCTCCTCTGCGGAACGTCCGCCTGTAAGAGTGGCTATCCTTGCAAGGGCTTCCTCCTTCGTCATAAGGAACTTTTCACCTTCATCAACCTGCATGGTGTAACCCAGTGCTCCGGAGGTACGTGGGATAATGGTTATCTTATGTACCGGTGCTGAATCCTTCTGCATTGCCGCTACAAGTGCGTGTCCTATCTCATGGTAGGCTATGAGTTCCTTTTCCTTCTGGGAAATAACTGCGTTCTTGCGCTGATAGCCTGCTATTACAACTTCAACGCTCTCTTCAAGGTCTGACTGGCTCACCTGATTTCTTCCGTTTCGCACGGCTCTGAGGGCAGCCTCGTTGATAATGTTTGCAAGCTCTGCTCCGGACGCTCCTGCTGTAGCCCTGCCTATTGCATTGAAGTCAACATCCGGCTCTATACGTACCTTCTTTGCGTGTACCTTCAATATTGCCTCACGGCCTGCAAGGTCCGGGAGCTCTGCCGGGATGCGCCTGTCAAAACGTCCCGGACGGAGAAGAGCCGGGTCAAGTGACTCCGGTCTGTTGGTAGCTGCAAGTATGACAACTCCCTTTTTGCCGTCAAATCCGTCCATTTCAGTAAGGAGCTGATTGAGTGTCTGCTCCCTTTCATCATTGCCGCTGTGAGTGCCGTCACGTTTTTTTCCTATGGTATCTATCTCGTCGATGAATACTATACAGGGAGCCTTTTCATTGGCCTGCTGGAAAAGGTCCCTGACCTTTGCAGCTCCCATTCCCACGAACATCTCCACGAATTCAGAGCCTGATATTGAGAAGAACGGCACATTTGCCTCACCTGCAACTGCCTGTGCAAGAAGAGTCTTTCCGGTACCGGGAGGTCCCACAAGAAGTGCACCCTTAGGGAGATTTGCACCGATGTCTGCATACTTTCCGGGGTTGTGAAGGAAGTCAACTATCTCTACAAGGGCTTCCTTAGCCTCGTCCTGACCTGCAACGTCAGCAAAGGTCTTGCCGGTCTGGGCTTTGACGTATATCTTAGCATTGCTCTTGCCGAAAGACATTGCATTTCCAAGTCCGCCCATACGCTTGCTCATACCCTTCATCAGTATGTTCCAGAGGATTATCATGAAAACCAGGGGAAGTACCCATGATACCAGAAAGCTGGCAACCGGATTCTGCTCCTCTATACTTCCTGTGAAGTCTATGCCTCCCTTTTCATACAGTCTTGTCACAAGGTCCGGGTCCTCAACTCTTATCGTAGAATAGAGCTGCTCTGAACCGTCTGCACCCTTTACCTTGAAAAGTATCGTGTCCTCTTTTATCTGTACCTGCTCAACGGTACCGTCGTCTACTTGTTTGAGGAAAAAGCTGTAATTCGTATCCTTTATTTTAGCCTTTTTCACAGCCGGTATAACGAATGCATTGTATACCAGAATGAGTATCAGTGCTATAATGGCAAAAATCAGGAAACTTCGCTTATTATTTTTATTCTTTTCTTCTTTCATTGAAAGAATCATCTCCTTTTCGTGTCATGAGATGATTATAACATACTATTGACAAAAAAACAACAAGCAAATTGTGAGATTTATGAAAGTTTGGTGAAAGAATTATCTGGAAGTCCGGTCAAAAATGTGGGACGCTCATGAGAGCGTCCCTATTATTTTATGTTAGCGTCGGGTCAAGAGTATCTATAAGCTCCAGGAGATACCTTTGTATCTGCAATGCATCATTGACTGTGATGATGCCGTTTGCGTTGTCATAGACATTGGCATTTATCTGTCCCTGCTCTGTGATATGGTCCTTGTCCGTGCCGTTGAGGCCATACTTGTCCTGGTCAGCTATGGACTGCATAACAAGGACGACATCATTCATTTTTACCTCGGAATCGCCGTCTGCATCGCCCCATACTATAGAGCCGCCTACTTCCAGCACACTGCATATCTCCACAGTTTTTTCAATTCCCTCAGAAGATACAGTTTTAACAGAGTATTCTCCGACTGTTTCAGCATCAGCACTTTCAATGGTATAAGTACTGCTCTGTGCTCCGATTATTGGCTCTCCGTCCTTGAACCACTGAAATCCGGCACCGTCAATAAGAGTCTCCACAGCCATGGTATAGCTTGCGCCTCTCTTGAGTCTGATATAGTTTTCAGCAGTGTAAACTTTGAAATTTCCAGGTACTTTACACTCAGCAGAACTCACATCTCCAAGGACATTCCATTCATTGGCACTGTCCTGTAGGAAAAGTCTGACTGACTGGAGCTCAGTTCCGCCTTTAAGGCCCATTAGGTCGAGAGGTATCTTGAATTCAACTGTATCACCCTGCCACTTGCACACAGCACCCTCATGTGAACCGTGGTTGAAGTAAACAAATCCATTAGACTGGAAGTATATCCAGTAGGACTCCCCGTCTGCCCTTGTGAGCCGCAGGTTGTACACCGGAGCTGATGCTGTGTCCGGAAGATGTCCCATTACGTATAAGTACTCCTCATCTGCCGTCATAGAAACAGTACTGCCATTGTTTTCAGCGATGAGCATATCATCTGTCCACTCAGTATGAGAAGACACCGTCCCGTCAGTTATCACCTGTCCCCTGACAGTATGGGCATATCCCTCATTTTCGGGAAGTCCGCTGACATTGAAGCTGTTCCTGAATGAATGACTTTCTGCCTCTGTGACTTTTACAGTACCCAGAAGGTCTGCTCCGAGAGATGCGTTCCACACTCCGCTGTTAGCAAACCGCACTGACCTCATGCCCATTTGCGAAACGTCATTCATTCCCTCAGTTATCTTCAGATAGACGTTCCAGTCACCGGCAGGGATACTACCGGGAAGCTCCAAGGTCACTTTTTCGTCGACAGTGGTGCAGGAGTACCACTTATTCGTATCAAGTCCGCCGTCACAGCGGTAATAGACTCCGTCCTTTTCAAGGAGGAAATATGAGGACTGCTTTGGTATCGGATTGGCAAAGCCTGTATTTTCCACCCGGAAGTGCAGGTCCACACTTCCGCCCTGTGTAGTCTCAGGAGTCAGCTCAGACTTTCTCAGCACAAACCTGTAGCCTATGTGGTCACGGATGAACCGAAATACGTTCTGGCCGTAATAAGCGGAATTGTCCGCACCCTCAACGTCACAATCTGCACCAAAGGTATAGTCCTTATAGAGCTGGAAAATATTTGCATTTATATAGCTAAGGTGGGTTTTGTACATCTCAGGTATGGCATTTTCCGGGAGGTATGTGTCATACTGTTTTGCAAAGTCGATATTTCCTGAAAATTCACCGCCGAAGTAAGCTGTAAGAGTCTGCCGGCCCAGCCACGAAGTCTCTTTTTCACGGTCAGAGTAGGTGCCAAGGTCAGAATTACTGCCCATATAGCCGTCGTCATAAAGCCCTACACGGCTGGCCCGGCTCCCCTCCTCCAGTACATAGTCTCCAAGCTCGGAACGCTTTATCCCTGCCCATTCTGCAAATATATCCGGAGTCCTGACCGTAACAGGCACCGGCGACGGTACGCAGTCCAGCATTGCGTCCAGCAGCTTTGCCTTGTAGTCTACTGTAACATACTTTCCGCCGTGCTGCTCTCCCCATTTTCCCACAAATCCTGACTCAACAAAGCATAGTATGTCCTTGTAGTCCTCCAGGATGCCGCTTTCCTTTATCTGGCTGATATGTTTAAGGACCTGCTCAAAAGTTGCAGGCTCAGGGTCTGCCTGACCAAGGGCATCATAACGAAATCTGAGGGCTACCATGCATCCATTTTTCCGGCAGTTCTCAAATGTAGTCCGCCATGCAGTGAAAAACGCCTCGTCAAGGTCATAGTCCGTTCCGGGAGTATAGGTGCCGTCCTCGTTCTCAGTTCCGTTAGCTCCGCTGGAAAAACCGCCTATATCCACAAAAAACAGTACAAGTGAACCAGTTGGACTGTATGTAGGAGTGCTGCCAGGCTTGCACACCGGCCAGATAGTGGTCGTATATCCTGCTCCAGGATTGGAGATAGTCTCAACTGTCTCTGTATAGGAAATTCCGCTGTCTTTCAGCACCGGAGCGTCTGTTTCTCCGGCATATGCAGATATAGTCCCGCAAGTTCCGCAGGCCAGAACAGCAGCGGTGAGAGAAGATATTATCCTGTACCTCAAGTGATCGCCCCCTGTAAAATATAGTTTGATTATAGCATATTTTTCATCATATTTCAATAGTTTTTATGCAAGTTTATCCGTTAGCCAAAATATGTACGGTTTTATACGTTTCTTTTCCCGAAAATGCTTGACTATTATGATGAAATATGCGATAATTATAAGGTATTGATTTAAGAAAGCAGGTCATAAATATGATGAAATACGTTCTCACATTCCTTATCTCCATGGTACCTATCGTCGAGCTGAGAGGCGGAGTCCCCTTCGGCATCGGCATGGGCATTAAGTGGTATTACGCTCTCCCCGTTTGCATGATAGGCAACATGATACCGGTGCCATTCATTTTCTTCTTCGCAAGGCACATACTTGAATGGGGCAAGGACAAGCCCGTCATCGGCAAGTTCTGCACATGGTGCCTTGAAAAAGGCGAAAGGGGCGGTCAGAAGCTCCAGGAAAAGGCTGGACGCGGTCTTTTCGTTGCCCTTCTTCTCTTCGTTGGCATCCCGCTCCCCGGAACCGGCGCATGGACCGGCACTCTTGCTGCATCTTTCCTCAACATGGACTTCAAAAAGAGCGTTATCGCTGTTATCTGCGGAGTACTTCTTGCCGGTATAATAATGACTGTACTCAGTCTGGCAGGATTTGCTGCTTTTACTGCTGCAAAATAAAAAGCATATATGGAAAAAGGGGAATATTATGAAAACAGTCATTATCCACGGTCAGAGCCACAAGGGTTCTACCTTCCAAATAGCTCATCTGCTTGCTGACAAGCTGGGCGGTGAAGTAACTGAATTCTTCCTTCCAAGGGACTTCGGAGAATTCTGCTGCGGATGTACAAATTGCTTCGTAAACGGCGAGGATAAATGCCCACATTACGAAAAGCTCTCCCCTATCACAAAAACCATTGACAATGCTGATGTGATAATACTTGCAAGTCCTGTTTATGTCTACCACGCAACAGGAGCAATGAAGGCTCTGCTGGACCACTATGGCTACCGCTGGATGCCTCACAGACCTGAAGGCTCAATGTTCAGAAAGCAGGGAGTCTGTATCTCTACCGCTGCCGGTGCAGGAATAAAGTCCACTAACAAGGATATGGCTGACAGTCTGCTATTCTGGGGTGTGGGAAAAATATACCAGTTCGGGACCGGTATTGCAGCTGCAAGCTGGGAACAGGTCAGTGATAAGAAACGGCACTCCATCGAAAAAAATGTATCATCTATATCAAAGAAAATACTGAGCTTCCAGAACAAAGTCCGCCCCGGAATAAAAACCAGGATGCTGTTCTCTGTGATGAGGCTCTTCCAGAAAAAAGGACTCAATCCTCTTGATACTCAGCACTGGAAGAAAAATGGCTGGCTGGACCGTAAACGTCCATGGAAATGATATACTGTCGAGTCTGCGATCGCAGGCTCTTTTTTTTGCATTTTCACACCTTCCCTGCCTTTGGAATATATTAAAACGTGCGGAAACATCTGCACGGTGTTCTCCGCAAATACGAAAGGAGGACTATCATGAACCTCGACCTTTTTGATAATATCGACGGGCTCATGCTCCGTGAACGTGAGAATTACCTCGGTGACCCCCGCAATACCTCGGTCCCGGCAAACGGCTCCGGAACATCCCGTTTTCCTGCTAAAACTCCACTTGCTATGGCCTACGTGCCATTCCAGCAGTGGGGAGAAGTCTATGACGATGACAAGGCCCTCTGTCAGGGAACTCTTTTTCCCGACCTTGACCTGCCTTTCAAAGGAGGCGACCCTCGTGAATGAGAAAAATGCTCTTCTTATGAAGATAAAAAAGTATGACTTCACACTCAAGGAGCTCAATCTCTACCTCGATACTCATCCTGACTGCCGCCGTGCTCTGGCAATGTTCAGCAAGTACAAAAAGCTCCGTGAGAATGCCCTTAATGAATACGTCTCCAGATTCGGTCCTCTTACCCCCGAACAGTCCGAAGATACCGAACACTGGTCATGGACAGACGGTCCCTGGCCCTGGGAAAGGAGATAAGTTATGTGGCAGTATGAGAAAAAATTACAGTACCCCGTAAAAATAAAAACTCCCAATGCCAAGCTGGCTAAGGTCATCATATCTCAGCTCGGAGGTCCTTATGGCAAATGGATATAGAAAACATTCCGGACAGTTGTTAATGGATATTATTGATGTATACAAAATTTCTTATTTTCGGCAGCATACGACAATTTCCGACATTTTTCGCCAAATCTTGCTATTGCATGACTCTGAAAAAAATGTTATAATATGCAGGCTGAATAAGAAAAAAGGGGGAAAATGATGAACTATAACGCTTACATAGACGATGCAGAACTCAGAGAATCTCTTCACACTCATGAATTCATACCGATCGCCGCATTTATCTTTATCTGCCTCATAAACCTGATATGAGAACAGCTCCCTTTGATGAACTTTCAAAGGGAGCTGTTTTATTCTTCTATGTTTATACTGAGAGCTGAAATGTCCCCAAGAGGTATCCTGTCCCCGTCTGTGAAAATGAGCATATTCTCATAATGGTCCACCGTACGTACTTCTCCGTTTTTTTCTTCATAATGTCCTCCTGACTTCTTTTCGTCAGGCACAAAATATCTCACCATTACCTCAGGACGTTCAACTATGCTCTCCTCAAGTAGGTTCAATGTGTAGTTGAGCTCATCGTTCTCATCCTCCGTCAGTACTCTCCGGCTGTCAGTCAGGCGGGCAGTTTCTGCAACCGCATCCCCATACCCCACCAGTGCTGCAAACGGTGAGAACTGTGCAGCACGGTCCTCCATTGACATCGGCGGAAATTCTGCGTACTGCGGACGTTTCATATACTTTATCTCATCATTGCGGTCAGCCATTTTAAGCTCCTTTCCTGACAGTTCAGGCTTTATGGCCTCCTATCTGTCTGTTGCGGTCCTTGGCAGTTGCCCCGTCACTGAAATTTCTTCCCTTGAGAACTGCATTTTTTCCGAATCTATGCTTGATATCCAGCATTGCCTGCTGGAGCGCTTTTTCCTTTTCAAGGGACTTTTTCTCCTTTGCACGGCTGCTTAGCATTTCCTCTGTATCGAACAGACTTAACTGCTCATAACGCTCGCTGTCAGGGATGTTCTCTTCACGTATGACGTTGCAGGCTGCCAGATTTATCCTTCTCGCAAGCAGGTCATTGTCCACGATACGGTCAAAGAGCTCCATTACCGCCTCCGTCATCTTTCGTGCAGAGGATGTGTGTTTTTCAAGATTTATAGTACCATGGCCATGTTTCGGTACCTTCCTGCCGTAGTAGTCCTCAACTATCTCACCGGCATAGCGCCCGCTGGAAAGACTTTCCTTGTCATAGCCTATGGTCAGGACCAACTGGTCAGTCACAAGGCCCTTATCAACAAGGTCAAGAGAGAGCATATCCGCCATTTCCCAGACTATGAGCCTGGTCTGTTCAACGTCTGTAGGACATTGCAGCACCTGTCCGGATGTGATACTGTTATTCTGCGGCCTGTAGGCCTTTACGTCAGAAATAGCCGTAGGCTCCACTCCCCAGGCATGGTCAATGAGCAGCTCTGCATTTTTTCCGAACACCTTATAAAAATTCCTGATGTGATAAAGGTCCAATGAGCGCCAGGCTATCTCCCCCATTGTGGTTATACCCATTTTTTCAAGCCTGCGTGCGGTTCCGGAGCCTACTCTCCAGAAGTCAGTCAACGGATAGTGGTCCCAGAGCTTTTCACGGTAACTGAGCTCATCAAGCTCCGCTATCCTTACTCCGTCCTTGTCGGCCGGGATATGCTTTGCTACTATGTCCATTGCTACCTTGCAAAGATACATATTCGTTCCTATACCGGCGGTTGCTGTTATCCCCGTCTCTGAGAGAACGTCCTGTATCAGCATTCGTGCAAAGCCGTGACCGTCAACGTTGTAGGTGTGAAGATACCCTGTCGCATCAATAAAGACCTCGTCAACTGAATAGGCAAATATATCCTCCGGAGCCACATATCTGAGGTAAATCCCATATATCCGGGCACTGACATTCATATAATGGGACATTTGCGGAGTTGCTGCGATATAATCCAGAGCGAGCGACGGGTCAGACTGGAGTTCTGAGTGTATGAAGCTCTGACCTTTGAATTTTCCTCCGGGTGCTCTGCGCTGCCTCTGACTGTTTATCTCCCCTACCTTTTCTATGACCTCAAATAGTCTGGCTCTTCCGGAGATGCCATAGCTTTTAAGCGAGGGGGATACGGCAAGACATATGGTCTTTTCAGTACGGCTCTTGTCCGCAACTACAAGGTTTGTATTCAGCGGGTCAAGTCCACGTTCTACACATTCGACACTTGCATAAAATGATTTTAGGTCTATGGCAATATATGTTTTTCCCATTGTCTCACCGCCCTTTGTTATCCTTATATTATTAGTATACCACATGACAGTGTTTTTTTCAATGGATTTTTCCTTCATCACCTAACATGAATTTTTCAAGAGAGGATACCTCTTCATAATTTGCACTGAGATACCATTCCAGAGCCTTTCCGATATTGGCTGTTATCCTTCTGGAATACTCATTTCTGCGGCTCTCAGTCAGGGAATCCCAACGTACCATTGTCCCGTCTATTTCAATATAGCTGGACGCTGTCAGCTTGTGTCCTTTTGACATATCATCACCTCTTTAAATATTATTCACATACTGTTTGTACTCTTGCAGGCATTTCAGAAATTTCATACTCTGATCATGTCGGATGAGAGCACAATTCCAAAGAAAGGAGTTTCTTAATGAAAACAGGAGCCGCATACATAAGAGTTTCAACTGACGAACAGGTGGAGTTCTCACCGGACAGCCAGCTCAGAGCTATAAAAAATTATGCAGAGGGACACGATATTTTTATCCCAGAGGATTATATTTTCATCGACGAAGGGATCAGCGGCCGAAAGGCTGATAAACGGCCTTCATTCCAGCAGATGATATGTACCGCTAAGCTGCGTCCTAAGCCTTTTGATGTCATACTGCTCTGGAAATTCAGCCGTTTTGCCAGAAACAGAGAGGACAGTATCGTTTACAAATCAATGCTGAGAAAACAGTGCGGCATAGAGGTCATTTCTGTCTCAGAACAACTCAGCGAGGATAAGACCTCTATTCTCATCGAGGCTATGATAGAGGCTATGGATGAGTACTATTCTCTCAATCTCGCTGAAGAGGTCAGACGGGGAATGAATGAAAAATTCTCCAGAGGAGGGATGGTTTCTCAGCCGCCCTTCGGTTACAAGGCGGAAAAAGGGATGTTCTTACCTGACGAGAATACCGCTCCCGCTGTCAGAATGATATTTGAGGATTTCAACAATGGCATGGGGATAAGAAGTATTGCCGAAAAATTGAACAGACTGGGCATCCGTACTTCAAAAGGCGGAAAGTTCGAGAACCGCTCGGTGGAATACATCCTCACCAATGTCACCTACCTCGGCAAGCTGAGGCGAAGTAAAAACGGACGCAGTTCTGACCGCTTCCACACCTCTGAGGATACTGTTGTAGTGGAAGGACTTCATGAACCGCTAATCAGCCAGGAGGTTTTCGACTCGGCACAGTCAAGGCGCAGTTTATTAAAAAAATCTTTCGGGAAATACGCTCACCACGGTCAGACTGTCCATATATTGAAGGGACTGGTCAGATGCAGTGCCTGCGGTTCAACTATGGTATATCAGTCCGCCGGAAAAAGCCTTCAATGTCACAGCTACTCCAAAGGCAGATGCAGTGTATCACATTGCATATCAGTAAAAAAGCTGACTCAAGCTGTCTTGGAAAAAATACGCAATGACTTTGGAGATCTCCCCATTTCAATTGATATTTCAGTTTCCGCTCCGGATGAAATGCCTTCGGAAAATTTTGAACAGCTTATCCAAAAAGAAAATGATAAACTTGCCCGTGTCCGTGAGGCGTATGAATCAGGCATCGACTCTCTCACTGAGTACATGGAAAATAAAAACAGAATAACCAAACGCATCACTTCTATAAAGTCCGAACTGGCAAATACCCATGATCACCCTATTAAAACTAAACGTACTTCCCTTCATTTATCATTCTCTGTATTGGATAACGAAAATGTAAGTCCTGCAATCAGGAACCTTATCCTGAGAACGTTTATTGACAAGATAATTTTCCAGAAAACAGACCATTCGGCAGTACTATACTATAAGCTCTGAGCTTTTCATATCCTTTTGCCGTCCGGAGGTCCTGACGGAGAACTTGCTGCATCTCTCAGATACCTCAATCAGCGCTATGCTATGCCTTACGGCGAAGTAAAGGGTCTGCTTACTGATATAGGCACCGAGGAGCTCGCCCACTTCGAGATGATCTCAGCTATCCTTTACCAGCTCACTAAGGACCTGTCCAGCGAGGAGATAAAAGCCAGCGGCTTTGACACGTATTTCGTTGACCATACAACCGGCATATATCCCGTTGCCGCATCCGGTGCTCCTTTTACAGCAGCTTACTTCCAATCAAAGGGCGATATAATTACGGACCTGCATGAGGATATGGCTGCTGAACAGAAGGCACGTACAACGTACGACAATATCCTTCGTCTCGCTGACGACCCTGACGTCCGTGACCCTATCAGGTTCCTTCGTGAACGTGAGATCGTTCATTACCAGCGATTCGGTGAAGCGTTCCGGTCAGGATAACATTTGCTCTTCGCTCAGGACTATCGCTTAATATCAAGCAATACTTTGATCTATTTATCATTCAGACAGGCTCTGCTGGCATAGAATATATCGGAGGCGATACCTATGACAAATTCAGATATGAGCGGTCATGTTATCAAAACATCCGAAGTTGATGTAAAAAAAGGGACGATGACTATCGAGGAACTTACACCTGAATGGTCTGATGACGCTTTGATGAAAAAAACTGAGTCCGCACTTTATGACATTTTTTCTAAGTACAGAAATGAACGGTAGTCTTATAGCAATTTACGCAAGACAATCCGTAGACCGTGCAGACAGTATATCTATCGAGCAGCAGATAGAGCTTTGCAGGTACGAAGCCAAAGGTGAAGTCTGCAAAACATATACGGACAGAGGGTACAGCGGAAAAAATACTAACCGGCCACAGTTCTCACAGATGATGAATGACATCCGAAACGGACTTATCAATACTGTTATAGTTTACAAGCTGGACCGTATCAGCCGTTCAATACTTGATTTTTCAAATATGATGGAGTTATTTGAAAATCATGAAGTCAAGTTCATTTCGGCAACAGAAAAATTCGATACCTCTTCACCTATGGGAAATGCTATGCTGAATATCTGCATCGTTTTTGCTCAGCTTGAACGTGAAACTATACAGAAACGTGTTGCTGATGCTTACTATTCCAGAAGTCAGCGTGGGTTCTATATGGGCGGTCCTATCCCCTATGGATTCAGAAAAGTTCCGACTATTATTGACGGAATAAATACATCTATGTATGAACCTGTCCCGGAAGAAGCGGAGGTGGTCAGGCTGATATATGAGATGTACTCTCATCCGTGTACGTCTTATGGCGATATAGTTGAACATATCAATAAACTGAAGATAAAAAAACGGAGGAAGAACTGGACCAGGCCGAGAATAAGAGAGCTTATACTTAACCCTATCTATGTCCGTGCTGACCTGGATATCTATAACTTTTTTGTCAGCAAAGGTGCAGAGGTCTTTGCTCATCCTGCTGATTTTATCGGTGAAAACGGCTGTTACAGCTATAAAAACAAAAACGATAAGAAAAAAGATACCGCATCTCTTGAAGGCAGTCACATTGTCCTTGCTCCTCATAAAGGGATAGTTGACTCTGAGGTATGGCTGAAATGCCGTGAAAAATGTTCTTCAAGATCCCTGATGATCACATCACAGAAGGCAAGTAATTCATGGCTTTGCGGCAAGATCAAATGCGGTGAGTGCGGATATGCCCTCATTGCTAAGCAATTCAATACACGTAAGGGCAGGTATCTCTTTTGTTCAAACAAGATGAACTCAAAATCTTGCTGCGGTGCCGGCACTCTTTATACAGATGAGGTAGAACAGCTCCTCTGCAGCATGATAAGGAAAAAGCTCTCAATGTTCCCTACTCTGTCAAATTATAGGGATGATGTGCCGGATAAAATGGTAACAGAGCTTGAGACAGAGCTTGCAGAGACCGAAGTTGAAATAAACTCACTGCTTGAAAAGGTCGGTTGTTCTGACACTGTGTTGTTTCGATATATTAACGAACGAATAAATACTCTTGATAAAAAAAGAGCAGAAATTATCAAAAGTCTGACGAACCTGAAAAGCAAAAAGAAAATACAGTCCCACGAGATAGACTACCACTTAGCGTTATGGGAAGAATTGAGTTTCAACGACAAACGCCAGGTTGCTGATACACTTATCCGTGTGATATATGCATCAGAAAAAAAGCTGACTATACAATGGCGAGTTTAGTCCAACGCATACAAACAGCCCCCATGGAGAACCATGGGGGCTGAAGTTTCAGCTTAGGGAACTAAGCTCATTCATCTTCTCTGCGCTTTCTTGAAACGAATGCGGTAGCTGCTGCGAGAGCTAAAG
>ODAI012941201.1_pt1 | contig 17311 bp, 14 predicted proteins | sample 1539321 | NCBI WGS metagenome assembly ODAI01 (sample SAMN02144231, study PRJEB22623) | gut metagenome | biome: sheep rumen | host: Ovis aries | place: New Zealand | reverse complement strand
GAGCGGTTCCCTCCGCAGCGAGAGGAAGGATCAGAGTGAATCCCTGCGAATACAATGCGATTGATCCGTGGCATGACACCCCCGCTCAGGCTTTGATCCTCGCCTCCACTCTATGGCGACGGAAAAGTGTCGGAAATAGCACCCCGACAGTCGCAAAATCCGACATGAGGGAGGAACAGCGCGGGACTGGGCTATATTTGGACCCGGGGGAGGCGGCTATACAATAAATTGTGTTTTGTCAATGGTTGCGGCGATTGTCGGAAGGTAGAAAAAACTGGCTGATCCGGGCAAAAATTTAGCAAAATTTTAGATTCGAAAAATCCGCTGAGAGAGAAATGATGTGCTATCATAGTAAAGGAAATAGAAAATGACAAGGAGACTGTGCTGAAATATGGCAGATATGATGGGAGATATGGATATAGCGTTTCCGAATCTGGGAATCTATCTGCGCAATGTGCCCAAGACCATTATGATCGGCAATTTCGGCATCGCGCTCTATGGCGTCGTGATCGCGATCGGTATGATCCTGGGGCTTACGCTGGCCGCGAGGCTCATGAAGAAGATCGGAGAGGATCCCGATACGATCTGGGATCTGGCGGCGTATCTGATCATTTTCGGTATTATGGGCGCCAGGATCTACTATGTGATCTTTATGTGGGACTACTACAAGAACGATCCGATCCAGATCCTGAACCTGCGGGGCGGCGGACTGGCGATCTACGGCGGTATTATTGCCGGGGTCGTGACGCTGTGGGTCTACTGCAAGGTGAAGAAGAAGAGCCTGCCGGTCGTTCTGGACTGCGTGGTCTGCGGACTTCTTGTGGGGCAGATCCTCGGAAGATGGGGGAATTTTTTCAACCGAGAAGTCTTCGGGGAGTACACGGACGGCCTGTTTGCTATGAGAATACCCGTGAGTATGGTGAGGGAGCGGGATATTTCGCCGCTGATCGCCTCCCATATGACGGAGGGAACCAATTATATCCAGGTTCATCCCACTTTCCTGTATGAGGGAATGTGGAACCTGATGCTTTTGATCCTGCTGCTTTTGTATCTGGAGCACAGGAAGTTTAACGGAGAGGTCGCTCTTCTGTATTTTGCCGGATACGGGATCGGCAGGGCGATCATCGAGTCGATCAGGACGGATCAGCTCTATATTACCGGGACGAACATCCCGGTCTCCATGGTCCTGGGAATCGCGATGGCAGCGGTATCCATCTGCGCTATCCTGGTGATCCGCGCGCGGAACGCGAAGAAGGAGACGGGCTGAACCCGCACAGAGAACAGGAGATTACCGCAGCAGAGCTGCTGCGGAGTGAGAGATAGAGAACGGGGACAGAAGCTGCCCTCTATTTTGTGTACGCGATTTTTCCAGACGGCTATTGAAAATGGACGTCCCAATTGGTATGATTGTGAAGTAAAGTGGCACAAAGTGGAGGGAAGTGGAAGATGTTCATGGGAGAATATGGTCATTCACTGGATCCCAAGGGGAGAGTGATCATACCGTCCAGGTTCAGAGAGGCGCTCGGAGAGAGGTTCGTGATCACGCGAAGCCTCGATCCCTGTCTGTGCGTCTACGCGATGGAGGACTGGGAGAAGTTTGTCTCGCGCCTCAATGATATTCCCTACAATGTCAGAAAGCAGAGACAGCTGGTCCGGTTCTTTTTGTCCGGTGCCAATGAAGCGGAGCCCGACAAGCAGGGCCGCGTCCTGATCCCCGCCGGGCTCAGGGAGGCAGCGGGAATCAAGAAAGACGTGATCTTCGTGGGCGTCGGATCCAGGATCGAGATCTGGAGCCGGGAGACCTGGGAAGAGAACATGTCCAGTGATGAGATCAACGAGATAGCAGAAGAGATGCTGGGGAACGGATTTGAAATTTGAGCATACGTCGGTGCTTCTGGAGGAAGTGCTTGAGAATCTGGCCATCAGGCCGGACGGAATCTATGTAGACGGAACGCTGGGAGGCGGAGGGCATTCCTTCCATATTCTGGAGAGGCTTACCGCCGGCGGAAGGCTGATCGGGATCGATCAGGACACCGACGCGATCGCGGCGGCGGGCGAGCGGCTCTCACAGTTCGGCGATGCCGTGACGATCGTACACGACAACTATGAGCATATTGCAAATGTGCTGGAGGATCTGTCGGTGACGTCTGTGGACGGGATCCTGCTGGATCTGGGCGTCTCCTCCTATCAGCTGGATAATCCGGAGAGAGGATTTACCTACAGGACGGATGCCCCGCTGGACATGAGAATGGATCAGAGCAGCGCGCTGACCGCCAGAGAGATCGTCAATACATATTCGGAAGAGGAACTGCCCCGGATCCTCAGGGAGTACGGGGAAGAGAAGTGCGCGGCGAGGATCGCCGCCAATATATGCAGGCAGAGGAAGGTGAAGCCGCTGGAGACCACAGGAGACCTGAGCAGTATCGTGCGGGCCTCCATCCCGGCCAGGATGAGAGAAAAGGGAGGCAATCCCGACAAGAGGACCTTCCAGGCGATCCGGATCGCCTGCAACAGGGAGCTGGATGTTCTGCGGGATTCGCTGGACACCATGATCGGTCTGTTGAATCCCGGCGGAAGGCTTTGCGTGATCACCTTCCATTCGCTGGAGGACCGCATTGTCAAGAACGCATTCAGGAGAAACGAGAATCCATGCACCTGTCCGCCGGAGTTTCCGGTGTGCGTGTGCGGGAAGAAATCCAGAGGCAGAGTGATCACGCGCAAGGCGATCGTGCCCTCCGCCCGCGAGCTGGAAGTCAACAGACGCTCAGCCAGCGCCAAACTCAGGGTATTCGAGAAAAAATAATGCAGCCTGGCAGTCCAGGAGGTAAGGAGCAGAAATGATCAAGGCGACACAGAGGCCGAAGAAGAACAGAAGCGGCCGCGGCAAAGTTATATACAGCGATTCGTTTGCACAGGACCGCCGGTCGTATATTGACGGGACGGCGGCGCCCGACGATTTCTGGACAGAGGTCTCCCAGGAGGAGATCCACCGCAGCAACGCGGATATCCGGGTCGCCGCGAGGCGCACCAGAGAGCAGGCCATGCATATGAACCGGAAGTATGCCATGTTTATGGCATGTCTGGTGGCGGCCATGACCTTCTGCCTCATCGGGTATATCAAGCTCATGTCCGATATTTCAGCGACCAACAAGCAGATCGCCTCACTCGAGTCGCAGCTGTCGGAGCTCCGCTCCTCCAATAACGAGGTTTACAACGAGCTCACCGGAAACGTGGACCTCGAGGAGATCCGGAGGATCGCCATCGACGAATTCGGAATGAAATATGCCGATCAGGACCAGATTGTGGTATACTCTGATTCCAAAGGCGATTCCGTCCATCAGATCGCCGATATTGACCAATGAGCGTCCGGCAGGAGACGCTGATTCTGATCGTGTAGGATTGTGTAAGGATATAAATGAGTAAGAGGGTAGTTAAAGGGAAAAATACCCGTGGAGGATACAGGCGATTCACTATAAGCATGCAGAGAAAGCTGGTGGTACTTTTTGCAGGAGTACTACTGGCTTTTGTCGCGTTAGCAGTGAGGCTTTTTCTGATCAACCGGGATAACGGGCAGGTGTATACGATGCAGGTGCTGTCCCAGCAGGCCTACGAGAACCAGACCATCCCCTTCAAGAGAGGAAGGATCATGGACGCCAAGGGAACGGTGCTCGCCGACAGCCAGCTGGTCTACAACGTCATCGTAGACTCCAAGCAGATCCTGGAGAAGGACGCCTACCTGGAGCCGACGCTGGACGCTCTGGAGAGCCTGGGGATCAACCGCAACAGGATCAGGGAGTACATCACCAACCATCCGTCCTCCCAGTATTACATAGCTATGAAGAATCTGTCCTATCAGGACAGGAAAAACTATGTGGACAGGATCAATGAGGGCATACAGCTGGAAAAAACCAATAAGATCCCCGCGTCGCAGAGAAAATATGACAATATCAAGGGAATCTGGTTCGAGAGCGGCTACGCGAGATTCTATCCGCACTCCGATCTGGCCTGCAATGTCCTGGGCTTTTCGGGATCGGGCAACGTCGGAACGGGCGGCCTGGAGGAGTATTACAACGATACGCTCAACGGCGTCGTCGGAAGAAAGTACGGATACCTGGACGAGGGCCTGAACATGGAGCAGACCATTATCGACGCCAAGGACGGCAACAACCTCGTGCTGACGCTGGACGCCAATATACAGAGCATCGTCCAGAAGTATCTGCAGAAACACGACGACGAGTATAAGGATTTCAATCATCCGGGCAACGGCAGCAACAACGCGGCCTGCATCGTCATGGACGTCAACAGCGGCGAGATCCTGGCTATGGCCGGAACTCCGTTCTACGACCTCAACCAGCCCTCCGACCTGGCGGCGCTGGTGGGCATGCCCAAGCTCGATGCCAACGACGAGCCGACGGACAGCTACCTGAGCTATACGGACCTGCTCGTCATGTCCGACGAGGACAAGCCCCGATACCTCAACGCGCTTTGGAGCAACTTCTGCGTCAGTGAATATTTTGAACCGGGATCCACCGCCAAGCCCTTCACAGTGGCGGCGGGACTGGAGACGGGGAGTATCGAGGACGGGGAAACCTTCTACTGCAACGGCTACAAATATGTGGATGGATTCGAGATCAAGTGCCATAACAGAGAGGGCGACGGCCTTGTGTCTGTCAGCCAGGCCGTGGAGCGCTCCTGCAACGTCGCGCTGATGGAGATCGCGGACGCGGTGGGCAAGGAGAATTTCACCAAGTTCCAGAACATCTTCAATTTCGGACTCAAGACCGGCATCGACCTGGCCGACGAGGCGAGGACGGACAGCTTCGTCTCGGACTCCACCATGACCGATTCCATGCTGGCTACGAACGCCTTCGGCCAGAACTTCGACGCCACGATGATCCAGATGGTCACGGGGTTCTGCTCCCTGATCAACGGCGGCAACTACTATGAGCCCCACGTGGTCAAGAAGATCACGAGTCCCAGCGGAACGACCCTGAAGACTTTCGAGCCCAGAGTGCTCAAGAAGACCGTCTCGGAGGAGACGAGCGAACGGATCAGAGAGTACACGATCGATGTCGTCGAGGGCCGCTACGGAACCGGCGAGACGGCAAGACCTGCCGGCTACAGGATCGGCGGCAAGACGGGTACGGCGGAGACGCTTCCCCGCGGAAACGGCGAATACATCGTATCCTTTATGGGCTATGCGCCCGCGGAGGATCCGCAGATCGCGGTCTACGTGGTCATTGACCGGCCCAATTTTGAACATCAGGACGACGCAACGTTTGCAACTGTGATCGTAAGGAGTATAATGCAGGAAGTTCTGCCTTATCTCAACATCTATATGTCGGAACCTGTGACGGATGATGAGCGGGAAGAACTCGACGCGCTCGGACTGGCTGTCACGTACACCGGAGACGAGTCTCCTGACAAGTGGGAGAAGGACGACTGAGGCCCGGGCAAAATATTGTGTGAAAGGATATTCGTTTATATGCAGAGCGGAATGAAATACTTAACGATCATATTGCCCATGCTGATCGCCTTTGCTGTCAGCGCTGTATCAGGGAAATTTCTGATCCCCTTCCTGAGAAAAGTCAAGGCGGGGCAGACGGAGAGAACGGACGGCCCCCAGAGCCACCTCAAGAAGACCGGCACGCCCAATATGGGCGGCATCATGATCCTTCTGGGACTGGCGGCGGCCAGCCTTTTCATGGCGCCCTCCTGTCCGGAGGTGGTCCCTGTTCTGATCCTGACGATCGGCTTCGGGATCGTGGGCTTCATCGACGACTATCTCAAGGTGGTCAAGAAGAAGTCGGACGGACTGAGCGTCAAGCAGAAGATGGCGCTGCAGATCGTGATCGCTCTTTTGTTCGCGGTCTATGTGATCAATATCAACGCGATCCCGCTGGCCATGAAGATCCCCTTCCTTCCGGGGAAATACCTCGATCTGGGAATTCTGAACATTCCCGCGCTGCTCTTTATCTCCGTGGCGACGGTCAACGGGACCAACTTCACGGACGGTGTGGACGGTCTCTCCAGCTGCGTCACAGTGGCGACGGCGCTGTTCTTCACGATCGCCGCGGCCTTCGCGGGATCCGGAGCGGCTGCCTCCGGCGGAGCGATGATCGGCGCGCTTCTGGGCTTTCTTATTTACAACGCAAATCCGGCGCAGGTGTTTATGGGAGATACCGGCTCTCTGGCTCTGGGAGGCTTTGTCACGGCTATGGCCTACCTCCTGCAGCTGCCGCTGTTCATCCCGATCGTCGGGTTTATCTATTTTATTGAAGTGGTCTCCGTCATCATCCAGGTGGGCTATTTCAAGAAGACGCACGGAAAGAGGTTTTTCAGGATGGCGCCGATCCACCACCACTTTGAGCTGGGCGGCTGGTCCGAAGTGAAGGTCGTCGCGGTGTTTACGATCGTGACGGTGATCCTGAGCGCGATCGCGCTCCTGGGAATCTGGATCTGACGCCGCAGGCGCGGGTCTGGTCAGATCTGTTTGCAGAAAGGAACCGGTTATATCACAATGGCAGGTATTGCGGCTTCTATCAAAAGAAGATTCGGGGGCAGAAGAGGACTGATCGACTACAGTCTTCTGTTTATCGTACTCTTTTTGCTCTCTTTTGGCCTGGTCATGCTCTACTCGACGAGCTCCTACGAGGCGGCGGCGGAGTATGGCGATTCGGCCTACTATTTAAAGCGCCAGATGGTCTTTACGCTGTTCGGACTCGTCCTGATGGCGGGAGTATCCATGATCCCCTATACGTTCTGGAAGAAAGTGTCGGTACTGGCTTATCTGATCTCCGTGGGACTGATCCTCCTGGTCATTCCCTTCGGCATGGAGGTCAACGGCGCCAAGCGGTGGATCCGCATTCCGGGACTTCCTATGCAGCTGCAGCCGGCGGAGGTGGCTAAGATCGGCGTTATTCTATTCAGCGCCATGATCATCGAGAAGCTGGGCCGGCGGGCGCTGGTGACCTTCCGGGGATTCATCTTTCCCATGATCCCGGCCGTCATCGTGGCAGGCATGCTGTGGAAGATCACGGATAACCTCAGTTCGGCCATCATCGTGGTGGCAATCGTTTTCTGTATGCTGTTTGTGGCCAGCCCCGATTATCTGAAATTTATTCTGATCGGAGCAGCTGTAGTTGTTGTAGGACTGGGCGCTGTCTGGTATACTGTAAATTCCGCAGACACTAATTCGCTCGATTTCAGAGGCGAGCGTATCCTGGCCTGGCTCGATCCGCAGGCCTATGCGGGCGGAAAGGGATATCAGACGATCCAGGCGCTTTACGCGATCGGATCCGGCGGAATGTTCGGAAAGGGACTGGGTCAAAGTATGCAGAAGCTGGGCTTTATCCCGGAGGCGCAGAACGACATGATCTTTTCGATCATCTGCGAGGAACTGGGCCTGTTTGGCGCGATCAGCATTATGCTGATGTTCGTGCTGCTTCTCTGGCGCTTTATCATGATCGCGAACAGCTCGGATGACTTTTACGGCGCGATGATCGTCGTGGGCGTGATCTCTCACATTGCCGTGCAGGTCATCCTCAATATCGCCGTCGTCACCAACTCGATCCCCAATACGGGTGTCACGCTTCCCTTCATCAGTTACGGAGGTTCCTCCGTCTTCTTCCTGCTGAGTGAGATCGGCATCGTACTGAGCGTGGCGAGGGGAATGGGAAGAGAGGCGCTGGCTTCCATGGAGTGACGATCACGCAGACGCGGGAGGCGGATTCCCGGTTACCGGACCTTGGAGGGCTATGGAACGGACAACAGAACCTGAAGAATTACTGGATGAAGAGATAGAGACCGATGAGGAAGTGGACGAGGAAGAAGAGGAGGGTCTTGGCCTCAACCTGTTCACTTTTCTTATTTTGCTGATCGCGGCTGCCATCACGGTGGTCTATTTTACCTGCACTGTAAAGACGGTGCATGTGACCGGCAATTCTCTTTACACCAGCGAGGAGATCGCGGAGAAGGTGATCAGCGACGACACGCAGCTGCGCCACAACACGGTTTTCCTGACGGTTCTCTACATGACGCCCTGGGCGCCCAGGATCCCCTTCGAGGAGAAGATCCGTGTCCGGATGGAGTCCTACGACACCATTACGATCGAGGTCAAGGACATGAATATCGCCGGTTATATACCGTATGCCGGCAAGAATCTCTATTTTTCTCCCGAGGGCATCGTCCTGGAGCACTCGCCGCTCACCATTAAGAACGCCACTTTCGTCACCGGAGTTTCTGTCACGGAGGCGGAGACCGGGATGAAGATGAAGGCGGAGAACGAGACGGGACTCGGTGCGATCCTGGAGGCTCTCCAGATCCTGCACAAGTACCAGATGAAGACGGAGTGTCTTGTCCTTGGAAAGACCGGCAGCGTCACCATGTACATGGGCCGGATCAAGGTCATGCTGGGGCGGAGCGATTACGAGCTCAAGATCTCCAAGATCGCGCAGCTCCTTCCTTACCTCGAAGGCCGCAGCGGAACGATCGATCTGACCAATTACAGTTCTGCGGACGAAAACATCATCCTGAAATAATTTTGTAAAAAAATCTAAACATCCATTGATTATTTCGGGGTTCAATTGTATTATTAGTTACGTGAATATTTATTTTTCAATAAGGAGGGGCCAACCGTGCTGGAAATCAAAACAAATGATACGGAACCGGCTTGCAAGATTATAGTCGTTGGCGTTGGCGGAGCAGGCAACAACGCTGTTAACAGAATGGTAGATGTAGATGTTATTGGTGTTGAGTTCATCGGAGTCAATACCGATGTCCAGGCTCTGAACCTTTGCAGAGCTCCCAGACTCCTGCAGATCGGCGAGAAGCTGACCAAGGGTCTCGGTGCCGGTGCCAATCCCGAGGTTGGTCAGAAGGCGGCGGAAGAGAGCGCTGATGAGATCGCACAGGCTTTCAAGGGCGCGGATATGGTATTCGTCACCTGCGGTATGGGCGGCGGAACCGGCACAGGCGCAGCTCCTGTCGTTGCAAGGATCGCCAAGGAAATGGGCATCCTCACGGTCGGCGTAGTGACAAAGCCTTTCAGCTTTGAGGCCAAGAGCCGCATGCAGAGAGCTCTCGTCGGCATTGAGAATATCAAGGAGAACGTGGACACCCTGATCGTGATCCCCAATGACAGACTCCTTGAGATCATGGACAGAAGGACAACGCTTCCCGAGGCACTCAAGAAGGCGGATGAGGTTCTGCAGCAGTCCGTACAGGGCATCACAGACCTGATCAACGTTCCTTCCATCATCAACCTTGACTTCGCGGACGTGCAGACCGTCATGAGAGACAAGGGCGTCGCTCATATCGGTATCGGATACGGCAAGGGCGAGACCAAGGCTACGGACGCTGTCAAGATGGCCGTCGAGTCCCCGCTTCTGGAGACAACCGTCAGCGGTGCGACCGATGTCATCATCAACATCTCCGGCGATATCTCCCTGGCAGACGCTTCCGACGCGGCAAGCTACGTACAGGATCAGGCCGGCGACGATGTCAATATCATCTTCGGCGCTATGTATGACGACAGCAACACGGATTCCTGCGACGTCACAGTCATTGCGACCGGCATTGGCAGCAAGGATTCCGTGCCCACCAATTATTCCTTCGGCAACCAGAATGTCCGCAAGAATAATTCCCAGATGCCCACCTTCAACAGGAACAGCGGCGTACAGAGAAGCGGCGCGCAGACCGGCAGAACCGGAAACGCACAGCCTGTAAGAAATACAGGTGCTGTGAGCGGCGTCAAGAGCAGCGTCAAGCAGGAAGATCTGGACATTCCTTCCTTCCTGAGACAGCCCAGAAGATAACAATTCAGTTATCGGACAAATATACTTGACAAATGACAGGCTGCTCGATTATAATAATCGGGCAGCTTGATTTGGGGATATAGCTCAGCTGGGAGAGCGCTGCGTTCGCAACGCAGAGGTCACGGGTTCGAATCCCGCTATCTCCACTGTGGATCAGGTCCACGTGAAATCCGGTAAGGGAACATCAATACTAGAGTATTGGTATTCGCTTACCGGATTTTTTTGTGCGATAAGCCGTAAAGCGCATCTCGAGCTTGCGCAGCTTGGACTGAACCGGTCAAAAGTGAGACGATTTTGGGAGTTTTCAGAATGTTTTCCACAAAACAATCCACATTATCCACTTTAAAAGCGTTGACCGATGCGGTCAACGCCTAAAAAGAGTCCGTATATTCCTGAGGGTGGAGAAACCGGAATCGCCTTCCGGATCGTCCTCCTCGATCTCGTCGAAGATCGAGCGCTTATGGATATTGACGTAGTTGCTCCGGAGCGCTTCGATGACGCTGCGCCGCTCTCTCTGTGTGACAAAACCGCACTGCAGATACTGCGGGTCCGGGTCATGGCCGTCGAGATATAAGAGCGATCCCTTGCGGGGAAGGGACTCGCCGCCCTTCTCGCCCAGTATGGCGCCGGAATCCGAGGGCGTGCTGACCTTGAGGCAGACCCTGGCCGGAAAGCTCTGGGAGAGGCCTCTGAGGCAGGAGGGATTGGAGGACGCCAGGATCAAATGGATCCCGCAGGGGCCCGCAAATTCCGTCATGCGCAGGACATACGCCATGGCGGCCTGCTTGTTGGAGGAAAAGAGCCTGTGGTATTCCGTGATCAGGATGACGCGATGCCGCATATTGCCGCCCCGTTCATTATACTGGAAGATGTTGCGGCAGCGGGCGCTGTAGAGGATATTGCTGCGGCGGTCGATCTCCCGGCTGATCTCCGAGAGCATAGCCATGGTGTTGCGGATCGAAGTGATCACGTGGCAGTAGGGAAGTTCCGCGTAGTCCTCGAAACCGAGATTGCCCGAAGAGCAAAGATACAGTTCGACCTCGTCGGGAGTCTGGTGCATCAGAATGCTGAGCAGAAGGCCCTCGAGGAATTCGTCCAGGCCGCTGCTGGGATTGCCGCCGACCAGCAGGTGGGGGACGTCGGTGAGTTCGTGCAGAATGCTGTCCCGGTAGATGTTCATGCCGATCGCCAGCGGCAGTCCCTGGGAGGACTCGAACTCACTGCTGGTGAGAAGGTCGCCCAGCCAGACCGGATCCCGCTGCCAGGGGATATCGATATAGATGCGCCCCTCTTTGCGGTAGACGCGGATATCTTTGCGGCGGAACATATAGCGGTAGGCGGGCTCCAGCTTGATGATGCGCCCTGCGCTCTTCATGTCGTCGGGCGTGATGCCGAAGCGGGTCAGCATAGGTCCCTGAATGCTGACGTCCAGAGTGCCGTGGACGTCGTTCTCGGCCCATAGATCCACCAGGTCGTCGATGTAGGGATTGAGCGCCTGGTCGTTCCATCTTGTATGATATTTGAGTAGTTCCCGCGTGTTGGGGAGTTGAAATGCCGTCATGCATGCCTCGCATTCTATACAAGTTTAAAGGCGGCACGCTGCGAGCGTACCGTTATTCGGATTATATCATGTTTAAAGAGAGCATGGTATAATAATAAATACTGACCTGGTTGAGCAAAGGAGTGACTTAAGAATGATCAGAATGATCGGGCTGGACCTGGACGGCACGCTGCTGACCGAAAAGAAACAGCTCACCCAAGCAAATAAAGAGGCTCTCGAGGAGTGCGGCCGCCGCGGGATCCACATTGTGCCTGTGACGGGGCGCCCGCTCATGGGCATACCGAAGGCGGTACAGGACCTTCCATTTATCCGCTATATCATCACGTCCAACGGCGCGGTGCTCACGGACCGGACCTTGAAGAAGACAGTCCGGGAAAGGCTGATGACCAGAGAGACCGCCGCGGAGATACTCGAGGCGGCAGAGGGAGAGAACAACATACGGGAATATTTTGCCGGCGGATACGGATATCACGACGCGGCGGGGCACAGGCTCCTGTGGAAGCGCTTCGGGCGCACGCCCGTGATCGGCTATCTGGAGCAGAGCCGCAGACAGGTGCCCGACCTCATGCAGAGCCTTCTTGGCGAGCCGGGCGGGATCGAGAACATCTCCGTCATGTGCCCCGCCGGGGAGATACGCAGCGGCGTCCTCGCCAAAATAGAGAAAATCCGGGATATTAAGATCATTTACCCCTGGCCGACAGACCTGGAGATCGTATCCTGCGACGCGGACAAGGGGAAGGCCTTTATGAGCCTGGCCCGGATGCTGGGCCTTGAAAGAGAAGAGGTCATGGGCATCGGAGACGGCAACAATGATCTGGGATTTATGAAGGCAGCGGGCCTGTCGGTGGCCATGGGCAACTCCGCGCCGGAGATCATGGAGACGGCCGACCGGGTCACGGAGGACAATGAGCACGACGGCGTTGCATCTGCGATCCGGCGCTATGTTCTGGAGAAAGGAGAAAACTGATGTACGGAGCGATCCTGGGCGATATCATCGGCAGCCCTTATGAATTTGATGTCAACAATATTAAGACGACGGAGTTTGAACTCTTCTCTGAGAGGTCCGAGTTTACGGACGACAGCGTCATGACGCTGGCTGTGGCGGAAGCGCTCATGAACTGCGGGACCGGCGCGGACGAGGACACTATGAAGAAGGCTCTCGTCGAGGCCATGAAAAAATACGGCAGGAGATATCCGTTCGCCGGGTACGGCGCGAGATTCAGCATGTGGCTGGAGGAGGAAGAGCCCGCGCCCTATAACAGCTACGGAAACGGGAGCGCCATGCGGGTATCGCCGGCGGCCTGGCTCTGCCAGGAGGATCTGCAGCAGATGCTCCACATCGCGGCGGTGACTGCGGCGGTGTCCCACAACCATCCGGAAGGGATCAAAGGGGCGCAGGCGACGGCGGCCGTGATCTTTATGGGGATCCACGGGGCTTCCAAGGAGGAGATCCGGGACACGGTCAGCAAGGCCTTCGGCTATGATCTGACCAAAACCTGCGATGAGATTCGGCCCGGCTACCATCATGTGGAGTCCTGTCAGGAGACCGTTCCCCAGGCGATCGCCGCTTTTCTCGAGGGAGACAGCTTCGAGAGCGTGATCCGTCTGGCTGTCTCGCTGGGCGGAGATTCCGACACGCTCGCCTGCATAGCGGGAAGCATGGCGGAGGCCTTCTACGGAGTGCCGGAAGACCTGCGCAGAGAGGCGAGAGAGCGGCTGGCGCCTGATCTCAGGAGCGTGCTGGACAGATTCGACCGGAAACTGGAGGAGGACAGTGCCGCGAGAAAGAGCGACCCTGCCCGGATGGAGGCGTGGAACAACGCCTTAAAACCCAGGGCTGTGAAGAAGGGACCGGAGTTCGCGGGCAGCGAGGAACTGGAAATGCAGCTGGAGAAGCTGGCCGCTGAGCGGACTAAGGAGAATCTCAGCGCATGCTTCGAAGCGCTCAGGTCCGCGATGAGAAGCGGCGGAAACGTCCTGCTTCCCGTGCAGCCCTTCGTGCCGCGCGGAAGCGGCCATCCTGCGGCCAGAGCCCTCAAGATGAAGCTGGCCGCCACGAAGGACGGAAGAAGCTGGCAGATCGCCTACACGAGCGACAGGGTTTACAAGAGCGGGCGCTCCGCCGGGGATCCGGCTATGGCGGCCACGATCCGCCAGGCGCTTTCCCAATACGTCAAAGACGCGCCCGGAAACTCCAAGGCGCCTGACAATATAGCCGGCATCGTGCTCAACCCCGAGAAGTATCCGCTCTTCGTCAGCCGGGAAGTCATCGCGAAAATCCTGGAGATCGAAGAGAGGGCGGCGAGAGCGTCCAGAAGCGGAATCCTGGTTACCAAAGGGGATATTACCAAAATGAAGGCGGACTGCATCGTCAATGCCGCCAACAGCACGCTTCTGGGCGGCGGAGGCGTGGACGGCGCCATCCACAGGGCTGCCGGCCCGGAGCTCCTTGCCGAGTGCAGAAAGCTGGACGGGTGCCACACCGGCGAAGCCAAAATAACGTCCGGCTACAAGCTGCCCGCCCGATACGTGATCCACACGGTCGGTCCCATCTACGACGGCGACGAGGAGGATCCCCTTCTTCTGGCGTCCTGCTACAGAAACTCTCTGGAACTGGCCATGCAGAAGGGGCTGCACAGCATCGTATTCCCTAATATTGCCACGGGCGTCTACGGATACCCCAAGCAGGAGGCCGCGGAGATCGCCATTAATACGGTGGGACGCTGGCTCGCGGATCATAAGGGGTATGTGATGCATGTGGTCATGTGCTGTTTTGACCAGGAAAACTATGAGATTTATGAAAAGCTTGTAAAAAAGAAGAACGGGGCGAAATAAGAAGAGGGCAAATCGGTAATCCTTTGAGAAAAAGAGAGGGCGCCGCCTCTGCTGAACGATCAGCTGAGAGGGCGCCCTCTTAATGAATGCGTGAAGAAACTCAGAAGGTCTTAAGAAGAGCCTCCACTTCCGGCCTCGTGCACAGATCCGGCGAGAACGCGCTGGCGCTGCCCGAAGCCAGTCCCATGCGGAAGGCCTCATAGTAGTCGTTCTGCTCGAGATAGCCGCTGACGAAGCCTGCGACCATGGAATCGCCCGCACCGACGGAATTGACCACCGTGCCTTTGGGGGCTTCGCTCTTAAAGACTTCTCCCTTTTCGGAGACGAAGACGGCGCCTTCGCCGGCCATGGAGATCAGGACGTTTCTCGCCCCTTCTTCCTGGAGCTTTCTGGCGTAGGGGATGACTTCCTCTCTGGTGCGGAGCGCAACGCCGTAGATATCTCCCAGCTCGTGGTTGTTGGGCTTGATCAGCCAGGGGCTGAAGCGGAGAACCCTGCGGAGAAGATCCTTCTCGGCGTCGACGATGATCCGGATGCCTTTTCCGTCCAGCCTCTCCATGATGCGCTCGTACATATCCTGGGGAAGAGAGCCGGGGACGCTTCCGGAAATAATAAGAATATCTCCGGGAACGAGGCGGTCCAGCCTTTCGTAAAGCTTGTCGATGTCTTCCTCAGTGATGCGGGGACCCTGACCGTTGATCTCGGTCTCTTCATCGGATTTCATCTTGACGTTGATGCGGGACAGGCCTTCCTTTACGCGGATGAAATCCGTGCCGCAGCCGAAGCCCTTCATCAGGTCCTCGATATCCTCTCCGGTGAATCCGGCCATAAATCCCAGGGCGACGCTGTCGTGGCCGAGGTTGCTCAGGACGATCGAAACGTTGATGCCCTTCCCTCCGGGAAGGATATTCTCATAATATGTCCGGTTGATAACGCCTGCCTTGAAGTGGTTGACCCGGACGATGTAGTCCAGTGACGGATTAAAAGTAACTGTGTAGATCATAATCTGCTAGCTCCTTTGCAGAACCGGTGCGTGCCGGCGTAAAGACGGCACATATATTGCTTCCCATTCTTATTCAGTGTAGCATCCGGCGAAGTGCAAGTCAACAATGTGTACAAAACGCGACGGCCAACAAGGACTATATCGGTAAAAATGCACAAAACTAATCCGTAATAAGAAGAGGCTTGCGGAAAGCAGGCAGGACAGGTCCGGACCTGCCGCCCGTCCTGACGCGGACCGTCAGGTCGTACAGATATTCCGCCTGCAGCTCCTGCGCGAGCACAGCGAAGGTGTCTTCGGAAAGAAGCTTATCCGCTCTCGAGAGTTTGTCGATAAGAGGCACGGCGCCGCACTTTGAGATCCTGCCAAGAAGCGGGAGAGCCGAGCGGCGCAGGCCGACCGGCCGGATCCAGCCGCAGAGGCCGCAGCTGTCGTCGAACTGCTCCATGGTCTCTTTGGTCATTCCCAGAAGAATGTGGAGAAGGGCCCTGGAGACTCTCGTGTACGTGTAGTTTCTGGTCTTTACGAGGCCGCAGAAGTCCGAATAGGATATAAAGGAAGGAAGTCCGCCCAGGATCCTTCCCGCAAGCTCGCGGGACACGTCCAGATATCCGGTCAGGTCGTCGGCGCAGCCGGCTCTGTAGAGCGCGTGAAGGAGCGGCTCCGAGAAGTCGTCTCTGCTAAGGTATACGTCGCGGTCCGCCTCCGCCCGCGTCATTCCGCCGCGGTCCGTTTCCGCTGCAAGCAGCTCGCCGCGGATCTGTGACGCGGAGGGGCAGGGGATCCGCCTGACCGCGAGAGGCGCTATTTTGGCACCGGACCGGGAGAGGGCGCGAAGATATTCCGTCCCCAGAAGGTCGTTGGGCGATACGGGGATCTCCTGCGGCCCGAAGGCGGCGGCCCGCGCCCGGGGGAAGGAGAGGCCGCTTCGGAGCCCCTGCTGCAGCTTGTCCCGGATCCCGGGGGTCTCGCTCTCGAGGGCGGCGGAGGCAGACAGAAGCAGATCGAGGTCCCCGCTCTCCGAGCCGAAGGCGAGATCGGTCACGACGCCCAGGCTCTCTATGAGTTTAACGGCTCCTCTGGCAAAATAGTCAGCGCCTCCGCAGGACACGTAGAGCGGCAGCTGTACCACAAGGTCGGCTCCCGCCTCCAGAACGGAGAGAGCCCTCTTTTCGCGGGAGAGGATCGCGGGCGCGCCGCGCTGCACGTAGTCGCCGCTGAGCGCGACGATCAAGTATTCGGCGCCTGTTTGTCTGCGCGCTTCCTTTATCAGATACCGGTGTCCCTCGTGAAGGGGATTGCACTCGGCGATGATTCCTGCCACTCTCATAGATGCCCGTTCCTTCCGGTGTGATGATCTGTCATGGTTCAGCGCATAGCGCGCCGAAGGATTACCATGATTATTTCATATTAGAAACAAAAGTTCCACGAAGTTTACAGAGTTTTTGTGCTAAAAAAAGGGCAGTCCTTGTTCGGGACACAATAAGGTGTATAATATAATAAGTGCAGCATGCGGCTCTGCCGGAACGGCATCCGTGTTTAAGTATTCATATGAAACGGAGAAGAAAAAATGAACATTTTAGTAATCAACTGCGGCAGTTCTTCACTGAAATTCCAGGTCATCAATGCAGAATCCGAGAAGCTCCTTGCAAAGGGCCTCTGCGAGAGGATCGGCATGGACGGATCCTGCATCACTTATGAGAACAAAGCGGACAACACAGGCAAGGAAGTCAACGAGATCCCCATGCCCGACCACAACAAGGCTGTCAGCCTGGTGCTCGACGCCCTGACCAACGAAAAGACCGGCGTCCTCAAGTCCCTGAGCGAGATCGGCGCTGTCGGTCACAGGATCGTCCATGGCGGCGAGAAGTTCACTTCCTCCGTCGTTATTACTGACGAAGTCATCGAGGCGATCAAGGAAGTATCCGACCTTGCTCCTCTGCACAACCCCGCCAACCTGATCGGAATCGACGCCTGCAAGGCTCTGATGCCCGGCACACCTATGGTGGCAGTATTCGATACAGCTTTCCATCAGACCATGCCCGAGAAGGCATATATGTATGCGCTTCCTCTGAAGTACTACAGAGATTACAAGGTCAG
>ODAI014334159.1_pt1 | contig 17316 bp, 17 predicted proteins | sample 1539321 | NCBI WGS metagenome assembly ODAI01 (sample SAMN02144231, study PRJEB22623) | gut metagenome | biome: sheep rumen | host: Ovis aries | place: New Zealand | reverse complement strand
CCGTTAGAATCAATTTGAATAAAGCTTAAGAAAAATCCACTGCCACTTCCCGGAGTTCCAAAAAGATTAGTCATAACCGATTCTTCATCTTCTAGGCAATGAACTGCCATAGTTCCTTCGTAATCGTATCCATACACTTCAGTTGTTTCGAATGTACCATCACCGTTTGCATCAACTCTGCGAGTATAAGGGAAGCCGTCTATAAACTGAGTGTGAGCATAGGTAACTCCACCTGCTGTATAATTTGCAAACTGTAACTTTCCATCAAGCACTGTAAAGGTAACACTTGCACCTTCTCTTTCTTTTGAAGGCATTGTGTATTCATAACATGCAGTCATTAAAAGATCGTCTGTTACTGGTTCTGCATCGGGAATAAGCGAGGGAAAATAAAATTCAGCACCAGTGTTTGCAGCAATCACTTGATCTATACTTATAGAAATAGGAGACCAAAGTACTTCATCGCGCACAAGACTGAAGGTAAGTTTTGTGTCTCTAGAAGCATTTTGATACACCGCTGAAGACAAATAAGGATATGTGTCCCAGTCAACTTCCAAACCTGAAGGCGGAATTTTTGCGTGAATGGGAACTCCAAAGTCTGCAATTATTTGCCAGTCTATAATGCCATCTTGATTTTTGTCGTACACAATGTTTTCTGGGCGACCACGATAGTACTTGATGTACATATTAACTATACCGTCATTGTCGCTGTCTACGGTAAGCATTCCCTCAAAAGCAGTAAAGTATGTATTTGCAGCTGCCTTAACTTCTGTTTCGGTAATGAGGGGAACAAAAGCTTTGAGTGTATTCCAATCAATTTCTACATCTGCAAAGGAACGAATATAATCCAGAGCTTCTCTTTGCGATAAAAGTCCCTGTTGCAAAGCAGCTCCTGCATACAGGGGATGACGCAATCCTCGTGCGTTGAAGGACTGCAACATACGCTTTTGTTCTTCACCGCGAGCAAAAAGAGCAGCATATATTTCAAGTTCTGTATCTTTGTCGGGAGCAGCGGCGGCGTATTGTGAAATTTTTGTAAAGAAAAAATCTGCAAGGCGACGAACTTCTGCGTTTATGCTTTGCGGAGATTCTGACTTATAAAACAAAAGAGGAAAGCGTGTATCTAAGGGATAGATTTTTCGGGCACTGTCAATTTTTGCACGAGCTTTTGAAACAGAGTCGGGAGTTGCCATGCGGTAGTATGCCTTAGCCCGAATGTATTCAGCATCTGCAGAATAAATAAGCGGACTTGCATCTAGTATGGCAGGAACACTTGCATAACTTCCTGTGTCGCACAAAAGATCTGCATACAAAACACGGGCACTGTCACGGTTGTAATCGACCCAATCTCCTGTGGTAAGTGCTGTTTGTACTAACGGAAGAATTTCTGCTTTTGAGTCACCCAAAGCATTTTTAGCGGCTGCAAGCATGTAGTAAAGATCTGAAATGGTACTGTCATAGGCAATACCCTGAGAAGCAAGTGATTCAACAGCTTGCCATGAATGGGAAGAGGCATATTCTTTTGCAAGTGAAAGACAGCGTAAAGCGGTTCTACGGTTAGCTTGTTCTGCAGTGTCTGACTGAGACCAGAGAGGCAGTGCAAGGGCTAAAAACACACATGCAAAAACAAAAGTTTTTTTCATCATTCATTCCTCAATAGAGCAGCTTAAGTCACAAGCCAATTTTTTAATCCACACAACTCGCCCCAAATGCACATAATGTTCATCTGAGTATGCGACAAATCTTGCAAGAGGGGAACTTGCGTTTTTTTACTACCGGCTTTCCATGCATCAAGAATACCACTTACAGAGCGCATATTTCCAGAAGCATCACGGATGCAATCTCCGCTTACAAAAGAGCGAAGACCCACAGGGAAACCTGTATTGCAAAGCCTAACCGAAAGTCCTGTTGTTTTTTCGGTTACGCAGACTGTCGTGTCATTTAAGGGAGTGGCACAAAAGCACCACTGACCAACACAGACACTTTGTCCTTGGTACAGTATAGCAGAGAATGCGCTTTCTGTAACCACCTTCTGCACTTTTTGTACACTAATCGTCTCTTGAGTCACGCAAAGGGAAAGTCCCGCCGCGGACAGAGAACGCTTTTTGCCGTCAACCAAACACAGCTGTGCAAAAGAACAAATGTCTTGTATAAAGCCAAAGGGTATGCGTTCTTTCGTTAGAGGCGACAGTGTGCGGTAAAGCAAACGGCGACGAAGTGCAGGCATCTGTTTGCAAAAAGCGGCGGTGTTAAGGTTTAAAGCAGTAGCTTGAACTTTTGCGTCATTTCTAAGCACTATTTCTTTTTCTGCACTTAGGGTAAGTTCATGCAGTACTGCTTCGTCAGCAAGCATTTTTTGCGAAAGACTGTCAACACTTTTCTGCCAGCCTGAAAACAAAGTATCTAATAAAGGAACAACAGAAGAACGCACGCGGTTACGCAAAAAGGCTGTATCTGTGTTAGTACTGTCAGTACAAAAGTTTTGATTTTTACGCGCAAGGTAAGATTCTACGTCTTGACGAGTTACGGTTCTTAAGGGACGAATAAAGGGCTTACGCACTAAGGGAATACCAGCTAAGGCTTCGGCTCCACTTCCTTGTATAAAGCGCATAAGAAGCGTTTCTACATGGTCAGAAAAAGTATGTGCTGTGCATAAAGCTGAAAGTGAATGTTCACTAATAAATTCTTCAAAAAGTTGATAACGAACAAAACGAGCGGCTTCTTCAATACCGCAATCTCTTTCTAAGGCAACCTGCTCTATTGTTCCCCGAGGAATTGTTTTTTTTGTACAGTCAACGGCTAAGCGTTGGCACAATGCTTCAACAAAAAGCGCATCCTTTGCACTTTCTTCTTCTGGGCGTAAATTATGATTTACCGTAATAACATAAAGTTTTGTCTCTGGCAAAAGAATATGATGTAAGGCAAGGAGCATGCTCACAGAATCTGCACCGCCAGAGACAGCAAGTCCTAAAGCATTACTCTTACCGCCTATTTCTTCAAGGCAGGTTTTTAAGCAAGAGGAAACAGAAGCTTCAAAACTATCAGATATATGCGCCATATAAAAAAAATCCTTCCCGAGCAAATCAGGAAGGAATAAATCAGACTAACTGCTGCTTATTTTTTAGGAGGAGCAACAGAAATAATAACATCCTCTGCTGGGTTAAGAACGGTAACTTTGTCGCCAAGGTTTAAATCCTTAACAAGGAACTTTTCACCGATTTTGATTGCAGAAACATCTGCGGTAATAGATGCGGGCAAGTCCTGGGGAAGTGCCTTAATTTTAACCTGGGGAACGTGCTTAACCATAAAGCCACCCTGGAGAACACCAGCAGGAGTTCCTGCGTAATGAATCTTAAAGGTATAAATTACAGGTTTTGTTCCGCTTACGATATGGAAATCGGCATGAAGGTTTTTGTCTGTTTTAATGTCATACTCAGTTGACTGAATAAATGCCATGTTATCCTGACCGTCGATTTTCAGATTAATTGTGGTTGACGGAGTGATTGTACGCCATACCTTTGAAAATTCCGCTGCGTCAATTTCGAGCATTACGGATTCACCCTTTTCGTTGTATGCAATAGCCGGAAGTTTACCCTGGTCGCGAAGACGCTTTGCCACACGTTTACCAGTTTCCTTACGGGTCTTTGCATTGATTACCATTTGTTCCATTACAAAAGCTCCTTAAAACATTCTATTACAGTGTTTTTAGCTGGGACGGCTGGATTCGAACCAGCGGAATGACGGCACCAAAAGCCGTTGTCTTACCACTTGACGACGTCCCAAAACACAAAAAGCGATTACTCGCTATCTGCACTACTTTCATTCGGGCCAACAAAATTGCCCGCAGCATACTCCGCAAGAATTTTGTCTTGCAGTTCAATTCTAAACTCAGGGCTTACCGGATGCGCAATATCTTTATATTCGCCGGTTGCTGTCTTACGACTGGGCATTGCAATAAAAGGCCCTGATTTACCTTCGATAATTTTGATGTTGTGAACAACAAAGCACTCATCAAATGTTACCGTAACGTATGCCTTTAACTTTCCTTCATCTTCGACCTTACGGATCCTTACTTCCGTAACATGCATACTTTGTCCTCCATTTTTTTTACTTTTGCATTACAGAACCATTACTTTCCACTTTGAAGAAAGATTCTGTTGTGCACGTAGCGCACACTCTCGTCTTTCAAAAACACCATACACCGTTGAGCCAGAACCGGACATCTCTACAAAATCTGCACCGTTTTGGCGCAAATCTGCGAGAGCTTTCCCTATTACGGGACATCTTCGGACGACACAGGGCGTAAAATCATTTTTGAATGTCCAAGCATGGACGCCCATGGAGTACAACTGAGCAAGCGGTAGTCGAACCGTCTCGTCGGACACGGCATCTTCATCTACCCACCGGTAAGCCTCTGCTGTAGAGACTTGCACACCAGGAAAAAGAAGCAGTACCGTGAAGTCATTTCGGGCAGGAATTGCAGAAACATGTTCTCCACGTCCTTCTACAATTGCAGCGTAAGGTTTACCTTCACCCGCCTCTAAAAGAGCATGAGTAAAGAAAAACACATCGCTTCCTACCTTCGATGCAATGGTCTCAAAAGAAACTGCATCTAAATGCGTACCAAACAAAGTGTCAATGGATTGTATAAAAGAAGAAGCATCACTTGAGCCGCCCCCCAATCCACCGCCGGAAGGAATACATTTTGTAAGCGAAACGCTCACACTCTGTTCCATGCCAGTCAGCACGCAGAAAGCTTTGTATGCAGCAGTGATTGTGTTTTGAGCAGGAAGTTCCATACCCTGACACGACACCGTACAAGAACCCTTCCCTTTTACAAGGCTGACCTGTAACTCATCAAAAAGATTTACGGTCGTAAAGATGCTCTCTATACCGTGATATCCGTCATTACGTTTTGGCAAAACATGCAAACCGAGGTTTATCTTTGCCGGTGCACTGACGGTGACACTGTCCATACAGTGCGTTATATTACCGCAAATGCACTAAAAATGTCAACTCCCCTTAAAGGTACTTATTGACAAATATGCAAGTCTCAATTACCATAGCACCAAGGAGTTACCATGGAAGACGATTTCTACCTTGCATCTTTTTCTGCATTTGATGATGAAGACGATTTTGAAGACAATGACTTTGACGAAGAAGATGACTATGATGATGAATACGATGATGACGACTTCGAAGAAGATGACTACGAAGACGACTTCAACGATGATGACGAAATCGAAGATGACTACGATGACCCCTACGACGATCAAGAACCAGAAGATGGTTACGACAATCGCCGCCGTCACTTCGATGATGAACTGTATGGTGACGACGAAGACGATATAGAAGACGACAGTGATCCTGCCGACTTAGACTAACGCAACTTCTTTGCAGCATGCCAGAGTTTTTCCAAATCGTAAAAGTCTCTAGCGTCCTGTGTCATAAGGTGAACAACAACAGTTCCAATATCAATTAAATTCCATTCATCTCCCTGTGCCGTTTTGTGTGACACTTGATGAATTTCCATGTCATGGGAACCAACATATTCTTTTACTTGCCGATACAAGCCCTGCCAGTGTGCACTACTGGTAACCGTTACAATTACAAAATAATCAGTCCAGCTATTCAACTCTGAAACATCAAGAACAGTTACATTCTGACCTTTTCCATCTTCCATAAGTTGAGCAATTTCCAATGCTTTTTCTGCTTCTGTCTGTGCCATACTATTCCTCCGCCCTGACGTATCCGCCGCGAACATATGTTCCGTCAAAATCTTTTCCCAGTATCAGGGTAAAATCTACATCAGTTCCTTCAGAAGAAGAAATCAAATCCGAAAGAACTTCTTCGTTTTCTATATTTTTACATCTAATAAAATCAGCAAGTGACTGAACAACTTGTTCATCGCCAATGTGATTTATTAAAAGTGTATGCTCTACATCGCCTTCTATTTCTTCACCTTCTGCAAGGTCTCCGTATTTAATCAAATATCTGCGATAGGCATTACTTTCATCTGCGTTTGAAATAGCAAGAATGTCGTATCCTGCACCACGCAATAATTCTGCGGTGTTACTTGCAAGACCAGCTCTTGATGTTCCGTTAAAGACATCAATAACATATACGCGGTTTTGCATTAAACCGTTAAGCAAAGAACTTTCCGAAAGTTTTACCGCATTCTGTATGTGTTCACCTTCAAGATGAGGGAACAAAAGAATTTGTCCATCAACAGTACGAAGTGTTCCTACAATCGACTGAGGAGTAAGCGTTGAACAATCGACTTCACTCATCAAAGAAACAAGTGTATGAAAATCGGACTCTTGCAAATTTGATTTCATGTGAGAACTGAATATGGGAAAGTTTTTCTTGTCGGTAACAACAGTTCTATTTTCGTTCAAAGCAGAAAGAAAAGAAACTGCAACTTCCTGCCGACGCTTTTCTCGGTCAGAACCCGCTTCGTCTGGTAAAAGATATGACATGTAAGTCTGCACTTTATCGCCATCAAGATTTACTGCTCCACTGGGTAAAAGCCAGCGTTCTCCAGATTCACCATGAGCATCAACGGGAGAAGGAATAAAAACTTTAATTCCTCCCAACAAATCGGTAAGCAAACCAAAGTCATCGATGTTTATTTCGATTGAATACGGAAGTTTTTCTTTAGGCATAAGAAGTTTTTGAATTTCTGTTCTATATGCTTCAATGCCTTTTTCTTTATACACAGTGTCTATGCGGTCAACACGACCTTCTGTATCTTCTGTTGCAAGAGAAGTATAAATAGCACCAACATTTCCTGCAATTTCAAAGAGTGCACCTTTTTTTGTTTCTGGAGAAAACAAAAATAAATCGGTTGCAAGCGCTTGATCTCCATCGTGTAAAACAACAAGTACTTTAACAACTGCACTTTCACCGAGGTTAGCAGTAACATCATCGGTACGAAGCGAAACCGCAAGTACTACAATAAGAGAAATAAGAATAAGCAGAATACCTAACAGGAAGAATGCATTTTTCTGCTGAGAACTTAATTTTTTCATTGTGCACCTCCGTTTGAAGCTTTCTGAATATCGCGAATAAGACTTTCTCTAAAAGCGAGTGTCTGAGCAACAACTGGTTTATTCTTTGATTTTTGATATGCAATGTTTTCATCAAGAACAGTAAGACACATTTGATCTAAAGACATAGTGTAAAAGGGTTCACGATATTTTTGGTTAGACTGAGGTCGGCCAGGTTCAATTTTATCTGCAATAAAAATAATTTTTGCAAGAGGTCTCATTTTTTCACAACCTAATGTGTGACGAGCAACTGCCTGCAAAATGTCAGTATCATCAACACCAAAATCACGAAAGAGTTTTACTGCTGCAGCTCGGCCATGAAGTAAAAGCGGTTTTTGTTTTTCTACTTCAGAAATGGGACGATTGTCATGAGCAGCAAGAGAAAGTAATGTCTGGTCATCGAGGTCACGGCACATGTCATGAGCAAGACCAGAAAAGTATCCCTTCCATGGATGAATATCAAAGAGTTCGCATAGAATCATTGCAGTTTGAGCAACTCGTTCGCAGTGTTCGTAACGACTGGGCTTTACTGACGCAAGCGTAAACTTACGCACTTTTTCCATAAGTTCAACGTTGTTTATATCCATACAGATTCCTCCGTAAGATAAAATCATAAACTTGAGCTGGCACTAAAAACTTAAAGGCTTTTCCTTCTGCAATTCGAGAACGAATGTCTGTACTGCTTATAGAAAGCATAGGATTTTCCAATTGCAGTGCATGGTTAAAAAGAGGATCATCTTCGGGTGCAAACTGTTCGGGAGCAAGTGTATTTGCATAAGCACCAACTGCTTTATTTGCGTGACGACTCATGCGTTCATTGTCTTTATCGGAAGGACGACGAGCAATAATAATTTGACACAATTCAGAAAGTTCTTTTGCATGATTCCACAAATGAAATCCGGGTAAAAGATCATCTCCCATAATAAGACCAATTTTTTCTGTAAGTTTTGACTGATACTTTTTTTGCAAATAGTTTATAGTGTCAAAGGTATAAGAAATGCCCTGTCGTTTAATTTCGCAATCTTCAGCTACAAAGCGGCTATCTTTTTTGCAAGCTGCCTGAACCATTTGAAGACGACGTTCTGCACTGGGAGCATCGTTCATTTGTTTGTGAGGTGGTGTGTGTGTTGGAATAAAGAGCACTTTGTCGTAACCCAACTGAACACACACTTCATCTGCAAGTGCAAGGTGTCCTATGTGAATGGGATTAAAGCTTCCGCCCAGCACTGCAATTTTCATTCACTCACTCCTTCTTGTCCAGGGAACTGTTCTTCCATGCTGTCGTCTACAGAACGCGTTGCAAGGAATGATTTTTCGTTGTTTGTGTTTTCTTCTTGAACTTGTTGATGATGTCCTGACGGAACATGTGTTGCGTTTAATTCTTCTACTAAGCGAACAATTGCAAGACGAGCTTGATCCATATTTTTTTTCGTAAGCACAGAAACGGGAATAACTGGCACTCCAGGACTAAGGCGTTCTACTTCTTGTGCAATTTTTTGAGCTCGTTCTGATGCACCTTCCACATCAAGTTTATTGCATAAAACAATGCGACGTTTTTTTTCTAAGTCTGCACCAAACTTTTCTAATTCTGAACAAAGTGTTTCGTAGGCATTTTCGGCATTGGGGTCACTTGCATCAATCATAAACAAAAGTGCTACCGTACGAGAAATGTGTTTAAGGAATCGTATACCCAGCCCCGCACCTTCAGATGCACCTTCGATAATTCCGGGAATATCTGCAATGATAATATCTGCATCAGAGTCAACGTGCAAAACTCCCAAGTTAGGAACTTTTGTCGTAAAGGGATAAGGAGCAATTTTGGGGCGTGCGTTTGTAAAAAAATCAAGAAGGCTTGACTTACCTGCATTAGGAAAACCAACAAGACCCACATCGGCCATAATGGAAAGTTCAACTTTCAGTTCCCGGGTTTGGCCTGGTTTACCTTTGTGAGCATAGCGGGGAGCTTGATTGGTACTGGATTTAAAGTGAACATTTCCCCAGCCGCCTTTTCCGCCTTTTAGATAAACAAACTGTTCTCCTTCATCTTCTGTTGCAAAGTCACGAATTACTTCACCAGTCTCGTTGTCTCTTAGAGTTGTTCCCGGAGGTAAGGGAATAATTACATCGTCTCCGTCTTTACCAAAGCGATTCCAGCCCTGTCCATCTCCACCATTTTTTGCCTTTAAGATAGGATGAAAGCGAAGATGTGCCAGTGTACGCAGATTACGTTTAACACAAAAAATAACGTCTCCACCACGGCCACCGTCACCGCCATTTGGTCCGCCGTTAGGAATATATTTTTCCCGACGGAAGGCAATACAACCGTTGCCGCCCTTACCTGAGGAAACTGTAATAACTGCTTCATCTGCAAACTGAATCATAGCTTTGAATCCTGAATGTAAATCCTAAAAAAATACCCAGCATGACTGTATGCTGGGTACGTCAGAAAAAACTGGAAATCGCTTAGTTAGCTGAAGCAACAGGCTCTACAGAAACAACCTTGCGGTTGCGGCTTTCACCGTAAACCACTTTTCCGTCAGCCACTGCAAACAGCGTGTCGTCTCCACCACGACGTACATTGTCGCCCGGGTGAATCTTTGTTCCACGCTGACGTACAATAATTGCACCTGCGGTAATGTTTTCTCCACCGAACTTCTTTACTCCAAGGCGTTTAGCATTAGAGTTACGTCCGTTTTTTGCACCACTGCCACCTTTACTTCGTCCCATAGTATTCCTCCGCTGGAAAGACCAGTCTGAATTAGTTAGTTTGTTCTGTAAGTGTCTGCTCCACAAAGCATTCAACACTTACATCATCCGGATATTCTTTAGCTAAAGCACTAAGCCCTAACTTTAGATAATCCCCAGCACAGATTAAACGAGCAGTTACTGCTTCTGTTTTTTCTGTACTGTCACTCCTTATGCGGAAAGTCAGCACTCCCCGCTCAGGAGCATCTGATACAACAGAAATGCCTTTACTGTGTTCCAGCACATCAAGTGTTGTACGAAGCAGCATGGTAACCGCCGCACACACTACATTACTTCCGCGCACTGCACTACCCGCATGGCCCTGAGCTTCAACCGCCCAAAACTGACCGTCTGGGGTGCACCACAGTTTGGCAACCGTCATGTACCTTATGCAATAACTTCCTTAACGGTCACGTTAGTATACTGCTCACGATGGCCCAGGAAGCGGTGATAGTCTTTCTTGCTCTTGTACTTAAAGACAAGCACTTTTTCGTCTTTGACTGTGTCGCCAACTTCAACGGTAACTTTTGCACCCTGTACATAAGGAGTGCCTACCTTTACATTGTTTCCATCGCTTACCAAAAGAACGGTGTCAATAGTAACTGTGTCACCCTTTTTGGCATCACTGATTTTGCTCACGCGGAGCACGGCATCTTTTTCTGCCTTGTACTGATTGCCCTTATACTCAACAACTGCGTACATCTTAAAAACCTCTAATAACATATTTCCTGCAGGGAGTAGCGGGTCCCTACAAGCAAAAACATAATGTAGGATATAATAGCGGATTTTAACGGTCTTAGTCAATAAGTAGTAAGGATTTCTTAACAAAATAAAACTTTGTTATTAGTATAGAAACAGTAACACAAATGGCAGAAAAGTTGTTATATTAGCAGTAAGAAAATAGACGGAGGTTTCTTCCCATGAAAAAATGGACTAAAGGCATACTAACAGTTACCGCTGCAACAGCTGTAGCATTCGGCATTTTTGCACTTTCATGCAAAGTCAATAAAGGTTCAGCAAATGTAGCTTTTGCTCAAGAAAATCGCTCTGCTTCAGAAGCAGCAGTAAAAATACCGGCAGATGCACTGGCGGTAACGCAAGCCCTACAGACGACATTTCGTTCCATAAGTTCAGAAGTGTTACCAGCAGTTGTTGAAGTTGATGTTACCACAACACAGACTGTACAAACATATAATCCTTTTGAATACTTTTTTAACTTTGGTAACGGAGACTCTGGAAGCGGAACTCGCGAATACGAATCTCAAGGTTTGGGTTCAGGCTTTATAGTGCGTAAAACAGGAAAGACGGTATATGTTCTTACAAATGAACATGTAGCAGGAGATGCTAAAAAAATCACTATTAGACTTAACGATGAACGGGAATTCGAAGGCACTCTAGTAGGAAAAGATGAACGAATGGATATAGCTTTAGTCTCTTTCCAGTGCGATGATCCTTCTAGCATAACAGTTGCAACACTGGGTGACAGTGACCTTGTTCAACAGGGAGACATTTGTCTTGCCATGGGAAGCCCTTTGGGATACTTTGCCTCTGTTACTCAGGGAATTGTTAGTGCAACAGGTCGTAGTGGAGCTCAAATTGGTTCTATAAGTGACTTTATTCAGACAGATGCAGACATTAACCAAGGAAACTCTGGCGGTCCTTTAATAAACATTTACGGTGAAGTCATAGGCATTAACTCCTGGATTGCCTCTCAATCTGGGGGAAGTCAAGGCTTAGGCTTTTCTATTCCTATCAACAACATTAAAACTGCCATTGACCAGTTTATAAGCGACGGAAAAATAACATACGGTTGGTTGGGTGCAAGTCTTGCCGATATTACTACTGACTTCAAAAAGGAACTGGAAGTTGAAGATGTTTCAGGTTCATTTGTTTCACAAGTGTTTATAGGAAGCCCAGCAATGAAAGGCGGACTTCAGGCAGGAGACTACATTATCGCTCTTAACGGAAAAACAGTAAAAGACACCGATCAGTTAGTGCGCGATGTTGGAAACTTGCGTGCAGGACAAACGGCAAGCTTTACTGTTCGCCGTGCAAAACAGAGTGTTACCATTACGGTTAAAATTGACAGTCGCGACGAAGAAGTTTCTGCAGACAATTCTAAACTGTGGCCAGGATTCACTATTTCTCCGCTTACAGATGCACTCAGAAACAGACTCTCTGTAGAAAAAGGCGTTAAAGGTGTGGTTATTACCAGTGTTCAAGAAAAATCACCTGCAGCAGCTCTTCGTCTTCAAACAGGAGATGTTATAACTGCGGTTAACGGAACAAGTGTCAGCAACGTAAAAGAATTCTATGCCGCTCTTGATACCCAAAAGAATTCTCAAGTTTACTTTGATGTCTATTCTGACGGTCATACCATTTCAACCGCCCGTTATCGTATACCTAACTAAAACAGACTGACAGTAAGTATAAAGGCTGCATGCTTTATGAGGGGAACTTCATTATTGACATGCAGTCTTTTTTTTTCTACTCTATCTATATGAAGAAATTTTTTGCCTTTTTTGCCTGTATGGCAGTATTGACGGCCGCTTTTGGTGCTGGTTACTCTTACATCACCATTACCGACCCTGAAAACGGAGATGACGAATACGTTTACAACACCGACAATCTTGACAACTACCGCTACACCTTTACTGGTAGTGTTTCTTCAGATTGTGTTTCTATACGCGTCATTTGGACAAGTGGAACTGCAGAAAACATTGACGAATACTTAGAAAACGGTTCAAAGAAAATTCCTGGAGTTCCCATAGACGACTTTACACTCACCCAGTACAAAGCAGGAGAAACTGAATTTATGTACAACGTTGGTGGTAAACTCGACAATCTTACTTTTGGGGCAAACTACTATCGTTTTATTGCAAAGTTTAAAGACGGACGCTACAAGCGCTTTAACTATGTGTTCTATGTGTATCAAGGCGGAATGGCAGAAAGAGCAAAACCTGTTATTTACCTTTACCCCAAAAAAACACAAACGGTAAAAGTGAGTGTTGCTCCCCAAGGTGGACTTACCGAATCAATTCCAGAAATGGGAAAAGGTTGGAAAGTAACTGCTAATCCCGATGGAACTATTGTTGACCAAAAAACAAAAGAAACATACCCTTACTTGTACTGGGAAAGCAAAGACAGTGAAAGTCCTATAGACACAAGCGAAGGTTTTGTGGTTAAAACTTCAGAACTAAACACTTTCTTTACCGAAAAACTTTCCATTCTCGGACTGAACGAAAAAGAAATTGCAGATTTTATTGAATACTGGATTCCAGAGCTGACAAAGCAAAACAAACCTTACATCTTCATTACCTTCTACTCACCAGAAAGAATAAATGCAGAAGCACCGCTTACTGTTTCTCCAAAACCAGATTCTGTAATTCGAGTGTATTTTGATCACAAAGTGCTCGATGCTCCTATTCAAACAAAGGAACAAAAACTGACGCCTGCAAGTCGTTCAGGCTTTGCTGTTGTTGAATGGGGCGGACGCCGTTACCGATGACATTTAATACAAAAAGAGCAGTGCTTGTTTTAAGTGCTGCTCTTCTTTTCTTTACAGCTTACTCTTACGCGCAAACAGAAGTTCTGTATCAATATCCAGGCGACATTGGCATGTGGCAACATATTTACGAAAAATCAGCTGCATACATTATGCCAGATGCAAAACCGCGCTCTGTTATGATTCCCCACCATGACATAACAACTGCACAACAAAACAGTATGTACAAAGCGATTGCACAAAAACTACAACCTTCTGTTATTGTTGTTATAGGGCCAGATCATTACGAAAAAGGAAAAGCTTGCATAACTATTCCCACAGACGACATAAGCTATTGCACTCCCCAAGGAAAACTTGAACTTGCAAAAGACTTACTGCACAAACTTTGCCAAAGTGAACTTTCAAACTGCATAAGCGTTCAGTCTGATCTATGGCAACAAGAACATGCCATTTATGCGCACACACCATTTTTAGGAAAGTATTTTCCCCAAGCAGCACTTTTACCCATAGTGCTTAAACCGCTTGCAAGCGACAGTGAATTTGAAAGCATGAAAGTTTTAGCGCGCGTACTTTCTGATATACTTCCCGAAGACGCACTTATTGTTGCATCTGTTGACTGTTCACACTATCAGATTCCACGCATGACTGCCTTACACGACAGCGTTACAAAAAACACAATTGCAAACAAAGAAGATCCACGCTACATAGAAGTAGACAGTCCTGAAACGCTTACTTTTTTAACTGAATACAATCGCCTTACAAAAGCTAATCTTCCTGTGCTTATAGACATGACAAGCACTTACGATTTTATTCCCCGAGATGATGTTGAATCTACCTCGCACTTATACTGGGCTTTTTACAACGATACTTACCGTGAACAAATACAAAGATTCAAACAAAAAACTTCTACTTTAACACAGAGAACAGACACAGGTTATTACCAAAGTACAAAAAATCAAACAATACTTATTGCAGGTTCTGGTCAAGTAAATGCAGGCATACGAACTTACTGGATTTGGGACAGAAACAAAAATGCAAGCGACAGTGCAGAAGTTTTACTTCGAGATCTTGCAGGTAAGGAAGCACGCTTTTTGTCTGGCTTTGATGCACTTATCTTTGACCCTAAAGTAGGAACAAACTTTACACAAACAAAACATGGTACTACTCTTTTTGTTCAAAGCATAAGCGCAAGTGAACTTACTTCTTTTGTTCCTCAAAAAAGTAATGCACAAACAGTAAGCATTCTTGTTGTTACCGCACAGAATAATGAGACAACAGACATAAAAGATTTATTTATGTTTCAAACAAATTATGATGTACTCATTCTTCGATACAATGACGCAAGAACCGATACACTGGTATATGTTAGCGCACTGCACACCGTGTGGAACTTAGGAGTGCTGTATGACAGTGAAGGCAAAAGCATAGAAGGTGCACTTCTTGCATTAGACTGGCACAATTCAGACATTAAGACAGAGTTGTTTGAATACACAAGCGAAACAGGTCTTGTTCCTGCAATAGCTCAATTTGCAGAAGAAGAAGATGCTACTTATGTTCAATCTGGATCAAAATAGGCAGAACTTTTGGTTTTTGATTTGCACTTATGTATGCAGTAAAGTCTACTCGATTCTTTTCAAAAGTGACCATATTTGAATCAATGACATTTTCTTTTCCCAAAGCATAAGTCACTCGTTCACTAAAATGTTCTGGACCCGACATTCCACTTGCTACTGCATTTTCGTACTGCTGCATTATTTGTTCTAAATCTAATTCATGTGTTGCATAAAGAACAACAAAGTAGTCTGTTCCCTCTTCCATATCCATTTGAATATACTTATCTTCTGCAGGATAAACGACCGTGTTTTCCGAATAGTCTAACACAGGCGAAGTATAATCTAATGGGAAAATAACATTTGTTTTTCCCGTTGACTCATCTGATGCAAAGGCATAGACATAGCAAGGCTTTGTGTTAGTCATATACAGTTGAAACTTTGTAAGTGACTCGTAAGCTTTTGTAGTTTTATAAATGCCATTACTAAACGAAAGTTTCATTCCACCATCTTCAAACTTAACAGGTAAATCAAAACTACCTTTATAAAGAACTTCTTTTTTAGGCTCTGGAACTGGTTGCGGTTTGGGAGTCGGAGCTGGTTCTGGCACAGGGTCATCAATAGGATGTGGGCTTGATTCAAAAATTGAAGAACCCATTTCATAGGCACCACGAGTATATTCTGCAAAGTCTTCGTAAGAGACCCACACATAGCCGTTCTTACCCCAGTCTTCTCCCCAAGAGTTTTGAATAAGGAAACTTCCGCCATAGGTATTATCATCATAACCCACAACAAGCATTGCATGACCTCCTCCTTTAGAAGGAGAATCTGAAGCAGAAGGTTTCCAGTATCCTGTTGAATAACAAAAAGAATCTGTTGCTAAAAAAGAAATAATGACAGGATGTTTTTCAGAAAGACTTTTTTTAACCGAAAGAATTTTTGTCTGCGAATCTGCGGAAGAGTAAAAGAGAGTGGCATACCAACCTATTTTGAACATTTTACTTTTTTCATATTCATGAGGAGCATCAAAGTTTTCAAAATAATCTACATAGCGTTTTTCTTTTTCTGATCTAAGCGGAACACCAACTTCTTTTAAAAACAAAAGCGCATCTTCTGTATACATGCCATCTTGTCCGTCAGAATCTGGGTTACACATTTGAAACATATAGTAAGGAGAAAAAACATTTGCTGAAGTTAACGAACGTGAAGTTCTGTTTTGCATAACAGAGGCTGCTGTTGTCATTCCTGCATAAGTTGTAGACCAGGCTACACATGTTCCATAATTTCCCTGATCTCCGGGGTAAGGTGTGTAAGGAAGAAGACTTACCGACTGGGGAAGATTTTCGTACGAACGAGTTACTAAGCGTGCTTTGCGAGGAAGACTGTCGTACTTTTGTTCATCAAATAAAAGACCTGTTGCATGAGGAAGTTTACGAGAACAAGAAGTTACCAAAAGGCCTAAAAGAACACTTATACACAAGACGCTTCGTTTCATATAGAACGCACTCCTCTAAAGCCAGTATTATCGCTTTTGTAAGAAGCAAGAACAGATTGCATTTTTCGAGAAAGAGCCCACGAACAGTCACAGTCCCAAGAACCGCCCATAAGAGCACGCTGACCTGAACAAGGGCTGTCGCTACACCATTCCCAAACTAAGCCAAACATATCATACAAGCCAGCTTTATTTGCTTCTTTTTGTGCACAGGCATGAAGACTTCCTTCTGCATTTTTGTCATACCACATTTGACTGTCTGCATTTACTAATGAAGCATGACCTGCAGCACTGAGCCATTCTTTTTTTGAAGGAAGACGCCAGCCATTTTTACTGTTATCAACAAGAACATTATTTGGATCAGAAAGATTGTAAACAGGTTCAAGATTATCTTTTACACTTAATGCATTTAAGAAAGAAAGCGCATCATACCAAGAAACACCTGTCACCGGATAGTCTTTCTGTACCGTTTCCAAAGCGACATTTTGCTGCATAACTTCATTCCACTGAGCAAGGGTAACGGGTGTTTTTGCAACAATAAGACTTTTACCTACAAGAACAGAATCAAGCACTTTTGATTGAATCTCAGGCTGAACAAAGACTTCCTTTTTAGATTCTGTTTTCGACAAAACACTTTGTTTAACATTGTTTATCTTTTGCTGTGCTACTTGAGCAAAAGCTGTTGCTTTTTTTCTACCAGCACTTACCCCACGGACTACAGATTCAGATGCTTTTGCAACTGCTCGTCGACCACGTTCTGTAAGCAAAAGAAAAAGAGTAACGGTTGCAACAAGCAGTACACACAAAAGAACAATAACTACAACATAAAATGCAGAAGCACTTGCTGTAACAGAGCCTGTTGTTTTTCGAGGACTAACTTTTCCTTTTCCGTTTAGATACAGAGGGCTACTTATTTCTGCGGTATAAGACGGAAGCTGCATATTTTGCGTTGCCTCCTGAACTTCACCACGAACAACT
>ODAI012887030.1_pt1 | contig 17318 bp, 17 predicted proteins | sample 1539321 | NCBI WGS metagenome assembly ODAI01 (sample SAMN02144231, study PRJEB22623) | gut metagenome | biome: sheep rumen | host: Ovis aries | place: New Zealand | reverse complement strand
CCTTCATTTTTCAAGGACAACCACGTGGCCATGGGCCTCATCCAGCTCCTTTTGGCCGCCATCGTCATGGTGATCAACCAGAAATTCTTCATCAGCGGCTTTAAGAGCCTCTTCCACGGGGCGCCGAATATGGATACCCTGATCGCGATGGGCTCGGGTGCGGCGTTCGTCTATTCGACGATCATGTTGCTCGCGATGACCAGAGCGCAGGTGGACGGCAATCATGAAGCCGTCATGAAATACATGATGGAGTTCTATTTTGAATCCGCGGCCATGATCCTTACGCTGATCACGGTCGGCAAGATGCTGGAAGCCCGCTCTAAGGGAAAGACAACGGACGCCCTCAAATCTCTTATGAAGCTCGCGCCCAAGACCGCGAATGTGGAGAGAAACGGGGAAGAGCTGACTATTGACATCGATCTGGTGCAGAAGGGCGATATCTTCGTCGTTCGCCCCGGCGAGACGATTCCTGTGGACGGGATCGTCATCGAGGGCGAGAGCGCAGTCAATGAGGCCGCGCTGACGGGAGAGTCCATTCCTGTAGACAAGGAGCCCGGCTCCCCTGTATCGTCCGCGACGCTCAATCAGTCCGGGTTCCTGCGCTGCCAGGCGACCCGCGTCGGTGAAGACACGAGCCTTTCCCAGGTCATCCAGATGGTCAGCAACGCGGCTGCCACCAAGGCACCCATTGCCAAAATAGCGGATACCATTTCCGGCGTTTTCGTCCCGGCAGTTATCGCCATTGCTGTCGCCGTGACCCTGCTCTGGCTCTTTGCCGTGAAAGCGCCGGTCGGAACAGCGCTGGCGAGAGGCATTTCGATTCTCGTCGTAAGCTGCCCCTGCGCGCTTGGCCTCGCAACTCCGGTGGCGATCATGGTCGGCAACGGAATGGGCGCCAAAAACGGCATTCTTTTCAAGACGGCGGAAGCGCTGCAGGAGACCGGAAATGTGCAGATCGTGGCGCTGGACAAGACAGGCACGATCACAAGCGGCCATCCCGTTGTGACGGAAGTGATCCCTGCGGAGGGCGTAGGAGAGGAAGAGCTGCTCTATCTGGCAGGCGCGCTGGAAGCCCAGAGCGAGCACCCGCTCGCAAGAGCGATCGTGGATTACACAGGCGGCGTCAAGGCCAGGGAGATCCAGGATTTCCGGGCGCTTCCCGGAAACGGCCTCTCAGCTGTGATCGACGGAGCCTGGATCGTGGGCGGCAGCCAGAAATTCATACTCTCCAAGCTGACCGCGCAGCGCGGCAAGTCCGGGGACGTGACCAAGTGGCTTAAGTATCTGGCGGACTTAACAGAACGGCTTGCCGGTGAGGGCAAGACGCCGCTGTATTTTGCCAGAGAAGGACAGCTCTTGGGCATCATCGCTGTGGCGGATCCGATTAAGGAAGACAGCGCACAGGCTGTAAAGGAACTGCAGAATATGGGCATCCATGTGGTCATGCTGACCGGCGATAACCAAAAGACGGCTGAGGCGATCGGCAGGCTGGCCGGCGTGAACGAAGTCGTGGCCGGCGTGCTGCCCGACGGCAAGGAGGAGATCATCCGCCGCCTGCAGGAAAAGGGCAAAACAGCGATGGTCGGAGACGGGATCAACGACGCGCCGGCGCTCACCAGAGCGGATATCGGAATCGCGATCGGCGCGGGCACCGATGTGGCTATCGACGCGGCAGACGTTGTCCTGATGAACAGCAGACTGACCGACGTGTGCGCGGCGGTCCGGCTGAGCCGCAAGACTTACAAGACTATTTTGTGGGGCCTCTTCTGGGCTCTGATCTACAATTCGATCCTGATCCCGGTCGCCGCGGGCGCGCTGAGCCCACTTGGGATCACTATGGACCCGATGCTGGGTGCCCTGGCCATGAGCCTGTCCAGTTTCTGCGTGGTCACAAACGCGCTTCGTCTCAACGGATTTGACATGAGAAGCAGCGCCAAAGATGAAAAGCTTAAGAATCCGGTGCAGACAGATGCGGACGGGAGGCTTTTGACACAATACATGCAGGAGAAAGAAGCTGCGGAACGCAGCAGAAAGGAAGCAGTAATGACAAAGACAATGAAGATTGGGGGCATGATGTGCGAGCACTGCGAGGCGACAGTTAAGAAAGCTCTCGAGAAGATCGACGGAGTAGCGAGTGCGGACGTCAGCCACAAGGAAGGCACAGCTGTTGTCACCCTGAGCGGTGACGTCGCGAACGAGAAACTCAAAGAGGCTGTTGAAGACCGCGACTACAAGGTGATCTCCATCGCCTGACCATGTAACCTGTAAGATCGAAAAGGGCGCCGCATCGGTTAGATGTGACGCCTTTTTTGCTGCTTATGAAAGATCTGCGAAGAATTTGGCCCGCACTTCTTCGACCGGCATATCATGGCCTGTGAAAAGTTTAAATGCCGACACACCCTGCCACAGGAGCATTCCCTTTCCGCCGAAGGTACGGCACCCGGCTTCTTTGGCGAGGCGGATCATCTTGGTCTTAAGCGGATCGTAGACCGCGTCCGTCACGATGAGCCCGGGGCGGAAAACGGATGCATCCGGTACGACCATCCGGTCGTCTAAGGGCTTCATGCCCAGGTTCGTCCCGTTGGCCAAAATATCGCTGTCCGCGATCTCCTCCGCGAGCCTTTCGCTGTCCGCGAGATCAAAGACACTGACCGCGCAGTCCGGGCGGTATTTCCGTATCTTTTTGGCCGTTTCGAGCGCTCTGTCCCAGGATCTGGACTTGCGGTTGAAGATCGATACTGCCCTCGCGCCATCCAGCGCGCACTGCACGGCGATCGCGGTTCCCGCTCCGCCGCATCCGCAAACAGTGATCTTTTTGCCGGCGATATCGACGCCTCCGTCGCGCAGCATGTTGACATATCCTTCGCCATCAGTGATGTGGCCTGTGAGCACACCGCCGTCGTTGATGACGGTGTTGCAGGCGCCGATGATCTGCGCGGCTTCCGACTGCCGGTCTGTATTGCGAAAGGCCGCTATCTTGCAGGGCATTGTGACGTTAAATCCGCGGATGCCCAGGGCCCGCATCGCGTCCAAAGCCGCGGGAACGCCTTCTTCCCTGACTGTAAACGCGACATACGCGTAATCAAGCCCCAGAAGTTCGCAAGCGTAGTTGTGCATCTGCGGGGAAATGGAGTGACCCACCGGATCTCCGATCAGAGCGAGGGTCGTTGTCTTTCCGTTTATTGTGCGTCCCATGGTATTTATCTCCTTCATACTTCGCGTGCCGTTGTCCGCCGACAGTTCTATGTTATGAGCTGGGAATCCAAATGACAAGAAGAAAATCCTGTTGACAAGACCGGACATCGGTCTATAATTAGAATTCTGAAAACAAAAATGAGAATCATTTTCATATTTTGCCGCGCCGGCAGGTCCGTGGGGCCTGCCCACGCGATGAGAGGGATTCAAAATGGCAGCGAGAACTTCTTATAAATCTAAACACAGGGACGAGATCCTGGAGATCCTTAGGGAGAATGAAAGAGAACATATGACGGCCGGGCAGATTCTGGACGCATTCAAGGAGAGGGGTGTCTCCATCGGAGCCGCTACGATTTACCGGCAGCTGGACCGCCTTGTAGAAGAAGGTGCCGTCAACAAATACATGGTGGACGCGGTGACCGGGGCCTGCTATGAGTTCAAGGGCGAGAGCGGCGGGGTATCCGCTTATGTGCACGGCAAATGCGAGAAGTGCGGAAAAGTGGTGCACATCGAGAGAAAAGCGGTGGAAGCCGTGATTCAGGGCTTTTCGGGCGGCAGCGGCGGATTTGAGCTGGACTGCTCGCGCACGCTTTTCTACGGGATCTGCTCAGACTGCAGGAGGGAAAAGTGAAGAAGCCGGAGACATCGAATCATAGACGAATAAAGCGATGGGCCTGCAGGCTGGCAGCAGTTCTTCTGGCGATCGGCACCATGCCCGGTATCTTTACAGGCTGCGCCGCCGGGTATGAGCAGGCAGAGGACGGGAGGATGAAGGTCGTGACGACGATCTTTCCGCCTTACGATTTTGCAAGGGCGATCTCGGGAGAGGAGGAGAGAGCGGACGTCAGGATGCTTCTCGCCCCGGGTGAGGAGGTGCACTCCTATGAACCTACGCCGCTCGACATCAAGGAAATACAGAATTGTGATCTGTTCATCTATGTGGGCGCGGAAAATGACGTGTGGGTGGACAGGATCCTGGAGAATATGGGCGATCAGAAGCCGGAAACCTTGCGGCTGGTTGACCTGACAGATACCGTGGCCGAGGAAATCGTGGAAGGCATGATGCAGGAGCGCGGGCACGACCACGGGGAGGAAGAGGGTCATGACCATGAGGATCCCCATGAGGAAGAAGAGGAGCATGACCATGAAGACTCCCATGAAGAGGAGGAACACGCCCACAGCGGAGACTCTTCCCACGCGGAGCACGAAGAAGCCGATGAACATGTATGGACTTCTCCCGTGAAAGCGGCGCAGATCACAGAGGCGATCGCTCAGAAGATGGCGCAGATCGATCCCGCAAACGCGGACTACTATATGGCCAATGCCGGGGACTACGAGGCGCAGATCCTGGAACTGGACGAGCAGTTCCGGCAGATCACGGAGCATGCAGAGCGAAGCACCCTGGTTTTCGGAGACCGTTTCCCGATACGCTATTTTGCCGAAGAATACGGACTGGACTATTATGCCGCCTTCCCCGGCTGTTCGTCGGAATCGGAGCCCAGCGCCTCCACTCTGGCCTTTTTAATCGACAAGGTGCGTGAGGAGCAGATCCCGGTAGTCTTCTCGATCGAGTTTTCCAACGGGAACATTGCGAGGGCGATCTGTGAGAGCACGGGCGCGGTGCAGCGCACGTTCTATTCCTGTCACAACGTGACGAAGGAGCAGATGCTGGGCGGCGCGACCTATGTGTCCATGATGAGGGAAAACCTGGACGTGATCCGGGAAGCGCTCGGAGAAGGAGAGAAGAAATGAGTTTGATCAGTTGTGAAAACCTTGCGTTTGCCTATGACGGCATGACGGTCCTTCACGGACTCGATTTCAAAATAGAGCAGGGAGATTACCTCTGCATCCTGGGCGAGAACGGAGCCGGCAAGAGCACTGTGATGAAGGGTCTTCTGGGGCTCAAGAAGCCTTCGGCAGGCACGGTCACATTCGGCGAGGGCCTTCGCGCGAAGGAGATCGGATACCTCCCGCAGCAGACGGCAGTGCAGAAGGATTTTCCGGCAAGCGTGCAGGAAGTGGTCCTGTCAGGCTGCCTTCCGGGCATGGGAATGCGGCCGTTTTATTCCAAGGCGGAGAAAGAGAGAGCCGCGCGCAACATGGAAGCCCTGGAGATCACTGATTTGCGGGACCGCTGCTACCGCGATCTTTCAGGCGGCCAGCAGCAGAGAGTCCTTTTGGCGAGAGCACTGTGCGCCACAAAGAAGGTCATCCTGCTCGATGAGCCCGTGGCGGGCCTTGATCCGCTCGTGACGATCAATATGTACAAGCTGATCGAGCGCATCAACAAGGAGATGGGGATCACGGTCATCATGGTCTCCCACGACATGCAGGCGGCGACCAAATATGCCAATAGGATCCTTCATCTTGGCGAGGACAGGCAGCTTTTCTTCGGCAGCTGCGAGGATTACCGCGGCAGCGCCGCTTATCACAGCTTCATGGACGCAGAGAAAGTGATCCATATCTGGAAAAAAGCGCCCGTCAAAGAGAGAAGGCCGCGGGTCACAGAGCCGGAGCCGGAAGTGAAGGAAGCTGAGAGCACTCAGGCCGGCACTGTTTTGACCGATACGACAGCGGCTGACGGACAAAAGAAAGAGGTAACACAGTAATGTTTCAGTTGATCTTGGAGATGTTTACATATCCCTTTATGGTGCGGGCGCTTTGCATGGGCGTTTTGGTGGCGCTGTGTTCGGCGCTGCTGGGAGTGACGCTGGTCCTCAAAAGGTACTCCATGATCGGAGACGGTCTCTCCCACGTGGGATTCGGGGCTCTGGCAGTTGCGACGGCCATGAATGCTGCGCCGCTCGCAGTTGCTGTGCCGGTGGTCATAGCGGCGGCTTTCCTGCTCCTTCGTCTGACAGAGAACAGCAAGATAAAGGGCGATGCCGCGGTCGCACTGATCTCCACAGGAGCGCTGGCTGTCGGCGTCATGGTGGTGTCAATGACTACAGGAATGAATACGGACGTTTACAACTACCTGTTCGGCAGTATCCTGAGCATGTCCCATGGGGACGTAGTGCTGACGGGCACGGTCTCCGCGGTGATCCTGGTCCTGTTCGTTTTCTTCTACAACAGGATTTTCGCGGTGACCTTCGACGAGACCTTTGCCAGGGCGACAGGACTGAATGCGCAGCTCTACAATTCGGTGATCGCCGTATTGACCGCGCTGATCATTGTGGTCGGCATGAGAATGATGGGGTCGCTCCTGATCTCCAGTCTTGTAGTGTTTCCCGCGGTGACCAGTATGCGGACCTGCCTCACATTCCGCTCCGTTATGATCTGTTCGGCAGTGGTATCGACAGTCTGCCTCACAGCGGGCCTTGTGATCTCCTATCTGTGCGCGGCGCCGACCGGGGCCAGCATAGTCCTGTGCAATATCGCGGCATTCATTCTTTTTGCTGCCGTACAGAAAGGGAGGGAATGCTTGCAAAGCAGTAAAAAATCCCTATAATTATCATATAAAGAGTATTTTAATTGAATTTTTCGGAGGAAAATAATCATGGGAAATGACGATAAGACACCTGTAGACGGCGAGATGCTGATCGCTGAGATCCTGAGAAAGTATCCCGAGGCGGCATATGTACTGATGAACTGCGGAATGGGCTGCATCGGATGCCCTTCTTCCCAGATGGAGTCTCTCAAGGACGCCTGCATGGTACACGGCCTTGACGCAGACGAAGTTATCAAGTACTTGAATTACGAACTTGGCCTGACAGCAGCAGAATAAATGTAAGTCTGCAAAACGGCAGCAGCTTGGGGAAGCCGCACAATTGAATATATGCTCCGGTGTGTTTGTAGTCCGTTAATAGCACATACAGATTATTATAGGAGGTTCTGGTATGGCAATGAATCAGAGGAAGGTTGCGATGGTCGGCTGCGGTTCTTCGGGCGCGGCGTCCTGTTTTGCTCTCATGCAGAGCGGTCTGTTCACAGAGATGGTTTTGATCGACTCCACACCTGACAAGGCGGAGGGCGAAGCCATGGATCTCTCCCAGGGCCTTACTTTTGCAAGACCCATGAAGATCTATGCCGGAGATTATGACGATCTGTCTGACGCAGGGATCATTATTGTGACAGCAGCGGGCGTGCAGAGACGCGACGACACAAAGCTTGACCTCGTCAAGAAGAATGTAGAGATCTTCAAGAACGTGATCACAGAGATCGCGAAGAGGAATGAAGAAGGGATCATGCTGATCGTTGCCAACCCTGTAGACATTCTCACCTACGCCGCTCTCAAGATCAGCGGATGGGCAGAGGGCAGGATCCTGGGCCTTGGCACAGTCCTTGACACCGCAAGACTCAGATCGCTTCTTAGCGAGAAACTGAGTGTGGATGCCCGCAATATTCACGCCTATATGGTCGGCGAGCAGGGCAAGGGCGAAGTCCCGATCTGGAGCAGCGCGACTGTTTCCGGAATCCCGATCCGCGACTTCTGCGAGATGCGCGGCTATCCGGATCCTACCGAGTACTTCGATATGATCGCCAAGGAAGTCCGCACCAGCGCCGATGTGATCACAAGAAAGAAGAAAGCCGCTTACTACGGCGTCGCCATGGCAGTGCGCAGAGTCTGTGAGGCGATCGTGCGCGATGAGAAATCAGTGCTCCCTGTATCGAGCCTGATGTACGGCGCTTTTGATATTGACGGCCTTGCTCTGAGCATGCCTGCGATCGTAGGCAAGAGCGGCGTTGAGTGCCTCGTGCCTCTTGATATGAGCGAGGAAGAACTCGACGAGCTCAGAAAGACTGCCGCGACAGTCAAGGCGATCGTGGATGATGTATTTGGTGAGGCGAGATAAACGGAAGATGTAAACCGCCGGAGAATAAGAAGAACCCGTACAGGAAACTGTACGGGTTCTTTTCTTGTGCAGTGACAAGTCAAAATATTAATGGATCCGGCTGCGGGATCCGACCGCAGGCTTAGGCCTCCTCTTCGAAGTCTTCCTTGCCTACGCTGCAGAGAGGACATTCCCAATCATCGGGAAGGTCTGCGAAAAGGGTGCCGGGCTCGATGCCGTTATCCGGATCGCCTGCAGCTTCGTCATAGATATAACCGCATACTGTGCAAACAAATTTTGCCATATTTTTACTCTCTTTCTGCCTCTCGTTTGTTGAAAGGCCGGTGTAATGAATAGGACCCTCATCGAAATGAGATAATAATATTATATAAGATGGGTATAGCGGTTGCAACAAGGTTCGTACCACATTTGGAGGCGTCAAAACAGCAGGAAAAGAGGGTTTTGGGGACTCCCTGAGCGGAAAATCCACCGGGTTTCGGCCGATTTCACAAAGATGAAAAATCTGCTCGAACGGGGTTGCCCTCCGGCCCGGATTGATTTTATAATCAGTTTCACCAGCCGGAGGAAGGAGGTGAAGCCATTGACCGAAGGCGGACGGACAGTTCTGATGCTGTTCGTGACGGCAGCTGCAGCGTCTGACCTGCGGCGGGGCAGGATTTACAATATCCTGACTGTTCCTACGCTGGCATGCGGCTTTATGCTGCTGGCGGCGAATGCACCGCAGAAGATCCCGGAGGTCCTGGGGGCTATGCTCGTCACCTTTCTCTTTCTCTTTCCTTTCTGGAGGGGAGGAGGGCTGGGAGCGGGAGACATCAAGCTCCTGATGGCGGCGGCACCCTTCATGGGGGCACGGTGGTTTCTCTTCTGCATGGTTCTTTCTTTTCTGATCGGCGCGGTGATCTCCGCGGTTCTGCTGATCAGATACCGGGATCTTTCCCGGACTGTTCATTTTGCTGTGCCAATCGGCATCAGCGTCATGCTCTGTCTGCTTCTCGAGCAGGTTGGAATACAGAGCCCATCCCTATTTTGACAAGAGAACACAGGACAATGGACGGCAGACCGGCAGTTTTGCGGGCTGTCTGTGGGCACAGAGATCCTCTGTGTGTCTTTAGCGTCCGCAGAAAGGAGAATCTGTATGACAAACAGCGGCAGCTGCGCTGCAGCGCCCAGGATCTGCATATGTGACAGCGAAGTCTCCTACGGAGAGCATCTGGTGGAGTATTTGCGGCAGGAGGGGAGACTTGCCCGCGATATTTACCTGTATACGAGCAGGGAGATGTTCCTTGAGAAGGAGACTCCCTTGACGACGCGGCTCCTCGTGATCGCGCAGTCCCAGTATTCGGAGGAGATCGGGAGAGCCGGCTTTGACGAAGTGCTCGTCTTGAATGAGAGCGGCACCTATATGGATAAGCCGGAGAATATGAGCAAGTACCAGTCTGTGGAACACATCTGCGACAGGATCCGGGAGCTGTGCGCGGCGCAGGAGGAGGCGCTCCCCGGCGGAGTCCGGCACGGAAAGCCCATGAAGCTGATCGGGATCTACTCGCCAGTGACAAGGTGCCTTCAGACCACTTTCGCGCTGTGCATGGGGCAGCTCCTGTCGGAGAAGGCTTCGGCCTTGTATTTGAATTTCGAGGCCTTTTCCGGTTTGGAAAGCATGCTGGACAGGAGCTTTCGGGGGACCGTCAGCGACCTTCTCTACTTCAACGACTGCGCCAGGGAGAAGCTGTCGGGACAGCTGCAGTACATGACGGAGAAGATCGGAAACCTGGACTTTCTGCCTCCCATGGAATCCTATATCCTGCTGCGGGCAGTGCGGGCGGAGCAGTGGCTTAATCTGCTGCAGACGATCGAAAAGGTCACAGACTATGAGTACTGCATTCTGGACCTGAGTGAACACATGGACGGTGTTCTGGAAGTCCTGCGGCAGTGCGACTATGTCTTCACCATAACAAGGGAGGACGGATTTGCCGCAGCCAAGATGGCGCAGTACGAAGCACTTCTTAAGAGCACGCAGTATGAAGATATCTTCATGAAGACGAGGAGGTGCCGTCTGCCGGTGTTCCGGGAACTGCCGGGAAATCTCTCCATGCTCACCCATGGAGAGCTCGCGTCAAGTGTGGGCGGCATCCTCAGGGAGGAGGGGATCTTGTGAATCCGTCCTATTTCAAGACGCGGGAGAAAATTCACCGCTGCATCATGGAGCAGATCGACTTTTCCAGGGAAGTGCCTGACAGCGAGGTGCTGGACCTGATCGACCGGTATCTCACAAGGAATGATTCGGCCGCACTTTTGCTGCTGACTCTGGAGGAGAAGAAAAGGCTGCGGCAGGAACTCTTCCATTCAATCCGGCGGATGGACGTACTTGAGGACCTTCTGGAAGATCCGGAGGTGACAGAGATCATGGTAAACGGACCGGACAATATTTTTGTCGAGAAGTCGGGCCGCATCGATCACTGGCCGGGCAGATTCTCTTCAGCACAAAAGCTTGACGATGTGATTCAGCAGATCGTCGGAGCGTCGAACAGGGTCGTCAATATGTCCTCCCCGATTGTGGACTGCAGGCTGGAGAACGGAGACCGCGTTAGCGTGGTCCTTCCCCCGGTGGCGCTGAACGGACCGATCCTGACGATCCGAAGGTTCCCGCAAAGGCCGATCTCCATGCAGGACCTTCTCCGCTTCGGTTCCATACCGGAGGAGATCTCGGAGTTTTTGGGAAAATGCGTGAGAGCGGGGCTCAATATTTTCATCAGCGGAGGGACCGGCTCCGGAAAGACAACATTTCTCAATGTACTGTCCGACTGCATTGACCCGGCCGAGAGGGTGATTGTGATCGAGGACAATGCGGAACTTCAGATCCGCCATGTTCCCAACCTCGTGCAGCTCGAGGCGCGCAACGCGAATGTGGAAGGCTGCAAGCCGATCAGTATCAGGGAGCTGATCCGGGCAAGCCTGCGGATGCGTCCTGACAGACTTATTGTTGGGGAAGTCAGAGGGCCGGAGGCAATTGATATGATCCAGGCACTCAATACCGGGCATGACGGAAGCATGTCCACGGGGCATGCCAACAGCGCGCGGGACATGCTCTCACGGCTTGAGACCATGATCCTCATGGGAATGGACCTGCCGGTGTCAGCTGTCAGAGGACAGCTGTCGGCCGGGATCGATCTCATTGTACATCTGGGGCGCCTGCGGGATAGAAGCAGGAAGCTTTTGGAAGTGTCTGAGGTCCTGGGTATGGAGAACGGGCAGATCATGCTGTCCACGCTGTACAGATTTACGGAGACGGGAGAAGAGAATGGGAAGATCAAGGGAATCTGGGAGAAAGAAAGGGAGATTTTTCACCGGTTTAAATTCGAGATGGCGGGAGTTGATCTCTGAGCGGACGTTTCTCTACTTTGCCGAGGGAATCGCGCTCGCAGCTGCGGCGGCAAGACTCTTTTATCAATCATGGCCTGCAGCGGTCCTGCTGTCCCCTCTGTCAATTCCGTATTGCGTTTACAGAAGAGAAGGGGACCGCGAGAAGGAGAAAAGAGTGCTGTCGGGCCAGTTCAGAGAACTGCTCAGCAGTGTGAACAACGCGCTCAGAGCAGGGGATTCTCCCGAAAATGCATTCCGGGAGGGGTATAAGGAAATGTCTTATGAGTACGGTGAACACGCGCCGGTAACGAAGGAGATGGCGCGGCTCGTGGGAGGGCTGGAAAACCGGATCCCTCTTGAGAAGCTCCTGGAGGAGTTTGCGGTGCGGGCGGGGACAGAGGAGATCCGGGAATTCGCGCAGGTATTCGGGATCGCCAAGAGGGGAGGGGGTAATATGACAGAGATCCTGGCGGGAACAGCTTCCCTGATCGAAGAGAGACTGGATGTCGAGAATGAGATCAGGATCATGCTCGGCAGCAGGCGCCTGGAGCAGAGGATCATGGATATCACGCCTTTTATGATCATCTTTTACATCAGTATTACCTCGCCGGGATTCTTTGACGTTCTCTATCACAATCTCGAGGGGGCTGCCTTTATGACTTTGTGCCTGGGCGCTTATCTGTGCGCGCTGGTCCTGTCGGAGAAGATCCTGGCGGTGAAAATGTGAGGCGGGAATATTCGCTTTTCGAAGCAAAACAGCGGCACGGGGCGCGTGAAAGGAGTGCGGATGGAGATATATATTTACGGACTGATCCTGGCGGGATATCTGGTGCTGTGGTTTGTCTCAAGAGACGGGGAGGGAACCGGGATCGGAAGAATGGCGGAATTTCTCTATAGGAAGGGAAAAGCGGCCTGGCGCAGGTTCGGATGGAAAAGAACGTTTGAGGAAGATACGGTCCGCAGGGATCTGGTGCTTCTATACCCATACGGGAGACTGGAAGGAGAGGAGAAGAAATTCTGTGTGGAGCGGATCCGGCTGGCGCTCCTGATCATTCTGGCGGGAGACATTCTGGCCGCCGCAGGGTATGCCGCCGCGGGGGCAGACCTGCTTCTCAAAGACGGGGGACTTGTCCGCGAACAGATCGGCGGAGAGGACCGCAGCACAGAACTGGATGCCTATATTGTGCAGGAAGATCCGGATCCGGAAGCCGGGGAGGATGTTGAGCGCAGCCTGACTTATCAGGGAAGTTACAGGCTGGAAGTCCGCTCGAAAAAGTTCAGCGAAGAACAGATCCTGTCCATGGCCGAGGATGTGTTTACACTCCTGCCCGCAAGGATCCTGGGCGAAAACGAGAGTTTGGAGCATGTGACTGCGCAGCTGGACCTGCCGGAAATGATCGAGGGATACCCGTTTGCGATCCACTGGGAGAGCAGCAGCTACGCGCTTCTTGATGCAGACGGGAAAATTGAAAACTCAGCGCTGGGAGAGGAAGAAGGAAGAGAGGTCATACTCACAGCAGTTCTTCTTTATGACAACGGTACGACCGACGGATTTCGAAAAAGCAGAGAATATGAAGTTAAGGTGTACGGACCTTCGCTCTCGCAGGAGGAACGATTGTCCAGAGAGATCCGGGATGCGATCGAGTCTGCGGATGAGAGGAGCGCTTCCGAGAATACGCTGCCTCTGCCGGCCAAGTTGGATGACCGCACGCTTTTCTGGGAAGAGAAGCCGCCGGGGTCAGGCATGGCACTGCTGCTCTTTGCCGCGATCACCGCTTTTCTGGCATCGGCTGCCATGGGCAGCAGACTGCATGAGAAGGTGAAAGAGCGGGAAAGACAGATGCAGATGGACTATCCGCAGATCATCAGCAAATTCGTGCTCTTTCTGGGGGCGGGACTGAGCGTGCGCAGCACCTTTATCAAGATCGGTGAGGATTATACAAAACGGCGGGAGCAAGGAATGCCGGAGCGCGGCGCGTATGAGGAAATCCTCCTGGTGTGCAGGGAACTGGCCAGCGGCGTACCGGAGACGGAAGCATACGCGAATTTCGGGCAGCGGTGCAGGTCCAGGCAGTACACAAGGCTGAGCGCTCTTTTGGCCCAGAATCTCAAGAAGGGCAATCAGGAACTTCTGTCTGTGATGCGGCAGGAGGCAAAGGCATCTAATGAGGAGCGGCAGAACACAGCGAGGAAGCTGGGAGAGGAGGCGGAAACGAAGCTGCTGCTGCCGATGATCTTGATGCTGGCGATCACCATGCTGATCATTATAATTCCTGCCTATTACAGTTTCGCGGCTTGATGAGCAGGGCAACAAAGGAAAGGAGATAGGATGAGAAAGACAACAAGGGATTTTATCAAAGACGAAGCAGGTATGGGGACTGTGGAGATCATACTCATTATCGTGGTCCTGATCGGGCTGGTGATCATATTTAAAAAGCAGCTCAATGATCTGGTCAAAAAAGTGTTTCAGAAGATCAGCAGTGACAGCAATTCGATCATCTCCGCGGCAGAGCACGGAAGGTGCTAGCGGCGCGGTGGAGGGTGCAAAAAAAAGAAAAGCCAAAGATCAGGTGCGAAGCGGTTTTGCGGCAAAACAAGCCGGCGGATATATAACGATCTATCTGGCATTGACGCTTGCTTCAATGCTCACGCTTTATCTTGTGCTGATCGGGGGAGCCCGGCTCGGCGCGGCGCGTATGCAGATGGAGAGCGTCAGCCGTATAGCCCAGAACGCAGCGCTGGCGGAATTTCACAAAGAGATGCACAGCAGATACGACCTGTTCTTTACGGACACCTCTTACGGAGGGCCCTGGGGAGGGGAGGAGACGATTGCACAGCATCTCAGAAATTATATGGACAGCAACTGCGAGAGAAACGCGGTATTTGCTTTCGGAGGCGTAAAGGATTGGACGTCTATGCAGATTGAAGACGTGCAGGTGACGGAAGGAAGATATGCCTGTGACAACGGCGGAAGGGCAGTTCGCGAGCAGGTTTACGCGTACATGGCGGCAGATCCGGCCGGAGCTGCCGCGGCACCGCTCATTGTATCCGCAGACCGCTGGAGAGGCCTGGAGATCGAAGGAAGGGAGTGGGCCGCACAGACTAAGCAGAGCCGGGAGGATCTCAAAGAGGCGCTCAGAGACGAGAGAAAAGCGCGAAGCGAGGAGAACGAAAAGAAGGAAGAAAACGGGGAGGAGGTTACGGCCGAGGAATCGGAAGCGGCGTCGGACGAACCTTCGGAAGCGGAAAAAATGGTCGATGAAGTTGGCTCTTTTGAATTCCTTCCTGTTCTTCTACAGATCTTCGGGGATACGGAAGAGCTCTCCAGCCGGCGGATCGGAACGGAGAGCAATCTGTGCCGCCGGAGCGTTCATTTGGGAACCGGGATGATGGCGGCGAACGCGCACGGATATCCCAAAGCGGATGAGCTCATTTTTGACCGCTATATTCATGAGAAGATGGGAAACTGCACGGCTCCCTCTGAGGAAGGGCAGCTGCGTTATCAGACCGAGTACATACTCTGCGGCAAAGATTCGGACAGGGAAAACCTTGAGGGAACGGCTGCAAGGCTGCTTCTGATCAGGGAGGCCTCCAATTGCGCATACTTGTTCGCAGATGATGGGCGCATGGCACAGGTTCATACTGTGGCAGCAGCTGTTTCCCTGCTTTTCTTGAACCCGGAACTGGAGGAGCCTGCAGCGAGGGCAATTGCGCTTGCCTGGAGCTATCTTGAGAGTGTTCAGGATGTCAGGACACTCATGACGGGAGGGAAAGTTCCTGCCGTCAAGACGGATGCGGCCTGGCAGACACAGCTCTATGAGCTTCTGACTCCCCGGGCGGCCATAAAGGACAGAGAGAGCGGTGAGGGACTTGACTATAGTGCCTATCTCCAGGGGCTTCTGCTCCTGGAAGGCAGCACTGTAAAAACACAGAGGACAATGGATGTGATGGAAATGGATATTCGCAGGATCACGGGAAACAGCGGATTCAGAATGGACCTGTGCCTGGATGAGTTGAGGATGCGAGCTCAGGCCCGTGCCTGCGGGACGGTATTTGTTTATGAAGGCGCCTGCGGGTACAACTGACTGCGGCCTTTAGCGGAAACAGAGAATGAAATAAGAAAATGGCGGCAAAAAACTGATAAAAGACAGGAAAGGAGGCGGGAGCGATGTTCCTGGCATGCGGCAGTATCACAGATGATTTCAAAAACAAGCCTCTCCGGGCATCTGACAGTGTGACAGGGGCATCGTTCCCGCCTCTTCTTCGGGGCAGCATGGCATTGGAGGCCGCCTTGGCGGTGCCTCTCTTCCTGTTCTTTATGATGAACCTGCTGTTCCTGTTCGAGACCGTACGCCTCCAGAGTGGACTGCAGGCAGCTTTGCAGCAGACGGGGGAGCAGGTCTGCGAGGCGGCGTATTACACCCGGTTCGCATCCGGAAAGGAAGCGGAGGGCGGAGGAGAAAATGGCGAAGCGATCTCTTTGCTCATGTCGGAGACATACGTAAGAAACAGAGTTTCCTCTTATCTTGGAGATGCCTTCTGGAAGCATTCCTGTGTGGTCGGAGGGAAAGCGGGACTTTCCTTTGCGCAGTCGCGGATCATGACAGAGGGAGACCGGGTCGAGATCCTTGTCAATTGCAGGATCAGGCCTTTTATCCGCATTCTGGCGTTTCCCGATTTTCCGATGCAGGCAAGATATTGCGGACACGCCTGGGTCGGATGGACGCCCGGGAGCGGCGCTGCCCAGGCCGAAACCGGCGGAAGCAGCGAGAACAGCGTCTATGTTACCAGATACGGAGAGGTATACCACAAGGATCCCGACTGCATATACCTCAATCCCCAGATCCGGGCGGTTCACGCCTCAGAAATCGGGAATTACAGGAACGGCGACGGGGCGCTCTATTACCCGTGCCCATGCTGCAAGCCCGGCGCGGACGGTATCGTCTATATCACGAAAGAAGGAAACCGATACCACTCGGACCGCAGCTGCAGCGGGATCGTGCGGCATATTGAAGTGATGGAGGATAATGCGGCAAAAGAGCATTACCGGCCCTGTCCCAAATGCGGGGGAGGGCACCCGGGAGGACACGGAGGAGAACAGTGAGACAGGAGGCATATGCGGCGCGGCTTTTAGCAGCATGTGTATTCTTATGGATAGCGGCAGTGCAGGACTATAAAACGCAGAGGATATCTGTCTGGATCCCCGGGGCATTCTTCGCGGCGGCAGTGGCCGCGAATCTGTGCGGTCTTTTCGGAACGTTCGCAGATAGGATATGGGCGGGAGCGGTTCCGGGAGCAGTTTTCCTGCTCCTCTCTGCAGCGCTTGGAGACAAAATCGGGGAAGGGGACGGCATATGCCTTATTGTCAGCGGATTGTTTACCGGGCTTGTCCCGGCAGTCCTGCTCTCTGAGATCGCCTTGGCAGCCGCGGCGCTGCACGGAGGAATCGCTATTTTGACAGGAAAGAAGAAAGCTGGGGACAGGATCGCGTTTGTGCCGTATCTGGCAGCCGCGGAAAGCCTGCTTCTGGTCATTGCCGTGGCAGAGCTGTAATGTGCGCGGCGGGGGAGGATGAAATGAAAAGAAAGATGCGGGCTTATATGACACTCGAGGCAGCCATGATCTTTCCGGTAGTATTTGCGCTGGTGATCATGCTTCTATACGGAATGTTCTTTCTATATGATAAATGCCGAATGACACAGAATCTGTATACGGCGGCTTACAGGCAGAGTATTGCGAGAAACGAAAGCGCTAATAACAACCCGGTCGATTCAACCGCTTTTTTGATGCTGCGTGATTGCTCGGTGCAGATAAGCGGCGGAAGAGAGATCACGGCTTGCGCGGACGCAGTAATTGAGCCGGCGTTTCTGGCCGGGACAGGAGAAGAAGGGACCCCGGGGAAGATCGGGGTGACAATGAGGGGGCGGAGGGCTGGGCCCCCCCCCGAATTAAGAAGAATTCGGGAGG
>ODAI012814340.1_pt1 | contig 17321 bp, 13 predicted proteins | sample 1539321 | NCBI WGS metagenome assembly ODAI01 (sample SAMN02144231, study PRJEB22623) | gut metagenome | biome: sheep rumen | host: Ovis aries | place: New Zealand | reverse complement strand
AGAGTATTCTTAAAGAATCCACCTATATTGATATTTGATGAAGCAACAAGTGCTCTTGATAATGAAAGTGAAAGTATCGTAAAAGAATCACTTGAAAAACTTGCAAAGAATAGAACAACACTTGTAATTGCTCACCGACTATCAACAATCAAAAACGCTGATAAGATAATCGTTCTAACTGAGAATGGAATTGAAGAAAGTGGAACTCACGAAGAATTATTAGCTAAAAACGGAATATACAAAGAACTTTATAGTTACACTTAATATTTAAAGTTAATAACCAAAGTGAATTCTATATTCTCTAGAACGGACCGTTGCGGGTCTCTACACTTAGTGAGAAAGATGTTGTTTATGATTTATGAATTTTATTCGCATAACGCGAAGCGTTATGTGATGAGTAAGTGAAGTGGTGCATAAGTGCTTGCACTTAAATGCATTACTTTACTTGCTCATTATGTAATACTTGTATTATACGGATGAAATGAATAAATCATATAAAAAACAATAACTTTCGAACTTAGTGTGGCTAGGGGCAGCCCGCACCGTGCGCGAGCTGAGTCCGGGATAGATAATATAAATTCACGTGGTAATTAACTTTAAAGAAAAAAGATACTTACTATTGTAAGTATCTTTTTACGTATTCTACATCTGATGGGCAATCGAGGTATTCGTGACCGTACTTTTGGCGCGTTTCATTACCTTTGCCTGTGATTAGAATAATTGTTTTATGATTAGATGCTTTGGCATCTTCGATAGCTTTTTTGATTGCTTCACCACGATCTTCGATAAGTTCGTATGGACAGTTACCTTTTGAAACATAAGAAGCAATTTCATTTGAAATTTCAATAACTGGTTCATCACCAGGATCCTCTGCACAAATATAAACTTTCTTTGAGTATTTACCAGCAATAAGACCTAAGTCCCTACGTCTAATCTGAGCTTTGTATCCAGGACAACCAAAGATTGCATAGATATCATACTCAGGATATTCCTTCTTAGTAGAAGAGTAGAGCGTATCAAAGCTTAACTTGTTGTGAGCATAGTCAACAACAGCTATGATGCTCTTATCATTGTTTTCATAAAGTTCCATTCGTCCACTTGAACGAGCAAGTGAAATCCCTTTTTTTATATATTTAATTGGAATATTATATTCAAGTGCAACTGCAATAGCAGCAAGTGCATTTTCAACATTGAAAAGACCTGGCATAGTTAGAAGAAATTCTTCATCAAAGTCTTTGGTTTTTACATTAAATGTAATTCCATCAGAAGTCTTTTTAATGTTATATCCATAAATATCACATTCATTTTTATCAATTTTTAAATTATCTTCATGACCAAAAATAATTACATTTTCAGAAGCAGAAGCGGCAGTTTTTATTTCATCAAAATTATCAGAATTAGCACAAATAAAAGCTGTTTTAGTCTGCTTGAAGATTCTTAATTTACTTTCAAAATAATCTCTAAAATCTTTATGTTCAATATCACTTATGTGATCTTCTGAAATATTTAAAAAGATACCACAATCAAATACAATTTCATCAACTCTGTTATATTTAAGAGCCTGTGATGAAACTTCCATTTCAAGATAAGTAATGCCTGAATTAACTGCATTATTAAAATGCATAAATAATTCCATTGATTCAGGAGTAGTGATATGTGATTCTTTATTAATTACGCCATCATAAACATCAATAGATGAAATAACAGCACTTTCTTTACCACCTGAGTTTTTCATATATTCATCAATAATTGACTTGATGTAATAAGCAGTAGTTGACTTACCCTTAGTACCAGTTATCCCCGTCATATGTAACTTTTTAAAAGGTGCATCATAATAGAGATTTGCTATTAAAGGCATGCACTCTCTAATGTTTTTAACAATAATGTATGAACAATCAACATCGTATTTTTTCTCACTAACATAGCAAGTTGCACCTTTACTTATAGCATCTTTAAGGTAATCTTCCTTAAAAGTAGCACCTTTACAAATAAAAAGTGTGTTTTCAACTACTTCCTTTGAATTATAAGTTGTAAAATCAACAATATCTTCTTCAACAAATGCAGATTCAACAACCTGTGCTTTTTTATTTAATAAATCATAAAAATCTTTTAATGTATATTTTTTCATATTTAACCTTATATTAATTCAATGCATAATTTGCATTAAAGTATTCTTTATATTTTAGTTTATTTCAATATTATCTTCTGGTAATTTAACTTCGTTATATTCTTCAGGATGATAATACTTTTTGTACTTTCCATAGTGAGAGAAGTGTTGTTTTACCATACGAATCCATCTTTTGAAGATGAAATCACCCTTAAGGAATACTGGATTAACAACTTCCTTTTTCTGGAAGAGAGTATTAAGCATTTCAATATTCTTAGGATCTTTTACATATGTATATGCTACCTTCTTTGGAACAACCAACCATAAGTGAGGCTGCTTAGCAACTTTTAACTGTAAAATGTTGTGATTTACATATTCTTCAACGATGCACTCAGCAATGTTAAAGCCTGAACCAGTAACATAAAAATTACTACGTCCCTGTCTTGTATTGATTTCGAAGAATTTGTACTTACCATCTCTTGAATCGTACTTAATGTCAAAGTTTGAAAAACCAACATAATTTAAGTCTTTTAAAAGAGCTGTAACCTTTGAAGTTAATTCTTCGTTATATTCTGTAATAATAACAGCATGATTACCCTGACCGTGAGGAGTGTGTTCCTCTAATAAAACGTGACCTAAACATACTAGCTTAACTTCACTGTTTTTATCACTATAGCAAGTCATAACATGCATGTTTTCATCGTTTCCAGGAATCATATCCTGAATAATCAAAGAATCAGTATAACCTGAAGCATAAATCTCCTTCATGGTCTTAATTAATTCTTCCTTTGTATCTATCTTATATACCTTGTTCTGAGTTTTAAAAGGACATTCCCAATAAAGAATACCATTAGATGGCTTTAAGATAACAGGGAAGTGGAAATCGAGTTCGAAATCAAATCCCATGTCTTCCTTATGAACAAATGTCTTTGGATAATCAAGTCCATGCTTATCGCAAAGTTCATAGAATAAATCCTTCTTCTGAAGCTGATACATTAAATCATAACTAATGTATGGAGCAATGCAGTTTTCAGGAAGTTCTGATAAGTGTCTGCTTATAAGAGCAACGTAGCTATCTCCACAACCTACAAGGATAATCTTCTTATTAGCAAATGCTGTTGCCATGGATTTAACGGTCTTCATAAAAAAATCATCCTCTTCAATACGAGGATTAGCACTGTAAATTGTAATCTTACTGTTGCAACTTGGACCGTTATTATACTTACCAAATACGTAAGATTTAACCTTATATTTTTCGTAAAATGCTCTGGCAACACTATATGTATTTATATCGCCACCAAAAAGAACAGGAATAAAATCCTTACTTTCAAATTTCATAATAGAATCCTTTCCGAAGAAACATAGAAAGATATTATGTCTTTAATTATTTCTTATTTTTATTGAATTACATAACATATTATATAATATCTCAAAAAAAAATCAATATTTAGATAAAAACCTTGTAAAATGAATTGCTAAGCACAATTTGTTGTGGTATTATTTATAGTGATAGTTTTTTCTAGGATATAATGAAAACTCTATCATAAAAGACTACAAGATGGAGGATATATCATGTGCGGTTTTGTAGGTTTTACTGGGCCTCTTGCTGATAAACAGAGTGTGATTGATGAGATGTTAAATCGTATTCATCATAGAGGACCAGACTGGCAGGATAGTTACATTGATGATGACGTTGTTTTAGGATTTGCTAGACTAAGTATCATCGACCTTGAAGGTGGTAGACAGCCTATGGAGAATGAGGATGGTTCAATGGTTCTTGTTTTCAATGGCGAAATCTATAACTTCCAAGGGATTAGGGAAGAATTAATAGAAAAAGGGCATGTTTTCAAAACAAGAAGTGATTCAGAAGTTTTGCTTCATGGTTATGAAGAATATGGTCCTGAACTTTTAAATAAACTTAGGGGTATGTTTGCATTTACTATTTGGGATAAAAAAAAGAAGAAGCTTTTTGGAGCAAGAGACTTCTTTGGAATTAAACCATATTATTATGCAAATATGAATGGCACATTTTTCTTTGGTAGTGAAATAAAAGGATTTTTACCTCATCCAAACTTTAAGAGAGAAGTTAATGAGGAATTATTACCTGATTATTTAACATTTGGTTGTATCCCAGGATATGACACTATGTTTAAGAATGTACATAAATTACCACCAGCTCATTATTATGAATGGCAGGATGGTAAGATGACAATTACAAGATATTGGCAGCCTACATTTAACTTTGATTATGAAAAATCATATGATCAGTTTGTTGATGAAATTTCAGAAACATTCAAAGAATCAGTTAAAACTCATATGATTGCTGATGTAGAAGTGGGTAGTTTCTTATCATCAGGTGTTGATTCAAGTTATGTGGCTTGTGAAGTATCAAAACTTCAGAAAGTTAGAACTTATACAATTGGATTTGCTAATTTAAAATATAGTGAAGCTGATGATGCTAAGTTTTTAGCTGATGAAATTCATGTTGAAAATAATAGAATTTTAATAGATGCTGATGATTACTTTAATAGTATTCAGGCAGTGCAGTATCACTTAGATGAACCACTTGGTAATACAAGTGCTAATAACCTTTATTATTTATCTGAATTTGCTTCAAGAGATGTAAAGGTTGTTTTATCTGGTGAGGGAGCTGATGAGATGTTCGGTGGATATAACGTTTATAAGGAACCATTATCACTTGAATCATATCAGAAGAAAGTTCCTAAATTTGTTAGAAAGATGATTGCAGGTGTTGTTAAGCCAATGCCTGATTTTAAGGGTAGAAACTTCTTTATAAGAGGAAGTAAGACTGTAGAAGAAAGATACATTGGTAACTCTAATGTATTTAAAGTTGGTGAGAGAGATAAGTATTTAAAGAAGAAATACAAATCACAGCCACCTACATGGTTTACAAAGAAGTTCTATGATGAAGCTAAAGATTATGATGATATTACAAAGATGCAGTATCTTGATATTCATGGATGGATGGTTCAGGAGATTTTACTTAAGGCTGATAAGATGAGTATGGCTAATTCACTTGAACTTAGAGTACCATTCCTTGATAAGGAGATATTTGCTCTTTCTAATACACTTCCAGCTAATTATAAAGTTAGTTTAAAGAATACAAAGCTTGCACTAAGAAGTGCTGCTAATAGGGAAATGAATGAGATTTCTGCTAATAGAAAGAAGCTAGCATTCCCAACACCTATTCCTGATTGGCTTAAGGAAGAGAAGTATTATAATTTAGTTAAGGAATATTTTACAAGTGAAACTGCTAATAAATACTTTAATACTGATAAGCTCGTTGAACTACTTGAAGATCATAGAGCTGGAAAGAGATTTAAAGTTTCAAAGATTTGGGTTGTTTTATCTTTCCTTGTATGGCATAAAGTGTTCTTTGAAGGTGGAGATGAAAAACTTGTAAATGAAAAGAAGGCTAGTGCATAAGTTGTTTATGCGTATTGTAAATTTGAATTAAAAATGTACTTATAGATAAACTAAGAAAGGAGAGTATGATTATTTAATCATACGAGGAATTTATGTTTTCATTTGATTATGTTAAAAACTTTGATCCAGAACTTGCTGCTGCAATGGATGATGAACTTCAGAGACAGAGAGATCACATCGAACTTATTGCATCAGAGAACATCGTAAGTGAAGCAGTTATGGCTGCTATGGGTAGCCATCTTACAAACAAGTATGCAGAAGGTTACCCAGGTAAGAGATATTATGGTGGATGTGAATATGTTGATGTTGTAGAAACACTTGCAATTGAAAGAGCTAAGAAGTTATTCAATTGTGACTATGTAAACATTCAGCCACATTCAGGTGCACAGGCTAACATGGCAGTTTTATTTGCTATGATCGAACCAGGTGATACTATTATGGGTATGAGTCTTGCACATGGTGGACATTTAACACATGGTTCACCTGTTAATATGTCAGGTAAGTATTTCAATGTTGTTCCTTATGGTACAGATGATAATGGATATATTGATTATGATGAAGTTTTAAAAATTGCTAAGAAGTGCAAGCCAAAGCTTATTATTGCTGGTGCTTCAGCTTACCCAAGAGCAATTGACTTTAAGAAATTTAGAAAGATTGCTGATGAAGTAGATGCATATCTTTTCGTTGATATGGCTCATATTGCAGGTTTAGTTGCTGCAGGTGTTCACATGAGTCCAATTCCTTATGCTGATGTTGTTACAACAACAACACATAAGACACTTAGAGGACCAAGAGGTGGTATGATTCTTTGTAATCATGAGGCTGCTGAACAGTTTAACTTTAATAAAGCAGTATTCCCTGGTATGCAGGGGGGACCACTTATGCATGTTATCGCAGCTAAGGCTGTATGTTTAAAAGAAGCTTTAGATGATTCATTCAAAGAATATGGAAAGAACGTTGTTGATAATGCTCAGGCACTTGCTAAGGGACTTATGGATAGAGGATTTAACTTAGTATCAGGTGGTACAGATAATCACCTTATGTTAGTTGACCTTCAGAACATGGGTGTTACTGGTAAGGATTGTGAAAAACTTCTTGATGCAGCAAATATCACATGTAACAAGAATGCAATTCCTAACGATCCTAAGAGTCCATTTGTTACAAGTGGTATCAGAATTGGTACTCCTGCAATCACAACACGTGGTATGAAGACAGAAGATATGGATGCTATCGCTGAAGCTATTTCACTTCTTGTTAAAGATGTTGATGCTAATAAAGCTAAGGCTATGGAAATTGTTAAGACCCTTACAGATAAGTATCCATTATACTAGATAGTAGTAAATTGATACTAAGAGTTTTATAATACTAGTTTTATATAGTATTAGTATTTTATATTTTATATTTGAATATTTTATAATGAATATTGTTCAAGGTGTATGTAGTTACATACACCTTGAAGTGTAATTATACGGAGGTTAATATGGCAGGTTCAAGTATAGGAACTATATTTAAAATATCTACATGGGGTGAATCCCATGGCAAAGCACTTGGTGTTGTGGTTGATGGATGCCCAAGTGGTTTAGAACTATGCGAGGAAGATATTCAGCTTTTCCTTGATAGAAGAAAACCAGGTCAGTCTAAGTTTACAACAAAGAGAAGTGAAGGAGATAAAGTAGAAATTCTTTCAGGTGTATTTGAAGGAAAGACTACAGGAACTCCTATTTCTTTAATCGTTAGAAATGAAAGTCAAATTTCAAAAGATTATAGTAATATTGCGCAAGTGTACAGACCTGGGCATGCTGATTTTACCTTCGATGCTAAATATGGATTTAGAGATTATCGTGGTGGTGGAAGATCGTCAGGTAGAGAAACTATCGGAAGAGTATGTGCAGGTGCCATTGCTAGTAAGATTTTAAAACAAATGGGAATAGAAATATTAGCTTACACTAAGTCAATTGGTGATATTGAAATAGAATCATTTGTTAAGGAAGAGATAAACAATAATAAACTTTATATGCCTGATGCTAATGCAGCTGATAAAGCATCTAAATACCTTGAAGAACTTATGAATGTTGGTAATTCTTCAGGTGGAACTGTAGAGTGCGTAATTAGTGGCGTTCCGGCAGGAGTTGGTGATCCAGTCTTTGAAAAACTTGATGCAAATCTTGCTAAGGGTATTATGTCAGTTGGAGCTGTTAAGGCTGTTGAGATTGGCGCTGGTGTAGATGCTTCAAAGATGACAGGCGTTGATTCTAATGATGGTTTTATAAATGAAGATGGAACTATTAAAAAGACAAGAAACAACGCAGGTGGTATCTTAGGTGGTATCAGTGATGGTAGCGATATAATTATTAAGGCTTCATTTAAACCAACACCATCTATTTATTCAAAACAGTCTACTGTTAATAAGAATGGCGAAAACATCGATATTGAAATTGCAGGTCGTCATGATCCAATTATTGTTCCAAGAGCTGTGGTTGTTGTGGAATGTATGGCAGCAATTACAATTCTTGATGCAATGTTTGTAAATATGAGTAGTAAACTTGATAATATAGTTGATTTTTATGCAGAATAATAAAATGCTATCTTACTTGGAAGTTTTCTTAGTAAGATAGCATTTATTTTTTTTGTGCTTGACAGCTAATTCAAATTAGCCTATAATTAAGCTAATCGGAATTAGCCAAATGGAAAGAGGACAAATTATGAATACAAAAGAAAGAATAATAGATGAAGCTTTGACGTTGTTTTCTGAAAAGGGATATGCAAATGTTTATGTTGCAGATATTGCAGAGAGAGTAGGAATTAAGGCTCCGTCACTTTATAAGCATTATAAAAATAAGCAAGCAATTTTTGATGCGATTATTGATGGTATGAAAAAAAGATTTTTAGAGCAGGCGGGTTCACTTCAGATTAATGGAGAGGATGCTTCAATAGATGCTGAAATATATAAAAATATATCTGAAGAACAATTGATTGAACTTGGTACTAAGTTGTTTTTGTATTTCTTACATGATGATTATACGAGACGTTTTCGTAAGATGCTTACTATTGAACAGTTTCATGATAAACAGTTAGCAGATGTATATATGAAGCAGTATGTGGATGAGCCGTTATCATATCAAGGTATGCTTCTTGGTATGATTGTATCATCAGGTGCATTACAGACAGATAATGTAGAAATTATGACATTACATTTTTATGCTCCAATTTATATGTTGCTCACAATTTGTGATAGGGAGCCAAGTAGAGAAGAGGAGTCATTAAAAATACTTAAAGAACATATAAGACAGTTTAACAAGTTGTATTCAAGAAAAGTGAAGAATAATAAGTAAAAAGAGATAATGGAGGGAGATTATGAAAATTACAGTAATTAATGGAACAGAAAAACATGGCGTAACATACAAAATGAAGGAGATATTTCTTGAGGAGTTTAAAGATAGTGCAGAAATCACAGAGTATTATCTTCCTAAGGATTGTCCAGGTTTTTGTGTTGGATGTACGAAGTGTTTTATGTGTAGAGAAGATGAATGCAAGGATGCTCAATATGTTCAAAAGATTGAAAAATCTCTTCTTGAAGCAGATTTATTAGTGTTTACTTCACCAGCCTATGTTTTCCATACAACTGGAGCAATGAAATCCATGCTTGATCACTTTGGATATCGCTGGATGCCGCATCGTCCAGCTAAAGAAATGTTTGGGAAACGTGCGGTGATTATTACACAGTGTCTTGGCTCTGGTGGAAAATCTACTGCTAAGGATATAAAGGATAGTCTTTCATGGTGGGGCATATCATATATAAAGATATGTTCATTTAAATTAATGAGTGAAATTCATTGGGATAAAATTCCTGAAAAGAAACGTGAAGAATTTACAAAGAAATTGAAAGCATTTGCTAAGAAGATGAATTCAATCAATTATTTAAAACCAGCAAATACAAATCTAAGTACAAAAATGAAGTTTTATATAGTTCGTATGTTGCAAACAAGCTTAGGTAAAGATAATCCAGAATATACTGATTTTAAGTATTGGAAGGCAAATGGATGGATTGGTAAAGAAAGACCTTGGAAATAGAGTAAAAAGAACTCTACGTTAAGTAGGTACCATAAATAAATAGATTAAATTATAATCTGTTCATGGAGGTGAAAGATATGGACCAATATGTAACAGGAGCAGTAATTAAAAAACTGTATGAGAAGAATGATTTAACACAGATGCAATTTGTTACTAAGTTAGGTGTGAGTGATAAAACAGTATCTAAATTGGAGACGGGTAAAGGATATCCAGATATAACCTTGCTAGATTATATGATTTTCAATATATATTGTGGTTAATATTTGTTAAAACCACAATTATTACTTGACATAACATGGAATTTTCTGTAAAATAAACCTGTTGTATTGTGTACAATGAAAATTAAATAAGGAGGTGCTCCTGTGACTAATGTTGTATTAGCAACGGGTTCGGTATCACCAGTAATGGTTGTTATCGCCGTAATTATTACTTTAATTGTAGTCGCTCCGATCACCTGGTTAATTTGTACAGGTTATAGAAAAAATGTTGCCGAAAAGAAAATTGGTAGCGCCGAAGTTAAGGCTCGTGAGATAATCGACGAGGCTGTAAAGACGGCTGAGAATAAGAAGCGTGAGGCTTTACTTGAAGTTAAAGAAGAGTCTCTAAAAACTAAGAATGAACTTGAAAAAGAAACCAGAGAACGAAGAAGTGAACTTCAAAAGTATGAAAAAAGAGTTCTCTCTAAAGAAGAAGCTGCTGACAAGAAGATTGCTCAGTATGATAAGAAAGAAGCTAATCTTGTTGTTAGAGAAGAAGAACTCAAAAAGCAAAAAGCTGAAGTTGCTAAATTAAATGAGCAAAGATTACAGGAACTGGAAAGAATTTCCGGATTAACCTCTGAACAAGCAAAAGAACTGTTATTAAAAACTGTTGAAGATGAAGTTAAAATTGAAACTGCTAAATTAATTAAAGAAGCAGAAGCAAGAGCTAAAGAAGAATCTGATAAAAAGGCTAAGGAATTAGTTGTTAACGCAATCCAAAGATGCGCAGTTGATCATGTTGCTGAGGCTACTATTTCAGTAGTTCAGTTACCTAATGATGAAATGAAGGGTCGTATCATTGGTCGTGAAGGTAGAAATATCAGAACATTAGAAACTATGACAGGTATCGATCTTATTATTGACGATACACCGGAAGCAGTTATCTTATCTGGTTTTGATCAGATGAAGAGAGAAATTGCTAGAATCGCTCTTGAAAAACTTATTGTAGACGGACGTATTCATCCGGCTCGTATAGAAGAAATGGTTGAAAAAGCCAAAAAAGAAGTTGAAACAATTATCAAAGAAGAAGGTGAAACAGCCGCACTTGAAATTGGTGTACATGGTATTCATCCAGAACTTATTAGACTTCTTGGTAAGTTAAAATATAGATCAAGTTTCGGACAGAATGTACTTAAGCATTCTATTGAAGTCGCACAGATTTCAGGATTACTTGCTGCAGAATTAGGACTTGATACAAGAGTTGCTAAGAGAGCAGGTTTATTACATGATATTGGTAAAGCAGTAGACCATGATATGGAAGGTACACACGTTCAGCTCGGTGTGATGCTTTGTAAGAAGTATAAGGAGTCAGCTACAGTAATTAACGCTGTAGAAGCACACCATGGCGATGTGGAACCTCAGTCTTTAGTTGCTTGCATTGTTCAGGCTGCTGATGCTATTTCAGCTTCAAGACCTGGTGCAAGAAGAGAAGCATTAGAGACTTATACAAACAGATTAAAACAGTTAGAAGATATTTCAGACTCATTTGAGGGAGTTGAGAAATCATTTGCTATTCAGGCAGGTAGAGAAATTCGAGTTATGGTAGTACCAGAAAAGATTTCAGATTCAGATATGGTATTACTAGCCAGAGATATATCTAAGCAGATTGAATCAGAACTTGAGTACCCTGGACAGATTAAAGTTAATGTTATCAGGGAATCACGAGTTACAGATTATGCAAAATAGAGACATCTACCCCTTGGGATTATCCCAAGGGGTTTTCTTATGCTTGAAAATATGTAAAAAAGTGCTAGAATTATATGTGTTATGTAAAAGTTAAAGTGATAGATGAATGTGTACATTTTACATAATAAATTAATATACAATATGGAGGATAATATGTATCAGTTTGGATTTATAGGTATGGGAAACATGGGATATGCTATTTTAAAAGGCTTACTTAACCAGGTTTCTAGTGATGATATTATTATTGCAGATGTTAACAAGGAAAGAGTGGAAGAAGTTAGTAAGGAAACAGGTGTTGATGTTGCTACATCTAACGCTGAATGTGCTAATAAAGCAAAATACATTGTTCTTGCTATTAAACCACAGTTCTTTGATGGTGTTTTAAAGAATATAGAGAATGTTGTAACAGAAGAAAAAGTTATTATTTCAATTGCTCCAGGTAAGACAATTGATTTCATTAAGGAAAAACTTATGTTTAAGCCTAAGGTTGTTAGAGCAATGCCTAATACACCAGCACTAATTGGCGAAGGCATGACTGGCGTATGTTATGATGAAAAAGAATTATATGTTGATGAGGTTAACACTATTAACACATTCTTTAAATCATTTGGTGTTATGGCAAAGGTTGATGAAAAATTAATCGGAGCAGTTACAAGTGTGAGTGGTTGTTCACCAGCTTTTGTATATATGTTTATTGAAAGCATGGCTGATGGTGCAGTTAAACTTGGCATGAGTAGAACTGATGCATATAAGTTTGCAGCTCAGACTGTAATGGGTAGCGCTAAAATGGTTCTTGAAACAGGAAAGCATCCAGGTGAACTTAAGGATATGGTTTGCTCACCTGGTGGTGCAACAATTTGTGGTGTTGCAGCTTTAGAAGAATATGGATTTAGAAATGCAGTAATTAAGGCTAGTGATGCTTGTTATGATAAGTTTAAATAAAGTCATATACGTAATGATTTTTTATAATATTTTAGCGGAAAAATGTGAAAATAATTAAAAAAACTTTAAAAAATTATTAAAAAAATTTTAAGAGAAATTGCACAATATCTTGTGTCTATCAACAAATGATGACGAGATGTTGTGCATTTTTTTATGTAACCTAAAATAGTGTACTTTTAGAGTGAAAAAAGTGTTTGATTTTATGTTAATTTCAAGATATAATTTATCTTGCCCACTCATAGTAAGTAGGGTATAGAGGTCAAAAAACAATTGTTTTATGTAAATATTTTTTATGTTAAAAAATGCGGTCTGGTCAACCGGATTAGATTACATAAGTATGTCAATTTTTTTATAGAGGTCAAACATAAATTGATGTGAGTATTTACGTAAATTGAAAATTAAATATGGTAGATGATGATAAATCTATTAAGGTTTGGCAAAATGATAATTTGAGAAGGTATGGACATTATATGGAAAAACTAATTGAAGAATTTATAATGAACATGCATGAGGTTAAAGGATCATCTAAAAATACTGAGATGTCATATAGAAGTGATCTTATGCATATGGTTGAATACTTGAATAGTAAAGGTATATACAACATAGAAGATGTAGGCGAACTTGCATGTGAAAACTTTATTAAGAGTTTACATGATATGAATAGAGCAGCAACAACAATCTCAAGAAGTATTGCTTCAATGAAAGCATTCTTTGAATATCTGGTTGGAAGAGGAATTATTTCAAATAATGTAGCCGCAAAACTTAAGGCTCCAAAGATTGAAAAGAAGATTCCAGATATTCTTTCTATTGAGGAAGTTGATAATCTTCTTAGACAGCCATCTAAGAAGACCCCTAAGGAACTTAGAGATAAAGCAATGCTCGAACTTATGTATGCAACAGGTTTAAGAGTTTCGGAACTTATTGGGTTAAAGATGGAAAATCTTGATTTACAGCTTTGTGAAATAAGATGTATTACAAGAAAAACTGAAAGAAGCGTTCCATTTGGCAATGAAGCTAAGAAGGCTATTCTTAGTTATTTAAAGAATGGAAGACCAGTTTTAATAGCTGATATAGAGGATAGTGATTACCTCTTTACTAATTGTTCAGGAAAGCAGATGAGTCGTCAGGGATTCTGGAAGCTCATTAAGTATTATGGACAGAGAGCAGGAATTGAAAAGGAAATTACTCCTCATACATTAAGACATTCATTTGCTGCACATCTAGTTGAAAATGGTGCAGATATCTCATCAGTTAAGGATATGTTAGGACATTCAGATATTTCTACAACACAGATTTATTTGAATTTAGCAAATAGAAAAATTCATGATGTGTATGAAAAAGCACATCCTAGATTCTAAACGAAAAAAATTAAATGTAACGCAAAACAAGCAAGCCAATTTGGCTTGCTTGTTTTAGTATAAAAAGCGAATCGAAATAAATCGATTCGCTTTTTATTTATTTTAATCTTTCTGCAATATCGTAAATAAGTTGTTCAGTATCTTCCCATCCAAGACATGGATCAGTAATAGATTTACCATAAACATGCTCTGAAATCTTCTGGCATCCTTCTTCAATATAACTTTCAATCATAAGACCTTTAACAAAGTTCTTAATGTCATCATTATGATTTCTGTTATGAATTATTTCTTTGGCAATTCTAATCTGTTCTTTATATTTCTTGTTTGAATTTGAATGATTTGTATCAATGATACAAGCAGGATTAGCAAATCCCTTAGCCATATATGCTTCGTATAAACCAATGATATCTTCATAATGGTAGTTTGGAATGCACTGTCCGTACTGGTTAACTGCACCTCTTAAAATAGCATGAGCAAGAGGATTACCTGTTGTAGAAACATCCCAACCTCTGTATATAAAGTCGTGTCCACTTTGAGCAGCTTCGATTGAATTTAACATAATTGAAATATCGCCACCTGTAGGATTCTTAAGACCTGCAGGAATATCCATACCTGAAACAGTTAATCTATGCTGCTGATCTTCGACTGAACGAGCACCAACTGCAACGTAAGATAAAATATCTGAAAAATATCTGTCATTTTCAGGATAAAGCATCTCATCTGCAATAGGAAAGCAAGTTTCTTCTATAATTCTTGTAAACATTTTTCTTATTGCGATAAGACCCTGATATAAGTCAGGAGCTTTTTCTGGGTCTGGCTGATGAAGCATACCCTTGTATCCCTTACCAGTTGTTCGTGGTTTGTTTGTATAAACTCTAGGAATGATAAAAATCTTATCTGCAACTTTCTCCTGAACTCTTGCAAGTCTTTGTGTGTAATCACATACAGCTTCTTCATTATCAGCTGAGCAAGGTCCGATGATTAATAAAAATTTATCTGATTCACCTGTAAAGATTTTCTTTATTTCCATGTCTTTAGCTTCTTTGTTATCAACAAGCTTCTGAGAAAGTGGATATAAATCTTTAACTTCCATAGGAATTGGTAATTTTTTCTTGAATTCAAAACTCATTTTAAACCTCCATAATAATTCTTTTTTATCATAAAACATAGTGTAAATTATTATACTTGATAAGAATATAATAATCTACATAAATCGTACAATGTCAGTTATTATAATATAAGTTCAAAAAAAAATCAATACTTTAAAGTGCTAAATTATTTTTAATTATAAATTGAATGAAAATTAGTAGTGATGTATACTATAAAAGAATGGAAACAATAATAAAATATCGATATTTTATTATAAGATTATGTTGAGTTGAATAATAAGATTTATATTGATTTGGAGGTAAATATGGGAGAAGTAATGTATCATATCAATTTAAAAGAAGGAGATGTGGGAGAGTATTGCATACTTGTTGGTGATCCTGGTAGATGTGAAAAAGTAGCATCATATTTTGATGAAGCGGCATTTGTTACAAGTAATCGAGAGTTTACAACTTATAAAGGAAAGATTAAAGGAGTAGATGTATGCGTTACATCTACAGGAATTGGTGGACCTTCAGCTGCAATTGCAATTGAAGAATTAGCGAAAGTTGGTGTTAAGTATTTTATTCGAGTGGGTACATGCGGTGGTATTAACATGGATGTTAAATCAGGAGATTTAGTTGTTGCGACAAGTTGTATAAGGCAAGAAGGGACGAGTAGAGAGTATGCTCCGCTTGAATATCCAGCAAGTGCAAACATGGATATTGTATTTGCTATAAAGGAAGCAGTTAAAGATATAGGAGCAAATGCTCACTTTGGTGTAGTACAAAGTAAAGATTCATTTTATGGTCAACATTCTCCTGAGAAAAGTCCAGTTTCGTATGAGTTATTGAATAAATGGGAATCATGGAAAAAATTAGGAGTTCTTTCAAGTGAGATGGAAACAGCAGCACTTTATACAGTTGCGGCATCGATAGGTGTTAAGTGTGGTTGTATTCTTGCGGTTATCTGGAATCAGGAGAGAAAAGCGGCTGGTTTATATGAAGAAGATAATTTAGATACGGATGTGGCAATAAGAACAGCAATTAAGGCATTTGAAAAGATGATTTAAGTTAAACAATTAATATTTTGAAAACTAATAATATGTGAGTGTTGTTTTTTGCTTGAAAAATATGATAAAAAAAGTCAGATAGATAAAAAAATAAATGAATAAATAATGTCAATTATTTTTTTGTGTGTTTATTTTTATGTTGAGATATTGATGATTTGTATAATATATTTGTCTTATATGAATTGTGTGATTTTTATTATATTTACAAGCATTTCTTGGAATGATAATACATAATACTATAGAACCTTGTAGTTATAGGTATTTTATATTAATTAATATAAAAACTTGCTTGAATAAAAAAAGTCTTAATGTTATAATTTTATCAATAAGATTTTTCTTAAAATTAATCAATTCGAAAATAGGAGGAAATTTTAATGGCTAGAGCTAAACAGTCAATGGATGGTAATACAGCTGCAGCACACGTGGCATATGCCTTTACAGAAGTAGCTGGTATTTATCCAATTACACCATCAAGCCCAATGGCAGACTCTGTTGATCAGTGGTCAGCTGCAGGACTTAAAAACATTTTTGGTAGTACTGTAAAAGTTGTAGAAATGGAATCAGAAGCTGGTGCCGCTGGTACAGTTCACGGTTCTCTTGCAACAGGTGCACTTACTACTACATTTACAGCATCACAGGGTCTTTTACTTATGATCCCTAATATGTATAAAATCGCAGGTGAAATGCTTCCATCAGTATTCCACGTATCTGCTCGTACAGTTTCTACACATGCGCTTAACATCTTTGGTGATCACAGTGACGTATATGCATGTCGTCAGACAGGTTTCGCAATGCTTGCAGAAACTAACCCACAGGAAGTTATGGACTTATCACCAGTTGCACATCTTGCAGCATTAGAAGGTAAAGTTCCATTCATTAACTTCTTTGATGGTTTCAGAACATCTCATGAAATTCAGAAAATTGAAAAATGGGATTATGAAGATCTTAAAGAAATGTGTCCAATGGATGCTGTTGAAGAATTCAGAAAGCATGCTTTAAATCCAGAGCATCCAACAGCTCGTGGTTCACACGAAAACGGAGATATTTTCTTCCAGCATAGAGAAGCTTGTAACACAGTTTACAATAATCTTCCAGCTGTAGTTGAAAAATACATGAACAAAGTTAACGAAAAGATCGGTACAGATTATGCATTATTTAATTACTATGGTGCAGAAGATGCTGAAAGAGTTATCGTTGCTATGGGTTCAATCAATGACGTAGCTGAAGAAGTAGTAGATTACTTAACAGCTGCAGGTGAAAAAGTTGGTCTTATCAAGGTCCGTTTATATCGT
>ODAI010576528.1_pt1 | contig 17322 bp, 14 predicted proteins | sample 1539321 | NCBI WGS metagenome assembly ODAI01 (sample SAMN02144231, study PRJEB22623) | gut metagenome | biome: sheep rumen | host: Ovis aries | place: New Zealand | reverse complement strand
TGCAACTGCATTGTCGGTACGGGGCTGAATGTGAATCAGACTTGCTTTGTGAGCGACGCGCCAAATCCTGTTTCATTGCAAATGATCACAGGGCAGGAGCATGACCTATGTCTGTTGCTGAAGGATGTGACCAAACGTTTCCTCTATTATTATGATTGGGCTGCCCAAGGTGGAGGTGAGGCCATCCGCCAGAGATACAAGCAATGCCTTTATCGTCGTAGGGGTGTCTATGCTTACGAGGATGCTGAGGGTGCCTTTGACGCAACGCTCTTGGATGTGGAGGATTCGGGTCGTTTGTTGCTTGTTGACCAGGAAAACAAGGTGCGCAGATACGAGTTCAAGGAGCTGAAATTCATAATTTGACATTTTCAGCATAAAATGCGCCTTGATATTTGTCTGTATGATGTTTTTTTTCTACATTTGTGGAGGAAAAAGTTGAAGGCTTCAGGAAAAGGAAGACCGATGTCTTTCACGTCCAAAGCCCTAAACATTACATTCAATTAACACCTAAACCCTAAACGCTATATGAACTTTATCGAACTATGTCTGAAGCGCTTCTCAGCGCGCAATTACACCGATGAGCCCGTATCCGACGCTGACCTCCACTACATACTCGAGAGTTTTCAGGTAGCTCCTTCGGCAGTCAACCGCCAGCCTTGGAAGTTTCTGATCGTACAGAGCGAGGAGGCTAAAGCTAAGGTGCAGCGTGCTTACGACCGTGAATGGATCAAGACGGCTCCCTTGTATATCATTGCTTTCAAAAACACCAATGAGCAGTGGGTGCGCAAATACGATGGCAAGCCGCATGGCGACATCGACGTGGCCATTGCCGTGGAGCATATATGCCTTGCCGCCACTGACTGCGGTCTGGGATCGTGCTGGGTTTGCAATTTCAATCCCGACATCATCAAGGCTGAATTCCCTCAGCCAGTGGAGTTTGAACCCATCGCCATCATCCCCATAGGACACATCCCAGAAGACGGCAATGTGGCTGTGAAGACCCGCAAGTCGCTCGACCGGATTGTGCAGATGGTCTGAGATAAGACTTGCCCTACATGCTGCCAGGCATGTAATATGATAGCACCAATTCCGTCCTTGTCAAGGTTCTGTGACCGGCAGTTCTCACGGCAGTGTTTGCATCCCTATCTATTTGCAGTTTACTACCGCAGCCCAAGCATGCCTTTATGGATGCTTGGGCTGCGTTCTGTCATTATCTCCCTGACGAAGGAGGTAGATTATTATCAAGCAATACCCTGAGTTCCATGAGGAAATCATCAACCATCTTGATGAGAAATTCACCGACCAACAAGTCTATTTCTGCTATCTGTTGAAGGCGGGGTTGACACAAACTCAAATACGAAATGTGCTGGACATGCCTAAATCTACAGCCTGGACATGGAATGAACGACTTAAATGGATTTCAGAGTAACGGCGGAGAATATCATCCAGGTTGAGGGCCGTTTTTCACGCTTTAAGCCTTTTTTGAAGACAAATCCCGCTAAATTGCTTTTTTTTATCTAATTTTGCACTCGTTTAGAATGCTGGATGTCTCAAGCAGTGGTTTCGCTTAAAATGGCGTTCCTTGATTGCTCTCGAAAGGACAATATCTATAGTATTTCGGGAATTGTGATGGAATTGCCAAGATGATTACTTACCTATTTCTTATTATTTGATGCAAGAAACAAAACATATACAGATTAAGGATTACAATTACGATTTGCCGGATGAACGCATAGCCAAGTTCCCTTTGGCTGAGCGCGACAGCAGCAAGTTGTTGGTTTATAGAGGTGGGGAAGTGAGCGAGGATGTCTTCACTTCCCTTCCCAAGTATTTGCCCAAGGGCAGTTTGATGGTGTTCAACAACACCCGTGTGATTCAGGCACGCCTGCATTTTCAGAAGGAGACTGGTTCGCGGATAGAAGTCTTCTGCCTGGAGCCTTCTCAGCCTATCGACTACCAGCAGAATTTCGCCAGCAAAGAAGGCTGTACATGGATCTGCATGATTGGCAATCTGAAAAGATGGAAACAGGGTGTGCTGAGTCGTCAGATTAAAGTGGGCGACAAAAGGGTGACATTCAGCGCTGAGCGTGGTCCCGAACATCATGGTGGCAGTCATTATGTGCATTTCCGCTGGGACGACAGTGATGTCTCGTTTGCGGAAATTCTCGATGCTGTGGGTGAGTTGCCCATTCCGCCCTATCTCAACCGCAAGAGTGAGGAAAGCGACAAGCGCACCTACCAAACCGTCTATTCCAAGATCAAGGGCTCTGTGGCGGCGCCTACAGCCGGTCTGCATTTCACCGAGCGGGTATTGAAAGCCATCGACGATGCCGGCGTTCAGCGTGAAGAACTGACTCTCCATGTGGGTGCGGGCACTTTCAAGCCTGTGAAGAGCGAGGAAATAGAAGGGCATGAGATGCACTCCGAGTATATCGTGGTGAAACGCCAGACCATCCAGCGCCTGCTGGAGCATGGCGGACAGTGCGTAGCCGTAGGCACAACTTCGGTCCGCACTCTTGAGAGCCTGTATTATATAGGTGTGAAACTGCAAAACAGCCCCGACCTGTCCGAAGAAGAACTCCACGTCGAGCAATGGATGCCCTATGAATATGCTGAGCGGGGTGAGGAAATACCCGTGATGCAGGCCTTGGCCAACATCGAAGCATATCTGGAACGCAATGGATTGAGTGCGTTGCACACCAGCACTCAGATCATCATCGCTCCAGGTTATGAATACAAGATTGTGAAGATGATGGTGACCAATTTCCATCAACCCCAATCGACCTTGTTGCTGTTGGTGTCGGCCTTTGTGCATGGCGATTGGCATAAGATATATGACTACGCATTGGCCCACGACTTCCGTTTCCTGAGTTATGGCGACTCGTCCCTGCTTATTCCATAAAAGACATATTGATGATGAAAGATAATCAAGAGGAATTGTTTCCCATCGTAGATGAATTGGGTAATGTGATTGACGCTGCCACTCGCGGTGAATGTCATAATGGCAGCAAACTGCTTCATCCCGTAGTGCATCTTCATGTCTTCAACAGCCAGGGAGAGCATTTCCTGCAACGCCGGCCCGACTGGAAAGATATCCAGCCTGGCAAGTGGGACACCTCTGTCGGTGGACATGTGGATTTTGGTGAACACGTGGAGCAGGCGCTTCGCCGCGAAGCGAAGGAGGAACTCGGCATCGAGGATTTCCAGGCTGAGCGCATCGGTCAGTATGTATTTGAGTCGGATCGCGAGAAAGAACTGGTGTTTGTCTATAAGACCATTTACGACGGTGATATCCATCCGAGTGAAGAACTCGATGGAGGACGGTTCTGGCCCAAAGAGGATATCGAAGGACATTTCGGACATGGAGTCTTCACGCCCAATTTTGAACATGAATACAGAAGAATGGGTTTTTGAGGCGTGGAATGAACAAGAAAACAACAATAAATGATTATGAAAATAGGAGATAAAGTCAGATTCCTCAGCGAAAGCGGAGGTGGTATCGTGAAGGGTTTCCAAGGACGGAATATGGTGCTGGTGGAAGACGAGGACGGTTTCGACATTCCCATGCCAATCGAAGAATGTGTGGTGATAGAGACCGACGACTACAACATCGCCAAGGTGCATACCGTTACCAAGGCACCAGAGAAGAAGGGTGTCGGCACCGATGTCAAGAAAAACGCAGGCACCGTGGCCAGCGTTTCGAAGGCTTTGTCGGACTTCGATGCACAAGACGACGAGATGGAAGTGGATCCAGCCGACAAACCCATCACTTTCCGTCCTAAGCCACAAGAGCGCAAGGATGGCGACAGACTCAATGCCTTCCTCGCCTTTGTACCCATCAATTCCAAGGAGATATCCAGCACCACATTTGAGTGCTATATCGTGAACGACTGCAACTATTTCCTCTTCTACACCCTTTCCACAGCCGAGAACGCTTCGTGGAACCTGCGATCGTCAGGAATCGTGGAACCCAACACAAAGGTCTTTATCGAGGAACTGCGCCATGCCGACCTCAACGAATTGGAAAAGGTGGCTGTTCAACTGGTGGCTTACAAGGAAGGTAAGCCCTATGGCATGAAGCAGCCTGCCAGTGTGGTGATGCGTATCGACGGCATCAAGTTCTTCAAACTGCATTCCTTCAAGGAGAGTTTGTTTTTTGATGAACCGGCTTTGGTCTATGACATCGTGAAGGATGATGTGGTGGCTCGCCCATTGGTGGTCGATGCAGAGGAAATGAAGCGATCAATGTATGGGGTGGGTAAGGATGACGAGAAAACAGAACGGCCTCATACATCGTCAGCACGGGTGAAGAACCCACAGCCTCATGCACAAAGCCAGGCCGTTTCAATTCCGGCGGATGGCATAGCCAGTCCTGCCAGCACTTTCGAACGGGTAAGACAGATAGGTAAATCGGTCATGGTGGAGGTGGACCTTCATATCAATGAACTGCTCGACACCACTTCGGGTATGTCCAATGGAGATATGATTGAATATCAGTTGAAGGTCTTCCGCAAGGTGATGGAAGCGCATAAGAATGAGAAGGGACGCAAGATCGTGTTTATTCATGGCAAAGGCGACGGTATCTTGCGCAATAGCATCATCAGCGAACTGAAGAGCAAATACAAGACTTGCGCCTATCAGGACGCGTCGTTCCGCGAGTACGGCTTTGGCGCCACCATGGTCATCGTGCACTGACCTTATTCCTTGATTTCCTCGAAATCAATATATTCCCCCTCGTCGGCCGAGAAGATTTTCCCTTCTTGCTGTCGAGGGGTTCTTTGTGTGCGGTCGAACTGTTCCTCGCGGTGCCTGGATTGGGTATATTGCCGCTTGCTGCCTTTCTCGTTGTCGCCAAAAAGTCGTTTGAACATGTTTTTGAAGTAGTATTTGGCAATCAAGAGTCCTCCTGCTGCAAGTGCAACAAGGAACAGAATGGTACCGAGTATGATGTAGATGATGATCATGTCTGCTGATGTGTGGTTGTTGTTGATAATGATAACTAAAACCGTGCCAATCTATCAGTCTGACATAAAGGCAGTGGCGAGAACGTTATCTTCTTCCTGCAATGTGGGAGCCGATAGACATGAGAATATACACCACGATGCAGGCGGCTATGCCTTTGCTTAGATATGCCCATACCTCGCTGTGGCTGATGCCTGTGGCGAGGGCATAGACGAGTACCAACCCACAGATGATGAGGAAAATGTATTTCAGCTTGTTGTCTTTCCATGCCATCGACTTGAATTTGAGGGCAAACATGGGAATCTCACAAACGAGTAGCCAACAGAACATCACGACAAAAGCCAGCAGGAAAGGTGCGTTGAAACGTGGAGAGGTGAGATAGCTCTCGCTGCTCGAAATCAAGGCGCCCCAGAAGATGGCGTTGGCTGGGGTGGGCATGCCGATGAATCCCATGTGCTGGCGTTCATCGATGTTGAACTTGGCGAGTCTGAGTGCGGAGAACGCTGCTATGAGAAATGCCGTGTATGGCATCACGGTGAACCAGAAGTTGTTGTACATGAAAAGCGGGTATCTGACCACGGTGAACAGCGTGAACACCATGGCAGAAGGTGCCACACCGAAAGTGACCATGTCGGCCAGGGAATCGAGTTCCACTCCCATGGCTCCCGACACACCCAGTGCCCTTGCCGACAGTCCGTCGAAGAAGTCGAAGAATGCACCGAGTAGAATGAAAATGAATGCCGTGGTGAAGAGGTGGTGGAAGGCTGCTCCAGTAGCGATACACCCGCATACAAGGTTGCAGCAGGTGATGGTGTTGGGAATATGTTTTGTGAAACTCATTGCCACAAGTGATTGACGATTGTATGGATATTTATGGACTAATACCAGCTTATTGAGGGTATGGACGTGTCGGTGGAATGGACAGGAAGCACTTGAAGGAAAGATGTATTTATCCTTTCAGCTTGGCTATCAGTGTCTCGTCGCCCACAGTGCTTTGCCCCATCTCCACAAGTATTTCTGTGCCGAGGGGTAGATAGACATCGACCCTGGAGCCGAATTTGATGAAGCCAAGGTGCTCGTCGATATAGCATTCGGTGTTGGGCTCAGCGTAGGTGACGATACGTCTCGCCACAGCACCAGCAATCTGACGAACGAGAATGTCCTGGCCGCTTTGGGTGCGGATGACGATGGTGGAACGTTCATTCTCTGTACTGGCCTTGGGCAGGTAAGCTGCCCTGAAGTTGCCGTCGTGGTGCTCCACTTTCATGATGGTGCCGTCGCAGGGAATCCAGTTGGCATGTACGTTCCAAAGGCTCATGAAGATGGAAACCATGATGCGCTTGTCGTGGAAATACTCGTCTTCCTCCACTTCTTCCACCACTACTATCTTACCGTCGGCAGGAGCTACCACGGAATTGACCGTAGGGCCGAGGTACATACGAATGGGACAACGGAAGAAATTCACCATGATACCATAGATCACGGCGAGTGAGCACAGAACGATATATGTCACTGGGTGGTTGCCCAGGAACTTGATGAGGATGATGGCAATGGCAAGCAATACCGTTCCGCCAAGAATGAGCGGATGCACACCCTCATGGTGTATGCGTATCTTGTTTCTGCGCTTGTTGTGTATGGCTGGCTTTTTAGATGTCATTATGATAGTAAAGAAACTTTTGTCTCTGATTTTCAATGTCTGTTGTTCTTGAATTTGTCAGGAGCAAGGCCAGTTGATACCTGATGCCTAACTGCAAAGTTAGTCTTTATTCTCTACATATCAAAGAAAATAGCTGATTTTTGTCTTTTTTTCATGACATTATGAGCTTTTTTCATGGGGCAGCTTAACTACAAAAAGCACTTCAACTTCAAAAAAGTATGTAGAAGCACTTGCAAATAATTTAAAAAAAAGATACATTTGCACCACTATACTTCTACGTTAATGTAGAATCAAAAAATAAACCTTATCAATTAGAGATTAAAATGAAAAAATTGATACTTGAATTCGTCTTGTTCTTTGCCTTTTCGGGAATCTTTGCCCAGAAGATCCAGACGGTGGACATGGAGGGCAATCCAGTGGCTTATGCTCATATTATGGGCGAGGATGGCAAGATGATAGGCATCACCGACATGGACGGAAAACTTGATGACGTGAGATTCGATCAGACGCTCACCGTGCGTCATGTGGCTTTCAAAGAAAAGAAGATTTTTGTGAAAGGTGAGGGCTTTGTGCGTATTCCGCTGGAAGACAGCGACTACGGTCTCGGTGAGATCGTGGTCAAACCTAAGGAGTATATTTATGTGCAGACGTATTACCGGATGATCTATATGACCGACGACACGATGGAATACTGCCGCTTTGGCATCATCGACAACACCTACAACGTGAAGAAGAAAGACATATCCTCCAGCCACAGTCATCTCTCGAAGGCGAGTATGGGACTGCTGAAAACAATACTTGACGGTCTCCTTGGCCGAATCATCGATAGTTGGGGAGATTTGCCGACAGTTGAGCCTATGTCTGCTGACAAGCAGGACAAGCAATCCATTAGGTTTGTAAAGGATGACGAGAACCGACAGCGGATTTACTACAAAGACTCCTTGGTGGGCTATGTGGTCAATGACTATACTGACCATTTGCGTCGTTTTTCTGTGGACAGAGAAAAACTTCATCGGATCAGGCAACAGGAAACGACAGATAAGAAGAAATCCAAAAAGAAAAAGGATAAAAGCGAAGAGCACCGGAATGTGCAGCACAACTTTTATAAGGTTTACCAGATAGACGACGAGGGACGTTATGGTGTGGAGGATTTCGTGATGAGCCAATGGCATGACGACTACGACAAATACGATAAATACTATAAGAAGGACAGGCATGTCCGCATTTGGCTGGAAACCTATTCCACAGACCGCGAGTATGTAGATAAGGCCGAATTGAAGGAGAAAATCAAGGCCAATAAGGTGAAGATGACCTATCCAGCCATATTGGAGTTCGAACGCAAGCATAATATTCCTGCTCTGCCAACCAGAGCCAAAGAGGAACTGACCAAATTGTTCAATAAATAAGATTTGATGTCTTTATAACTTAATCTATTTTAATTATATGAAAATCAAAAGGTTTATAATCAATATTTCACTTGCTGGTTTCTTGGTCGTTCCATCTTGTCCAGCCAACGCCCAAAGCCAGTTGTATCCACAGCATTTCGACCTCGACGAAGTGACATTGCTTGATGGCCCTTTCAAGACATCGATGGAGAAGAACTTCGACGTTCTGTTGAAGTATGATGCCAATCGACTGCTCACTCCTTTTGTCCGGCAGTCGGGATTATCCACGAAGTCGGGCAGCAAGTATTATGGATGGGTCATTAAGTATCCTTCTTTCGGCAACTGGGGACAGAGCAACTGGTCGCTTGAAGGACATGTCGGTGGTCATTATCTATCAGCCCTTTCGCTTGCCTATGCTGCCTGCCATGACGAAGCCATGAAGGCCAAACTCAAGAAACGGCTTGATGATTGTCTGGAGGTGATGAAAGATTGCCAGGATGCCTACGACAACAATAAGCAGGGATTGTATGGTTTTATTGGTGGCCAGCCCATCAATCAGGTCTGGACAGGGCTTTATAGCAACAACCTCTCTGAGTTCAGGAATTACGGTGGCTGGGTGCCTTTCTATTGCCAGCACAAGGTGTTGGCTGGACTGCGCGATGCCTGGATCTATGCAGGGAGCGAGGTGGCTAAGGAGTGCTTCCGTAAGTTGGCGGATTGGAGCGTGAATGTGGTGAGCAAATTGTCCACCTCTGATATGCAAGCGGTTCTCGGTTGGGAGCATGGCGGAATGAACGAGTCGTTGCTCGATGCCTATCAGTTGTTTGGAGATGCCAAATACCTTGCAGCTGCCAAGAAATACAGCCATCAGCATGAGATCGATGGCATGCAGGGAGCAGAGGGACGCTATAGCACCACTTTCCTTAACGGTCAGCATGCCAACACACAGGTTCCCAAATTCATTGGATTCCAGCGTATAGGAGAGGTGCAGGCCAGTGCAGGTACATTCAGAACGGCTGCCCGTAATTTCTGGGACGACGTGGCCACTCACCGAACCGTATGTATCGGAGGCAACAGTGTGTCGGAACATTTCCTGGCGCAAAGCAATGCTTCGCAGTATATCACCAACACCGACGGCCCCGAGAGTTGCAACACCAACAACATGTCGAAACTCTCCGAGATGCTTTTCGATTACACCCACAATGCCAAGTATGTGGATTTCTATGAGTATGCGATGTGGAACCATCTTCTTTCCACTCAAGACCCTCAGACTGGTGGTTATGTCTATTTCACTTCATTGCGTCCTCAGAGCTACCGTATTTACTCCCAGGTCAATCAGGCCATGTGGTGCTGTGTGGGCACGGGTATGGAAAACCACAGTAAATACGGTCATTTCATCTATACCCATGAAGGAAACACCAAGCTATATGTCAACCTGTTTACTGCCAGTGAGTTGAACAGCACAGACTTCGTCATCAAGCAGGAGACCAACTACCCTTATGAGCAGAAAACGCGTCTGACGGTAGGTAAGTCCGGCAATTATTCCATCGCAATCCGTCATCCTTGGTGGACCACCGCTGAGTACGCGGTCACCGTGAATGGCACTGCAGTCAATGCGGCTGTGAAACCGGGTGAGGCATCCTATGTGGATATCAACAGAAGCTGGAGCGAAGGCGACATCATTGAGGTGTCTTTGCCTATGCAACTCCGTATGGAGTCTTGTCCCGGGTATGATGATTATGTGGCTTTTGAGTATGGCCCAATCTTGTTGGCAGCCCAGACCACAGCTGTCAAGAATGGTGATGGCAGCGGACTGCAGTATGAGAAGTTGCAAAATGAGTATGCAGGCGAGGGCCGTATGGATCATGCGCCTGGCTCTATGGGCAAGCCTCTCTCTTTGTCGAGTGCTCCCTTGTTGTTGGGAGAGCGTGCTAAGGTGCTGGACCGAATCAAGGAGGTGGACCTGAGCAAGTTGCTGTTCTCCATTGATGCGAGCAATCCGTCGCGACAAGGGGTGGAGAAATGGTCGTCGCTCACTTTGGTGCCTTTCTACACGATTCATCATGCCCGATATCAGTGTTATTGGTATCAGCAGACCGAGGAGGCATTTGCCAACAGCGACATGGCCCGACAGGATGCCCTGGAGAAGGACCTTCAGGACCGCACCATCGACTTCGTGGGCACAGGCGAGCAGCAGAGTGAGGCTGGTCATGAAGCTTCTTACAGTGCTGGGTCCTCCACTGGCATGTTCAGGGATGAATACTATCGCGATGCCCAGAGAAACGGCTATATCCAATACACGCTTTCCAACCCCAAACAGTTGAAGGACAGCCTGAGCATACTTTGCCGTTTCACCTCTGCCGATAATGGAAGGAAAGGCACTTTGTATGTGGATGGAGTGGCACTTGCGGATATCGAGATCACAAGCAATGCTGCAGGGCAGGACGACAATGGCTTCTACAATGTGGAATATGCTATTCCTGAAAAGCTGGTTTATGATGCCAATGGCCAGGTGAAAACTCAGTTTGTGGTGAGGTTGAAGGCTTCTTCCTCTACTTTGTGTCCTGGATGGTATTTTGTGCGCCTGATGCATGGATACGACAATCATGCCTATAAGTTCACGGCTTCGGACTGGACCACTGGTGACACCAATCGTCTGAGCAAGAGCAACATCAAGTACAACACGACCGACAATACCATTGTGGTGAGCAATTCCAAAGGAGAAAATAATGTGTGTCTGACGCTCGACTACTCAAACAAGCAATACACGATTAGCAAGGACGACAAGTATTTGATTGTCAGGGGAACAGGACTGAGCACAGAATCAGGAGCCTCTTATTTGTGGTGGCTCAATGGTGTGAATAAGTGGAGCAGTGTGGCTCCCTCTTTTGTGGGCAAAGCCAATACAACAGAGGTGGTGGTGGCTTGGGACATGACAGCCAGCGGCCTGGCCGACAATCTGTCGGGCGATCGTCCGAACATCTGTGTTGGGGCCACCATTTTCGGTCTGACTGCCAATAATGGCAGTGTGGTGATTCGCGACATTGGTTTCTATCCTTCCTATACCGAATACATTGAGATGGTATCTTCTGTCGATGGTGTTTTCGATGCCACAAGTCCATCCCATGCGGGTGTCTATAACTTGCAAGGAGTCAAAGTGGGTGAAGATCATCTGGCGGGGGATTTGCCTGGCGGGGTTTATATTAAGGATGGCAAGAAATACCTTATGAATAAATAAAAGGTCATAATCTTTCGTTATCCCCATTTTTTTTGTTAATTTTGCACCCGAAAACTTTTTTGTCACTGAAAGTTTTGTTCGTGACATGTATTTTTTGTGATATCAACAGATAAAATGGCAGATAGAAAAGTACGGGTGCGTTTTGCTCCAAGCCCCACAGGCCCACTTCATATAGGGGGCGTGCGGACAGCCTTATACAATTACTTGTTTGCCCGCCAGCATGGCGGTGACTTGATTTTCCGTATAGAAGACACTGACTCCACGCGTTTTGTTCCAGGCGCTGAGGAATATATCATAGAATCATTCAAATGGTTGGGCATCCAGTTCGATGAGGGTGTCAGCTATGGTGGTGAGTATGGTCCCTATCGCCAGAGTGAGCGCAGGGACATTTATAAAAAGTATGTACAGCAGCTGCTTGACAACGGCAAAGCGTATTATGCGTTCGACACACCAGAGGAACTGAACAAGAAACGCGAGGAGGTGGGGAACTTCCAATATGACGCTTCGACACGTGGCATGATGCGCAATTCCCTTGTGTTGTCTAAGGAAGAAGTGGAGAGGCTGATTGCCGCTGGTGAGCAATATGTGGTGAGATTCAAGATTGAGCCTGGAAGGGATGTGCTGGTGGATGACCTGATTCGTGGAGAGGTGACAATTAATTCAAGCATTCTTGACGATAAGGTGCTCTACAAGAGTGCTGATGAACTGCCCACGTATCACTTGGCAAACATTGTGGATGACCACTTGATGGAAGTGACTCATGTGATTCGTGGCGAGGAATGGCTGCCCAGTGCTCCACTCCATGTATTGCTTTATGAGGCTTTCGGATGGGCTGACACAATGCCGCGTTTTGCCCACTTGCCTTTGTTGCTGAAACCTATCGGCAACGGTAAGTTGTCGAAGCGCGACGGTGACAAACTCGGTTTCCCTGTGTTCCCATTGGAGTGGCATGACCCGAAGAGTGGTGAAATCAGTTCAGGCTTCCGCGAGAAAGGCTATCTACCTGAGGCGGTGGTGAACTTTTTGGCACTATTAGGTTGGAATCCAGGCAATGAGCAGGAACTGATGACACTGGACGAAATGGTGAAACTCTTCGACTTGAGCAAGTGTTCGAAGAATGGCGCCAAGTTCGATTTTGTGAAAGCGGCATGGTTCAACCATCAGTATTTGATCCAGCGTCCTGACAAGGATTGGTGCCCTGCTTTCGACAAGGTGCTGAAAGAGAATGGCATCAACGCTACGGAGGAACAGGAGGCAGAAGTGGTGAGGATGATGAAGCTGAAGGTGATTGAATATACTGATGGACTGGGCAATAAGAAGAAACGTAATATTTCCTTCCCTTCGGACTTGTGGCCGCTGACCAAGTTCTTCTTTGTGGCTCCGACGGAGTATGACAAGGAAGGCGACAAGTTCATCCGCAAGAACTGGAACGAGAATACTGCCAGCGACATGACGCAGATGATCAAGGTGCTGGAAGGCATTGATGACTGGAGTGTGGAAGGACTGAAAGCCATCATCGACCCTTGGACCGAAGAGTCAGGCATCAAGCCTTGGAACGCTTGGCGTGTGGCACTTGTGGGTACAGGACAAGGCCCTGATATGTATGAGCTCTCTGCGTTCCTGGGCAAAGAAGAGACGTTGCGCAGAATGCGCAAGGCAATAGATGTTTTAAAGTAATCCGCCTCTTATAGTGTATAGTTTTGCAATGTATGTTTTTGCCGTATGTGCTTATATTGCGGCAATATTCAATAAGAAAGTGCGAAAGCTCGTCAAGGGGCATTTCTCTACTTTCAACACTCTAAAGGCCCAGATAGGTCCCAACGACAGGGTGGTGTGGTTTCATGCCGCCTCTCTGGGGGAGTTTGAGCAAGGACGGCCTTTGATGGAGCGTCTGCGCAAGCTGCACCCTGAATATAAAATACTGCTGTCGTTCTTCTCTCCTTCGGGCTACGAGGTCCGCAAGAACTATGAGGGTGCCGATTGTGTGTGCTATCTTCCATTCGACACTTGGGATAATGCACGTGTATTCGTGAAGTACGCTCACCCTGAGATGGCCATATTCATCAAATATGAGTTTTGGGAGAATTATTTCCGCCATCTGAGGAAGAAGAACATACCAGTCTATAGTGTATCGAGCATCTTCCGCCCCTCACAACATTTCTTCCGCTGGTTTGGCTCTGCCAACACCTTGCGTTATGTCAGCCATTTCTATGTGCAGAATGAGGAGTCGAAGAAGTTGTTGGCCAGTGTGGGGATCAGCGATAATGTGACGGTGGCAGGCGACACGCGTTTCGACCGTGTGCTCGACATTCGTCGCCAAGCCAAGGAACTGCCCCTTGTGGAGAAGTTTGTCAAGAGCGGTGATTCCAAGTTCGTGTTGGTTGCGGGTAGTTCCTGGCAACCCGACGAGGACTTGATCATTCCTTATTTCAACGCTCATCCGGAGCTCAAGTTGGTCATTGCGCCGCATGTGATTTCCGAGAGTCATTTGCAGGAGATAGAAAGTAAGTTGCAACGTCCTTTCTTGCGTTACACAGAAGCCAACGAGGAACAAGTGGCAAGTGTGGATTGCCTGATCATCAATTGTTTCGGTCTCTTGTCGTCCATCTATCGTTATGGCCAGATGGCATACGTGGGCGGTGGCTTTGGAGTGGGCATACACAATGTGCCAGAGGCTGCTGTCTATGGTGTGCCTGTGATGATAGGTCCCAACAACAAGAAGTTCCGCGAGGCTCAGGCCCTGCTGAAACTGGGTGGGTGTATAGAAATCACAGACAGCGAGAGCTATCAGGCATGTATGGATCGTTTGCTCACTGATGAAGCTCATCTGCGGGAAAGCGGCCGAAAGGCTGGTGAGTATATCGCTAAGAACGCAGGTTGCGCAGATATCGTGTTCAAGGATATCTTTGGAGAATAAGCCTTGCCTGGAGTCTCCAGGTTGGCATAAATAATCCCTGGGCTTTCTATGGCTTCCAATATTGTCATAGAAAAGCCCGGGGATTAATTTTAGGGGGCTTCTATAAAATCTTGAAAGAGCGTTTATAGGAGCCCGCTTTGATTATTTCTTTCTGTTATAGTATTCTTCGGAAGAGTTGCAGACAATGGTGTTGTCGGGGTTCTTGTCGGCTTCGCGAAACCAGTCGGCATACATGGCATAATGTTTGGCGATGCCTTGGTTCAGTTCCTTGGCCTGTTCGGGTTCCACTTTTTTGATGAATTTCGCTGGAACTCCACCCCAAAGCTCTCCATCGCCGACAATGGTGTTCTTGAGCACCAGCGCACCCGCTGCAATGATGGCTCCTTCTCCTATGACAGCATTGTCGAGCACGGTGGCTCCCATGCCGATGAGTGCGGAGTTCTTCACTGTGCATCCATGTAGTGTGACGCTGTGTCCGATGGTCACGTCGTCGCCAATGTCTATACCGGCTTTTTTATAGAGTGTGTGCAGGCAACTGTTGTCTTGGATATTGACTCGGTTGCCGATTTTGATGTAGTGTACATCGCCTCGTACTACTGCATTGAACCATACGGTGCAGTCGTCGCCCATCGTCACATCGCCTACGATGACTGCGTTTTCGGAAAAGTAGCAATTCTTGCCGAACTTGGGTTCCATGTCCAGCACTTTCTTGATGATAGCCATAATGATAATTGTCTGTTTGTTGTTTGTTTGGGCTTAGATTGGTCTTGTCATCTCATACAGCCACTCGCGGTGCTCTTCATCGAGATGTGCCGCCAGTTTGTCATAGACCATTTGTTGATATTGGTTGAACCATTTGCGCTCGTCTTCCTGAAGCATCTCCACGATGATGGGACTGGTGATGATGGGGCAGAGTGTGAGTTGCTCGAACTTGTAGTAAGGTCCGAAGGTGACTCCCTCTTGGTCTTCCACCACGAGCATGGTGTTCTCGTGTCTCACGCCATGGCTGTCGGTGATGTAGATGCCAGGCTCGTCGGTGATTGTCATGCTGGGCAAAAGTGGGGTGGGCATGTAGTTCATACGGAACTGGTGAGGTCCCTCATGTACGTTCATGAATGAACCAACGCCATGTCCGGTGCCATGCAGGTAGTTGATGCCGTATTCCCACATGGGAGCCCTGGCCAGGCAGTCGAGTTGGCTGCCGTAAGTTCCTTTGGGGAAATGCACTCTGGCCAGATTGATGAATCCCCTCAGCACCAGGGTGTAGTCGCGACGTTCTTGGTCTGTGAGCGGACCTAAAGGCAGGGTGCGGGTGATGTCGGTCGTGCCATCTTGGTACTGAGCGCCTGAGTCGCAAAGAAGCAGGCCTTTGGGAAGTACTGGTATGTCGGTAGCGGGAGTGGGTTCATAGTGAACGATGGCTCCATGGGCGGCGTAGCCCATGATGGTGGCGAAACTGACACCGCGAAACAGGGGCTGTTCGGCTCTGAGCGAGGTGAGTTTGGCTTCGAGGCTCAATTCTGTCTGTCCGCCATCTTTCACTGCTTGCAATGCCCATTTCATCCATTTCACCATGGCGATGCCATCTTTCAGCATGGCGCTGTGGTAGCCTTTGATCTCCGTCGCGTTCTTCATGATTTTCATGGTCGAGACGGGGCAGTCGGCCAAGATAGGGTGGGCAAGGCATGAATAGACACCGTAATTGGTTTTTGCGGCTTCTATCTGAATCTTTTTCTCCATGCCCTTCAAGTCTGTGGCGATGGCATCGTAGTCCTTCACTTCCACACCTTCAGCCTGCAGGTAGTCGCAAACCTCCTCGGGCAGTTTCTCTGACTTGGTGTAGAGCGTGATGGTGTCGTCGCAAATCAGCAGGTAACTCACGAAGACAGGGTTGTAGTCGATGTCGTTGCCTCTCAGGTTGAGCGTCCAAGCCACTTCGTCGAGTATAGATACCAACAGACCCTCAGCTTTGTTCTTGTGGTAGGCCTGACGAATCCTTGATACCTTGCTGCCAGTGCTTTCTCCTGCCAGTTCCAAGGGCTGGATCAGCACTTTCTCCTCTGGCAGTGCCGGTCTGTCGGTCCAAATGGTTTGATAGGGGTCGATGTCGGTGCGTAAGCTCAATCCGTATTCGGCCAGTTCCTTCTGAAGCGTCTGAACGGATTCCACGGTGTTGGTCCAACCATCTACTCCTACGCATCCTCCTTCCTCCAGCTGCTGGCCAATCCATTCGCTGATGGTGGGTGTGCCTTCTATCTTGTCTTTCTGCAATGTGAAGTACGTGTCCTTGATCTGCTCGGCTGCCTGCAGGAAATAGCGTGAGTCGGTCCAGAGCGCGGCGGCGTGGGGAGTGACTACAGCCGTTCCGGCTGAACCATTGAATCCTGAGATCCATTCTCTGGAATACCATCTTGAAGGTACATACTCACCAGAGTGTGGGTCAGTGCTTGGGGTGATGAAAGCGTCGATCTTCTGCGCTGCCATCAGCTGACGCAGGGCGTCAACATGTTTGTTAGTGTCGTTCATGTTGTGGTTTTTAATTGATTATAGCGCAAAGTTAATATTTTTTGCACGATTTTTGCAGAATATCGGGATTTGTTTGGACAAATATGTTATCTTTGCAATATAAAAGTGAATAACATGTATGATGAGAAACAACTTTGAGTGTATTTTCCTCTTTCGCACTGTATGTGTTTTTCAGCTTTGAGGTAGTGAAGCAGAACATTTATTATCTAACATTAAAATAAACAGATTATGGGATTCTTAACAGACGATAAACTCGTCATTGTAGGAGCCGGTGGTGCTATCGGTTCCACTATGGTACAGACAGCTTTGACAATGAAGCTCACTCCAAATGTTTGTCTCTATGATGTCTATGCTCCAGGTATGGAAGGCGTGATGGAAGAGATGTTCCATTGCGGCTACGACGGTGTCAACCTGACAGCTACTACTGATGTTGCTGAGGCTTTCAAGGATGCTAAGTACATCATCTCCTCTGGTGGCGCTCCCCGCAAGGCTGGTATGACCCGTGAGGACCTGTTGGCCGGTAACTGCAAGATTGCCGAGGAACTGGGTAAGAACATCAAGGCATATTGCCCCGACGTGAAGCATGTGGTCATCATCTTCAACCCAGCTGACCTTACAGGTTTGGTGACATTGCTCT
>ODAI013068274.1_pt1 | contig 17324 bp, 14 predicted proteins | sample 1539321 | NCBI WGS metagenome assembly ODAI01 (sample SAMN02144231, study PRJEB22623) | gut metagenome | biome: sheep rumen | host: Ovis aries | place: New Zealand | reverse complement strand
TTTATTATCATATATATGCTTTTCGTAGTCCTTAAATTCAGGCAACACTTTATTCCTTACAAAATCACGGGGATTAGTCGTACATTTGTCCTCTGTAATAATAATCCGTCTTATCTTGTTGTCTGCGGTCAACACCATTGCTAACCCATCAATACCATGCTTAGCCCGTGCATCATGTGGGGCAACCATATGGATTGGGCAACCCGGATAATCCTGATGCAATTTGATGTTCAGTGCTATCCACGACATCATCTGAAACAGCCATCCATCCCGATGGTCTATCAGCGTTTCATTATCAGCAGGAACAACTAACCTACTTATCATATAGTCAATTGACCCATTGTCTGATGGCATTTCTTCTGGTGCGAGTTTCTCTATAATCATATAGACATGCCCATATTCGCCCAGCACCAACTGAGCAATCCATTCTGCTAGTTGTTGCTTATCCACAACCTCATAGTCATCATCGACGACCAAAGGGGAAAGGTCTGTTCCTATAATTCTAATTGGGTATGCCATAATTACATTTTATCATTCACCCTTCACATCCATTCAATACTCCAGCGACAGCATCTCCTTTGTCAGTTGATTCGCTCCGCTTACATCCTTTTTCACCTGCTGAATTTCTTGCTGAATAGCCTCATTATCAAAATTCAATTTCTCCAAGATATAATGGTGCCTGTACTCAAACTCCTTGAACAAGTCATCCCAAGTCAGAGCATATATTTCGTAACGGTCTTGAATATTCACAAGATACCGCTTGTTGTAAACCTTAAAGCTGTCATACTTGTCAGTGACGTCCTTGTCTAGTGTTTTCCCCACTACAAAGAATTTCCAAATTCTGCTTTGAGCATTGAACTTTGGATCATTCTTTATCAGTCTGAAATAATCCTCTATCTGCCTATACTCTTTAATACCAATCTCAACTGATGGCCGTTTTAGTTCCACTATGATGTTGTCCTCCAGCATCGACGATGTGTTTGCATCGTTTACCATTCTCTTCCTTGCCAAGAAAATATCAGGTCTTCTGTTCTTCTGCTCGTTGTCAATAGATACGTCTTCTGGTTTCTCTTTTCCATCGAGCACATAAGTATAATTTGCCAGAGCCTTTTCAAAAGTCACGTCAGCTGAAACCAGATTGAATTGTTCCCCAAACAGCCAAAAGCATTTCTCCATTATCTTTTGGATGTGATCTCTCTCCGTTGTAAACTTTTCCAAATCATTAACCAGCAATTTCAGTCTCTCAATAGCAACCAGACGATTATGCATCATGTTTGCCACTTTGCTGATGTTCTTGATAGAGGTCGTTTTTAAAACATTGTAAAGTCCACTCCTCTCTTCTTCCGTAAGTGTAACGATATCTTCCAGAATACTCAGGATTTTCTCTCGCTCATCTGAACTCAAAAGGATATTCAAGAATGCCACAAGTGTTTTTGACTGGTCCTCGTTCAATCCATTGAATATTTTGGGTTGAATAGAATATATCTGCTTGATGGTTTCTATTAAGTCCTGTTTACGGCTTTGGTCATATATGTCTTGCTTAAAACTCGGTAATATTCCCTCACGTTCATACCCGTTTACCAACTTGACTGCTGCAACCTCCTGTACAAAACCCTTTTCCTTTTCTTCCAGCAGCTTCTTCAGTTTCTTTTGCAGCGACTTATATACCCCGTCTGCCTGATTCTTCACTCCATCAAACCGTTCTGAAGGATTCTCTTCGTATTCAAAATTATCAAAATACGCAGACTTTACATATATGCTATGATAAAAGCCCGTTGTCTTGTTATTAAATGAAGTAAGAGTCTTAAAGTTCTCATTCAGATTAGATTTCATCATGTAAAAATAGAACTTATCACTTATTCTCTTATTCCATCTAATATAGGTTACATCGAAATGGCTGTTTTCTATATCCATTGGAATATCATCCGAGTCTGCAATGATATCATCATAAGCCATCTCAATTCCATTTATTTTCAACGCTACGCCCTGTGCTTCTTTCAAGTATAAGAACCACGCGAACTGTTGTTCTAAGTACTCATAAAAAGACTCCTGTTCCAAATTATCAACCGAAATATCATGCAGATTGATGAATTTGACTTCTGTGCCTGTTGAATAAACGGTTTTGTCTAGAGTCCTCTCCTCTGTTGTTTCATACGAAGATAGATCCTGAACATCAATTGATATGGTATATTCTTTTAACTCATCTTGCTGATTCAAATACCTGGTAGTCCATTCTGCACGATAGGCAAACTTCTGGAACGAGAATCTGCCTTTTCCTTTCTTACCATGCACGTCTGAAGTTCGCTGATATGTTTGCCTCTTTTGGGAATCAAGAAACTGCCCAAATGTATACTCAAGCAGGTCTCTTCTGATACCTTTACCATTATCAGAAATAATCAAATATGCCAAATTCCCCAATTCATCAGCCTTCTGATACTGAATATCGACGACCTTTGCCTCTGCATCAAAGCCATTCCAAATATACTCAACGATAGCCTGACGATAATCATCAGTCAATCCGGAATTGATTACGCTTCTGCTGCTTGCAGATAGCTTATGCTTTACGTTATTTGTAGCCATATTTCATTTTATTCCCTCACGTTTCCATCCTCGTCCTGTGTTCAGCGGTTCCCCCGCTGAGAAACCAAAAGGTCAATAGTCTGTATATCAGAACACTTATTCCCCAAACACACAAACTTCTAGCAATCCTCAATATCAAACTGATTCCATGTTTTTCCAGATACCAAGCCATATTTTTCTCGTTTGCGTCTCATACGATACTGCTCTATCAGAACGAATAGCCAGGTATTCATTAAGATAAACATATATCCTTTGGGAATATAGGACTCGATTGGTTCATGAGGGTTCAAAATTCGGTTATAAATAATTGTGACGAACAACGGTATCAATAATACAAATACCATTGTCTTTAGACTCCTCAAGAAAATCTCATAATTCCTGATATTAGTTTTTTTAACCTTCATGTCCAAAATTCTACTCTTGTTATATGTAATCTTAGATAACAACGAGTGTTTGTCATGCCTATACTCACCGAGCGAGGCATCATAGTCTGCGACAATATCCATCCGTATATATTCCCCAACTTTAAAAAGATCCCATTTAATAACGATAGCATTATCCTTTATTGAAATATCTGATGCCAAATCCTTTGCTTTGTCAAATACATTACATGATATTAGCCTTACATTGTCCGGCATAGCCAAAGTCAAGGGTGCTACTACTTCATTCCTCGAGATATCCTTCGTACCCGAATTTGTAACAGTTACTTGATAATAAAGCAGCCAGTCCTCTATAGGTCTGTCTTTATATGAAATAGACAAACCTTCCACCCTATTCGAAAGCGACGGATCAATAACGAAGTTCCTGTTCTCAATTAGGGTAATGTCGCAGGCTTTATGGTCTCTAAACCAAAGCCACAATTGGATTAGGAAAATAACTACAGGCAATCCAACCCCGACAATCAAATTGTGATTATCCCTGCATAACTGAATCAAAAAGTCTATTGTCAGCATAATGACACACGTTATAGTTTTTAATTATCAGGCCATCTTTTTACGAACCATGATTTATCCAAGGTTACCAAGATAATTGATAAGCGCAGAACATGACACCAACATAAACAATGCCTCAGAATTAGAAGGAACATATTCTGCCTCAATCAGGGCGTGCCGTATCCCAGTACTCCCATCATTCGTATAAGCATAAAGCTGCTCAAAGGCCGACTTCAGTCTTGGATGGATTGGTATCCCAGACTCTTCCAACTTCTTCAATGCTTTGCCTAACGTATTTTCACCCGTTTTTTTTCTACAGAATGCCTCCACAGCGGAAATTGATTCTTTTATAGAGTTCCTATAATCCGCATCAGGTCTTTGACTATACAACATTATCGCATTCTGAATATGCTCTTTCACCTGATCGTCAGATTGTGACACTACTGACTCAACAGAAGTAATCTCTTCATCAGAAATGATATCTGTTACGTATTCATCTACGACCCTATGTCCAACATTTAATCTCTCAAACTCAGAGTTTAGATCATTTTTTAAATACTCGAAACAAGAGATTTTGTTATAATTCTTTTCATCAAACATCTTTAGGTAAGATAGAGACTCTTCTATAATGTCAAACTTCTCATACCATTGATATCCTCTATTTTCAATAAACAAAGTAATCGTATTGCGGCCATAAGTATATTCCGACTCTCTTTTATTCAGAAATCTAGACCATATATACTGCTGCAAACCAAAATAATAACGATCTGAGACCAAATTCGCGCGCATATAGTTATACAACCTGTCATAACAGCTACAAATAGCATTTTGCAATGATGACGGGATTTCCTTTACAATCATCACTTCCGAAATAGACTTATAGCCGTTCCTCTCTGAATATCGTTTTCTCTTTTCTAAAGACATGACTGTTATAAAGAATTTTTATTAAGTCAATATTGCATCAATTTTCTCAAACCAGCCCTTAACCTCACCGGAAGGATCAATTTGAGCCAACCGAGCTCCATTCATACCTTCTACAAAAACCTTAGTAAGGTATGTCTTCGACTTAGTTGGGCCCATTGGAGCATCTAATCCATTTTTATTTGCATACTCTTTTCCAAAAGATTCCGGTACTTTCGGTTGAGCAGTGTCTACATCAACATCATATACTTGTTTGATAGCATCAGGATGCAGATAATTTTCTACTTCATACTTCTGAGTTAGTACGCCCCAACTGCCATCGCCACGAGCATTGATAACGTCAATAGACTTCTGATATGCATGAACATCATTATCATATATGTGGCATTCCTTACAATGAAGATTATCCAAATAGCGCTTCTCAACCCAATATTTCAACGAACTGCCTCCAAGAGGTAATATTGCTATACGAGGATCAGATGTAATGTCGACCACGTCAAAACCATTCTCTCTGACACATCTATTCAACTGCTTCATCGCTTCGACATCAGTTGGGCCTTCTACACATATTGCAACCTGCACATTCATCCTATCTGCAGCAAAAATACCTAAAACATCTGAAATTTTTTCGAACACATCATCTGTTCCACTCTCTATTTGCATCTTTCCACTTTTGTCCTTTGAAATATAACGAAGACTATTTAAGGGTAATTCTTGTGCCAAATTTGGGCTATGGGTTGTTAGCAACACCTGACAATTGTTATTCTGAGATAATTCCCGGAATGATTCCACAAGGATTCTTTGATTATTTGGATGTTGAGCAGTTTCTGGCTCCTCAATAGCATAAATGATATCCCGATGATTTGTTGTCTTTGCCTTCCTTTCTGCCTGAGCCTTAAAGAAACTTACAAGTATCATTCGTCTAACTCCACTACCCCGTTTATTAAGCGATATTCCTTGATCTGTTTTCATCGTAATGCTAAACAAGGAATTCCATTTAGAATCAGCAGGTGAGTTAAAATCTGGAGTAATTGCCTTTGCTAACTCTGCATCAATCGTATTAAGAGCCTCCTGTGTCTCCTTTGCTATTTCTGTTGCCTTTTCCCTAACTTTCTTTTCTATTGCTGATATTTCATCTCTAACTTCTGATATAGCTTCCTGTATGGCGGCCTTCATTGGGTTCTGCACCTCATTATCCGAATCATTGCTTTGCCTATCACTTTGAAAAAGAGCATACATAGGAAGATATGATTCCAATCTTGTCCATATCGATTTATCATCCAAACCTTTGGATACAGACAATTCTACAGTTTGCAAATTCAAATCATCATAAGAATCCCAAATTGCTTTCCGCATTTCTGGATTTCCTTTAAGTTTCGAATCCAGCCCTTTGTCCTTTACGATCTTCTGCAGTTCTTTCTCCTTCAATTTCAAGAGATCCGATGCACCTTCAATCGTAGGATGCTTTGCTACGATATACACCTCCTCCGATGGTTTTGACTTACAACAATCATAAACTTTTTTAATACGTAACAATCCTGGTGCATATTCAAGATATTCTCGCGACAAAGTAGTCTCTGCACCAGAATCAAGGACAAGTTTATCGGGCAATTCACTAAAATCGCAGATTATTGAAACCTTCTTGTCATCTGATTCTATATTAGCATCATCTGGCGCTATCTTTACCACATCGTTATTAAAGAATATCTCCAATGCTTCCAATATGGTAGATTTTCCCATATCATTTTTACCGATGATTGTTGTAATATCATCAACATCAATTGAAGTTACTTCTTTGTAGCTTCGGAAGTTTTCTAGTGTTAGCCGTACTAATTTCATAATTATTACCTATCTCGTACTAATAATTGTAACAATGCAACTCACTGTATTAACAGATGTAATCAGTCAAACTTCTTCCTTGGCAAAGTAACACTCTTTTTACCAAATCCAAACAAATTGACTGGTAGCTGAAAGTGTTTCTGAATTACCTTTTGCACCTCATGGTTAACTATATATGGTGACACGCCATCTTCCAAGTTCTTATCCGTGCGCTCATCGTAGTATACAGCCCTTGTATATTCAGGAAAGTAATCACCCTTCAATTCATTATTGGTACTGTTGAAAGGTCTCAAATCTTCAATATCATCCCATAGTTCTTCTTTGATACCATTCTCTTCTAGCTTTTTCTTTGGAAATGCATGATCTACCTGCCAACCATTTGGAGAATACTTCCCATATTCATCCCATTCTATCAATGCGCCAGCTGGATCAAGCCGAAAGTTATTTGGGTCTTTACCCCTTACCGTTCTTAACCTTTTCCAAATTCTCCTTCTTAAGTCTTCGCTATAATCTGACATAATTTTAGTTTTTTATAATTGAACAATTATCTCACATCACCCCGACATCTTCCAATACCTCTTAAACGACTTATTCGGATTCTCCCTCACAATCTCCTCTGCGACCTCTCGCGCTTACTTTCGGAATAATCCGAGCTGTCCGTAAACCTCTTCATCCAATCCACAAAGTGATTATAATCCCTGCCTCGCTTACACTCAGGAGCAATCTCCTTTTCCTACATGCATAGCAATATACCAAACTCTTGGATGTTTTTATTGGTCTACCCATAAATGGCGTTCTATAGATTCTTACCCGAATTACTTCCTCCTATGGCCATTCATTCAATGGAAATTCATCTTCATCATTCAAATTACTCTCTATCAATCCGAATAAGGAGTTCTTGTATATACCCTCTGGATTCATCAAGTCTGCAATATCCACGATCCCCAGCTCCAGATCCATCTTGATTCTCTCATACTCTTCACATGTCGGATCTGTCAACTTAAACAATTTCGACAGTTCCTTTACATGATCTTCCTTTTTGGGACCAGGAACTGGTATAGCCAGATTATTGAATGTCTCTTTGGGATAGCCAAACTGTTTGTTGATATGAACAGACGTATAGCGAATGCCCTTGATATCCTGCTTTACAGCTCCATCCTCCGTTGTCAGCCACTCCATGAGTAACTGTGATATCACGTATGCCGATTTATATGAGTCATTATAGTCCGAAACCTCTACCATACATGCCATGATGAGCGGAAACAGCCGGATCCAGTTGTCAGCATCTTTGGAGAACTCTATCAAGTCAGGTAATTCCAAGGCAAGCACTTGAAAATGCTTGATGACCAGATGCCGGCTTATCATACACTCAGCGATAGGAGGACGGTGCATTTCCTCCCAGCAGGCATTGGCATGATATCCCAAATATAAACAGGGTAATCCTGGCATACTGTACCGTTGAGTCTTCACCAGATAACGTTTTTCATCAGGTATGGGCAACATATCCTTGTAATCGAAGTTCTTCCCTATCTCACGGAGTCTCATCCGATAGAAACACTCGCCCGTTCCAATGGTCTTTATTCTGTACGACAGATGATTCAGTCTGTCGCACAAAAGTTCATAAGCAGCTTTGTGCTTACCTGAGTATATATAGTCGAAACAATCGAGAATAGTATCACACAATGTCTTGGCATCTTGGACTGCCACATCACTGATGAGCGACTTACCGTTATCAACCATGATGGCAGAGAACTTTCCGTAAGTCTCTGTCAAAATGGCCCTTGCATCATGCTTGTCCTTCTCGTGACTATGCCTCACGGGAATCAAAGCCAAAACACTGTCGTACAACTTATCCATTTACGGTTCATTTCTATGTTGATTATATACATCCTCCAGCATCTTCGAAAAACAACGGTGATGAACTTTCAGATGATGCATACCGAAGAGATCTTCCTCAATTTCCCTTTCAGTTTTCAGTCCATGGAAATCATTCCTCAGCATTCTTATTCTAGCCTGCGGATAATCTGTCATCAGGTCATAGAGGCGAAAAGCTTCGCTCCTATGATAATCATAGCGTATGTCAAGGTGGAATAGTTTAACTTCTTCTTGATAGACCGATGAAGCCGGCATAAAAGCCAGATGATACTTATCAGAATCATTCTGTACCCTCAACTTCAAAGGTGTCGGCGTAATCTGCACCTTCATTTCCGTTTCAAAGGCATATTGCTCACTGGTAGGACTAAGTTTCAGCATTTTCAACTCATCCCCATTTCCCAACAATTCACTTTTCTTCAGCTTCTCATTGCATACCTGACAGGAAGGGACGAAGTTATACAGCGACAGGGCCACCAATGGACATTTGCTTTTGGGAAGGAAATGATCTAAATCGAAATGGTTCCGATATTGTCTTCTTCTCAGTTTCTCGCTCTTCTTTGGTGTAGGATTTCTCCAATATCCCATTTTATCAAACTCTTCGACAATTTTGTTTTCATCATACTTCTTCTGAAGCTTCATAACAGATTTAACAGTTTTATCACCGATAGGATCCCCTGATTCATTGGTAATCATTCGTTTGATTTCATTATACTTTGCATTTTTCAGGAAATGGGCAAAGTCATCCAATTCACTATTCTCCTTATAGGTATTGATATAGGCCATCTCGCAATAATGGCATACATGCAAGTCCATTATTTCTGCCCGTTGCATAAAGAAGTCTGCCAGCATGGGTTGAAAAATTGGTAGTGTGCTTCCTTTCTCCTCGGAATAATGGAAGAGTTGGAACAGTTTTGTCTCTGTTCTCTGAAAGTCTGTATCATTTTCACATCTCTGTTTGATATCCTGATAGTCAAGATACACCTTTACGAGCATGTCATATTGTGCTATCAGTAAATCCGATACCTCGTCAGGATAAAGGTTCGCCTTTTCCGGATGAGTGCTCCAACCCTTTAGTTTATCACGTTGGAGCCCCCATAATTTCTGCATATCTTTGATAGGAAATTCTGCCAGATACTCTTTCTCCAGTTTATCCCTGTCACTAGGATATTTAATTTTTCTCATGTTGAATCCGATAATCTATTTCTTCCAACATTCCTTCAAGTGATTTCTTCAGATAATTGTCAGCCACCATCCCTACAACGAATTCATAATACTCGCGTATTTCTCCATAATTTGCCAGCAAATTCTGATATTTATCAGTTTGGCGATTCCGACAAACCATCTCATACGTCTCAATGATTTCCTGGATTGCCTTCTTGCCAACCTCACCCATCGTATATTCAATAAAGAACTGATTGTAAAGCAATTCATGGTAGTTTGCCGCAAACGTCTGCTGTTCCCGAATTATTTTTTCCCCATTTTGCAAATATAATATTCTGCTCTTGGGTATATCCGACAGCACGAAAGGTGAGTGAGTGGCAATTATCAGATTCACAGATCGTATCTTAGAAGCATTTATGTGGCATGCTGCTATCATATCAATCATATTTGCAATTAGTTTTCTCTGGTATTCAGGATGGAAGTAAAGTTCCGCTTCATCCATCACAATATTGATGTGATGATACGGGTTGCGGTAATTATCCATCCTAATATTCTCGATGTTCTTGACATGATACAGTAGGTAGCTCGCACTCTGTAGCATCTGCTTTTCTCCGCTACTCATTCCTCTTAGCGACAGTCGCTTCGTCTCGTTTTTACGTCTGAATTTCACCACCCACTTGAATATAGATGGAGGCATAATCAAAAATACCTCGTCGTAAGTATCATATCTCTTCTTTGCTTTCTTCACATTCTTATTGTCTATAGCCAAGTTATTAGCTATAAAATCATCAATTCCCAATTTGTGGTAGTTAATGACTTCCCCAGTGTCTTCAAGATCAAAATAATTCTGCGTATCCGTTTTGTAATAGCCACGTTTCATAAATGTGATACACTGGTGTAGCTTTAATGTGATGTGTGTCGTTGCCTTATCGTCTGCCAGTTCTTTCACAAGTTTCTCTGTCATTTCCTTAGTGGCAACAGAGACAAGCGTACCTTTAGGTTGGTTGTACTTCTCGATTTCCTCTTTACTTACACCTCTAATACCAGCCTTTACCCCATACGAGCGATAGGTAGTGCAAATCTTCAGCGACTTGTAGCAGAGATAGTTCAATACAGCCTTCTGCACCATCATATCTTGTTTGTTGTACCATCTTTGCTTCAACAAGTAGTCCATCCAAGCCTCATACAACAAGGCGCTGAATCGGGGTAATCCAGTTTCATCGATGACATTCAGTGGCAGTTTCTCTTGCTGCAATTCATCAAATTTCTTGGAATACTCTTGGGCAGCATTCTTATCAAACATGTACTCTATATGTACAGGACGATACTCATCCAAAAGGAATTTCTTCTGCGACCAAAGTAGTACGGCCAGCACCGACAGCCGATGTATGGCCAGATTTTCCTCATTCGAGATGTCAATCAGTCCACCTTCCTGCCGGTATGGCACAATTACCACTGGTGTCAGATAGCCGTCATTTTTATGCAAGATTCCCCTTATCCAGTCACCATTTGTTGTTAGATTAGTACTATTTCCTAACAACTCCTTCTCGTCATAGTCATCCTCATTGAAGGAATGCATGCTGTAGTTTGTACATATCGTATAGAAAAAATCATTGAGAACCTGATGCATTCTACGGTTGGTAATTGTCCTATCAAACTTTTCACTAATTTGAGAAGCACGTTTGACATCACGATATTCGTAGCTCATATTGCCGTAGCTATAAGTAACTATTCCAAGATTCCCGTCTGTCTCAAAATAAAGCGTCGCAGCGAAGCCATTAGCTTCCGACAAGGATCTACCTTTTTGAGGATTATCCTCTTCTAGGTCCTTTTCCAGTTTCTTTTCCAACAAGTTATAGGCCAAATTATTGATGATTCGAAACATCAGATCAAGTAGCGTGCTTTTGCCAGCACCATTCTTTCCGACGATGCTACATACTGAGATTGTGAAAGTATCTGAGAGTGAGGTTTCTGATGATGCCTTATATAACTGAGTTAAACTCATCTCATCCGAGGTATTCTTTTCCCACTGCCATTCATTTTCTGCCGTAGGTTCGTCATATTCCCCGAATGGATACCACATTCCCGGTTTCAAGTTTTTAATGACAGAATCTTCACCATCCTTTAATTTAATTCCAATAATTCTCATATTCTCACCTCCTTTATCTCGAATAATCACGATTACTTCACCTTCTTGTATATTGTACTATCACACGTATCATAACGATGGAATATGCAATCGTAGTAATTCTTCACATCCTCTTTCTTTACAGGTATCGAATCACCAATTTGCTCCAAAATAGCATTATGAATCTTCATTTCCTGTATCACGCCTTCACGCCACTTTATCAAGTCATTTTTCTCAATCTCATCATTCAAAGATTGACTCTGATACAATTTCCACACGCCAAATAACAAGAGCAAAAGCATAGAGAGCATCAACAGCCTTGTCCAAAATGCGCACAGCAAACTCCAGAGAGTTCTCAGTATCGGGAATCTGGCATTATGATTTTTGAAGAAACTTATGGTATTTCGGAAATTACTACCCAATTCATGCCATACATGATGGCCTTGGTTAATATTGATTTGATTGATATATACTCCAAAATGCCGATGAGCTTCTTTACTAAGCTGTCGTACTGTTATCCTATCAGTTGTACCTAAGTGGAAATGCTGTTGATCGAGTTGTTCATTAATATCATTAAGATCTGTCAGTTTATCTGTAATATCTCCTATCAAGTCTTGTAATTCCTTCAGTTTAATGGGAAGCGCCCTCCTTAAATCCTCATCAAAGCCTTCCAAGGCACTGTCCAAGTCATCAATCTTTGACAGCATTTCTGCCCCAGAAATAGAAGAATCCAATACACCCTGAAAGATGTATTCGCATTCTACCTGTAGACTTGAGAGCAGATTAATATAGTAATCCTTGACAGCTCTATGCTGAGTGTCACGAACACTATACCAGTGAGCCAAATAAAAGCCAACCACAACAGAGATTAGTATCTCCGAGATGGTTAGGATATCTGAAAAACTCATTAGCGTTTTCTTTTATTCAGTTTACCATCCTTATCAATAAAAAACAGTTCAAACTCCTGACCTTCATGTTTTAAGTCTGGTGTTTTCTTCCTTTTTTCTTCCCATTGAGGATATGTTTCGCTTTCTAACTTCACTTTTCTTCTGCGGTTAACAACAGTGATAATATGCACCCGTTGATCAACTATCGATTTAGTAAAGTCATAGACCAACTCACCAAATGCTTGATCAAGAAATGAAGACGGATAACCAGCTGTTCCATCAAGCAAAATATCAAGTTCCTTGTTCTCCCTAATGCACTGAGCCATCTTTCCATTGAGGACATCTACATAGAACTGCTCACCAGAATGCTCTCCTTGATTAATAAATCTTGGACCAGGAGCTTCAGTAAAGTCTAGTACTCTAATAGTGATTTTTTCCATATCTCATAATTTTCTTTAGACACAGTCCATGTAATCATAACCCCCATGAACTCATTTGTCAGTTTAATATTCTTGTCCGTATCAAAATCATACATCACGCCATTGGTCAAAATTTTCAAATTTGAAATAAAACCGTCTCTATAACTTTCATATACTTCCGGCAATCCCTTATGGCGATTGATTTCACCAGTTCTTGATTGATATTCTCTTTCAAATACCCTTTTTAATACATGATAATCTTTTCTTGCATTAACGATATCAGAGAACATTTCTCTCTTTTTTCTTATTAGTGTTTTCAAAATACCCTCGCCAGTGTCTGTGAGGATAAAGCGCATTACTCCAGGTGATTCCTGTGAAATTGAAACCAACCAGTTTTTATCCACATCAATGCTATTTGCATGTTCCACAGAATTAGCACAAATCTCAATCATGTTCTCATAAACAGGAGGATAGTATTCCTCATGTCCTAACAACTGCTTCATGCACTTCTTTACAGAATTATTGATTCTGTCAGATTCCACCTCATCCTTACCCACCATATACATCTGGTTCTCATATCTCACATCATTTGAGATTTTGACGTTCGATTTAATAACTTTAAAAAAACCAGATTCCATTACAAATTTGCGTTTAATCGGATCATCAGGATAATTGCCATAGCAGTTAACGCCATGCGAACCTAACTTGTTTATTTGTGCGAGCAAAAGACAAATAGTAAAAATGTCTATGTTCGTAACGCCTCTCATACCCATCCATATTCTTTTAACGCCATCTTTTCTGCTTAATTGATAGGTATTGTTAATATATCCCAGGACAGATTCAAGATGGCTGAAGGTAAATTGTGCGGGCAGATTCGTCATCTCCCACCCAAAATTCAGTGGTTGACTCTTCTTGCCTTTCTTAGGCTTTGGAAGATTATGCCTGATAACATTTCGTTTGGTGACATAATCGTTCCATCTGCGACGCTTACGCATTTCAGACGCTTGTTTCAGTTTAATCTGTTTAACTGATTTTGTTTTTCGCATATCAACAAATCAAATGCTTTTCCTACCAATTATATCGCGGTCCTCTTTCGTCTCTTGTCAAGCGATTATATCGCGTTTTTAGCCACTGTTCCCTACGTTCCCCCGCAGGCTTCTTCTCTTTCATTATAACAGTTCATCTAAAATACCAGTTCTCGAACACCCTGTCATTATGCATCACTGTCTCTCTCCAAAAATAGACATCTTCACCGTTAATCAATTTTGTTAGTTCAATCCTCGGCTCTATGTATCGAGAAGGCGCAGCTATCAACACATATTGTCTGTCGTCCCGCACCTGTGTTATATCTCTGTCAAATGAACAAAAACCTTTCTGGGCCATCCTGACAAATCCACGAATATAATCCCCAAAGGCACTTTCTCTTCTGTTATTCTGTAACTCCAGCCTATACCTCACATAATCTTCATTAATATAAATATCATTTTGCGATTCTATGATATTGGGCGTTTCTTCCACGTCACACTGTACCTGGAAGTTTTTGTCCCGGTCAATTTTTGAAGGTATATACCCTGCGTTTGACACTGCATGTATAGCCCATCCTTCACATTGGAAGAACCATTCTATATCGTGAAGTTTTTTATAAGTATATGAATAGGTTGGCATTCCTCGCTAATATTAGTTAGAAAGTATGTTCACAATTCGCACAGTATGACCTTTCTTCCTTAGTAAAGGGTCTAAAGGGCTTACTAAATCTTATCACGCCTAGGTCCGTTATTCTTCCACGACTCTTTTTCACGAGTTTATTGGCAGCATTAGGTTCAGCGCATCTTCCTATAATAAATGTCGGTTCATACCGTGTTCTCCCTCCAATAGGGCCAAGATTGGTAGTAAGGGCATTCTCAATTAGTGAATGATATACACATCCTGACGGCCCGTGTGTATAGCTTTCTGCTCCATCAATACCATCACTACAGCATACAGCTATTGGTGGGAAGTCTTTTCTTCGGATTCTCCTCTCACCTCTAACTCTTCTTACTATATTCCATATTCTGTCACAATATGCTATAGCATTTGCATCCAAGCCCTTGTCCTGCTGTATCATATGTTCACTTTCTTCTGTCTCTATTATCCACGACTACTCTTTCTCGTATTGCTCCAACAACTGATATATACGTTTCTTCCGATTCCAAATATATAAAACCATGAGTGCAGAAAACAAATAGAACAGTGTTAAAACTGCCAAGAATATACCAAGCACTGAATTATCACTACCCCATGAATAACTTGTTTTTAATGCGATATCATACTTTTTGTCAATTTCATCCTTCGTTATTTTTTCGTTGTCCAAGAATGGTATCAACTCATTATCAGATATATATAACTGAGATTGTGGTGTTATATAGACGGATAGTTCTTTATCAGTTCCCTTTTCTTGTACATAATATTGAACCTTCTGTTGGAAGAGGAGAGACAGAGTTAACAAGCCAAAAAACAACACTGCCACGAGAGACATGACACCTAATGACTTTTCTTTAGCTGGATCATCCATGCCTAATGAACCATATTGTGACTGTTTACCAACGATGTATTCATTCCTTATTTTAGAAGTATTCGCTATTCTGTGCTTAAACTCAATCTTTCTTCGCAAGTCCTTCACAACCTCCTTCGATTCAATTATTGCAGTATATTCAAAACTCTCACCTGACATAAACTTTTCATCAATACCAAAGCTTATGACATTAGGGGTCTCTTTATTGCAACAATCCTTTACGCTCAAATCGCTGCACAGACTTTTTATCTGTATCTCTTTAAGGCTACAGCCATCTGGTAGGATTATTTTTATATCAGAGTCATTTTTCAGTCCGGTGATATCATTTCTTCCTGTATTTATAAACCCACCTTTAAGAACCAATACTTCATCAGACATTTCCTCCCCTTCATAGGTAAGTCTAAAATTGGGGAACACATTATGCAGACCTTTCCCAACATCATATGAATTGATTGAAAAATGAGTGATTTCATTCTTCTTCATCTGTTTTCTTGTGTAGTACCACGTAACAGCCACCGTAAAAATCAATGACAAAACAAAGAAAATCATAGTATCCATTTTATATTCGTTAATAATGTCTATGTAATTGTTTCTCGTCTCATTCCATAGTTCTTATGATTATTCTCTTCTTCTCCAGTTCCCCGTGATTATCGCGGTTCCTATCAGCCCCCGCTCCCTACGCTTCTCCGTAGGGTTCTTCCTTCTGTTCTCGCCAGTTTACTGTCGAATATAACCACAAACAGCCATGGTCCCTTTCAGAACCACAGCTGTTATCCCTTTATCTCCTTATCATCAGATTCCTAGTCATCATAGCCTTATACCTTTTTATTCCCTCACGTTTCCATCGTTGCCCTATAGCTCATAATAATCCTTAGATCATTTCTGCGGCATAAAGAGGTACGAACAGTCCATACCTCTTCATTATATCTTAGTTCAAACTCTCCTTATACCTTTAGAGTCCCTCCAGTGAAGGGACGGCTATAATGCAAGGATCTATCCGTAATACTCTTTATACCATTCTGCAAACTTCCTCAGTCCTTCCCTCAGCGTAATTTTTGGTGTGAACCCGAAATCCCGCTCCAGTGCTGTTGCATCCGCATAAGTCGTTGGCACATCCCCTGGCTGCATAGGAACTAATTCCTTATGCGCCTCGAAATCAAAGTCAGAAGGCAGAACACCAGCCCTGACTAATTCCTCTTGCAGAATCTGAACGAAGTCCAGCAGGTTCTCCGGCTGGCCACCACCTATATTATATACTGCGTATGGAGGAATAGGCAAACCATCTTCACCATTCTTACGCTCAGGAGCGCCCTGCATCACACGAACGATTCCTTCCACGATATCATCCACATACGTAAAGTCACGTCTGCAATTACCATAGTTAAAGATCTGGATGGTCTTGCCCGCCAACAACTTGTTTGTAAATCCGAAGTAAGCCATGTCAGGACGACCTGCAGGTCCATATACAGTAAAGAAGCGCAAACCCGTCGACGGAATATTATATAACTTAGAGTAGCAGTGTGCAAACAGCTCGTTGCTCTTCTTGGTGGCCGCATAGAGCGAAACAGGGTTGTCCACCCGGTCGTCCGTACTGAACGGCACCTTTTTATTACCGCCATAGACACTCGATGAAGATGCATATACAAGATGCTCTACTGGATTATGTCGGCACGCTTCAAGTATATTATAGAAGCCCATCATATTACTCATGATATAAGCATCAGGATTCGTGATGCTATAACGCACGCCAGCCTGTGCTGCAAGGTTCACCACCACAGAGGGCTTGTACTTGCTGAAGATGTCATCGATGGTGTCACGGTCAGCAATATCACCTTTGACGAACTCCCATGTCGTACCCTCAGGAACACTCTTGTTCAATTCACCAAGGCGATACTCCTTCAGTCTCACATCATAGTAGTCATTGATATTATCAATACCTACGATGGTTGCGCCCTTTACGTCCTTGAACAGACGCTTCACCAAATTTGAACCGATAAAACCGGCTACACCAGTAACGAATATTGTTTTATT
>ODAI010700297.1_pt1 | contig 17326 bp, 13 predicted proteins | sample 1539321 | NCBI WGS metagenome assembly ODAI01 (sample SAMN02144231, study PRJEB22623) | gut metagenome | biome: sheep rumen | host: Ovis aries | place: New Zealand | reverse complement strand
TGCAAGAATGAACGGAATCAGCTACAGCCAGCTGATGCACGGCCTTAAGGTCGCAGGCGTTGACATCAACCGCAAGATGCTCGCTGAGCTCGCTGTCAACGACGCAGCAGGCTTCGCTGCTCTGACAGAAGTTGCCAAGAAGGCAATCGCATAATCATATAGAGCTGATCGATCATAAAAAGGGGCATGACGCAATGTTTGGCGTCATGCCCCTTCTCAATTGCATTGCATTCATTGCATCAGATGCCTTCATGTTCATGTTTACAGCAAAAACCGGACTCCTGGAGCCCGGTTTTTGGTTATCTGAGTATAAAAAGGATCTGTGCATTCGGCTTCAAGGATCATCCTGAGCTTGTTCGGCATGCCCGCCAAGCGCAGGTTTGACCTTTTCAGATTGCTTTCAGTGGTCACAGAAGCGGCAGCGCCACATTGTCGTAGACGACGACCTTCCCCTCATGTCTGGTGCAGGCTTCGATCATGCCGTCCTGGGAGATGATAAAGGCCACGCTCCCCTCCACGGCGTCGCAGAAGCGGTAACCGGCCCTGTGGCGCATGCCGTTGTCCTTGAAGGTTTTGGAGGTGTCCTCCGTGCCGTCGTAACCGATGAAGCACATCTGCGGATGTCTGCTGCCCATCTGGTCCATGAGCACTTCGGCGCCGAATCCCACAAGATCCAGGTCCTTTGTGAGGACGACAGAGCCGTCGACGGCCGTCAACATGGCTATGAGGTCCGCGTACGTGATGATCTCTTTGAGGCGCGCCTTCTCCGAGCGCTTTTCGATCCGGGTTTCGTCGTGGAAGAGAAAGCGGCTGGCCAGCTGGTATTTGAGGTCGATACATCCGCTGCATGATTGGGCGGACGGGACGATTAGAAGAGCGGCCCCGTGGCGGCGGCTGTTGACCTGCCACAGGACTCTGTACAGCAGCTGGAGGCGCTCTTTTTCATGGATCCCGGAGCCGCTTGCGAGCTGGTCCGAGACGAGCGTGGACGTAAACGTATCGGTGCGGAAGAAGACGCAGCGGCCTGAGCTGTAGTGTACGATCGTCGCCTCTCCGAAGCAGGCGCTGAGTTCGCCGGGACCGCTCACGAGAATGTTCGGGATCCGGGGCATCCTGTTGCCGGTCTCCAGCTCCCTGGTCATGACCTTTTCCCAGGCTGTGTAGGCGGCGATGATCCCGACGGCCTTGAAGGGCTTCTCCCTTATATCCAGCATCAGATAGCTCATGCCGGCGTTCAGAGCGGGAGCGAGTTTGTGCAGTTCCCGGTCGCTGAAAGGGATGGGCGTCTTGAATAGAAGAGCATGGGCATAGATGTACGTATCGAGAAGCTCGGAATCCGGCGCGATAAAGCACACTCTGAAAGAGGGGAAGCGCCCTTCCTCCCGCATGCAGCTGACATTGAGCAGGGTCTGGGACACTTCCTCCAGAACTTCTCCGGGAGGAAGCTTCTGATCGTCCTCGACAATATGCACCGATTTCTCATAGCCGTCGCAAAAAGCATCGACAAACCTTTTTATTGCGTCCATAATCTGCCTCCGGTCCGCGAAAATACTGGATCTCTACTACCATTGTAACAGAAAAAAGCTCGTAAACATTACGTTTACGAGCTTTTTCTTAATCGGAGTGACGGGATTCGAACCCACGACCCCTTCGTCCCTAACGAAGTGCGCTAGCCAGCTGCGCTACACCCCGATCTTCATTTGAAGTTCCTGTTCTTCAACAGGCAAATGCTATTATATAGGGTTATCTCATGAAATGCAAGCCCTTTTTTAAAAAAAATTTGCTCATTCGCATAAGCAGATGGCTGGTTTTGCCCGTTGCTAAATAAAAATGGACATTCTATAATTGAAAGGGATTTGATGATCATGCATACGGATGAGGGAAATGAAAAAGAACAAGATCAGAAATCAAAAATGGTATAATAACGCGGTGGCCATTCTGATCGGCGTCGTGGCCTACGTGGCCCTGACCCATCTCAAGGAGATCAGTGCGGCGCTTCGGGGAATCGGAAGCTTCTTTACCGCCGTTCTCATAGGCTGTGTGATCGCCTATCTGGTCAATCCGCTGGCGGTCATTCTGGAGAAGAACATCTTCAGCGGCATACAGAGGAGGTCGGTCCGCTGGATGGTGTCCGTCATCTTTTCCATGCTGGCCGTGCTGGCTGTCATCGTCGTGCTTCTGGTCATGCTGGTACCGCAGCTGATCGAGAGCATTTCGGTTCTGATCAGCAACATGGACGGCTACATAAAGACTCTGAACAATCTGATCATGGGCGTCAGTCTCCCGGGAGTCGATATCCAGTCCCAGTTAAGCCAGTTTCTGACCTCCTCGGAGGATCTGATCAAGACCGGCACGCAGCTTCTGTCCACTTCCCTCAAGAGCATTCTGTCGGCCTCCAGGGGCATCGGCAAGAATATCGTCAACACATTTCTCGCGTTTATCCTTTCCGTGTATCTTCTGGGATCCAAGGATTCCCTGAAGGCCGGATGCAAGAGACTGCTCAAGGCGCTCCTGCCGGACCGCGGTTATGATTATACAGTGACCTTCTTAAAACGCTGCAATAACATCTTGGTGCGCTACATCATCTTTTCGATCCTGGATGCCGCTATAGTCGGCGGGGTCAATGCGATTTTTATGGCACTGGCGGGAATGCAGTACGTCGGGCTGGTCTCCGTCGTGGTCGGTGTCACCAACCTGATCCCGAGCTTCGGCCCGGTGATCGGCGGCGCGATCGGCGCCTTTATCCTGCTGCTGGTCAATCCCTGGCACGCGCTTTTGTTTATTGGCTTTACCATGATCCTGCAGACGCTGGACGGATATGTGATCAAGCCCAAGCTCTTTGGCGACTCTCTGGGCGTCTCGGGCCTTCTGATCCTGGTCTCGATCATCGTCTTCGGCAATATCATGGGCGTGGTCGGTATTCTTCTGTCGATCCCGCTCGCGGCGATCATCGATTTCTCCTATGAGGAGTATCTGCTGCCGTATCTGGAGCGGCGCAAACAGCGGATAGCCGAGGAGGAAGCCGCAGAGGAAGCCAGAGCCCTGCGGGCTAAGGCCAAGGCCGCCAGGAAGCTGGAATCCGCCGCGGCAGCGGAAGCCGGGGAGACAGTGAAAGCGAAGGAAGCAGAGCCGCAGGCGGCGGAAACGCAGGCGGCGGAAACGCAGGCGGCGGAAACGCAGGCGGTTGAAGCGCAGGCGGCGGAAACGCAGGCAGCGGAAATGCAGACAGACAACGAGAAAAAAGCATAATCATAAGCAGAAAAAGGAGTGAGCGATCACTCCTTTTTCATATGATTCACGTCTGAAATAGAGTAAAATGGAGTGTACAGGAGGTGCTTTCGATGCAATTATTACAAGCTGAGACGGGATGGAGTTTTAAGATGCTGATCAATCTTTTGATCCTGGTCATGGTTTTCAGCGGTATATTCGGCTTTGTGTACGAGGAGATCTTTTACCGGATCGACCTGGGACGCTGGGTCAAAAGAGGCTCGAGCTACGGCCCCTGGATCCCGATCTACGCCTTCAGCGGCGCCGCATATACGCTTTTTGTCTATCCGTTTAAGGACAAGCCTCTTCTGGTCTTTTTTCTGTGCGTCTTTGTGTCAGGCGTCCTGGAATATATTACCGGGTGGGTCCTGTTTGAGATCTTTCACACGAGGCTGTGGGACTACAATACGGAGATACTGAATTATGGCAACATAAAAGGGTATGTCTGCCTTCGCTCTGTGCTCTTTTTCGGCATATCCGGCCTCGCACTGATCTACATGATCATTCCGGTCATGATCAAAGTGATGAATATGCTTGATCCGTCTTTCCTTACAGTATTTTGCATGGTAATGGCTCTGATCTTTGCCGCGGACTGCCTGCTGTACCGGATCAATAACAAATTCAGCAAAGGCTGAACCGGACCTTGGGGTCCATAAGCGGGAGTTGACAGATGGTATTTTATATTTGTATGGGTCTTTCCGGGATCGTCACGGCGCTGATCATCGCAAGCTGCGTCAAGGGCGGGAGTTTCCCCGTCAAATGGGAGTCGCCGATCCACGCCGTTCTGGCGCTGGCTCTGATCGACACATGTATACTCTATATTCCCTGGTTTTTGTACTCCTGGCGGATGGGGGACGGGGAGTTCAGGAACAAGCTGCTGATCATCCCGTTTATGATCATCCGCCTCATGCAGACCGTCTCCATGGACGCCGACTACGAGTCTGCGCTGGAGATCGCGGGTCTCGCCGCGGCTTCGGGAGCCAGCCCGTCCTTTCTGCGCTTCTACTGCATCGTGCTTTCTTATGTGAGTGTTCTGGTGCCTGTATCCGGAATTCTGACGATCGTGAATATCTTCGGGAACAAGATCGGATACCTTGTGACGGCAGGGAGGCTTTCCGCAAAAAAGAGATTCTATGTGTTCAACGGCATCGGTGAGCGGAATCTGAGGCTGGCCGAGAGCATTTACAGGAAGGAAGAGGGGCATACGGGCGAGTGCGCCTTTCTTTTCTGCAATGTCCGGGAAGAGCCGGGCATGCAGGCGCTCAGGCTGATCCGGAGCATCCGGGGCTGGCATACGGCGGATTACCCCTCCACGCTCTTGAAGACCGTGACCTTCATGCGGTCCCGGACGATCGAGTATTTCCTTCTGGAGGAGGAGAACCGGAACTATAACGACGCGGTCAACATCCTGAAGGAGGCCGGAAAGTTCAGCGGCGGCCGGGAGCTGTGGCCGGCGGCGGGAAGGGTGCAGGTGCATCTCCTTCTCAAGAGCGATCAGCTCGACAACATCATGGACACGCAGAACAAGTACGGGATCATGTTCCGGATCATGAATCTGGAGAGAATGTACGCCTGCGACCTGTTCGAGAGGTGGCCGCTCTTCGTCGCGGGGGACCACGGAAAAGAGAAGACCGATCTGATGATCATCGGCAGAGGGTCCGTGGCGGAGAAGATCCTGCTGACTGCCGTCTGGATGGGCCGGACCGCCGGCCCTTCCCTCAGGATCACCTATGTCGGCGACGACGCGGAGCTTCTGGAGGAGAAGCTCAGGATGTCCTGCCCGGCGCTGTTTGACCCGGCGCTGGCGGGAGGAGAGTCCTATGAGCTCTATTTTGAAAACGTGTCCGAGTACGCCAGGCTGAACCTGCAGAAAAGGGACATCCTCAAGACGGATTACGCGGTGATCATCGGCGACAACGACGAGGAAAACGTCAAAATAGCGATGTGGATGCGGACCTGGCTGGCCAGGCGGATGGAAGAGACGGCGGCGCAGCCCTTCATCGCCGTCTGTGTCCGCGACGGAAGAAGGGCGGAGCAGGCGGAGAAGCTGCGCATACAGGAGAGCCGGCAGTCCTATGACCTGCATGTCTTCGGAACGGAATCCAGGCTCTTCACGGCGGAAAAGATACTGGACAGCGACAGATCGCGGAGCTTGCAGCGCATGCAGGCCTCCGGCGGCATCGCGGGACCCGGCCTGAGTCTCTCTCCCGGGGATCTCAAAAAGGCCCGGGTGAGCCTGAACCAGTCCGTCTACAATTACCGGAGCACGGAAGCAGGGCTCATATATGCGGTGAACCGGATCCACGACTCGGGCGCTCTGGCAGAGTATATGAGAAGAAGAGAAGCCGCGGAAGGGCTGCCGCAAAGGACAGCGCCGTTTACGGGATACGAGCAGGCCCGCTTCTTCCGCGAGTCGGTAGCCGAGAGGATGAGAAACCCCTCGGGAAACACGCTGAACGGCATTCTCTCCGTCTATGACGAGATGATGGACAACAGCGGGATCCTGGAAAGACTGGCGGTCCAGGAGCACCGCAGGTGGATCGCCTACATGGCGGTGAACGGCTGGATCGCGATGCCGCTGCAGGAGCTGCGGCGCTGGCGGCTGCGGCATCCGGACTCCAACAAGGACTACCTCAGGATGTGTCATGCCTGCATGACGAGCTGGGAGGGGCTCAGGGAGGCCGCTGAGATCGCGACAGACGGCAGAGACACGGAGTACTACCGCCAGCAGGACAGAAATTTTGTCCGCAGGGTGAAATGGTTCACAGGAGGATAAGGTAAATATGCCGATACTAGCAGGTTTTATGGTGCCGCATCCGCCCATGATCGTGCCCGCAGTGGGACGCGGCGGTGAGAAGCAGATCGAGAAGACGACGAGGGCTTACGAGCAGACAGCGGACGAGATCGCAGCGCTTGCGCCCGATACCATCATTATCACAAGTCCCCATTCCGTCATGTATGCGGACTACTTCCACATTTCGCCCGGCAAGAAGGCCGTCGGAGACTTCGGGCGCTTTCGCGCGGCCCAGGTGCGCTTCGAGGAGGAGTACGACAGCGAGCTGGTCTCGGAGATCGCAGATCTTGCCCGGGCAGAGGGCTTTCCGGCCGGCGTCATGGGCGAGCGGGACAAGAGGCTGGACCACGGGACCATGGTGCCGCTGTATTTTATCCGCCGCAGATATACGGCCGGCAAAATAGTGCGGATCGGCCTCTCCGGACTCCCCCTCACGGAGCATTACCGGCTGGGACAGATGATCCGGAAGGCGGTGGACCGTCTGGGAAGGCGCGCCGTATTCGTGGCGAGCGGAGACCTGTCCCACAAGCTGCAGGATTACGGTCCCTACGGATTTGCCGAGGAGGGACCGGAATATGATGCCAGGATCATGGATGTGTGCTCCCGGGCCGCATTCGGTGAGCTGTTTGACTTCGACGAGGCTTTCTGCGACCGCGCGGCGGAGTGCGGGCACAGGTCCTTCGTGATCATGGCCGGGGCCTTTGACGGGCTCGCCGTGAAGGCGGAGCAGCTGTCTCACGAGGACGTGACGGGCGTCGGATACGGGATCTGCACTTTCTATCCGGGCGGACCGGATGAGGAGAGGCATTTTCTCTCGCAGCATCTGGAGGAATTGTCGAAGAAGCTCTCGGCCGCGAGAGCGGCGGAGGACCCCTACGTGCAGCTGGCCAGGAAAACGGTGGAGAACTATATTTTGCACCGGGTCATGATCGAAGTGCCGGAGGACCTGCCTTCTGAGCTGTACACGAGACGGGCGGGGGCGTTTGTGTCCATCCACGAGCACGGGAAGCTCCGCGGGTGCATCGGAACGATTGCGCCTGTGCAGGACAGTCTGGCGCAGGAGATCATCGCCAACGCGGTCAGCGCGTCCACCAGAGACCCCAGATTCGACGCGATCAGGGCCGACGAGCTGCCCTGGCTGGAGATCAGCGTGGACGTGCTGGGAGAGGCGGAGCCGGTCTCGTCGGCCGCGGAACTGGACGTCAGGCGCTACGGCGTCATTGTCACCAAGGGCAGAAAGCGCGGGCTCCTGCTGCCGGATCTGGACGGCGTCGACACGGTGGAGCAGCAGATCGCGATCGCCAAGAGCAAAGCCGGCATCGCGGAGTGGGACAAGAAGGTGGAACTGCAGCGATTTGAAGTGGTCAGACATCACTAAGCAGGCGTGCTGCTTTTTGAACCGCACAATCAGTCCCCCGCCTCTGCGCCGCAGAGGAGTAGGCGGGGGACTGATTGTGCGGTTCATGAGCAAGTAGCGAAGCGGATTGCGAATGTCCGCTTTACCGGCCGATATAATCGATATAGATTATCATTATTGCGATATTCTCTATTGACATTCCTGAAAAATCGTGCAATACTTTACCAAATTAAATAACTAAACCGTTGAGGGAGAGTGAGTAGGTGTCTTCCCTGTCACACCAGAGAGCTGCGGATGGTGGAATCGCAGCGTGATACATTGCACTGAATGGACTTCCGAGGGCGCAGTCAAAGGAATAGCAAGGCGTTCAGCCGGGCGGATCCGAGTATTCTGCGACGTCGAAGGCAGACGTTAACTGCCGGGGATATGTCAGTATCCTGCTAAGAGCACGGGAGACCGTGAATGCAAGGTGGCACCGCGGATAGTGTCGTACATGAAGTGTATCTATTCGTCCTTGACAGAAAACGACTTTCTGTCAGGGACTTTTTTTGCGTGTAGCAATGAGCCATGCGCAGACAGGATGTCACGTGAACGAAGAGAGCTCGCTCTCAAGCGGCCACGTGACAGACTGGATGCATACGGCGAATGCCGCGACAGTGAGCGTCCGAAGGACGCGAACCTGTCGTCATGGGTCATTGCGATGTTAGAGCCATGCGCAGACAGGATGTCACGTGAACGAAGAGAGCTCGCTCTCAAGCGGTCAGACAATATTTTGACCGTCCCTTACTGACAGACAGAGAGTGCAGCAATATCTCATCCGTTAAGAAAGGAGACAAAAAATGATCAAAGAAGCCATCGTCAAGATCGTAAGCAAAGGCGACCTCACCTACAACGAGGCCTACACGGTGATGAACGAAATCATGAGCGGGGAGACGACCGCCACACAGAACGCGGCTTTTCTGGCGGCGCTTTCGACCAAGAGCGCCAGAGCGGAGACCACCGACGAGATCGCGGGCTGCGCGGCGGCTATGAGAGACCACGCGATGAAAGTGGAGACTGGGATGGAGCTGTTTGAAATTGTGGGGACCGGGGGAGATAACGCCGGGAGTTTCAATATTTCGACCACTTCGGCGCTGATCGCGGCGGCGGGAGGCATGAAGGTGGCAAAACACGGGAACCGCGCGGCTTCCTCGGCCAGCGGCACGGCGGACTGCCTGGAGGCGCTGGGCGTGAACATCTACCAGAGCCCGGACAGATGCCGGGAACTTCTGGACGAGGTCGGCATGTGCTTCTTCTTTGCCCAGAAATACCACTCCTCCATGAAATACGTGGGCGCCATCCGCAGGGAGCTGGGATTTCGGACCGTGTTCAACATTCTGGGTCCTCTGACCAATCCGGGATCGCCCTCCATGCAGCTTCTGGGCGTCTATGACGACTATCTGGTGGAACCGCTGGCGCAGGTTCTGGTGAGCCTGGGCGTCAAAAGGGGAATGGTCGTCTACGGCATGGACAAGCTGGACGAGATCTCCGTCAGCGCACCGACCAAGATCTGCGAGATCCGCGACGGCTGGTTCCGGTCCACGGTGATCAGGCCGGAGGATTTTGGCTTCGAGACATGCGCAAAGGAGGCACTGCGCGGCGGTACGCCGGAGGAAAACGCGGAGATCACGCGTGCGATCCTGCGCGGAGAGAAGGGGCACAAGAGGGAGGCGGTTCTTTTGAACGCCGGGGCAGCGCTCTATATCGGCGGCAAGGCGGACAGTATGAAAGATGGCATTGCGCTGGCCGCGGAGCTGATCGACTCGGGAGCGGCCATGCGGACGCTGGAGAAACTGATCGAAGTGAGCAATCGGCCGGAGTGAGAGGAAAAGAGCATGACGATCTTAGAGCAGCTTGCGGACTACGCCCGCGTGCGCGTGGAAAGGGATAAAGAGGCGGTCAGCCCGGCGCGAATGAAGGAAAGCGCGCTTACGGGAGGACCGGCCGCGGGAGAGCGCTTTTACCAGGCGATCGCAAAGCCGGGACTGAGCGTCATCTGCGAGGTCAAAAAAGCGTCGCCCTCCAAGGGGATCATAGACCCTGTATTCGACTACCGGGCGGCTGCGCTGGAGTACGAGGCCGCGGGAGCGGATGCCGTTTCCTGCCTGACGGAGCCCAAATGGTTTCTGGGATCGGATGAGATCTTCCGGGAGATCCGCTCTGTGATCAGGACTCCTATGATCCGCAAAGATTTCGTGGTCGATGAATATCAGCTCTATCAGGCTAAATGCATGGGAGCCGACTGCGTGCTGCTGATCTGCGCTATTTTGACCGCGGAAACCGTGGAACGGTATTTGCAAATCTGTCGGAATCTGGGGCTGGCCGCACTTGTGGAGACCCACGACGAGGAGGAGATCGATTCGGCGGTAGGAGCAGGCGCCCGTTTGATCGGCGTCAACAACCGGAATCTTAAAGATTTCTCGGTGGATCTGGGCAATTCGGTAAGGCTCAGGGAGCGGATCCCGGCGGACATTCTGTTTGTCGCGGAGAGCGGCGTGAAGACGGCGGCGGATGCGGCAGACTTGCGGGCCGCGGGGGCGGACGCCGTCCTGGTGGGAGAAGCCCTCATGCGGGCGCAGGACAAGGGTGCCTTTGTGCGGGCCATGAGAGAGGCGGCAAAATGAGCGCCGTGAAGGATGCGGGAAAGACCGGGATCAAGATCTGCGGCCTGTTCCGGGAATGTGATATTGCGTATGTCAACGAGGCGCGGCCGGATTATGCGGGTTTCATCCTGCATTTTCCCAAAAGCCACCGGAATTTGACCCCAGAGGTCGCGTGCACGCTGCGGGCCCGCCTGATGGCGGGGATCAAAGCAGTCGGGGTCTTTGTGGATCAGCCGGAGGATCTGGTCCTGGAGACGGCAGATAGTGTGGGTCTGGACGTGATCCAGCTGCACGGAAGCGAAGATAACGGGTATATAGACCGGATCCGGATGAGGGCCGGACAGCCCGTCTGGAAGGCCTTCCGGGTGCGGAGTGAGGCGGATCTTTGGCGGGCTGCCCGCTGCAGCGCCGATGGGATCCTTCTGGACAACGGATACGGGACGGGAAGCGCCTTTGACTGGTCGGTCGCGGCCGGCGCGGGGGAAATCCTCCGCGGCCGGAAGCTTATCCTGGCGGGCGGGCTCACACCGGACAATATCCCGGAGGCGCTGCGCCGCATGAGGCCCGGGATCATTGACCTGTCATCGGGCGTGGAGACGAACCGGGTCAAGGACAGAGACAAGATCAGGGCAGCCGTCAGGGCAGTGAGAGCCGGCGGTCTGCCAGGTCAAAATAGAGAACAGGGAGGCATAGGATGAGAAAGGGAAGATTCGGGATACACGGCGGACAGTACATACCCGAGACGCTGATGAATGCCGTGATCGAGCTGGAAGAGGCGTATAATCACTATAAAGACGACCCGAAATTTAACCGGGAGCTGTCGAAACTGTTAAACGAGTACGCCGGGAGACCGTCGAGACTGTATTTTGCCTCCAAATTGACCCGGGAACTGGGCGGCGCCAAAATATACCTCAAGCGGGAGGACCTCAACCACACCGGTGCCCACAAGATCAACAATGTGCTTGGCCAGGCCCTTCTGGCCAAGAAGATGGGCAAGACGCGCCTGATCGCCGAGACGGGCGCAGGCCAGCACGGCGTGGCGACGGCGACGGCAGCGGCACTGATGGACATGGAGTGCGTCGTCTTTATGGGCGAGGAAGACACGATCCGCCAGGCCCTCAACGTGTACAGAATGCGCCTTCTGGGAGCGCAGGTCGTGCCTGTGAAGACCGGCACGGCGACGCTCAAGGACGCGGTCTCCGAGGCCATGCGCGAGTGGACCTCCCGCATCAGCGACACCCACTACTGTCTGGGCTCCGTCATGGGGCCGCACCCCTTCCCGACCATCGTGCGGGATTTCCAGGCGGTGATCTCCAGAGAGATCAAAGAGCAGATCCTGGCCAAAGAAGGACGCCTTCCGGATGCGGTCATCGCCTGCGTGGGCGGAGGATCCAACGCGATCGGAAGCTTCTACCACTTCATTGAGGACGAAGGTGTAAGGCTGATCGGATGCGAGGCGGCAGGCCGGGGCGTCGACACCTTTGAGACGGCGGCGACGATCGCGACGGGGAGACTTGGCATCTTTCACGGGATGAAGTCCTATTTCTGCCAGGATGAGGACGGCCAGATCGCGCCCGTCTACTCCATCTCCGCAGGGCTGGATTATCCCGGCGTCGGACCGGAACACGCATACCTGCACGATATCGGAAGAGCGGAATATGTGCCGGTTACGGACGAGGAAGCCGTGAACGCCTTCGAATATCTGTCGAGGACTGAGGGGATTATACCGGCTATCGAGTCGGCGCACGCGGTCGCGCACGCCATGAAGATCGCACCGCAGATGGCAAAAGACAGGATCATCGTCATTACGGTCTCCGGCCGGGGCGACAAGGACTGTGCCGCGATCGCCCGTTACAGAGGGGAGGACATCCATGAGTAAGATTCGTAAAGCCTTTGAAAACGGAAAGGCCTTCATTCCTTTTATCACTTGCGGAGATCCGGATCTTAAGACGACGGCCGCGGTCGTCAGAGAAGCTGTAAAGAACGGGGCCGATCTGATTGAATTGGGAATTCCTTTTTCGGATCCCACGGCGGAAGGCCCCACCATACAGGGGGCCAATCTTCGGGCGCTGTCGGGAGGAGTGCGGACGGATCAGATTTTTGACCTGGTGAGGGAACTTCGGACCGATGTAACGGTGCCCATGGTTTTCATGACCTATGCCAATGTGGTATTCTCATATGGAGCGGAAAGATTTATCTCCACCTGCCGCGAGATCGGGATCGACGGGCTGATCCTGCCGGACCTGCCTTATGAGGAAAAGGAGGAATTTCAGCCTCTATGCCGCAGGTACGGTGTGGATCTGATCTCCCTGATCGCGCCGACTTCGGAAAAGCGCATCTCCATGATCGCCGCAGAAGCGGAGGGATTTCTCTACATCGTTTCGAGCCTCGGCGTCACCGGGACCAGGAGCGAGATCACGACGGATCTCTCTTCCATTGTGGGGGTGGTCCGTGAGAACACGGATATCCCGTGCGCCATCGGATTCGGAATCTCAACGCCGGAGCAGGCGGTAAAGATGGCGGCTGTCTCCGACGGAGCCATCGTCGGGTCGGCCATTATCAAAATATTGGAGAAATATGGCAGGGACGCGGCGCCGCACGTCGGAGCTTATGTGAAGGCGATGAAGGATGCGGTGCGGAGTTCACAGCGGGAGTAAAGAATGGCAAGATGCGAAGTCTGTTTCAGACACTGTAAGCTGAAGGAGGGACAGATCGGTTTCTGCGGCGCAAGAATCTGCGCCGGAGGCGTTGTAAGGGCGGCAAATTACGGACGGCTTACGGCGCTGGCGCTGGATCCGATCGAGAAAAAGCCTCTGCGGAGGTTTATGCCGGGCAGCTATATTTTGTCAGTGGGAAGCTACGGGTGTAACCTGCGGTGTCCTTTCTGCCAGAACAGTGATATTTCCTGGTCGGAAGAAGCGATGCGGCTGGCGGACAGAGCGGAACTCGCGGAGCCTTCCGGGATTGCACAGACAGCCCTCTATTATCGCAGAAAGGGCAACGTCGGTGTGGCCTTCACTTACAATGAACCGCTGGTGGGGTATGAGTTTGTGCGGGATACGGCAAAACTGGTGCACGACGCGGGAATGGTGAATGTGCTGGTGAGCAATGGGACTGCCGAAATCTCTGTTCTGGAGGAGATTCTGCCCTACATGGACGCCATGAACATCGATCTGAAGGGATTTACGGACCGGTACTATCGCGATGTTCTAGGGGGCGACCGGGGCATGGTCATGCGCTTTATCGAGCGCGCCGTGAAGTCCTGCCACGTGGAGCTGACGACCCTGATCGTTCCCGGCGAAAACGACTCGGAAGAGGAGATGAGAGAGATGTGCGGCTGGATCGCCGGGCTCTCCGGCATTTTGCCGGGGCGAGAGATCCCGCTCCACATTTCCAGGTTCTTCCCGCGCTTTTATATGACGGACCGGGGGCCGACGGATGTGAAGAAGGTCTACCGGCTGGCGGACGTCGCAAGAGAACAGCTTCGGTACGTGTACACGGGAAATTGCTGAATGGCGCCGGGCGCCGGCTTGGAATAGCGGATATACATAAATCGTGCCGGGGCGGCTGCTTCGATCAACGGCTGAACATAAACAAAGGAGACACACCAAATGGGCGCACTGGACGGATATAAGGTTTTGGATTTCAGCACACTGCTTCCGGGGCCATATGCCACGATGACGCTGGCGGACCTGGGCGCGGAAGTGCTCAAGGTCAGCGGCAGGGACAAATATGACCTGGTGGTCAACTGGCCGCCGGTAGTGAAAGGAGCCCGGGTGACGGGCGCCCAGGCCTGGCTGGGCCGCGGCAAGAAGACGATGCCCCTGAACCTGAAGAAGCCTGCTGCCGTAGAGGCTGTCAAAAAGCTTGTGACGGAGTACGACATCGTCGTGGAGCAGTTCCGCCCCGGCGTTATGAAGAAGCTGGGCCTGTCCTACGAGGACCTCAGAGCGGTCAATCCCCGCATCATCTACTGCTCGATCACCGGGTACGGGCAGACAGGCCCCATGGCGCGCAGTGCCGGGCACGACATCAACTACATTGCCCGCTCGGGCATTGCTGCCTCTGCGGGGCGCCGCGAAGGCGGCCCCGGTCTGTACAACTTCCAGATCGCCGATGTGGCGGGCGGATCCATGAATGCCGTCGCGAGCATACTGGCGGCTATCATCTACCGCGAGAGGACCGGCGAGGGCCAGTACATCGACGTGTCCATGCAGGACAGCGTCGTGCCCTTCAATTCCATGGACGGGGCGGCCTATTTTGCCGGCGGAGAGGTACCAGGCAGAGAGAGCGGCCTGCTCAACGGAGGGGGCATCTACGACTTCTATGAGACGCAGGACGGCGGCTATATGAGCGTCGGCGCCCTGGAGCCCAAGTTCTGGGCGGCTCTGAGCGATGCGGTCGGCCATCCGGAATGGCGGGACGGCAAAATACTGCGCACAGACACCCCCGCAGTCAAAGCGGAACTGCGCAGGATCTTCCGGACCAGGACGCGCGCGGAGTGGACAAAGGTCTTCGCGGACTATGACGCCTGTGTGGAGCCGGTCATGGACCTGACGGAAGTCTCGCAGGACGAGCACCTTAAGAGCCGCGGCATGTGGCCGGAGGTGGAGATCCCTCTCACGGACGGCGTAAAGATCACGCAGATGGGAAGTCCTTTCCATCTGTCAGCCAGCCCCGTCGCCTACAGGCATGCGGGCTACCCGGAGGGATACCACACCGCAGAGGTGCTGCGCGGCCTCGGATACAGTGATGAAGAAATTGAGGAAATGATCTAGGAGAAATGATCCGGGATATGAAGGAAACGAACCAATCCGCCGCGATGCGCGCAAGGGTGCTGATCGGCGCATCGATGGCGATCTTCGGAACGATCGGCCTCGTCGTGCGGCAGATTCCGCTGCCTTCGGCGGAGATCGCCCTATACAGAGCGGCCCTGGCAGTCCTGGCCATCGGCCTCTATCTCCTCCTCACAGGGCAAAAAATAGCCGTCACCGGCATGAAAAAGGAACTGATCCTTCTTCTGGTCTCCGGCGTGGCTATGGGCTTCAATTGGATCCTGCTTTTCGAAGCTTACAACTACACGACGGTTTCCGTGGCGACGCTGAGCTACTATGCGGCGCCGGTCCTGATCACGCTGGTGAGCACGCTTTTCTTCAAAGAGAGGATGACCGGGCGGCGGCTGCTCTGTTTTGTCATGTCGACGCTGGGGATCCTCCTGATCACAGTGAGCGGCGGATCGGCCGGGCTGCGCGGGAGCGGGACGGACCACATCGGGATCGCATTCGGCCTGGGCGCGGCCGTGCTCTATGCCGCTGTGGTGCTGCTCAACAAGTTCATACGGGACGTGGACGGCATCCGGCGCACCTTCCTGCAGTTCGTCGCGGCAGTCGTGACACTCTTTCCCTACGTGATGCTGACCGGAGGGATGCACCTGGGGCAGCTGAGCGGAGGCGGATGGGCCAACCTGCTGCTCATAGGGCTTCTGCACACAGGCGCGGCGTACTGCATGTACTTCTCATCCCTGCGGCATGTGCCCGGACAGGAGGCGGCCGTGCTCAGCTACATCGACCCGCTGGTGGCGGTTATGCTGTCCGTTCTCGTGCTGCGGGAGCCGATGAGCGCGGGACAGGCGGCCGGAGGGGCGTTGATCCTGGGATTTACACTGTTGAATGAGCTGCCGGAGGGGAAAGGAAATTGATAGAATTGTGCGTCTAGGTACAGCAACAAACTTTTCAATGGTTGTACTCCATTTCTCTTGTGAAACAAGGAGTACAATTGATCTGGAAGAAATAGAAAGAGGGCTGCCGCATGAGCGCCAGGATCACGAAAATCCTTTCGCTGCATGCGGCAGCCCTTGTTTATTGATCAGGATACGGCTGTGACCAGCCTTTGCCGATCGATCAGATCAGCACGTACTTCAGAACAAATACGATTGTCAGCACGTACATCAGAGGTGTGACCTGCTTGGCCTTGCCGGCTGCTACGTTGAGAACCGTGTAGGAGATGATACCGAAGCAGATACCCTCGGAGATGGAGTACATGAAAGCCATCGCGAAGATGCAGATGAAAGCGGGGATCGCTTCAAGGATGTTGTCCCACTCGATCTTGCTGACCTGCTGCATCATGAGGAAGCCGACCATGACCAGTGCGGGAGCAGTGGCGAAGGACGGGATCGTCAGGAACAGAGGAGAGAAGAACAGGGACAGCAGGAACAGGAAGCCTGCGGAGATCGCAGTCAGACCTGTGCGTCCGCCTTCTGCAATACCGGAAGCGGATTCTACGAATGTCGTGATGGTGGAAGTTCCGAGGCAGGCGCCGCATATTGTGCCGACAGCGTCGGACAGAAGAGCGCCCTTGATGCCGGGAAGCTTGCCTTCCTCGTCGAGGAGGTCAGCCTTGGCTGCGCAGCCGATCAGGGTTCCGAGTGTATCGAACATGTCGACGAACAGGAACGCGAACATAACGACGATGAAGTCAACGCTCAGGACATTGGAGAAGTCCAGCTTGAAGAGCGTGGGAGCTACGGATGCGGGCATGGAGATAATTCCGGAAGGAATTACGCTGTAGAAGCCTGCTTCGGGATTGGGGACATAAATGCCGATCAGCTGGCAGATGATGCCGAGAACCCATGTAGCGATGATGCCCAGAAGGATGCTGCCCTTGACGTTGCGGAGCATCAGGATCGCTGTGATCAGGATACCGATGATAGCCAGAAGGACTGTGATTCCCTCGGAGTTGAATGTGCCGTTTTCGATCGAGCTGCTGAAGGAAAATACAGAAACCAGTGTAGCGCTGTCGACAACGATGTGTGCGTTCTGCAGGCCGATAAATGTGATAAAGAGACCGATACCGACGGATACCGCGATTTTGAGGGTCGCGGGGATCGCGTTGAAGATCGCTTCTCTGACATTTGTCAGGGAGAGAACAACGAAGATCAGGCCTTCCACGAAGACGGCGGTCAGAGCCATCTGCCAGGAATATCCCATACCGAGCACTACGGTGTAGGCAAAGTATGCGTTCAGTCCCATACCTGCGGAAAGTACGAAGGGCAGGTTGGCAAGGAATGCCATCAGGAAGGATGCGATTGCGGATGCAAGAGCGGTCGCTGTGAAAATAGCGCCGGAATCCATACCGGATGCACTCAGGATGCTGGGATTGACAGCCAGGATGTAGGCCATTGTCATGAAGGTAGTAAGACCGGCTGCCATTTCTTTCTGGACGGTCGTGCCGTGCTCCTTCAGTTTAAAAAACTGTTCCATAGAGAGT
>ODAI013964382.1_pt1 | contig 17331 bp, 9 predicted proteins | sample 1539321 | NCBI WGS metagenome assembly ODAI01 (sample SAMN02144231, study PRJEB22623) | gut metagenome | biome: sheep rumen | host: Ovis aries | place: New Zealand | reverse complement strand
TGGTCTTGCGGATGTTGGCATAGGCATCGTCGTTGTGGGCAAGCTCCATGTCGGCCCGTGCCGCCTGGGCACTGCCGCTGAGCTCGGACTGCAGGATGTCGCTGAACATCTGTATGTTGTAGCCTCCGGCGCGGTAGCCCTTGGCGACGATGGCATAGACGTTGCCCAGGCTGTTGCTCAGGCTGTAGGTGAGTCCCACCTTTGGCAGCAGCTGGGTGTCGTGACGAGTGCGGCTGTCGGCGACGCGCGAGGTCAGACGGTAGGTGGCAGTGGCCTGTGCGGTGCCGCCGGTCATGTTCATATAAGCGAGGGCGTCGTAGCTGATTTTCATCCAGTCGTAGTTCAGGCGGAGACCGAGGGTGAGTCTGAGGCGGTCGGTGAGCAGGATGTTAGACTCGTGGAACACGGCGATGTTGGCCTGCGGTGTGTCGAACGCCTCGGGCACGGCCATCTCAGCCGACATGTTGATGCCGGCCTTGTCGACAGCAGCCTGTGCCGCCTTCTCGGCAGCGGCGGGTGCGGCCTTCTCGGCGGCAGCCTGCGCGGCAGCCTCGGGCATGCCCTGGGCCATCATCTCCGCCTTCATCTGCTCAACCATCTGGGGCAGCATACGTCCCATCATGGCCTGCTTCATGGCGTTGCTCATGGCATTGGTGATGGCGCGTCCGATGACGCCCGTGATGGCATCGCCGAAGTAAACGGGTGCATCGGTGTGGAGCCACTGGTAGGAGCCGAAGAGGCCCGTGGCGTGCTGCCAGCGGCTGTCGCCGTGGCTGCGGAGGGCGAACTCCTGGGTCAGGGCGTTCATCCGCTGTTGCTGCTCCAGGCGCAGGTAGTCGGGAGTCTTGTAGTCCTGGTCCATCATCATGCAGTCCTTCAGGTGCTGGTAGCTGGTGGTGGAGGTGAAGAGCAGGCGCTGGGTGTCGTAGCTGATGGAGAGCCCCGTATTGAGCATGTTACGCTTGTAGCCGTTCATAATGGTGGTGGCTGGGTCGTCAGGACGGTTGCCCGGTGCTATTGAAGCCCCAGGGAGTCCGAAGGGATAGAACTCTCCGTATCCGAAGCCGTTCTGCGATACCCACTGGTAGTCGGTAGTCCAGTCGAACTTCAGCTTCGTGGTGGGCTGGTAGATGAGTCTCAGCTTGCCGCCTGCCTCGAGGCTCTTGTCGTTCTTCTCGTCGAAATTCTTGTTGTCGATGAATCCCTTCAGTCCGCTATAGAAGGCAGCGGCAGAGAAGGCGAGCTTGTCGCTCGGACGGTGATAGTGGGCCACCTCGACGTTGCGCCACAGTCCGGTGCCGATGCCCAGGCGGATGTCGGTGCCCTGATAGTTCATAGGGTCCTTTGAATAGACGCGCACCAGACCGCCCTCGGTGTTCTGTCCGTAGAGCGTTGCCTGCGGGCCACGAAGGATATCCACGCGGTCGATCATATAGAAGTGGTTGTTGAAGGCGGCCTTCGACATCAGGGGTATGTTGTCGTAGTAGATGCCCACGGCGGGGCTGTTTACACGGGAACCGATGCCTCGGACGTACATCGACGAGGTGAGTCGCGAGCCGTAGGCGGGCATGGTGAAGGCAGGCACATACTGAGATAGCTGCGACAGGTCGCGCACGCCCAACTGCTGCAGCTGCTCGTTGCCGAACACATTGCTGCTCAGAGGCTGGAGTCGCAGCCTGACCTGTTCCTTAGGCTGGGCTACGACCACCACCTCGTCTAAATCAACAACTTTACTGGTATCATTAAGTGCCTCGTCGGTGAGGACTTCAACAGGTAGAGCCGCAGCCGTCAGCTGACAGCTCAGTGCCAGAAGCACTATCATGGAATGTTTTCTCATAAAAAATACAATCTTTTCCTTATCTGGCTGCAAAGGTACGACAATCTTTCCGAGCCTGCAATCCCTATTTATATGGATTTCTGCAGCGAGAGGCGGTAGAGAGCGAAGGCGAAATAGGCTATCAGCAGGGGATAGCCTATATAATATAAGGTGGTAATGCTAAACACCACGTAGCAGACGGCACAGACGGCAGCCAGTCCACCGAGGTAGATAATCGTATCACCCACGGCTAGATGGTGGCGCACATCGTCGACGGTGGCAATGGCGACGATGAGGATGGCCCATACGGAGGTGACGAAGAGCCCCAGATGCCACGGCAGGGCATAGGGATTGAGCGAGGGATGGTAGTAGAAGTGACGCCACATCTCCGGTGCAAAGTTCTGGATGGAGCTGTAGAGTACCGCCGAGGATGCCACGAGCAGACAGAGCAGCGTGGGGTAGAACGAAGGGATGTCGTTGAAGTGAACAATCTTGGCCCCCTTGCGCAGCAGGCGGCGAACACCATAGGCCCCGCCAACAATGGCACAGAAGGCCAGGAACACCAGAAGGTGGACATCGGAGAAGACGTCGATAAACTGGCTGATAGGATCGTCGGGAGAGACGGCAGCCAGGAGTGCCTGCTCGCGCACCCACCCTTGAGTATGCTGGTCGCGCGCCACCTTCACCCAAACGGAGTCGATGGAGTCGGTAGGCACAGTGGTAATCTCGGCCACCACGAGATGGTCATGCTTGCGGAGCGTGAGGGAGTCGACCATCGAGAGCATGGGTATGGTCTGGTCGCCCACCATCATCTCGGATGCCAGCACATCAGGCACAGGCATCATCTCTGGCTGCTGCTCGAGGATGACGAGCGAGTCGCGGGTCACCACAAAGTTGTAGTTCTGCGTGTAGTGATGGGTGGTGTAGAAGGAGATGGAGTCGAGCTGCCGCTCCGTCAGGTTCCACGCATCAGGCGTGATGGGGCCCTGATTATAGCATCCCGTCAGGAGGAGCATCAGCAGAAGGAGGCTAGCGAGGCTGCGCATAAACGTTCATCTGACAGTTCTTGCAGTCGAATTCAAGACGGAAGCGTCGGCCATCGCCGAGAACGAGAGATAGGGGCTCTTGCCACGTGGGACGCTGCCCTCCGTGACGTACACAATAGCCAAGCTCGAAGCGGATGCAATGGCGACACTGCATCAATGGGCCTGAACCTCCCTTGAGCTCGAAGGCTGTGGGGGATTCTGCGCCGTAGAAGGAGGCGGAGAGACGGTTGGAGATGTTTAACAGAAATGAAGAGGGATGAGGGAAGAGGGAAAGGCTACGGGTAGGCGAGCTTTGCTCGGGAATGGAATATGCTGCCGCCGAAGTTGACTTCACTCTCAAATCTTCACTTTCAAAAAGCTGTCGCCGCATGTCAGAGAGTACGCTGTTGGGGATAAAGAAGTTGAACTCATCAGGGATGTCGACACCCTCGCAGACATAGATGGTGTCGCCCAGTCTGGAGAGCTGCCGGACGATATTCTCGTGAGGCGGCTTCCGGGCAGGCTGGTGCGGGTGAGCAACGGTGGCTGAACCTATCATCTGCGAAGAGCTGCCATCACCAAAAATCACCCGTGCTAAGAGTTCGAAGCCATCGTCGGTGGCTCGGAGGGCCATCCTAAGAGGCACCTTGCGCTCGGCACTGGGACGGGAGAGCAGCCGCTCGAACTCCTGATCGTTATTGCGATACAGGCGCACCCCAGGCTTCAGTCCCTGAGGCATGCGGTAGGGATAGATACGATTGCCCACCACACGGTTGGCACGGAAACCTTCCAACTGACGCTCGTCACTGATGAAGCACAGGCCGTCGCCATTGGCAAAACTGGTCACACCAGCGACATTAAAGGAATCGCTGCGCAACTCCTTGACCGTACCCACATACTCGCCTATGGCCTTAGGGGTATCAAACGAGGCGATGCCAAGCTGACGGCCATGCAGGAAATAGTTGGTATAGCCGCGATTGAAGGTACGGTGCAAGTCGGGAGTGAACGTATAGGTGCACCGTCCCCACGAGCTACGGCAATACTTGTCAGGGTGACGGCGGATGATGTCGTTGAGTCGCTGGCTATAGGCAGCCGTCACATTCTTGACATAGGACGCATCCTTGAGCCGCCCCTCTATCTTGAAAGAGGTGGCACCAGCATCTATCAGCTCCTGCAGATGGTCGCTCTGGTTCATATCCTTCAGGGATAGCAGGTATCTGTCGCGCTCCACCACCCTACCCTCTGCATCGACGAGCGAGAACTTCATGCGGCAGAACTGGGCGCACTCGCCACGATTGGCACTACGCCCGAAACAATACTGCGAGGCGTAACACTGACCGGAATAGCTGACGCAGAGCGCACCGTGGACGAAGACCTCGAGCTGGATGTCGGGCACCTGACGATGGATTTCGGCAATCTCATCGGCAGAAAGCTCACGGGCCAGCACGGCACGCGAGAACCCGAGGCTATGAAGCCATGCCACCTTCTCAGCCGTACGATTGTCCGTCTGAGTGGAAGCATGGAGAGCCATCGGCAAGCCATCCATCAGCTGAGGCACTGCCATATCCTGCACGAGGATGGCATCGACGCCAGCCTCAGAGAGTTGCAGCAGCAGCTGTCGGGTGGCCTCGATCTCATCATCGTAGAGGATGGTATTCACCGTGACGTAGATCTTGACACCAAAGGGATGGGCATACTGGCAGAGGCTACGGATGTCATCGACACTATTGCCCACAGCAGCCCTTGCACCGAAGCGCGAAGCACCGATATAGACAGCATCGGCTCCATGGTCGATGGCAGCGATGCCGCACTCCAGGTTCTTGGCTGGGGCCAACAGTTCAAGATACGTCACTACTTGATATCGTTGATATTATATGGTGTCTCTTGATAAACGTAGTAATTCACCCAGTTGGTATAGAAAAGATTGGCATGAGAGCGCCATGTGACCAACGGGGGATTGGCAGGATTGTTGTTACGATAATAATTCTGAGGGATTGCCACATCCTTTCGGATATCCTTATCGCGACGGTATTCATTGTCGAGCGTATTGGGTGCATATTCCAGATGGCCAGTGATGAAGAACTCACGCCCCCCACGGGCCATCACGATGCTCACCCCACTCTGTTCCGACTCAGCAATCAGACTCAACTCACTATTGGCCAGGATATCCTCACGCCGTATCTCCGTATGACGGCTGTGAGGCATCATGAACTCATCGTCGAACCCACGGAAGATGGGCAGCTTGGGGTCTAAGGGTTTCTGGGGGAAGATGCCAAACATCTTCATCGGCAGCGGGTACTTGGGGACACCGTAGTGATAATAGAGTCCAGCCTGTGCTGCCCAACAGATATAGAGAGTACTCGTGACATGGGTACGGGCCCAGGCAAAGATATCGGTAATCTCATTCCAGTAGCCCACCTGCTCGTACTCGAGCTGTTCGACGGGAGCCCCGGTGATGATCATGCCATCGAACTTCTCGGGACGCATCTCCTCGAACTCACGGTAGAACATCATCATGTGCTCAATGGGTGTATTCTTGGGAGTATGGCTCTTGAGCTTCATAAAACTGATGTCGAGCTGAAGGGGTGTGTTGGAGAGCAGACGGATCAAGTCTGTCTCTGTGGTAATCTTCAGCGGCATCAGGTTGAGAATGACTATTTTCAGCGGGCGGATATCCTGCGAATGGGCACGGGTATTGTCCATCACGAAGATATTCTCATGTTTCAACAAGTCGATGGCTGGTAGTCTATCTGGTAATCTTAACGGCATTTTATTACTTGAAATACATTATGGTTCAACATCTATCACACAGGCGGAGACATTATCGAGACCTCCTGCGTCAATGGCGGCCTGGCACAGGGTATTGGCATCAGCTCCATTCCTGAGCAGCGACTCTATCTTATCGTCGGTCACCATATCCGTCAGCCCGTCGCTGCAAAGCAGGTAGATATCGGTGGGCTTCACATCGTCGGTAATCTTCGACAGATCGAGAAACGAATTCTTCGTGCCCCCACCGATACAGTTGGTGATGACATTGGAGTGCTGGTCGCTACCCAGAAGTTTGTTTAGCGAATGATCAGTGGTGAGCTGACAGAGTTGCCCTTGGCGCATGCGGTAGAGACGGCTATCGCCACAATTGAGCATGTAGAAGTCGCCCTCGTAGTAGGCCAATCCCACCAGCGTGGTACCCATTCCTTTGTACTGACTGTCAACGCGTCCCTTGGAATCGATGATATTATTGATAGACTCCAGCCAGTCGGCCATCATCTGATTGATACCGTCGACTGAGAGTCCCGAAGGGATGTCGCTAAAAAAGAACTGCAGGTTGTGGAGAGCCTCACTACTGGCCACCTCGCCGCTGTTGTGTCCTCCCATCCCATCGGCTACGGCTATCATGGCACGCCTGGATTCACTGAGTTCCATCGTGGTTTTGAAGTCATCGTTACGGATAAAAGAACTCCCTACGAGGATCATGTCCTCATTGTTGTTCCGTACGCAGCCTCTCCACGAAGCGGCAGTCACATATAGCTTCTTCATCCGCTTACCTGACAATCACTTGAAGGTTTACATTCGCCAAGGTCAGCGTATCGCCATTGTTGAGCGACATCTCTACATCCGGCTGCAGCGGACGCTGGTTAAGCTTGGTGCCATTCGAAGAGTGCTTATCGGTGATACACCATCCGGTAGCGGGATTATACCTCAGTTGCGCATGGGTTCCTGACACATAGGGACACTGGCTGAAGAACTGGGTATAGGGTCCGTTCTTACGACCGATGATAGCCCCGTTGGTGCCCACGATGCGAATGTTCAGACTATCGTTGGCCAATGTCAGTACAGGCACTCCACCGGCATTCTGCCTGGGCTGCACCATATCCATCATGGAACCTCCAGTCCCCATGGTTCCGCCAGTCATATTCGCCTGCAGGCTCTCTGACAAGCGTCCCTGCTGGCCGACACCTGAGTCGGCCCCCGCAGGAGGAACCATCAGACCACCGCACTTGGTACAGCGACGGCCTATACCGACGCTTCCGCACCTGTCACAAAACAGCAGAGCCTGACCACACTGGTCACAGTAATGCGAATCGTTATCAATCTCTTCTCTACAAGTAGGGCAAATGATCATATCTCCTGTTTATATATCTTCTGGTAATATTATCTGATAAGTCTCCTTGGTCACCTGATCGGGTGGCAGCTGGGATACACGCATGGACAACTTCTGGATGGTGGCGTCGAGCAGGTTGCGCATCTCTCGGGCATTGCCCCACGACTCGTCCTTGCTCATGACCATGCGGTAGATGGTATCCAGGGCCTTGAACTCGGCCGTTGGCGACAAGGTGTAGGACTCGCGCTGAGCCATCTGCTTGAAGATGGCAAGCAGCTCGTCTTCATTGTAGTCGTCGATATGCAGCTTGTGGGTGAAGCGACTGGCCAGTCCGGGATTCATCATCAGGAACTCTTCCATCTTGTCCTTATAGCCAGCAGCAATCACAATAAACTTGCCGCGATCGTCCTCCATGCGCTTCATCAGCGTGTCGATAGCCTCCTTGCCATACTGGTCGCCACCGTCGCTGAGCGTGTAGGCCTCATCGATGAACAGAATGCCGCCCATCGCCTTGTCGCACATATTGTTGACAATCTTGGGTGTCTCGCCCATATACTTTCCTACAAGCGTGGCACGACTGGCCTCGATGACGCGTGGAGTCGGGAGAATCTCCATCGACTGGAGTATCTCTCCCATCTTGCGGGCGATGGACGTCTTACCCGTTCCGGGATTACCCGTCAGGATAAAGTTCATCGCCAACTGCTGCACCCTACCCGCTCCCATGGCTGCACGCTGCTTCATGAACATGCTCTGTACAGCCAGACGACGGATGGAGTTCTTCACCGAACGCATGCCGATGAACTCATCCAACTCGTTGAGCACCTCATCCAACGGACGGGCTGCCTCGTTCTGAGCCATCGGAAGATCTTCCTTCGTCAGCTTGTACATGTCGGTCTCCTGGAAGCCAGGATCGCTCATCAGCTTCACCAGACGCTGACTCTGCCGCTCTACAGCTGCATCGAAGATGCGACGGGCCTCACGGGCATTGCCGAAGTTCTTGTCGCGACGCAGATAGAGCTGCTCGAACTCGCGGTGGATGGCAGCCTGGGTATCTTCGTCGATGGTAAAGCTCTTGCCCTTTGCCAGATTGATAAATATCTGAGTCAGTTCATCGGGCGTATAGTCGTCGAAATGGATGGTCTGTGTGAAACGACTCTTCAAGCCAGGATTGGAGTCGATGAAGTCGTGCATCTGGTCTGTATAGCCGGCGACGATACAGATAAACTTTCCACGGTCGTCCTCCAGACGCTTCAGGAGGGTGTCGATGGCCTCAGCACCGAAGGAGTCGCCGTCATTGGACTTCAACGTGTAAGCCTCATCGATGAAAAGCACGCCACCCATGGCCTGATCTACCAGCTGATTGGTCTTAATGGCCGTCTGGCCAGAATAACCAGCAACCAGTTTGGCACGATCAGCTTCAACAAGTTGTCCACGAGAAACAATACCCAGGGTCTTGAACACGTCGGCCATAATACGGGCGACGGTTGTCTTACCCGTTCCGGGATTACCCGTAAAGACGTAGTGCTTGCCCTGGAAGGTATTCGTCTCGCCACGTTTGATCTGCAGGTTCAAGTAGGCTGCCAGGTTGGAGATTTCCTTCTTCACGCCTCCGAGTCCGACAAGGCCGTCGAGCTTCTTGAGACATTCGGTATAGTCGACTGTCTGCGGGGCCTCATACGGGATATCCTGATCCTCGATGGTCATCAGTTCCTCATTGCTCATCTGCGAGATGCTCTCACCCTGCAGGCGCTGGGCCTGCTTCTTACAGATCTGGTCGAAGAGCGAGCGCATGGTGCGACCGTTGGCAAAGTCCTTGTCGCGCGAATTGTACATCTCGGTGATCATCTTCTTCGTCAGGGCCTCAGCCTGCTCGGAGAAGATGTATTTCTTGTCCTTGGCAAAGACAAGCATGATCTGATAGAGCTGCTCGGGGGTATAGTCCTCGATATTGAGGAAATAGTTGAAACGGCTGCGGAATCCCGGATTGATACGGAACAGATTGTCCATCTCCGTACGGTAGCCGGCAGCGATGACGACAAACTTCCCACGGTCGTCCTCCATGCGCTTCATCAACTTCTCCAAAGCCTGTGCTCCCTGATTGTCACGATCACCGGCCTGGCTCACAGGCGCCAACGTATAGGCTTCGTCGACAAACAGGATTCCTCCCATCGCCTTGTCGCATAAGCGATCCACCACCTTGGGCGTCTCACCCTGATAGGGGCTGACCATCTTCGCACGGTCCACCTCGACGACATGTCCGCTGTCGAGATAGCCAATAGACGAGAGAATCTCGCCAAGCTTACGGGCGATGGTAGTCTTTCCGGTACCGGGATTACCTGTCAGAATGATGTGCATCGACATCTTCTCCTGCTCGCCCAGTCCGCGCTCGGCACGCTCCACGCTGTTCTTCACAGCATAGGCGATCTCACGCACGGCACTCTTCACCTCGTCCATACCGATATACTTGTCGAGATCCTTGAGAATATCCTCCACAGAACGCTCCTCAGGAACATATCCCTTGATATCGCTCTTCTCAACGATAGTGGCCGTAGCACCTCGGCTGATAAACTGGGTAAAGATATCCTCGGCAGTCTTCATTGCCAGGTGGGCATTGCCGAAAGTCTCGTCCTTGATCTTGATCTGATACTTGAAGTAACGCTTCAGCTGGTCGTCGGCCTCTGGGGAGAAGTCGGAGATGCCATAGCGGGTACGGAGGCTCAGTTTACAGATGTCTGTCAGCTCAGTGAAGTTTGGTGTCGGCAGACGGAAGGTATACTTGAAACGGTTAGCCACAGCGGGATTGCTCTCCAGGAAGTCATCGAGACCCTTGGGGAGTCCGGAAATGACCACCACAGGATTGTCATCCCACTTATCCATCTCGACAAAGAGCTTGTCGAGCGGATTCACCTGATTGGAATACTTGTCAGGCAGGAGCTTCTGAACATTGTCAAAGAACAGAATACCGTTCTTCGCCTTCTTGATGTTATCATCCCACTTGTCGACAAAGCGCTGATAGTCGACAGCATCGACCATGGTCAGCTTTGGCTTGTCTATAATCTTATTCTGATAGAAATAATCACGGAGGATTTCGGCCAAGGCAGTCTTGCCTGTACCCGTCTCGCCGACGATGATGGCATTGACGGATATACGCACCTGTGCAATATCCTTGCGGGAACGCAGGAAGGCGTAGGTGTCAACGATGGTCTTCAACTGTTGCTTGACACTATCCAGACCTACCAGCTTGTCGAGCAGGTTCTGGCTTACCAACGGTTGTCCGCACCACTTGCAAAACTTGGCAACGCTCCGGTTTTCCTTATGACAATGTTCGCAAATCATTATTCAACGTCTTTTTCTAATTGCTGGATCATCTCTGACGGGGTGAACCGAATACCATCGATATCAGGGTTGCTGACATTCAGCAGACTCGGACTATAGACGATAAAATCAACTACGAAGATGGCAACCAATATTGTCCACAGCACATAGTGGAGTACGCTCTCGCCACTGATGGAGTGAACCTGGTCAGTGACATCGTCGAGCAGTCCGAACTTAGAGCCCTTGAAGCGGTACGACTTGGTCTTGAACGTATAATACAACGGCTCGATCAGGCTGGACTTGATGTCATTGTCGAGCACTTCAGTTATCAGCTTATTGTCAGCCTTCTGGTCTCCCCTGAAGTCAGTCAGATGGCAGATAAGCATATATATCAGGGAGATGACGACTACAGTCAGGCTGAAGAAACCAGGATGCGACTGATCCATATACTTTAATATATATATAGGTATAATAGACGATAGGGCTCCCAACAATCCCCATAGGAATGAGAAGAAGAAATCATACCCACGGAAGTAAGCTCGCGTTGCCACGATAATACCCGTCATACCTCCCAACGGAAGTCCAATGCACAAGAATGAGTGCTCCAGGAGGAAAGTGCGGTCTTTCACGCCAAATATCAGCACGAGCAAGATCCACAGACCGGACAAACCATAGAAAGCCATGCGCCACGCCTTCTCCTTGCCACGGGCTCTAACCCAGCTGTCACGGACGTTTTTGACCCTCGTGGCTGTCTCTTCGCGGGCATCCATAAACCTCTTATAGTAAGTCTGCGCACTGTCTATCTTGCCCAGCACCTTCAGCCACTCCTCAAGCGTATGCTCATAGGCATATTCAGCAGAGAAGTCGGCGAAAGGATCTTCGTGATAGAACACGGAGAGCCACTGGTTGAACGAGCCGTTGCGCATCTCATTGCGAATCTGGGTGAAATTACGCGAGTCGATTTCACGGCCATCCGTCAGTTCTGTGCCATCAGGCAGGAGGTAGACAGGTGTAACACCCAGGATACGGCAGAAACGATACACGGCCGTCTTCGCGTCATAGGCCCCCAGACGCTCTTTGTTCTCCTCACTATTGAAATCAAAACAATGATTGGCTTCGCTGAGTATCTCAGCCCAGCCATGCAACTGAGCGAAATAGAAGAAACGCCCATTCTTGTCAATGATATCAGACATCTCCTTGATGAAGTCTGCATCTGACAGATGCTCTGCATTCTTCAAGCGCTCACGAAGCAACTCTCCCACCCTCATCGGCGTGTTGGCATAACGGAGGTCGTAGGCAGCGTCACGGTCCAGATTGTAGAGCACCTTATAAGCCAACGTCTCTGAATAGGGCTGATCTTTCGTCAGTATGCGGAGACTCTCACAAGCCATTTGATCCTCGTGGCTGTACATCCATGCAAGCAGACGACCGTCTGTCAGGCAGTGCCAATCATCGTCAGTCAGCTTCTCCTTGCCGAATGTCCTGACAATATCAGGAAGTGACGATGATGGATACTTGCTCAACAGGGCGATGTCGGGGTCTATCTCATAGACCAGCTTCATCACTGCCACATGGGTATCGAAATGATCGGATGGAGCGAAATAGGAACGCAGACGCTTGATATTACACTTCGTATGCGACTCCAGATAGAGGAACAAGGAGTCGTTGGGGTTGGCCAACAGCATGCCATATTCCTCCATGTAACTCAGCAGAGAGATGGCGATGCTATGCACGTCGTCGCAAAGCTCACCCTTGATATTCCTATAGGGGTAAGTAGGCTCCATCGTATAGACGGACGCCATCAGACCGGCATGCTGGTCAACGGGGTATTTGTTGACCACGATATCCTTGACGATGGTGCTAAGTTTCTCGTTGCCGCACTGCTCCAGCCAGGAAGTAATGCGACCATTATAGAGATATCCGATGGCCAGCTTCTCGTTGTCAAGCAGCAGGGGCACCAGTTCGTGGATGTTGTCGGCTACAAGATTCTTGTCCGGATCCACGATGAAACTCTTGTATCTCAGGAACGGAGAACTCAAGTCGACCTTCGGGCTCTCACCTTCGAACCATTTCTCCACCTCATCATATCCCCAGCGATTCGCAGGATTGACCACCGTCATACCCTGCACAATCATCCTCACCCGCTCAGGCAGTTCATTCAGATGAGGCAGACGCCCCTCATTCTTCTGGCGCATCATCACGCGTTCGTTGCTACTCATCGGATTACCCCCCAGCCACAAGGCCATCAGAGTGATACCCAAGGAATAGAAATCGGCCGATGGAGAGATTTCCACCACGCCATCAATCACGTCGGTATACATCTCTGGTGCTGCATAGATGGGAGTACGAGCCTGTGTCGTGCGATGCGACTTTCCGTCATCATCCACCAAGCTCGATATACCGAAGTCGCCCAAGACTACTTCTGTATGCTCTTTGTCGCGGAAGAAGAAATTACTGGGCTTGATATCCTTATGCAGGATATTGTTGCTGTGGATATAGGCCAGCGCGGCAGAGGCCTGAAGGGCAATTCTGCGGAACTTGTTGAAGTCGCCGTTGAGCTTGTAGTCGCTCATCGTACCACCCCTCAGATACTCCATCAGTTCGTAAAAGCGACTCTTTCCGTCGACATAGGTCTTGCCATAGTCGAAAAGCGTCACTATCATCTCGAACTTAAAATTATAAATGGTCTGGAGCAGTTTCTTGTTGACATTGAAAGAGGGATAATAGATCTTCAAGACATATTCCTCGCCGTCGCGCTCTACCAAGTAGACCTGTGCCTCACCAGAATTTTCACTGAGCACATCTTTCTTCTTGTACTTGACGCCCTTCAACATGAAATAATCCCCTGCCGCCTCTTCTGGTTCAGGGATATCACCGTTTGGCACGATTGTAGTGTCCATAGACATCACGGAGTCATCCATCGGCATTCCGCCTGCCGGACGGAGGGTATGTTCGGTAGAGTCATCCGCAGGCATGGTATGGTCTACATTGGGATTTTCATCCATCGGTGTATTGTTAGGAGTTCTCAGCGTACCCATTATTTATCGTCTTTAATTTCTTTACGTGAATTCTTTCCGAGTATAATCCATTTGCCACCCAACTGAGGCTTGGCACAACCGCAAGGACTGGAATGGAGAGCGTGCTTGAAGTTGCACTCCCAAGCCAGACGCACGCCCTGAGGCTTGCAAGCCATGGCATAGTTGCGAACCTTGGCTGGCTGAGGCTGTGGTTTCTGGGCCATCTTCTCCAACAGGAGTGTCAGTTGTTCCAGCCTGTCGTGCTTCTTGGCATCAAGCACTTTCTTATCCACCGGTGCATCACCAATCTCGGGGATGACGGGATTTGCCACCCCTCTGTCGCGAGCCAGCAGTGTCAGCACACGCTCACGCAGTTTGACATTCAGATCGTGGCGCACCTGATCGCGCTCTGATGAGATGGGGATGACCATATCCATCTGCTGAAGCTCTTCGGCGAGTTTCTGCATCTCTTTGTATTCCGGCGTACGTTGCAATTCCTCCTGCAAATGTCGGGCCTCCTCTGTCAGGGGTGTGCCGCACTGCTTACAGAAAGAGAAATCGTTCAGTGTACGACACGTAGGACAGACGATGCCTCCACGGGGATTACCACACTCTGGGCAGAATGCCTCCTTGCCTGTCAGCGCTGCTCCGCAGAAGGAACAGATATCCTTGCGGATATAGTGATGACAGGCCTCGCAGAAATCGGCATCGGGGTCGATGTCTGCACCACAGTTGGGACAAGTTGTCTTACCTATTGGCTTACCACAGGAAGCACAGTAGACAGCCTCGGCTTCATTCACCGTACCGCAGTAAGGACACTCAACGCCTTGTGCTGCACGGGCTCGCATCTGCTGCAGAGGACGACCTTCAACGGGTCTGTCCATCGTCGGCTCCTGATGCTGTAGTTCTTGCTGGCCAATGGCTTCTTTTGCTGGGTCAAGAGTAATATCTTCGCTCATCTTTACACGATTTTTAATGTAAGTTAGGTGCAAAGATAATGAATTTTCCATTAATTACAAAAAAAACCGCCGTAAATTTACATTTACGACGGCATTTTTATCCTTTTTGGACCATTTACCACAGTTGTAGGCGCTCAGATTTGGGTACAAACATCTTGTCGCCCTCTTTCACGCCGAAAGCTTCATACCAGGCATCGATATGGGGCAGAGCACCATTGACACGCCAGCGTCCCAATGAGTGTGGATCACTCTTCGTACGATTACGAATCTCTGCCTCCGTGATATTGCCTGCCCATACTCCTGCATAGGCCAGGAAGAAGCGCTGGTCAGCCGTCAGGCCGTCTTTCTCGCCCAGAGGACTACGCTTGGTAGCATTCTTATAAGCATACCATGCCACTTGCAGACCACCATGGTCGGCAAGGTTCTCTCCCAGCGTCAGGCGTCCGTTGCCCTTCAGGTCGGGAAGCACATTGATGTTGGAGAAGAAATCGGCATACTTGTCCGTACGGCCTGTAAAGTTCTTTCCGTCTGCAGCAGTCCACCAGTCCTTCATATTACCATCCTTATCGAAACGACGGCCCTGATCGTCGAATCCGTGGGTCATCTCATGACCGATCACCACACCGATAGCTCCATAGTTGAAGGCATCGTCGGCATTCATGTCGAAGAAAGGATGCTGCAGGATACCTGCAGGGAAGCAGATCTCGTTGGTAGTAGGATTATAGTAAGCATTCACCGTCTGAGGAGTCATGTGCCAGTCATCACGGTCAACAGGCTTGCCGACCGTGTGCTCCAGATGCCAAGCATGCCAGAAACGGCTACACTCCTGCATATTCTCGTAGTAAGATTTTTTAGGATCAATCTCGAGCTTTGAGATATCCGTCCACTTGTCGGGATAACCCACCTTGACATAGAACGAATTGAGCTTCAGCAGGGCATTGACCTTCGTAGAGTCATCCATCCAGTCCTGAGCAGCGATACGCTCGCCGAGGGCTATCTGCAGGTTCTTGATCAGTGCCAGCATACGCTTCTTGGCGGCCTCTGGGAAATACTTCTCTGAATAGATCTTACCCAGTGCCTCGCCCATCACGCGCTCCACCTGGTTGGTGCTGCGCTTCCAGAGCGGATAGTTCTCCTTACGGCCCGAACGGATACGGCCGTTGAAGTCGAAACTCTCGGCTACGGTGGCATCGCTCAGATAGTTGGCTGCTCCAGAGATGAAGCCCCACTCCATCACGTCACGATACTCTGCGGGCTTAATGCTGCCAACCAGTTTGTTAGCGCCTTCAAGGAAGGCTGGCTGACCTACAATCATCTCCTGCAGATACTTGGTATCAACGCCCATGGCATTCATCACCTTCACCAAGGGCAGGTTAGGATACTTCGTCTGGAACTCCTTGAGCGTCATCTTATTGTAGTTGGCCTCAGGGTCGCGAAGCTCTGTACGAGACTTGCTGACCTTGGCAAGAGCCGTCTCCACCTTCATGATGTTCTGCATCTTCTTGTTGGATGCACTTTTACTGAAGCCAAACAACTGGAACATCTTGACTACGTGCTTCTTAAAGGCTTCACGAATGTCGGCCGTAGCCTTATCGTTGTCCAGGTAATATTCCTTCTGCCCCATCGAGAGACCACCCTGATAGACGTTCAGGATATTCTGCGTGGCGTTCTTCTCATCGGCACCGAATCCCATGTAGAAGAACTCCTGTTCACCATAGGGAGCCAGCTCCAGCTGGATAGCCTGCAGCTGAACGTTGGTCTTAGCTTTCTCCAGGCGCTGGATAAGAGGCATCAACGGCGCAACACCCTCCTGATTGCGGCGGGTGGAGTCCATAGCCAGCTTGTAAAGATCACTCAGTTTCTGTTCAATGGTACCCTTCGTGTAGGTGTTGCTCTGCAGTTCTTTCAGGATACCGTTGATACGCTTGTCGTTGTCTTCCTGCAGACGGTCAAAGCTGCCGTAGCGTGAATAGGCTGCAGGCAGCGGATGGTTCTTCATCCAACCACCACAAGCATACTCGTAGAAATCATCTCCAGGGCGAGCACTCTTGTTAAGGTCAGCAGGATTGAGACCCGTTCCGAGTTGCCCTTGTGCCATTGTCATCAGCGAAATGGATGCCATAGCCATCATTGTTGCAAATCTTTTCATACGCTTAATATTGTGTTAATTAACAGTGATTGATTCCAATTCCTCACTCAGCCGCTCCCAGCGCTCCACCTCGTCGTCGAGACTTTTCTTGATGCTGGTGTATTCCGTCACGAGCTCCATATCCGATGCATTCTCGGGATTCATCAGCAGCTCGTCAAGCTCCTTCAGCCGCTGCTCCATCTTCTCGATCTTTGACTCCGACTCCTTCACTGCCTTCTCTGCACGCTTCAGACGCTTCTGTTGCTCCTTGTGCTCAGCATAACTGAGGGCTTTGGATATAGCTGGCTGTGAGTCATCAGGCTCCCGACTGTCTGTTTCTCGGTAGGAAACACGTTGTTTCTCGGTAGGAAACTGGTTGTTTCCTACTGGGAAACTGTTGGTTTCCTTGCCAAGTTCATTGAGTTCGCTTATTTGTTTCCTACGGAGGAAGTCGTATATACCGCCGAGATGCTCCCTGACGCGTCCACCTCCGAACTCGTAGACCTTAGTGACCAGTCCGTCGAGGAACTCTCGGTCATGGCTCACAATGATCGCAGTGCCGTCAAACGCCTTGATGGCTTCCTTGAGCACATCCTTCGAAGGCATGTCGAGGTGGTTGGTGGGCTCGTCGAGTATCAGCAGATTGACAGGCTCCAGCAACAGGCGAATCATCGCCAGACGACTTCGCTCGCCACCGCTGAGCACCTTCACTTTCTTATCCGACTCCTCGCCTCCAAACATGAAGGCTCCGAGGATATCATTGATACGCAGCCTGATTTCACCTTTCGCCACGTTATCTATCGTCTGGAATACTGTCAGGCTCTCATCAAGCAGCTGTGCCTGATTCTGGGCAAAATAGCCTATCTGGATATTGTGCCCTATCTTCAATTCGCCTGTAAAGGGAATCTCACCCATGATACACTTGACGAGTGTCGACTTTCCCTCTCCGTTCTTGCCCACGAAGGCCAC
>ODAI011936473.1_pt1 | contig 17331 bp, 13 predicted proteins | sample 1539321 | NCBI WGS metagenome assembly ODAI01 (sample SAMN02144231, study PRJEB22623) | gut metagenome | biome: sheep rumen | host: Ovis aries | place: New Zealand | reverse complement strand
GAATGAGCCGCGGCAGCATGCTGACGTATTCTACACAACTGAGCCATACCAGTGTATAATATTTCACATCTTAGACTACCGATCTGATAATAAATCAGCTTATATATTATACTACATCTTTAATTGGTAGTCAAGGCGGTTCACAATTTCTTTACAAAATCAAAAACTACTATTTTGCTTTACATTTCTGATATTATATGCTATAAGTGCTCGCCGCACGGCTGGGCATCGCGCATAAAAATGATCTTAAAACAGTTTTCTCACGCGCGGCTTTACATTTCTGATATTATGTGCTATAATCATTAAAACATAGCAAAGGCAGGAGAACAGCCGCAGTTTCTGCCGAAGCATATCCACAAGCGGCGATAAGCTTTCACGCAAAGGTTACAGGTGATATTATGAACGAGAGCTTTGACATTCAGAAGTATATGACAGAGGGCGTTGAAAAGGTAGTTTCAGAGGCGATAAAGGCCACCCTCAAAAGCCCGAGGGAGAGCGCCTTTATGCTGAAATTTGCTGCCGCCAGCCGGTCGGCCTCAAAAAAGCGCAGAAAGGCTGAGGACAACGGCGAACATATCCCTCCGTTTCTTATAGCAAGCATAACCAGCAAGTGCAATCTTCACTGTGCCGGGTGCTATTCTCGCTGCAACAACGCTACTGTCGATTCAGAACCAGTAAAGCAGCTCACAAGCGATGAATGGCTGGCCATTTTCGAGGAAGCAGACGAGCTCGGTATAAGCTTTATTCTTCTTGCCGGCGGAGAACCTATGCTAAGGCGTGACATTATAGAGGCCGCAGGAAAAAAGCAGAATATACTCTTCCCTGTCTTTACTAACGGAACATATATGAACGAGAGATACTTCGACCTTTTTGACAAGTGCAGAAATCTTGTTCCGATAATGAGTATCGAAGGCAGCAAAGAGATCACTGACGCAAGACGCGGCAAGGGCATCCACGACAAGCTGATATCCAATATGGACGAATTCAAAAAGAGAGGTCTTATCTTCGGCGCATCGGTTACCGTGACTACAGAGAACTATAAAGAGGTTTGCTCCGATGAATTTCTGAGTGAGCTTTCAGCCAGAGGCTGCAAGGCAGTTATCTTTGTTGAATACGTTCCCGTCACTGAGGAGAGCGAAGATCTCGCACCCGATGACGCTCAGCGGGAATACCTGCAGGAACAGCTCACAAGACTGAGAGCAGATCGGCCTGAAATGGTATACATATCCTTCCCGGGTGACGAAAAGAGCTCAGGCGGCTGTGTTGCTGCCGGAAGAGGCTTTTTCCATATCAACTCTCACGGAGGTGCCGAGCCCTGTCCGTTCTCACCGTATTCTGACATTAACGTCAGAAGCTCCTCCCTGCGTGAAGCGATGCACTCACCTTTATTCACAGCACTCAGAAGCGGAGACATTCTTCTTGACGACCACGAGGGCGGCTGCGTCCTTTATGAAAAAAGAGATCTTGTCGAAGCACTGATAGCTCAGCATTCGGCGAGATAATTAACAGGTGACATATGAACATCACATATATACATGAACCTACCGACCTGCAATGCGGGCAGGCTGTGCTGGCAATGGTACTGGGACTTACAGCTGAACAGGTGGCCGATGAGCTTCATAACTGCCGCGAAACTAACTTAAAAGAAATGAAATCTTATTTTCAAGAGCATGGAGTCAGGATATCGGATGAACGCCGTCAGGCAATTTCAAAAGGAGACCTCCCGCCCCTTTGCCTTCTCAGTCTGGAGACACCGCGCTGCTGGCACTGGTCACTTTATCACGAGGGCATTTTTTACGACCCCGAGCACGGAGTTCTGAATGACTTCCCTGAATGCAGCAGGAAGTACTACTGGGAGCTGAACATAACACAGGAGAACCGATAGCACAGAAAGCTGTCGGTTTTTGTTATATATGATTACATTTTATCGAAAATCACTATATATTGGCCTTTATTTTGTCTGTAGGCATTAATTGACAGACATTTTCGGCTGTGATATAATTATTAAGGGTATTAGTTCAGATCAGAGGTGCAGTTAATGGAGAAGCGTAAAACTATATGTGTTATAACAACGGTTCCGGAATATATGCACGGCCAGAGAGTTCTTGAGGGCGTATTCAGGCAGTGTGACCTGTATGGTTACAATGTCGCTGTGTTCGCGTCTATGGTACATTTTAATTTCTATGTTAAAAACCAGGCTCTCGGCGAAAGAAACATCTATAATCTCGTAAATCCAGAGCATTTTGATGCAGTTATCCTCGATACAATAAACCTGACCGAACAAGGCAGCGAGGGTGTGATAAACGAGCTGAAGAAAAAGCTTGATACAAAACGTGATATTCCTGTAGTGTGCCTTGGGATACCTTACGAAGATCATAAGGTCATTCTCGATCAGGATGATGATATCCTCAGAGAGATGTGCAGACACGTTATAGAAAAGCACGGAAGAAAGAATATCTGTATCATAACCGGACACAAGGGACATACCGAAGCAGAAAAGCGTCTTGAGATATTCCTTGATGAGATAAACAAGCACGGCATTACGGTGCCTGATGAGCACATTGTATACGGTGACTTCTGGTATACAAGCGGAACGAATCTTGCTAATGACATAGTTTCGGGAAAGATATCTATGCCTGATGCTATAATAGCAGCCAGCGATCATATGGCTCTCGGAGTTATTGAGAGGCTCACGAAATGCGGCATCAGAGTGCCTGAAGATATTATCGTTGTGGGCTTTGAAGCTACGATGGAGGCTGCACTCAATCCGATATCGCTGACATCATTTGAATCAAATATGGTCAAATCAGCATCTGACGCTGTTGACTATATCAGAAGTGTGATCGAGCCGGGAGCAGAGATACATCCTTTTGTTCCCGATTACTCAAAGATGATACATTGCGGCATGAGCTGCGGCTGCGAGCCTGATTTTGCAAGGTCGGCAGATGCTTTCAGAGATGCACTTTACTACACTGCGAAAAACTATGACGAGATCTCGCTGACAGACAAGATAGATATCGGTCTGCTTATGGAGAACTATATCTCCGAACAGCTTACATCGTCGGAAAACCCGCAGGAGTGTCTGAAAAACATCTACACCAACACCTATGTGGTATTTCCTTTCGTTAATTTCAGTCTCTGTCTTAGAGAGGACTGGCTTGACACTGATTTTGATACCACTGTCGGCTACCCTGACAGAATGAAAGTTGTGCTCGCAAATTCAACCGTTGACGAAATGAACTTTTATGAAGAGCATGAGGGAAAAGTTTTTGATACCTCTCTTATGATACCGAGAATGCATGAGTATACTGAAAAACCGTGTGTGTTCTATTTTTCAGCAGTCCATTTCAATGAGAAGATGCTAGGCTACGCAGTGCTCCAGAGGGAGCTTTCCGACACTCACAAGATAAACCTTGTTTACAGAAACTGGCTAAGGCTTGTAAACAGCTGTCTTGAAATGACGAGGGCAAAGCACAGGTATGTTATGCTGTCTGTTCACGATAAGATGACAGGCCTTTACAACAGGCGCGGTATGTATCTGAGGCTTGATAAAATGCTTGATAATGCCTCTCCGGATGATAGTCTCTTCGTTAGTGTTGTCGATATGGATGGACTAAAATATATCAATGACACCTTCGGCCACGGTGAGGGAGATTTCGGGATAGTCTGTGTCAGCAATGCCGTCAAGGCTGTTTCAGGCGAGCGCGAGATGTGCGTGCGTGCAGGCGGTGATGAATTTTTCATTATCGGTATCGGCAAATACGATCAAAGATCCTGCCATGACAGGATAAAGGCATTTGAAACGACACTGTCAGAAATGTCCGCAAGCAGCGGCAAGCCCTATACCGTCAGTGCAAGCATTGGCTGTGCTGTCAGCGACCTTCTTGGCGATATAGACGATGTGCTTGCAGAGGCTGATGAGAATATGTATAAATACAAGATAAAAAGAAAACGTCAGAGGATATGAAATGATGCCGGAGATATGTGAGGTCTCCGGCATTTTGGATTTTCTTAACTTTTTTGTCTCAGGGTGTTGAAATCCTGGCGCAGTTATGCTATAATTAAATAAGTATATCTATCTGCCCGACGGCAGTTAGTAGAAGGACTGAGGTTTATGAACACGAATTATGATGTTATAATAGCAGGCTGCGGAGCGGCAGGACTTTACGGAGCTATCAATCTTCCGTCAGAGCTGTCCGTGCTCGTTCTCTCAAAAAGAGAGCTCACATTGTGCAATTCTGCACTGGCACAGGGCGGTATTGCCGGCGTATATAAAAGCCCTGAGGATTCTCCCGAGCTGCACAAGCAGGATACTTTTGTTGCAGGCGGCTTTGAGAACGACCCGCTCACCACTGACATCTTAGTTAACGAAGCGGCTGATGCGATCGACACTATCATCAGGCTCGGAGTTGAATTTGACAAGAAAGAAGACGGAGACTATCACCGTACACTTGAAGGCGGCCACGGCATGAGACGTATCTTCCACCATAAAGACGCAACAGGCTATGAGATCGAGACTAAGCTTCTCGCCTATGCACAGACTCTGCCGAATGTGACCATACTTGAAAACGCGCTTATGTGTGATGCTCAGAAAACGGAGACAGGGTTTTCTTTCCTTGTCCTGAAGGACGATGAGTATCTGACACTTAACAGCAGAAAGGCTATTTTTGCTACCGGCGGCATAGGAAGAGTCTACGAATTCACCACTAACTCCGCTATCGCGACAGGTGACGGTATTGCAATGGCCTACAGGCTCGGCGCACTGATAAAGCACCTGAGCTACATACAGTTCCACCCTACGGCTTTCAACAACAAAACTACGAGAGAATGCTTTCTTATCTCCGAAGCTGTCAGGGGCGAGGGCGCATACCTGAGAAACTGCCACAAGGAACGCTTCATGGACAGATATGACAGAAGACTTGAGCTTGCGCCGAGAGACGTTGTTTCGCACTCGATCATATTTGAAGCGAAGAGGACCGGCTCTGATGACTTTTATCTTGACATTACTCATAAGGATCCTGAGTTTATAAAGAACCGCTTCCCTATGATATACAAAAACCTGCTCGATTACGGCTACGATATGACAAAGGATCTGATACCAATATTCCCGTGCCAGCATTATCTTATGGGCGGTATCAACGTTGATGAATGGGCAAGGACCGATGTTGAGGGGCTTTATGCCTGCGGTGAGTGTTCGCATACAGGTGTTCACGGAAACAACAGGCTTGCCAGCAACTCTCTGCTTGAAGCGCTTGTATTCTCAAAAAGGGCTGCCGCAGATATAGCGGACAAGCTTTCAAAAGAAGAGAAAAAAGAGCCTGTATCCTATGACTTCAAGATCGACGATTCTGCACCTGTGATACCGAAGGGTATAAGAACCGATATCAGAAAAGTTATGCAGAAGGCGTATTTTGTGATGCCTGAGGTAGGCGAACTGAAAGACGGCCTCAGGCTTTGTGAGGAGATAATGGATTTTCTCGGACGCTACTCTTTCAAAATAGACCGCGATTATATCGAGGCAAAGTCTCTGGCGACGGTGGCTTATATCGTTCTCTCAGAGGCTTGCGACATTGCCTTCGGAAATGTTGAGCTCGATATCGATTATGAGGCAGGCTTCTGATAAGAAAGGGAAAGGACTTTGTATATGAGACTTATGCAATTTCAGATTGATGATATAATAAAAACAGCTCTCAACGAAGATATAAACTATATCGATGTAACTACCGATCTGCTGGTAGATGATGAGAGAGTAAGCACCGCAAGGTTAGTTTCAAAAGACGAAGGCGTTCTCTGCGGGATAGATATAGCAATGCGCGTATTTGAGCTGCTTGACCCTGAAGTTAAATACACCATCAGCTTTAAGGACAGCGACCGTGTTCAAAAGGGAGATATCATCGCCGAGATAACCGGCAGGACAAGAGCCCTTTTAAAAGGTGAGAGAACCGCTCTCAATCTTTTGCAGCACCTTTCAGGCGTTGCAAGTGCAACAAACAGGCTTGTCAAGCTTGCCGAGGGCACAAACGCAAGCATTGCTGACACAAGAAAGACACTGCCCGGTCTCAGAGCGCTGCAAAAATATGCGGTGACAGTCGGCGGCGGAAGAAACCACAGATACAATCTGTCTGACTGTGCAATGCTGAAGGATACACACATTGACGCATACGGCAGTCTGTCAAATGCGGTAAAGGTGCTGAAAGAAAAGCTCGGACACACAGTAAAGATAGAGGTCGAAGTCGGTTCGCTCGAGGAACTTAAAGAGGCGCTTACAACAGGTGCCGATATCATAATGCTCGATAATATGAGCTGTGAGCTGATGAAAGAGGCTGTTGCCATAGCAAGCGGCAAGGCATTGCTCGAAGCATCGGGCAATGTTAGCGAGCAGACCATTGAAGCTATCGCCGGGACAGGAGTTGACATCATCTCCGTCGGTGCGATAACTCATTCGGTAAAAGCATTCGATATATCAATGAAAATGAACAAACAGGAGGAATAGATCATGCCGTTTATAAACGTAAAAACTAACGAGAAGGTATCAGGCAGCATAGCTGATGAGATAAAGAGCAGCCTCGGCAAGGCGATCACCGCACTGCCCGGAAAATCAGAAGGCTGGCTCATGGTAGGTATCGAGGACGAGTACAGACTTTGGTTCAGGGGCAGCGATGAACCTGCAGCTATTGTTGAGGTAAGCGTCTACGGTTCACCGGCTGCACAGGCTATGAATGATCTGACCGGCAGGATAACCGATATACTCACAGATAATCTATCGATACCCAGAGACAGGATATACGTAAGCTACTTCTCTACCCCTGACTGGGGCTGGAACGGTTCCAACTTCTGATACGGAGGAAACTATGGCTAATTCGATCATGGATACCGAAAGGCAGTTCCATATAAGAACTCTGCCTGAAGAGGTCGGCAGATATGTTATACTGGCCGGCGACCCAGGGCGCATACCGGTCATCGCCGAAAGGCTTGACAATGCCGTTCAGGTGGCTCAGAACAGAGAATACAACGTCTACACAGGAACACTAGACGGCGAAAAAGTGACCGTGTGTTCAACGGGTATTGGCGGCCCCTCGGCAGCTATCGCTGTTGAGGAGCTTATAAAGTGCGGCGCTGATACGTTCATACGCGTCGGAACAAGCGGAGGAATGGACCTGAAAGTAAGCGGCGGAGATCTGTGCATAGCATCTAGCGCTGTACGTGCAGAGGGAACGAGCTATGAGTACCTTCCGACAGGCTACCCTGCCGAGGCTGATTTTGACGTTACCTGTGCTCTGGCAGAGGCTGCAAAAGGACTGTCCTCTGATGAGCTTGGCAAGAGATATCATGTAGGAACAGTCCATTCAAAGGACAGCTTTTACGGCGAGGTCGAGCCTGAAAACAGCCCTGTCAGTGAAAACATCAAAGAACGCTGGGACGCATATCTGAGAGCAGGCTGTCTGACCTCTGAAATGGAATGCGCAGCAATATTCTCTGTCGGCATTTCAAGAGGTGTGCGCTGCGGCGCCGTGATCACTGCTATCTGGAACGTTGAACGTTCAAAGCAGGGGCTTGAAGATAACGTTAATGATGATACAACGCGCGGCATCACCTGCGCTGTTGATGCGATGAAAATTCTTATAGATAAAGACAGGCACAAATGACGGCCTGTTTATGAAAGGAAAGTAAAAATGCTCAAAAAAACACTTGCTGCTGTGCTGGCAGTAACAATAAGCGTGTGTGCGCTCACAGCCTGTGCGGATAAGGACAGCTCATCTTCCGATGCTTCATCAAAGAGCAGCTCTTCATCTGCGGCTGAAACATCATCAACTGCTGAGATACAGGGGCCTGGTGCGGCAGATACTGCCGATACTTCTACCGAAGTGCCTGACCCCGCACTTGTCATAGACGGCGAGAATGTTGACATCGACGGCCTTACGGTCTGCACTATCGACGGCAACGATATCGACTTTATGACATTCAGGTATTATTACTATTATACCCTTGCAAAGTACAGCTCGTCCTACGGTGCAACTATTGATACCATCAAGGAGACCGAGGGCGGCTTTGAACTGTTCCTGACAGATGTTATTACAGCGATCAAGCAGGAGTACGTTGCCCCTGCACTTGCAGCCGAGAACGGACTTGAACTGACTGATGAAGAAAAGCAGACAATCCAGGATCAGATCGAGCAGGCAAAAACTGAAGCAGGCGGAGAGGAGACCTTCAAAGAGCAGCTCAGATCATACTACCTGACGCCTGAGCTTTTTGAAACTATGCTCACAAATGCGACTATCTACCAGAAGGTATATGATACTCTGTTCTCTCACGAGGGCAAATACGCTACCTCTCAGGAGGATTTCAGAAAGATCGTTCAGGACCCTGAGCAGTATTGCCGCGAGATACACATAATGATACCTTACTATGCTCAGGTAGAGCTTGATGACAGCACTGCTTCGACCTACGATTCACTGTCTCTGTCTGAGAAAATATACGCAAAGCAGGCAGCATATTATCAGCTTGACAGCGACGCGATTCAGGAAGCTAAAGAAAAATCGAAAGAGCTTGCAGAGTCTCTGCTCAAAGAAGCACAGGAGACTGAGGATTTCGGAAAGCTTGTTGAGAGAGAGGGCTACGATATAGGGCTTGAGGACTCTACGAACGGCTATTATTTCACACCTGATTCCACAGGCTACCCTGCTGCACTTATAGAGGCAGCATTCGCGCTCGGTGAGAACGAAGTGTCAACTGAGCTTGTTGCCGATGAGACCTACGGCTACTTTATAATCAAGAGACTGCCTATCGATATGGATTATGTTGAGAACAACATAGAATCGATGATACAGAGCTATGATGCACCGAATTTTGAAAAGGTATATCAGGACTATATGTCAAAGATGAATGTGACATATTTCGATCAGTGGGATAAGCTGACCGCTGACTCGGTTTCGTAGTGGATAAGCTCAGGTTCCTGGATCTGTGTGAGCTGTCTGCCGAGACAGACCCTGTAAGAGACGGCATCGGCACGCTGGGTGAAAAGACCCTGCACGCAGTTCTGAAGGCTTATTTTGAGCCTGCCAGTCAGAACCGGGAGATAAAGCTCGGAAAATTTGTGGCTGATATAGCAGGAGAAAACGGCGTAATAGAGATTCAGACGCGGCAACTTTACCGCCTGAGAGAAAAGCTTGAAGCATTTCTTGAATTTTGTGATGTTACTGTCGTGTATCCGCTTTGTGCTGAGAAATACGTTCGCTGGCTCGATATGGATACAGGCGCTCTGTCTCCGAGGAGAAAGTCACCAAAAAGAGCCACTCCGCATGACATTTTTGATGAGCTCGTAAATATCAAGTATTTTCTTGATAACCCGAGGTTCACCTTTTGCGCTGTAATGATCGAGGCAGAGGACATAAGATACCTAAACGGCAGATCAAAGGACAGAAAAAAAGGCTCCTCTCGCTGTGACAGAGTTCCCCTGTCGCTTATAGACGAGCTCTGGTTCCGTTCACCCGATGATTACAGAGAGCTCATACCTGCTTCTCTTCCCGGAAGGTTCACCGTGCAGCAATACGCAAAGGCTTGCAGGATCAGCCCTGATCTTGCGCGAAGCGAGCTTAATGTTATGTGCTATCTCGGACATACCGAGGTAACTGATAAACAGGGAAAGAAAAACATTTACAGGATATTACCACCGAAAGGATAAGATAGATGAAAAAACTCAGAAGAGTAATTTGTATGATGCTTTGTGCAGTGATGCTGATACCTGCATCAGCTGCCGAGGCTTTCAGTTTCACGCCCAAGAGAGACGAGAACGGCGACGGAACTATGGACGAGATGCACCTGTATTCTCAGTGTGTTTATATGATAGATATGGAATCAGGCGAGTCTATCGTGAATATCAACGGTGATGAGGAAAGAACTCCGGCATCTCTGACAAAAATAATGACAGCAGCCGTTTTTCTCGATCAGTTTGACGGCGACGATCAGAAGCTTAAAAGCACCTACTATTCCGCAGGCACCGAAGCTTTTGACGAGCTTTTTGACACTGGCGCATCTACTGCTGATATAAGGCCTAACGAGTCAGTTAACTGCTATGATCTTTTGTGTGCTCTGATGCTGCCATCTGCTTGTGAGGCCGCTAACATAATCGCACTGAACGTGAGCGATTCCCTTCAGGGATTTACTGACCTTATGAACAAAAAGGCAGAAGAACTCGGAATGGAGCACACTCATTTTTCAAACGCTCACGGAATATTCGTGGAGCAGAACTATTCGACCTGTGAGGATATGGCGACACTTTGTATGTATGCACTTACAAAATATCCCGTTTTGAAAGAGGTAGTTGCTCTCCCCTCTTACCATATGGCTGAGACTGACGAGCACCCCGAAGGCACTGACATTTACAACACTAATCTTATGCTTTCGCCCTATTCTGATTATTACTATGATACAGTCAAGGGCATAAAAACAGGCACACTTGATGCAGCAGGGCGCTGTCTTGCATCTTATTGTGAAGAAGACGGAGTGTCTTACCTTATAGTTTCAATGGGAGCTCCTATGGAAAAGCAGGAGGAAGACATTCAGCGCGGATACGAGCAGCCAAACTCTTTATACGCTTATGATGAAGTCTACTATAATCTTTTAGACCACATACACCTATATGACTGGGCTTTTTCATCGCTGGTATCTACGGACTTTGTTGACAAAAACAGCGAGATAACCGAAGCCAGAGTTGCCTACGGAGAGGATAAGGATTACGCCAATCTGAAACCGGCACAGGGATTCACAAGGCTTTGGCCGTACGATGTGCCTGTTAAAGACGTCGAGAAGCGCATAACAGTTTATGATAACATTGTAGCGCCCGTTGAGGTCGGTGATGTACTCGGAAAGATGGAGCTTGTATATTCAGGCAAGGTCATCGCAACGATAGATCTTGTCTCAACAACAAACGTTGAGCGCTCCGCCGTTAAGACCAATGCAAAGATCGCAGGCTCATATTTCAGCTCTAAGGTCTTCAAAAGAACAGTCGCCGTGATAATCGTACTTATTGCAGGATACATAATCGCATTTGTTGTTATAGCTCAGAAGAAATATCTTAAATAAAAAATGCCCGAGTAAAGTCTCGGGCATTTTGTTATCACTTGTCAGCCGTTGCGTTCCCGGCAACCGGAGCCTCAGGCTCTGGTTCGTCGTCCGAATCAGGCTCTTCGTATTCAAGATTTACCTCGTTAACCTCGTCGGCAGACGGGATAACGATCTTCTCAAGATCCTCAGCCGTCAGCGGCTTGCGCTTTTCAGGCTTTCTGTAAAGGTGCTCCACATCGTCCATATAGTATGCGGTATCAACAGGCAGCTTTTTCTTTTTGAGCCTTGCCTCAACTGCCTCTCTAACAAAGCTGTAGATAAGGGCGAATGTCGGCACAGCGATCAGCATTCCGATAAAGTTCCAGAGACTTCCGAAAAACAGGATAGACACGAGCACCCAGAATCCCGGCAGACCGGTAGAATCACCAAGTATCTTCGGGCCTAAGATGTTTCCGTCAAACTGCTGCAGTATGATTATGAAGATAAGCAGTATAACAGCCTTCTGAGGACTGATTATCAGCATGAACAGCGTAGACGGCACGGCACCTATTATCGGGCCGAAGAACGGAATGATATTAGTAACACCGATAATAACACTGATCATAATGTTATACGGCATATTCATTATCGTCAGGCATACAAAGCAGATAAAGCCAATGATAATAGAATCGATTATCTTTCCAACCAGGAAGCCGGAGAACACCTTGTTTATCCTCGATGCAAGATGCATGATCTTTTCGCAAGTGGTCTTTTTGGTGGTTGAAATAACGATCTTCTTTGCCTGAGCAAGAAACTTCTCTTTGCTGCACAGCAGATAGATAGAGATTATAAAGCCTATCACAAAGTCTTTTATAAAGGTGATGAAGCCCCACGCACCCGAGAGTATATCCTCAAGCATCGGCTTAGCGTTCTCATAGATAGTGTCAAAATCGGTAGAGAGCTCCTTGAACTTTTTCGTTACAGAAGCTGCTGTTTTCGGATAGTTTTTGAACAGCTTGTCTATCCAGCTCTGCACCTTGTCCGTAAGCTCTCCCCAGTCGCCGAATATCTCCTTAATAGAGTTTATAAGCTCAGGGATAACTATCCATAACAGACCTGCCAGCACACCAAGAAAAACGATCGACGCAAAGGTGACAGAACAGGCTCTCAGAAGCTTACTCCCGCCCTCTTTTTTGTATATCCTCTTGCGAACGAATTTCTCGAAGTTCACCATCAGCGGATTCATCAGAAACGCGATCGCAAGCCCCCATATCACAGGAGACATAGCCGACACCAGCGCTGATATCACCTTCATGATCGTGCTGAATTTCAGTACTGCAACGATGAGCAAAACATTGACAGCTATCACCGCAGTTGCATAAAAGGCTATTGTGGTATATTTTCGGTTAGCTCTTATTTTCATAGCGCTTTCCTCTCACAAAAATTGCGTACCTAAGCATTTTAATGAGTTTTTTGTACATTAAAAGGTACTTATAGTTATTATACAACATTATTTTTCTAAATGCAATGGTTTTTAAGATATTTATTGAAAAAAGCGATTTATTAATTTGGTGTTCATATAATATTTACCAAGAGTTCTTATTTAAGGTTATAAAACCTATTGACAAATTATAAAAATCGGAATATAATAATTTACAAACTTAATATTTTAAATCCTATGAGCAAAAGTAAGTAGCTTTGAAGGAAGTTTTCAGAGAGTGCGCGGCAGGTGTGAGTGCACAGCGGGTGTCAGAGTGAATGGATTTGTGAGGAGCGGTGTGAAAAGCGTCAGCTTAGTATCATTTGCCGTGTTTCCTGCGTTAGTGGACAGGATATTGATTTTGAGGGATCTCCCCGAGAATGCGTATCTGTGAGCCGACAGGCAACTGTCGGGAATTTGGGTGGCACCACGGTTCTATCGTCCCATAGCTGTAAGAGTTATGTGTGATGACAGAACTTTTTTTATTGTATTTTTACCAAGGAGGTAATTTTTATGCTGTATCCTGAGATCGAGACCGTTAAGGCGCTGTTTGATGAATATGAGACCGTGCCTGTTTTCTATGAGCTGCTGATGGACGCTTATACACCTGTTCAGCTGTTCAACTGCCTGCACGAGGTCTATAACGACTGCTTCATTCTTGAATCTGTCGATAACAAGGATAAATGGGGCAGGTATTCATATGTAGGTATTGATCCTGCCGAGGAATATATCCTCAAAGATCATGTTCTTACAGTGAAGAGAAAAGGCAAGGCTGATGAAGTGATCGAAAATGCTGATCCTATAGCTTATCTTACTGCTGTGGCTGAGGCTCACCGTTCACCGAGGTTCAACAGCTACCCTAAGCTCACAGGCGGACTGATAGGATTTTTCGCTTATGATATGATAAGATACTACGAGAAGACCCTTACAAACGTTCCGAATGATGATCTCGGTCTTCCCGACGCCGATCTTCACCTGTTCGAGAAGATAGTTGCATACGATCATCTTTCAAACAAGGCAGTTATCATTCAGAACATAAATAAATCCGACGATATTGAGCAGAAATATGCTGAGTGTTCTAAAACGGCTCAGGAGATAAGCGAGGCGCTGAGAAAATTCACTCCTGCTCTGAAAACTGCCAAAAAGCTTGAAGATGACGTGACAGTTCGCTCAAACATCAGCAAAGAGCAGTACATCGAAAACGTCAAAAAGGCTAAGGAATACATCAGAGACGGTGAGATTTTCCAGGTAGTTCCTTCTCAGAGATTTGAGATAGACTCCCCGCCTGACAGTTTTGATGTTTACAGAATGCTCAGATCAACAAACCCTTCACCTTATCTGTTTTACTTCAAGCATAATGATTATGCGGTGGCAGGCTCCTCACCCGAAATGCTGGTTAGCGTTGAACAAGGCTCAGTCATCACCAGACCGATAGCCGGAACGATCAAGAGGGGCATAACTCAGGAAGAAGATATCAAAAACGAGAAAAAGCTCCTGAACGACCCAAAGGAAAGAGCCGAGCACACGATGCTAGTTGATCTGGGAAGAAACGATATCGGAAAGGTATCAGAGTTCGGAAGCGTAGAAGTCACAGACTTTATGATAGTTGAAAAGTACTCAAAGGTAATGCACCTTGTATCTAACGTAAGGGGCAAGCTCAGAGAGGATAAAAAGCCGCTCGATGCACTTATGGCTGTGCTGCCAGCCGGAACTCTCTCGGGAGCACCGAAGGTAAGGGCTATGGAGATAATCGACGAGCTGGAGACCACCAAGAGAGGCCTTTACGGCGGAACAGTCGGATATATCGCGTTTGACGGCTCAATAGATATGTGTATCGCGATCAGAACGGTGCTTTTCAAAAACGGCAAAGCTTATGTTCAGGCAGGCGGCGGAGTGGTAGCTGACTCCGACCCCGAGGCGGAATTTGAAGAGTCCTGCAACAAGGCTATGGCGGTAATAAACGCCGTTAAGGAAGCATCAAAGCTTTGATAAAAAGCAGCAGCCGCGGGTAAATGCGCATAGCTCCGGCAAGGGAAAGACAGAAAAGCTGCTTAAAATAATAATTATTATTAAAGGAGAGTTGTTATGGCAAAGGAGATCATTTTAACAGGAGACAGACCAACAGGTGCACTTCACTTAGGTCATTATGTGGGTTCGCTGAGGAAAAGAGTTGCGATGCAGGATACAGGCAAGTACGATACATTCGTTATGATCGCCGATCTGCAGGCTCTGACTGACAATGCAGATAACCCCGAAAAGATAAGACAGAACATATTAGAGGTAATGCTCGACTACCTCGCAGTGGGCCTTACCCCTGATAAGACAACGTTTCTTGTTCAGTCACACATTCCGGCACTGTATGAGCTGCCGATGTATTACTCGAACCTTGTAACTATGTCAAGACTTGAAAGAAACCCCACGATCAAAAATGAGATAAAGATGCGTGACTTTGAAAGAAGCATCCCCGTAGGCTTTATGACCTACCCTATCAGTCAGGCCGCTGATATCACTGCTTTCAAGGCTAAGTACGTTCCAGTCGGCGAGGATCAGCTGCCGATGCTGGAGCAGGCCAGAGAGATAGTCAATTCCTTCAACAGGATATACAAATGTGATATACTTGTCGAGCCTGAGGCTGTTCTGCCGGATAATGCAAGCTGCAACAGACTGGTCGGCATCGACGGCAACACAAAGATGAGCAAATCTCTCGGCAACTGCATTTATCTCAAAGACGATGAAAAAACACTTAAACAGAAGATCATGTCAATGTTCACAGATCCTACTCACATAAATGTGAGCGACCCCGGCCACACAGAGGGTAACCCCGTGTTCATTTATCTTGAGGCGTTCTCGACTGATGAAGACTTCGCAAACTTCATGCCGGAATACAAGAACCTCGATGAGATGAAGGAGCACTATGAGCGCGGCGGTCTCGGAGATATGAAGTGCAAGAAGCTGCTGAATAACGTTATGCAGCAGTTCCTCGCACCGATAAGAGCAAGACGTGAAGAATATGAGAAGGACAAGGGCGAGCTCCTGAACATTCTCAGAAAAGGCACTGAAAGAGCAATAGAGGTCTCAAACCAGACTGTCTCAGAGGTGCGCAACGCTATTGGAATAAATTACTTCAACGATAAGAGCTTTCTGGAGCGTTTCGTGAAGTAAGATACGAATTTCCCTGGGAGGGCGATCACTATGATACTATTGATAGACAATTATGACAGCTTTACCTATAATCTTTATCAGGCTATAGGCGTACTCAACAGCGATATCACTGTTGCCAGAAACGATGAGATAACGATCGAAGAGATCCAGAAAATGGCACCTGAGGCTATAGTTATCTCACCCGGCCCCGGATACCCTGCAAGTGCAGGTATCTCTGTCGAGGCAGTAAAGACCTTCAGCGGCAGGATACCGATACTGGGCGTTTGCCTTGGTCATCAGGCAATTGCGGAAGCCTTCGGCGCTAAGATCACCCACGCGAAGGAGCAGCTGCACGGAAAACAGACTGAGATCAGCCTGAATACTGCTAATCCCCTGTTCAGCGGCCTGCCTGCAACGATCAAAGCCGCAAGATATCACTCGCTGATAATAGACAGCGTTACCATGCCGGAATGCTTATCAGTGATAGCTACCGACAAGGACGCTCAGATAATGGCTGTAAGGCACAGAGATCACCCGACCTACGGAGTTCAGTTCCACCCTGAGTCTATTCTGACAAAGGAAGCAGGAACAGTGATAATCGAGAATTTTCTCAATGACATTGCCGGCATAAAGACATCAAAATCAAAGGGTGCATCTATCCCGGCAAGCGAGAGAGTTGAGCTCAAGAAGTATCTTAAAATAGTAGCAGACGGCAAAGATCTTACCGAGGATGAAGCTTATAAGGCTATGGACATCATAATGTCAGACAGAGCTACAGAAGCACAGATCGGCTCACTTCTCACGGCTATGAGAATGAAGGGTGAAACTATTGATGAGATAACGGGCTTTGCTAAAGTTATGCGTGAAAAAATGGCAAAGGTAAACGTTTCAGACGTGCTCGATATAGTCGGTACCGGCGGAGACCTTGCTAACAGCTTCAATATCTCAACAACATCTTCATTTGTAATCGCAGCAGCCGGGCAGAAGGTTGCTAAGCACGGTAACAGAAGCGTGTCATCAAAAAGCGGTGCAGCTGACGTGCTTGAAGCACTCGGAGTAAAGATACAGTCTACACATGAGCAGGCTGAGGCAGCTATAAATGATATAGGTATATCGTTCCTCTTTGCACAGTCATATCACAGCGCTATGCGTTTTGTCGGCCCCACAAGAGCTCAGACAGGCATACGCACAGTGTTCAACATTCTGGGGCCTCTTGCAAACCCGGCAAAGGCTGATTATATGATCCTCGGCACCTACGACGCTGCCCTGCTGGAGCCTATGGCAAAGGTGCTTATGAACTTAGGAATCAAGAGAGCATTCCTTGTTTACGGAAATGACAGACTTGATGAGATCTCTATATCAGACGCGACGACTGTCTGCGAAATAAACGGCGGCAAGCTCATAAAGTATGAGATCAAGCCCGAGGACTTCGGCTTCAGGAGAGCAAGGCTTGCAGATATCGTAGGCGGTTCGGCTCTTGACAATGCACAGATAACTCTGAATATACTCAAGGGCATCGAAAAAGGACCTAAGAGAGATATCGTTCTTCTCAATTCAGGCTGTGCGCTTTATGTCTGTGGCAAGGCTGAGAGCATAGAAGACGGCATTGCGATCGCAAGAGAGGCTATTGACAGCGGTAACGCACTCAGGAAGCTGAATGAGCTTAT
>ODAI011921396.1_pt1 | contig 17336 bp, 13 predicted proteins | sample 1539321 | NCBI WGS metagenome assembly ODAI01 (sample SAMN02144231, study PRJEB22623) | gut metagenome | biome: sheep rumen | host: Ovis aries | place: New Zealand | reverse complement strand
GCTCATTGCCAACGGCAAGACCGGCTACATGGCCATCGTAAAGAACACGACGGCACCGGCCGACGAGTGGATTGCCGGCGGTGTGCCCATCACGATGATGATGAACATGGAGCGCCGCAACGGCGAGATGAAGCCCGTCATCCGCAAGGCACTCGTCGAGCTCGACGGTGCACCGTTTAAGTGCTTCGCTGCCCAGCGCGACCTGTGGGCCAAGGAGACGTGCTACGTCTATCCCGGTCCGATTCAGTACTGGGGTCCCTCTGAAGTCTGCGACCAGCCCACCAAGACGCTGGCCCTCGAGCAGGCCAAGTAACCTAAGCTGAGAATGCCAAAGAAACGTGTAGCACGCCATAGAGGCACCAGCACCAACCCAACGCACCACGGCCCCGGGCGCAAGAAGCGCTCCGGAGCCGTGGCTCGCCTTTTAGGGCGCATACCCGTCTGGGGATGGTGGGTTGGCGGCGTGGGTGTCGTGGCGCTCTACATCTGGCTGTTCTACTACTTCTTCGTCGGTCCCTTCGGCTTCCGCTGGCGCGCACTCTACGGCGACATGAACTACCCCGACGGCTACGAGATTCACGGCATCGACATCTCGCACCACCAGGGTCATATCGACTGGGACGAGCTCAAGGACAAGGGCATGATAGGCCGCTACCCCGTGCGCTTCGTTATGATCAAGGCCACCGAGGGCTCAACGCGCACCGACGAGAACTTCCATGAAAACTTCCACCAGGCCCGCGAGTACGGCTTCACCCGCGGAGCCTATCATTTCTACAGCGTCCACTCGCCGGCAGCACGCCAGGCCCAGCACTTCATCAGCCAGGTGAAGCTCGAGAACGGCGACCTGCCCCCGGTGCTCGACGTCGAGCACAAGCCCAAGGACCAGACCGACGAGCAGTTCAAGCAGTCGGTGCTGAAGTGGCTCGACCTCGTTGAGTGGCACTACAAGGTGAAGCCCATCATCTATACCTATTATAAATTTAAGATGCGCTATCTCAGCGACTCGGTCTTCAACCAGTATCCCTACTGGATTGCCCACTACTACGTAGACAGCGTAGAGTACAAGGGCCGCTGGAAGTTCTGGCAGCACACCGACGTCGGCAAGCTGCCCGGCATCAAGGGTCACGTCGACTTCAACGTCTACAACGGCTCCTATTACGACCTGCGGCAGATGACCATCGGCTCGATGGAGACCATCGGCGAGAAAGCCTATAGCGAATAAACAGCGTAAAAGCAGTAATAAAAAAGAAAGAAATGATGGGAAATCAGGTGGTAAACAGCTCCTTAGGGCGTCATACCTCTTGATTTCCCATAATCTCTATACAGAACGGAATAGGGTTCCGTCAACTTATCGGCTTAGTAGGCGAAGAGCGGATATTGCTTCATCTTCTCGTTGACGCGCTGGCGGACGCTGGCAATCACCTGCTCGTCCTCGGGAGCGTTCAGCACCTCCTCAATCCAGGCGGCTATCTGCACCATCAGGTCCTCCTTGGCACCGCGCGTAGTGATGGCGGGCGTACCGAGACGGATGCCGCTCGTCTGGAAGGCCGAGCGCGAGTCGAAGGGCACCATGTTCTTGTTCACGGTAATGTCGGCGGCGACGAGGGCGTTCTCGGCCACCTTGCCAGTCAGCTCGGGGTACTTCGAGCGCAGGTCGACGAGCATCGAGTGGTTGTCGGTACCGCCGCTGACGATGGTGAAGCCGCGCTTCACGAGCTCGTCGGCCAGCACCTTGGCATTCTTCTGCACCTGTGCGGCCCACTCCTTGAACTCGGGTTGCAGAGCCTCGCCGAAGGCCACGGCCTTGGCAGCGATGACGTGCTCGAGGGGGCCACCCTGCTGACCGGGGAATACGGCCGAGTTGAGCAGGGCCGACATCATCTTGACCTCGCCCTTCGGCGTCTTCAGGCCCCAGGGGTTCTCGAAGTCCTTGCCCATGAGGATGATACCGCCGCGAGGTCCGCGCAGCGTCTTGTGGGTCGTCGAGGTGACGATGTGGGCCCACTTCACGGGGTTCTCCAGCAGGCCGGCGGCAATGAGGCCGGCGGGGGGAGCCATGTCGATCATCAGCAGAGCGCCCACCTTGTCGGCAATCTCGCGCATGCGCTTGTAATCCCACTCACGGCTGTAGGCCGAGCCACCGCCGATGATGAGCTTCGGCTTGTGCTCCAGGGCCAGCTGCTCCATCTCGTCGTAATCAACGCGGCCCGTCTCCTTGTTTAGGTTGTAGCCCACGGGCTTGTAGAGGATGCCGCTCGTGTTGACCAGCGACCCGTGTGAGAGGTGGCCGCCGTGAGCCAGGTTAAGGCCCATGAACGTGTCGCCCGGCTGCAGCACGGCCAGCAGCACGGCAGCGTTAGCCTGAGCTCCTGAGTGGGGCTGCACGTTGGCATACTCGGCGTCGAAGAGCTTGCAGACGCGCTCGATGGCCAGCTTCTCGACCTCGTCGACCACCTGGCAGCCACCGTAGTAGCGCTTGCCGGGGTAGCCTTCGGCGTACTTGTTCGTCAGGTACGAGCCCATGGCCTCCATCACCTCATCGCTCACGAAGTTCTCACTGGCTATCAGCTCGATGCCTTTCAGCTGGCGCTGATGCTCTTTCTCGATCAACTCGAAAACGGTGTTGTCTCTTTTCATTTTCTTTGTCTCTTAATTGTGGTTGGTTATAAGATGGTGCAAAGGTACTACTTTTTCTTGTAATGGGCAAACTTTTCCAGCGATTATTCTCGAGGTCGAAATAGTTTGTAGTTCATTGTTTTTCAGTCGCCCGCTTTGAATGCGTCTTCGCTGATTGCATAACTCCTTTCTATGTTCATTATTCATTTTTCTTTTAGAGCATCGCTGCCCCCAATTTCATTCCGAGATTAAACTAAATCGGCAAAACGGAGTCAATATTATAAACCATTATTATCAACAACATTTATCTTTTACGTAAAATGAAAAAACTTTTTGTAGCAGCATTGCTCACCCTCTCTTTGACGGAAGCCAATGCACAAGAGCCGAATATTCCAAGGGGAATGTTTGGCGGTCCACAGAACATCGATGTGAAATTCGACGCGTACAAACCAGCCCCACAGGGCTTCGACCAAGAGCGTGAAGGAATCGCACGCGGTACGGTGAAGCTCATCGAGTACCAGTCGGAGTCGGTAGGCACCACCCGCAAGGCCAACGTCTATTTGCCACCAAAATACGATGCTAAGAAAAAGTATAGCGTGCTCTATCTGCTCCACGGCATCGGAGGCGACGAAAACGAGTGGTACAAGGATGGTGGCAAGCCCGACATCATCATGGACAACCTATATGCCGACGGTAAAGTGGCCGACATGATTGTCGTCATGCCCAATGGACGCGCCCAGAAAGACGACTCGCGTGCCGGCGGAATGGGCTCGTTCCGCGCATTCGGCGACTTCGACAAAGACCTCATCGGAAGCCTCATCCCCTACATCGAGAAAAACTTCAGCGTCTACACCGACCGCGGCCATCGTGCCATCGCAGGCCTCTCGATGGGAGGCGGCCAGTCGCTCAATTTCGGCCTTGGTCACATGGACGTCTTTGCCTATGTGGGCGGTTTCTCCTCAGCTCCCAACACCATGAGGGCCGCCCAACTCATTCCCGATGTTGATAAGGTGAAGAAAGAGAACAAACTTCTTTGGATGGTATGTGGCGGAGCCGACGGACTGATGAACAACAGCGCCCAGCTCAAAGACTTCTGCGACAAGAACGGAATTCCTTGCACCCTAATTAACTATCCCGAGGGTCAGCACAACTTCGTCGTATGGAAGTACGGTCTTTACAACTTTGCCCAGCTGATATTCAAGTAATCCCCTTCCTCCGAAGATTATCCCTCTGTCTATCCATGAGATGACATAGACGGAACACTATAAAAGGCCATCGAGCTCGTGCGAAGCTCGGTGGCCGTTGTTTTAGTAGTCAGGAGAATCCAAATTAGGTGAATGTCACATGCCACTTTTGAGCCCGTCAGGTGTGGCATGTAAGCCCCTCAGGTGTATCACCTAAGCGTCTCAGATGCCATGTATGACAGGGTCAGAGGATAGGAGTAGAGCCTCCTTTTTCGTATTTCCTATACCAAAATGGCCAATCAAAAGTCTCATTTGGAGAAAAAAGCTCGTAGTTTTTGTCCAAAAAACATGAATTTTACGACGGTGAGACGAGCCGTAAGTGCAGTTGTTTTATCGGAAAATGCGTCTCAAGCATGATTTTTGAGGCCTTTTAGAGGAAAAAATGACAGGATTTTGTGCCTATTGAAGGCAATGCAACGCCTGATAGACTCTGCTAATAATGTTGTAACTTGTTGGTTTATAATGATTTAAGTTGTTGGTTGGCTGGTGCGAGCGTCTCAGTCTCAGCGTCTCAATTGTTTTTAAAGGTACCCTCCAACTCATCTCCTTTATTATATATATTATATATATTATTGATTATCAATAAGTTATATATGCAAAAAGAGGGAATGTTGAGTGGGAAAGTGACTTGTTTTTTAACTGAGACGCTGAGACTGAGACGGTAGTGATAACTTACTTTCTCTACAAGGCATTTTGCGGTTGGATTGCTTTATTCTATATTTTGAGGAAGTTGTTTCTGCAGATCCCTATAGTTGATAACTTTGATGTTGCTTGCCGTGTTCTCAAAATCACCCGTATAAACAATGTATTTTTTCCTAATAGGAGTCTTAATCCAAAATGAAAGCCACCGGACTACGCAGGGAGTTCGATGGCTTTTTCTTAATCTCGAATGGAGGCTGAAGGCAGCTAAATCTCGAAGTCGAGGCAGGCGCGCTGGACGGTGTAGGGGCGAACCTTACCGTTGGCAACCGCCAAATGTTCGGGGTGCTGAGCGTAGCCTTTGAGGGCTTCTGCGGATTCGAGGGTGCTGTCGAGCATCACGTCGGCGTTGGAAGAGGCGAGGCGTCCGTCGATGTGAACCTTCACGTCGATGAGTCCTGGCACTTTACCTACGAGGCCTTCCAGTCCGGCTTTGATGCCGGCTTTCACTTCGGCTTTCTCTTCGTCGGAGAGTGCCGGGTTGAGTGTCCAAAGGATGATGTGTTTTACCATAATGGGTGTTGGGTTTTTGGGTGATAGGTGATGGGGTTTAGACGAGTTTTACGTTGCTGATGAATTGTTCTTTGTCGCAATAGTGGCATTTGCAGATGCCTTTTTCTTTGTCTACGACGTGGAAGACGGTCTGCATGGGCTCGTTGTTGGTGATGCAGACGGGGTTGTTGCATTTCACGATGCCGCGCAGCTCATCGGGTGTCTCAACGGTCTTTTTCTCCACCACTTCGTAGTCGTGTATGATGTTGAGAATCACGTTGGGCGCGACGACGGAGAGTCGTGAGATTTCGTCGTTGGTGAAGAATTTGTCGGAGACCTTGATGATGCCTTTCTTTCCCACTTTGTTGGATGCGAAGTTGATGCCGATGGTCACTTGGCTCTTGGTTTCGAAGAGGCCGAGCAGCATGGCTACTTGGTAGGTTTTCTCGGCGGGTATGTGGTCGATGACGGTGCCGTTTTCGATGGCAGCAACGAGGCGTTCTTTTTTGTTGTATATCATAATCTAAGAATTGACAATTAACGATTAACAATTAAATTTTCCTCTCTTCTAAATAATTGTCTTATCCTTCTTGATGTCGTCGAGGGTGATGCCCAGCACATAGCAGAAGAGGGCCTCGCGGGCGTAGAGTCCGTTTTGGGCTTGCTGGATGTAGTAGGCGTGTGGGTTGTCGTCTACGTCGTAGGCAATCTCGTTGACACGTGGCAGGGGGTGCAGGATGCGCATGTTCTCCTTCACGCCGCCCAGCATTTCGTTGCGCAGGATATAGACATTCTTGACGCGTTCGTATTCCATGAGGTCGGAGAAGCGTTCTGTTTGCACGCGCGTCATATAGATGATGTCGGCGTCGGCGATGACTTTCTCGTTGAAGGCTGTGTGCTCTTGGAACTTGATGCCGTGGTCCTTGCAATAGAGCTTGTATTCCATGGGCATGGAGAGCTCTTTGGGCGCTACGAAGTGGAAGGTGGGGTTGAAGTGGCGCATGGCGGTGATGAGCGAGTGGACGGTGCGCCCGTATTTGAGGTCGCCCACGAGGTAGATATTGAGGTTCTCGAGTGTGCCTTGCGTCTTGTAGATGGAGAAGAGGTCGAGCAGGCATTGTGATGGGTGCTCGTGAGCTCCGTCGCCGGCATTGATAATGGGGATGGGAGCCACCTCGCTGGCGTATTGTGCTGCTCCCTCGATGTAGTGGCGCATGGCTATTACGTCGGCATAGTTGCTCACCATGAGGATGGTGTCTTTCAGTGTTTCGCCCTTTGTGCCGCTGGTGATTTTCGGGTCTGCAAAACCAATCACGCGTGCGCCCAAACGGTTGGCAGCTGTTTCGAAACTAAGGCGTGTGCGGGTGGAAGGTTCGAAGAAAAGCGTGGCGACGACTTTTCCTTTCAGGATCTCCCTGTTGGGATGTTTTTCGAACTCTTGCGCCATCTGTATGAGGTACATGATTTTTTCCTTAGACAGGTTGGCGATGGTGACAAAATTGTGCATTTCCATTCGTTTTTGGCATTGTTTTTCTGTTTTCGAGTGCGAAGATAATCATATTTTTTCATTTATTGATGATATTTCGAGAGAAATTTGTATTTTTGCAGATATTTAAAGATTGACATCAATGAGAAAGGCGTTTATACATTTTCTTTGGTGGTCGCTGGCCATCGTTGTCGGCGCGTTGGTGGCGGGCTTTTTCGCCATCTGGTTTGGGCTTATCGGCTACATGCCCGACCTGAAGGACTTGCAGAATCCCATCAGCCGTTTTGCCACGCAGGTGTTTTCGGCCGACGGACAGGTGATAGGCACGTGGAACTTCAATCGTGAGAACCGCATCATGGTGTCTTACGACAAGCTTCCGCCCCACTTGGTGAAGGCGCTGGTGGCTACCGAGGACGAGCGCTTCTACGAGCACTCGGGCATCGATTTCATCGCCTTGGGACGTGCCATTGTGAAGCGTGGCATTATGCGTCAGGAGAGCGCTGGCGGAGGCTCTACCATCACGCAACAGTTGGCCAAGCAGCTATATTCGGAAACTGCTCATAGCAAGCTCGAACGTTTGCTCCAGAAGCCGATTGAGTGGGTGATTGCCATCAAGTTGGAGCGCTATTTCACGAAGGAGGAAATCATCGCGATGTATCTGAACTACTTCGACTTCCTTCATAATGCGGTGGGAATAAAGACCGCTGCCAATACCTATTTTAATAAGGAGCCGAAAGACTTGGACGTCAACGAAGCTGCCACCCTCGTAGGACTTTGTAAGAATCCCTCGCTCTACAACCCCGTACGTTATCCTGAGCGTAGCAAGGAACGCCGGAATGTGGTGCTCTCACAGATGAACAAGCAGGGCTTCCTCTCGAAAGCAGAGATGAACGAGTGGGCCGACAAACCGCTGGAGTTGCACTTCCATCGTGCCGACCACAAAGAGGGCGTGGCACCTTATTTCCGTGAGTTCCTCCGCCAGTATATGATGGCTAAGAAGCCCGAGAAGAGCGATTATCCTTCGTGGAATCAGGGCCAGTTTGTTTACGACTCCATCTCGTGGGTGAGCGACCCGCTCTATGGTTGGTGTAACAAGAACTTCAAGAAGGACGGCAAGCCTTATAACGTGTATACCGACGGATTGAAGGTGCACACCACGATTGACACGCGCATGCAGAAGTATGCAGAGGAGGCCGTCTATCAGCATGTGGCACGCTATCTGCAACCAGCGTTCACGCAAGAAAAACGCAACCGTCCGAATGCGCCATTCACCAATGCTTTGACCAAGGAACAAGTGCGCCAAATCATGAACCGGTCGATGCTTCAGAGTGAGCGCTACAGGAGCATGAAGGCGGCAGGTGCTACGGACGAGGAGATACGCGAGTCGTTCCAGAAGAAGACCGAGATGACCGTGTTCACCTATCACGGCGATATTGATACCGTGATGACGCCGATGGATTCCATTCGCTACTACAAGTCGTTCCTGCGCTCGGGCTTCATGAGCATGGACCCCAAGACAGGTCAGGTGAAAGCCTATGTGGGCGGATTGAACTACAACCACTTCATGTACGACATGGTGTCTACAGGTCGCCGTCAGGTGGGCTCCACCATCAAACCCTATCTCTATGCGCTGGCCATGCAGAACGGCTTCTCGCCGTGCGACCTTGCGCCTAATGTGCAACGCACCTACATGGTGGCAGGTAAGCCTTGGACTCCACGCAATGGCTCGCGTAGCCGCTATGGGGCAATGGTCACACTCGAGTGGGGACTGGCTCAGTCGAACAACTGGATTTCGGCTTATCTGATGAGCAAACTCAACCCGCAACAATTTGTGGGCATCTTGCACGACTTCGGCATCAACAACCCCAATATTCATCCCTCGATGTCGCTTTGTCTTGGACCTTGCGAGGTGTCGGTATCTGAGATGGTGAGCGCTTATACCACGTTCGCCAATCATGGCATTCGCGTGGCTCCCATGTTTGTATCGCATATTGAGGATAGCGAGGGAAATGTCTTGGTGCGTTTCCAACCGCGTATGAACGAGGTGATCAACGCCGAGAGTGCCGACAAGATGCTGGTGCTACTTCAGGCCGTTGTGAACAAGGGAACGGGTAGCCGATTGCGCCGGCGCTATAATGTGGAAGGCGAGATTGGCGGTAAGACTGGAACCACCAACCGCAATAGCGATGCTTGGTTCATGGGCTTCACGCCCCAGCTTGTAACTGGTTGTTGGGTAGGTGGAGAAGACCGCGACATTCACTTCGACTCGATGACGTGGGGTCAGGGTGCCACGATGGCATTGCCCATCTTTGCGTCGTTCATCAAGAAGGTGTATGCCGACCGTTCGTTGGGATATTCGCCCGATGCGACCTTCGGATTGCCCAAGGAGTATAATCCTTGTAAAACGGGAAGCTCCGACTTCGATGAATTCGGAATTGAGGAAGTCTTTGAGTAGGAGTTTTTTTCTCTTTGAAGCGAATCTAAGTTGTTCTTAGAAGCGAACCCCTCTTATTCGAAGAAACGGATGTAGGCTCGGTCATCGAACGAGCAGTTGCCTTTCAGGAGTCCTTTGGTGGCTTTGAACTGCCCGATGTTGAGAGGGTCGTCGGCCAAATGTTTTGCAAGAAGTGATTCGCTTTCCTGAAGCGTTTCAGCCAAATAGGGATACCCGTCGGTTGCCAACACGATAGGTATCTTTTTTTCTTGTGGGATGGGAATGATTCTCACATGCTTCATGGGAATGGGGAAACCGTCAATCACCGAATAGTCGATGTTCTGGCGTTGGCAACTCTTGATTAAGTCGGAAAGAATGTGTTTGCGCCCCGTGTCTTCGTGTATAAATTGGGAAATGGTGATGCCGTTGGCCAATGCCTTTTGAATGAAAATCGAACGCTTCTCTGCCAGCCATTGCTCGCTGGGCTTTGGGTTGTCGTAGAAAGTGTTTCCGATGAAGCATTGGCAATCGCCAATCATCCATATTTCGTGCTTCTCATGGCTAAAAATGGCCGTACTTGCCGCCATCCTCCATGAGGGCGATTGATGCAAAAGCTGGAGGTCGGCGTTGGCATTCTCATATTCGTTTCTGATGGCAAGCGTGGCTCTCGCGCAAAACTCCTCACAGGTGGTGTCGGCAGGCATGTGCTTGATGGTTTCGCTGACGACAAGCATGGCAAAACGCCCGTTTCTCATCGTTGTGGAGAGTTGAACAGGACTTTTGCTGGTGCTTCCGTCGATGACCGCAATGAAGTCATCAGTCGTCACTATGCCGTCTTCGCACGTTTCCTGGCTTTGTTTGCCTATGATGCTTTGCTCTATTATTGTCATCAAAATTCGGATTGAAGGATTTTTTCTTCTTCGAAGTTGGTGGATTTGTTCGCGAAGGTTTGTTCCTTGCTGGCGTGTTTGCCGAAGAAGGCTTTCTTGCTGGCGTGTATCCCGATGAAGGGTAGTGGGAGTCACCATAAAGCTTCGGAATCAAATCGGCACGTCCTATGCGTCTTAATTCACGCTCTATGGCAGGACGTTCTTCGGGCTTGTACCAGAAGAAGAACATGCGTTGGGCCAGCTTGTCGCGTTGGCTTTTTGCGCTCTCAATGGGCTCGAGCGTGTAGGGGTCGTAACCTGTGTACCACGTTTCGGTGGAGACGGTCATGGGAGTGGGCGTGAAGTCTTGAACCTGTTCCAAGTGGAAGTCTAAACCCTTGGTTATCACGGCAAGTTCTGCCATATCTTCCTCTCTGCAACCCGGGTGGGAAGAGATGAAATAGGGTATGATTTGCTGGTTGAGATGTTCTTCGCGGTTGATGCGGTCGAAGATGCGTTTGAACTCGTAGAACTGGCTGAACGAGGGCTTGCGCATGAGTTTCAACACTCGTTCGCTGGTGTGCTCGGGGGCAACTTTCAGACGTCCGCTCACATGCTTGCAAATCAACTCGCGTGTGTATTCAGCGGCTGCTTGGTTGCTCTTTTCGTCTTTGCTTTTGTGAAGGAGCAAATCATAGCGCACACCACTTCCGATGAAGCTCTTCTTGATGCCCGGCAATGCATCAACGGCTCGATAAACCTCAAGCAGACGTGAGTGGTCGGTGTTGAGGTTGGGGCATATTTGTGGATTGATACATGAGGGACGCTTGCATTTCTCGCAAATGTTGAGATTTCTTCCGCCCATCCCATACATGTTGGCAGATGGTCCTCCCAAGTCGGAGAGATAGCCTTTGAAGTCGGGCATCTGAATGATTTGCCTCACTTCCTTCAAGATGTTTTCCTTCGAACGGCAAGTGATGAATTTTCCTTGATGGGCTGAAATGGTGCAGAAGGCACATCCTCCGAAACACCCGCGATGGATGTTGACCGAGAACTTGATCATCTCGTAGGCTGGAATGCGCTTGTTCTTGTATTTCGGATGGGGAAGTCGGGTGTAGGGAAGGTCGAATGAAGCATCCAACTCTTCTGTAGTCATCGGAGGGTAGGGAGGATTGACCACCGCATAGACACCATCCACTTTCTGAAGCAACCGTTGGGCGTGCCTCTTGTTGGATTCCTCCTCAATATGCCTGAAGTTCTCGGCTTGTGCCTTTTTGTTTCTAAGGCATTCTTCGTGGCTATGAAGGATGATGTCGTCGCTTTGGAAACCGTTTGGAATCTCTTCTTCCTTTGCTAAATAAACGGTTTGAGGAATGTCTTTTATGTTCTTGATGTTCAATCCGTTATCAAGCTCTTCACAAATGCGTCGCATGGGCTTTTCCCCCATACCATAAACAATGATGTCAGCACCCGAGTCGCAAAGGATGCATTTCCTGAGACAATCTTGCCAATAGTCATAGTGGGTGAGACGTCGAAGACTTGCCTCAATTCCTCCCAACACGACAGGCACATCAGGGAAGAGCTGCTTCAGGATTTTGGTATAAACGATGGTGGGGTATTCAGGTCGGCAATCATGTCTGCCATCAGGGCTGAATGCATCTTCGCTACGGAGCCTTCTGTTGGCTGTGTATTTGTTCACCATCGAGTCCATTCCACCAGGAGCAATTCCAAAGAACAAGCGAGGACGCCCCAACTTCTTGAAATCACGGAAATCTCCATGCCAGTCGGGTTGTGGAACAATAGCCACTCGGTAACCTGCAGCCTCTATGGTGCGGCCAATTACGGCTGCTCCAAACGAGGGATGGTCCACATAGGCATCTCCAGAGAACAAGATGACGTCAAGTTCATCCCATCCTCTGAGTTCGCATTCTTTCTTTGTTGTAGGCAGAAAATCGCTCAGCTGGTAGGTCATTGTTCAGTCTGCTCTTCCGGCTCAGTCTGCTCGTTTTGTGCATTCTGCTCTCTGTCTTTATCTTTCCATTGGATGTAGCAGAGCACCAGATTATGCAAGCCGAATGCTTTCATGTTATTATTGTAGATCACATCAAGGCAGAGGTCAAGAAGTGGCTTGTCAATCTCGTCCTTTGACTCAAGGATAGAACGGATGTTCAATCTGAGTTTCTCAAGTACATCCTCGTCGATGATGCCATTGCTGTCAATCAAATCGCGCAACAACTGGTATTTTTCGATGGTTTGCAGATGTTCTTCGTTCACCTTAATAGTACGGGTTCCCGATTGGTTTGCTGGTATTACATACATAGTTTTATGAAGTTTTGTTTATTTCAAAATCAAATGAATCCTTTATTTCAAAAGGAAGTTCAACACGCCTCTCATGATGCTCTCCTGCGTCTTGGTGCTTTTGATGCATTCAAACGGGAATCCCATCACAAAGCACTTATAGTCTTGCCCATTGTAGGCAATTCCCGCACTTGAGCCATTCGAGTATTGCATAGCACAATAGGCTGGAGCCACAGGGTGGATAACGTCTGTTGAAGGGGCAGAATAGTGCTTGTCGTTCAAGGCTCGATAGATGTCAAAGTTCATCCCCAATCCGTTGATGGGTGTTGAGGTATACTCCCTGACGATACCACCAAAGTCCAGTTTGAGCAAATTGTTCAGGAAAGCCCTTTCGCTCTGCATCTGCATGTCGGTTCCAATATAGGCGCCACTCACAAAGAGAGCCCCATGACGTTCAGCAACCTTCCTGAGCATGTTCTGCATCTTGGGCGTGAAAGTCTTGTATTGCACCAGTCCGCCCTTGTCGTTCTTCTCCAATCCAAGCAGCAGGTCGATGCAGTCATATTTCTTCAGATGGATGTCTTCATCCTCGAAAGCCTCCCTAGAACAGCTCACCACATTGTATTTTCGGGCACTGGCTATGGCTTCCACATGAGTCTTCACATAGTCGAAAGTGTTGCCGGCAATGAAGCTTCCAGCCAACTCATTTCCGCTATATCCCAATCCGCCTGGTCCTTCAATACCCATTCTTCTCTTGTCGAAACATTGCTGAGTACCATTCCATCCTGCCGTTAGACCATAGGAGACACCAGGGTCGGAATAGAGGTCAACACCCTGCAAGGAGTCGTTATCGATGAAAGCAGGTGCAGCCAGTCGCTGGAAACCATTCACCACGAGCACCGTATGAGTGGCTTCAGGTTGGCTCACAGCCGAGAGCACCTCTGTGGGAAAGCTCTCTCCACCATCGTTGGCAGCAGTCACCTTGAAGTGATAGAGTACACCCTCTTTCAATTCAAAGCTGACATTATCCGACTTCACATGACGTCCATTGTCGAATCCTTTCTTTCCGGCTGCTGAATAGACAATAAAGGATGAAGGCTTGGCAGAGGGCTCAAGAGGGTCATGGACTTCGTCCCAACTCAGTTTCACCTTGTTTTTGCCGGTGAACTCAATGCGGAAATGATTGGGAGTCAGAGGCTGAACAACATAAGATTTCCCATGCTGACGGGCCACATAGCGCAAGATGGTTTTATAGATGGAGCGAGCCAGCGTGAACTTGAAGTTGGGGTCATGCCCCAGTCGCATATCTGGGAAACTCTGATGGGAGAGGGTTTCGAAGATGGCAGAGGGCACTTCAGGCACACGAGTCTCAGAGTAGTTTCGGTCATAGAGATGGCGGCGTTGCCAAGGGGTGTATTTATAGGTGATGTCCCGCTCAGCATTAGCCAAGAGCGACTCAGCAAAAGTCTTGGATGTCTGTCGGGAGATGCCTGCATTCAGCTTGCCTTCGTGGAAGTCAGTGGTGCAGATGGCCAATGGACCATATACAGACTTGCCGTCTTCATTGTATCCGGCATCGCTGTGAATGGCCAGTGAGAGTTCTATGGGCACCCTTCTTCCCGAGAGTGTGGGCACATAGACTGAACCACCAGCCAGCCAGTTGGTCATCATGGAGCGCACATTGATGTCATCGTTATAGTCGTTGGCTCCAGCTTTAGAGCTATAGACATCGTAGGGAGCACCAGCCCATTGGGCATAATAGCGAGCCCCTTCAAGTGCACGGGGATAGTTTGAGGTTGTCCCACCACGCTGGATGTTTCCCATTCCACCACCAAACCTCACAGCATCAGTGGTCACATATCCATCCTGTTCACTCAGGTTGGAGACCACCACTCGGTTGTTCTTGTCGCAACCTTTGTCAAAGTCGAAAGTTCCCAGATAGACCCATGTTCCACCACCCATCTGCTGGTTCACGTGGAAGATGGTTTGGCGGCCTTGGTGAATCACAATATATTCAGCATCCGACACACTTCCCACCACCGACTGATAGCTCACATAGACAGCATATCGGCCAGCCTCGCTGAAGGTGGGCTGATAGAAAGCCAGACTGGTCTTCTTGCTCTTCTTGGTGGCTTTGGCAATTCTCACGGTTCCAGCCTCAAAGGGGTTCTCTCCATCATAATAGTTTCCCCGATGCAGGGCGAAACCTTTCCCTTGGGAGGTCTCCCATCTGTGGGAGCCGTGGGTTTCGGCATAGCTGAAAGAAGTCTGGTTGTCGTTGTCCACAATGATTTCATTCTTCTGCCAGTCGCGCTCACGTGGAGTGAACACCACAGCCCCGGCATTCTCGAGCATGGGAATGAGGTAGGGGACAACTATGGTTTGTGTGAAAAGGTCTTCAGTGGTTCCAAAGAGGTAGGGGCGTTGCCATTGCCATGAGCCTTTTTTCTGGTCGTAATACCTTCCATGACTTGCCCAAAGAGAGATGTGCCGGTTCCAGAGACCATGCTTGATTTCATTGGGGCGCGACATCTTCCTCACCCAAGGGTCACCCTGGTATTCAATCTTCCCCCAAGTCTCCTGAGCCGACAGGTTGAGGCAACATCCCATCAGCAATCCTGTTAGTGTGAAAACAATCTTTCTCGTCATAGTCATTAGTTGTGTTTTTTATACTTCCCCGATGGTGAAGAGTTCTGGGCGTTTCCCCTTGAAGTCCTTAAAGTAGAGCTTTATTTCCCTCATCTCGTTGTCGATGTCTCCTGTGGGCAGGATGGTCTTGGTGCATTGGATGAGTCGTCTTTCATAGTCAAGTCCATAGAGCAGGATGGGGATTTGAGCCTTTGCGGCTATGAAATAGAAACCCTTCTTCCATTCTGCATTCAGGGAGCGGGTGCCCTCGGGTGTGATGCACAGGTGGAAACGCTTGGCTTCTTTGGCTGTCTCTGCCAGGTTGTCGGTCATGCTGGTATGCTTGCTTCTCCACACAGGAATGCCACCAATCGACCTGAACAGCGGTCCCAAAGGCCAAAAGAACCATTCCTTCTTCATCAGGAAGTTGCTCTTGATGCCTTCGGCACGCACATATAACTGCCCGATGAGAAAGTCCCAGTTGCTGGTGTGAGGTGCCAGGCAGATGATATATTTGTCGGGATGGGGTTCACTCACGTCCTTGGTCCATCCCATGCGTTTATACAACATCCAGGCACAGATACGTCTGAACATCTTCATCACCCCACGTTGCTGATTTGGTCAATGATTTCGGAAACCTGCTCATTGAAGTCGTGTATGAGCACCTGGAAATACTTCTTTTTGGGCATTCCAGGCTCGGGGTGGGAGATGCGCTTCACAAAGTCGTCGTTGATGCGCAAGATGGATGTCAGCAGGGCTTCTGTGTTCTGCTTGTCTTGTTTCCCACCATAGAGTGATGCTGCTATGCACTCAGCGAAAAGTTCACTGCAAATGTAGTTGATGGTGCGTTTTAAATCTTTCCTGTTTGTCATAATAAATGCATTTTTACACCCCAAAGTTAAGAAAAGAATCTGGAAATGCAATCGATTTGGCAATAAAAAGTTTTAAAAAAGATAATTATTTCTGATTTCTTTCCATAATGTCGCGGAAATTGAGTATTTTTGCATCACTTTTAGCGTTTTTCGAAGAAAAATTGGATAATTGTTATACACTTTAAAATATTTAATTTACGTAAAATGAAAAAAAGTCTTTTGCAGAAAGAGCGTGCTGCTTACCAACCGAAGTTGCCGAAAGGCCTTCAGGGAGCAGTGAAAGTGAAAGAAGGAGAGCCAACACAAAGCGTGGGCAACCAAGAGGAAATCAAGAAACTCTTCCCCCACACCTATGGAATGCCGCTGGTGGAGTTTGTCCCTGGTGAGTCTGAGAACAATGCCAAGATGAACGTGGGTGTCATCCTCAGTGGTGGACAGGCACCTGGCGGACACAATGTCATTTGTGGAATCTTCGACGGCATCAAGCGCCTCAACCCCGAGAACCGCCTCTATGGCTTCATTCTGGGCCCTGGCGGACTGGTAGACCACAACTACATGGAACTCACCTCCGACATCATTGATGAGTATCGCAACACTGGTGGTTTCGACATGATTGGCTCTGGCCGCACAAAGCTGGAGAAGGAAGACCAGTTTGAGAAAGGTATAGAGATTCTTCGCGAGCTCGACATCAAGGCTCTGGTCATCATTGGTGGTGACGACTCCAACACCAACGCCTGTGTCCTGGCCGAGTATTATGCTGCCAAGAACTATGGTGTGCAGGTCATTGGCTGCCCCAAGACCATTGACGGAGACTTGAAGAACGACCAGATTGAGACCTCATTTGGTTTCGACACAGCCACAAAGGTGTATGGTGAGCTGATTGGTAACATTGAACGCGACTGCAACTCTGCACGCAAATACTGGCACTTCATCAAGCTGATGGGTCGCTCTGCTTCCCACATCGCCCTGGAGTGTGCCCTCACATGCCAGCCCAACATCTGCATCGTCAGTGAGGAAGTTGAGGCAAAAGACCAGACTCTGAACGACATCGTTGAATACATTGCCAGCGTGGTGGCCAAGCGTGCTGAGGATGGCAACAACTTTGGTGTGGTGCTCATTCCTGAGGGACTCATCGAGTTTGTGCCTGCCATTGGCCGACTGATTGATGAGCTCAACGACTTGCTGGCTGCTCATGGCAACGAATACAAAGACCTTGACAAGAAGGCGCAGCGCGAGTATATCCTGGCCCACCTGAGCAAGGAGAATGCCGAGACATTTGCCACTCTGCCTGAGGGTGTTGCACGTCAACTCTCACTCGACCGCGACCCACATGGAAATGTCCAGGTGAGCCTCATTGAGACCGAGAAACTGCTCTCTGAGATGGTGGAAGCCAAGCTGGCTGAATGGAAGAATGAGGGCAAGTATGTGGGCAAGTTCGCCACACAGCACCACTTCTTTGGCTATGAAGGCCGCTGTGCTGCTCCCTCCAACTTCGATGCCGACTACTGCTATGCTCTGGGTGTGAGTGCATCCCAGCTCATTGCCAACGGCAAGACTGGCTACATGGCCATCGTGAAGCACACAACTGATGGCACCGACAACTGGGTGGCTGGTGGTGTGCCCATCACCATGATGATGAACATGGAGCGTCGTAATGGAGAGATGAAGCCTGTTATCCGCAAAGCCCTTGTAGAGCTC
>ODAI013004545.1_pt1 | contig 17337 bp, 9 predicted proteins | sample 1539321 | NCBI WGS metagenome assembly ODAI01 (sample SAMN02144231, study PRJEB22623) | gut metagenome | biome: sheep rumen | host: Ovis aries | place: New Zealand | reverse complement strand
CGCACCCACAGAACTTGCCGGCTTCCCTTACATGGGGCTCGTTTCCTGCAACGGAAAGCCTGTGGCCGGAGCGGTTCTCCCCGACGGAGTTAACGTAACCGCCACAAACATGGACGGCCACTACTGGCTGCAGGGCGTTCCACAGGGCTCGGGCCGGCAGACAGATTTCATAATCCTGTCTGTCCCGCCGGGATACAGGCTTGTATCTCCGGAAAATGCCTGGGCGAGGCCTCAAAGCGGAAGCTCAAAGGTCCAGCGCTTTGACTTCATACTCACCCCGGAGGACCAGAGTTCATACAGCCTCATGGTCTTTGCAGACATGCACCTCTCCGGAAGAAACCCCTCCCGCGAGAGCTTTTCCATCTCCACCCTGGGCCTGGACTTTGACCAGTTCAAGGACTACAACAATTATATAGGTACGTACGCCTCTTCCATAGATGAACCCGTTTACGGAGTGAACCTTGGAGACATGACCCAGCAGCAGTACTGGTCTTCCGGTTCCTTCAAGGACTACATTGAGGCGTTCCGGCCTGGTTTTCCGGTATACAATGTGATAGGCAACCATGACCATGACCACAAGGAGAAAACGGACTATGCCGCCACAAGAAAATACCGTGAAAGCCTTGGCCCCACTTATTATTCCTTCAATATAGGCACCCAGCATTACATCGCCCTGGACAACATGGTTTTTGAAAACGCCGCAAACACAGACGACTACAAGGTAACCATGGATGACATCCAGCTCTCCTGGCTTGAAAAAGACATTGCCGCAGCGCCAAAGGAGACAACGGACTTTGTCATCCTGTGCCACGTTCCATTTGCAACCCTCCAGAGCAGCGGGGAAGGCACGGCCACCACCCTGTCATCCAAGAAATGGCTCTCCAACATGAGCACAGTGCTGGCACTTTTTTCAGGCAGGAAACTCAGCATCTTCTCAGGTCACCAGCACTGGAAGCTGTCATATTCCATCCAGGACAACGTAATGCAGTACTGCCATAATTCCGTATGCGGCAGCTGGTGGTACACCCCCCTCTGCAATGACGGCACCCCCGCCGCATTTGAGCACTACAAGTTCCATGGAGAGCAGATGAGACATTCCTTCCTCCCTCTTGCCAAGGAGTACCGCAGCCTCCGCTACAGGGTGTACCCGGAGGGCATCACCTCCCAAAGCGGCTACCTCAGGCCCACTGACACCGGCTATGAAAACCACAGTGCAGAGGATGACCGCTCCTCATACCCGGCAGCCGTGAACATAAACCTCTTTGAGTATGAACCCGGCTGGACGGTAACCGTTACGGAAGACGGAAAAGAAAGCCTCTGTTACCCCGTTCCAAGGACAGACTTTGAGCACAGGAACCTATGTGACAACGGAACGGTACCTTACAAGAAATACAGCTGGCTCAAGTCTTCAAGGACTCTTCACACGCTCCAGTACGTTCCTTCAAAAACAGGGGCAAGGCTTTCCTTCAGGATAAGCGACCAGGAAGGACGCCCCAAATATGCTATCTCAAACATTGTGGTGAAATGATAAAGAGACTCACACTATTTGCCGCCGGCCTTCTCTTGTGCACTGCCCTTGCAGCCCAGCAGAAGCTCACCGTTTCCGGTACCGTTTCCGACGAGGAAGGCCTCCCGCTTGCCGGGGCCTTCGTCATGGAAGCATCGGCAAAAGGCGGCAGCAGCACCGCCACGGACGCTGACGGCCGCTTCACCCTTGAAGTGTCCTCCGCCACCGATGCCATCCGCATCGAGTTCATGGGCTACCTCCCCCTTCAGGAGAAGATTGGCGGGAGAAAAGTCATTGACGTCACCCTCGTTCCGGACAGCAACGTCCTGGACGAGGTTGTGGTAATTGGCTACGGTGAAACGCGCAAGTCAGACCTCACCGGCTCCGTTGCCACCGTGAAGATGGAAGAGGTGGAAGCCTCCCCGGTCCCGTCCGTAGACCTTGCCATGCAGGGAAAAGTTGCCGGGGCCGACATCATGGCAACCTCCGGAGACCCCACCGCATCAGCCTCCATCCGCATCAGGGGCACACGCTCCATCACCGCCTCTAACGAGCCCCTCATTGTGGTGGACGATGTGGCCGATGCCGTCCAGGACCTTTCCGACATCAACACTTCCGACATCGAGTCCATCTCCATCCTCAAGGACGCATCGGCAACCGCAATTTACGGGGCAAGGGGCTCCAACGGTGTCATCATTGTCACCACCACAAAGGGCAACGCCACCTCCTCAAAGCCCTGGGTCACGGTAAAGGCCGATGTCGGCTTCGCCCGCCTTGCAAGGACACTGGACACAATGACCGCCTCTGAATTTGCGGCCTTCAGGAACGAAATCCGGGAGTACAACAACGACTATGCCCTTGGAGTCCAGTACGCATCGGCTTATTCAGACCCCGCCTCCCTTGGGACAGGCACCAACTGGATAGACGCAATAACCCGCATCGCCCCCTACCAGAAGTACAACATTTCTGCCGGCGGCAAGAACAAGGGCGTGAACTGGTATGCATCCGCAGGGTACAGCGACATTGAAGGCATCGTGAAGGACTCCGGCAGCGAAAGGTTCAACGCCCGCTACAACGCCACCAGAAGCTTCAGCAAAAAGTTCTCCGCCTCCCTCAAGGCCTCCCTCATGTTCAAGGAGCAGCGTTTCAACAAGGCCGATATAGGCGGCACAAATACCTGGACCGGAGCAACTTACATAAACCCCATCCTGGACAGCGAAGCCGTCATCAACGACCTCCACGAAACCGGCTACCGCTTCAACAACCCCGTCTATTCCATCCGCCTCAAGGACAGTTTCCGAAAGGACAATTCCTCCACCGTCTCTGCAATCTTCGAGTACAAGCCGGTGCCGGAACTCCTCATAAAATCCACCAACACCCTCTACAGCTACCAGAGCCACACCTACCGCTACTATGACAGCACCCTCCCCACCAAGGCGGAAGGAGACGGTGCCGATATCCGGCGTGAAGAAAAGGACATCCTCCAGCTCTCCGCCGACCTCACCGCCACCTGGAAAAAGAAGGTGGGCGCCGGCAACATAGACGCCATGGCGGGCGTTTCCCTCTTCCACAAGGAGCTCAACGACATGTCCATAGTGGCCGAAGGAATGCTTGTGGACAACACCAAGTGGAACAACCTGAGCGGCATCATTGACAAGCTCAACTACTCCCCTGCATCCTACAACCAGAAGCTCACGAGGGAAAGCGTCATGACAAGGCTCAACTACAACTACCGCAAGCGCTACTATATAACATTCACGGGCCGTGCCGACGCCTCCTCCAACTTTGCGGCCAACCACAAATGGGGTTTCTTCCCCTCTGCCGCAATCAAGTGGGTGGTATCAAACGAAGGCTTCATGAAAAGACGGCGCTCCGCAGTGAGCGAACTTTCCCTGAGGGCCAGCGCCGGGCGCACCGGAAATGACGCCATAGCCCCCTACCGCTCCCTTGAAGCCCTGGCTTCCAGCACCTCCGGATACCTATTTGACGGCATCCAGTCCATGTACTACTACCCCTCAAGGGTTGCCAGCCCGGACCTCACCTGGGAAAAGACAGACCTCTACAACCTTGCCGCAGACCTTTCCCTGTTCAAAGGCAGGATAAGCGCAACGCTGGAGGGCTACCTCTCCTACACTTCAGACCTTCTCCTCTCTGTCCAGAAAGCCAACCAGAGCGGCTACTCCTCCTTCTATGAGAACATAGGAAGGACCTCCAACAAGGGCGTGGAACTTACGCTTGAGACAAGGAACATAGAGACCAAGCACTTTGGATGGAGCACCAACCTCACCCTGAGCCACAACGTACAGATGGTAGAGGACATAGGTTCAGAAGACTTTGTCTCCGCCCTCGACTCCCCCGGAAACAACTCCTACATGATGTACGGCTACGTAAAAGGAATGCCGCTCAACTCCCTGTGGGGCTTCCAGTACGGCGGAGTGTGGAAATCATCGGAAGAAATTGAGGCCAACAAGGTTACGCGCCAGTATGTGAGCCAGTCCACCGCAAAGCGCGGAAGGGCCCGCTACATAGACCAGAACCATGACGGCATCATGGACCAGAACGACCTTGTATGCCTTGGAAACGCAGACCCCATCCTCTACGGCGGCATCAACAACACCTTCAACCTTGGGAACCTCACCCTTAGCGCCTTCTTCAGCTACTCCCTTGGCGGGGCCATCTACAATTACTCGGAATTCAGGATGGCAGGTTCTTACACAACCAACCAGTACCGCTACATGATGAACGCATGGCATCCCGTGAAGAACCCGGAATCTGATCTTCCCGCAGCCGGCAGCGTAGAGGTCCATGTACCCAGCAACCTGCAGGTGCACGACGCCTCATACCTCAGGCTCAAGAGCCTCACGGTCTCCTATAGGATCCCACTCCGCAAGAAATGGATACGTGATTGTACCCTTGGCATGAGCGCAGACAATCTCTGGCTTCTCACCGCCTACAACGGCTTTGACCCTGACGTCTCCACAGAGAGCGAATCATCTACCCTCAGAAGGGTGGACCTTGGAGCCTATCCCAAGGCAAGTACCATCATTTTCAGCATAAAAGCAAGATATTGACCCATGAAAAAAGCAGCCTGCATCATCACGGCGCTCATTGCGCTTTCCTGCTCCCTGAGGGAGGTTCCGGAGAGTTTTGTAGACAGGGGCAGTTACTTCCGGAATGAAGCCCAGCTTCAGTCTGCGGTCAATTCCGTTTATGCCCAGCTCAGGACCCTCTACTCCTACAGGTTCTTCACCCTCACGGAAGCCACCACGGACATCATGTTCGCAAGGGCCACCACCGTGGTTGAATCCCGCATGGAGCTCTCACCCGCCCAGCCCGGCTACAGCGCCACCATCTGGCAGAAGTGCTACCAGATGGTCATGTACTCCAACTATGTGATAGAGGGTGCGCGGAAATCGGCCCTTGACTATGAGAAAAAGGCCCCTTATATTGCAGAGGCCGTCATAATGAGGGCGTTCTACTACTACCTTCTCACCTCCTTCTTCGGGGACGTTCCCTACTATACGGAAGACGTATCGGACGCGGAGACAATGAACGCGGTTGCCGCCCTTCCAAGGATGAGCGCCTTTGAAACGAGGAAGGCCCTCATCGGCCAGATAAGGGAATACCTCTCTTATGATGAGAACGGGAACTACACCGGAGTGCTACCGGAAATCCGCACCTCAGAGGTCCCCGGAAACCGCGCCGGATGGGCCATGGGAGAAATTCTCATTGCAAAGCTGGCCCTCTGGAACGCGGCGGAAGACCCGGATTACTATGACATTGCCCTGGAAGCCTGCCTGCAGCTCGAAAAGGTGTACGGCGCCCTGGAGCAGTATCCGGTTTCAGACATTGCCTTCCGCGTCAAGAACTCTCCGGAATCCATCTTTGAAATCCAGCACACCTGGTCCAGCGGCGGAGTTTCCTACACCTCCAACCTTGCCAGCGTATGCACACCCACCAAGTACCAGACCACCCTTGAGGACGGAACCGTGGTAACAACCTACGGAGCCTCCTACGAGGACGGCGGCCTTGTCATTGACGAACTTGGAGACGAAGCCTCCGTCTGGACCGCCGTACGCCCCAACAGGTACTTCTCCAGCGGCATCCAGACAAAGAGCGACCCTGACTTGAGGGCCACCGTGAACATGGCCTGGCAGTATGACGGCAAGACCATCCCCGGAACCGGCACCCGCCCCTGGCTGGGTCCCAAGTTCTGGTGCCCGGGCATGTACACGTCCAACGACAGCAACAACTACAAGATTTTCCGCTATGCCGATGCCCTTCTCATGGCCGCCGAATGCTACACCGCAAAGGAAGACGCAGAAAACGCCGTCAAATACCTGAACATGGTAAAGAGCCGCGCCGGACTTGCCCCCTACAGCTGGCGCAGCCCCCACTACACCCTTCTTGAAATCCAGGACGAAAGGGCCCGCGAACTCTTTGGCGAGTTCCAGCGGAAGTTTGACCTTGTGCGCTGGGGAATCTGGTATGAAAGGGTGCGCTCCTTCAGCGACTACACCACCCTTGCCCAGACAATCCGGCCCTGCCACCGCTTCCTTCCCATCCCGGACAAGCAGGTAACCTACTCCGGCGGTGCCCTTGACAATAAAGAATACAATCAGTACGGCCTATGAAACGACTGACATACATCCTCATGCTCACCGTGCTTCTGGCCTCCTGCAGCCAAAAGTTCGAGATGTCCCTTCCCCTTGCAGTGAACAGGGACGAGATAAAGCTTCCTGCCGGCAGCGGCAGCACCTACCTCATGATATACTCCACCGGAAGCTGGACCATAGAGGGAGAATCCTCCTGGCTCACGCTTTCCCGCCTCTCCGGAAGCGGAAACACCCAGGTGAACCTCAGCTACGACGCCAACGAAGGCCTCTCCCGTGAAAGCACCTTCACCGTGACCGGAAACGGAAAGACCATCGGCATAAAAATCTCCCAGGAAGGTTCAAAAAACGGAGAAAGCCTCGCCTTCGGCTTTGAGAAAAACAGCATCATGGTCACCAAGGGAGAGAGCGTCCAGGGCATACGTCTTCTCACGGATCTCCCGGCAGACAAGCTTGAAGGCCTCACCGCCTCCGTCCTTTATGCCGATGAATACTCCGACCCCTGGATAAGCGGCCTTTCCTTCAATGACGGCATCCTCACGTTCAGCGTCCTTGAGAACCTGACGGGAATGGACAGGATTGCCTCTGTGAGCGCATCGGCCCCGGTGGCATACTGGGACACTCCGCCCACAACCACCCTCTGGATTACACAGACAGCCGGAAGCCTGACCCTTGGAGACGTCCCTGAAAGACTGGAGGTGAACCCGGACGGCGCCATCCCGGTGAGCCTCACCCTGGAGCCTCCCTACTCCAGCACCGACTTTGACTACACCATAAATTTCGCCTTTGACGGTGAAACCCCCGACTGGCTCACGGACGTTGCCTTTGACGGCCTTGTGTTCAGCGCAATGCCAAAGATAAATTACGGCGCCGCCAGGGAAGCACGCATTGTCTTCACCCTTGTCTATGAAGGAAAGGAAGAAGACAGAAGGAGCGTAATCCTCTCCCAGGCGCATACTGAGCAGAGTTCATCCGGCGGCGGCATAGACGGCCCGGTAGAAAAAGATAACGAGAAAACTTTCTGACACCATGAAAACAAGAACCGCAATATACATGTTCTCAGGCCTGTGCCTCATGGCATTTGCTGCCTGCTCAAGGGAAGAAATCAAGGACTCAGCCGCACTGGAGCCCGTTTCCGGCTCCTCCGGGACAGTGAGCATCAGGGCCGGCATAGACGATGCCCTTCCCACACGCACATCCCTTCAGGATGCCGACGGGCAGAGGTACATCCGCTGGAGCCAGGACGACGAGATTGGCATTGTCTACTCCTCCGGCATCACAAGGGGCACGGTGGACAATACCACCATTGAAGACAACAGCGCCTATTTCACTTTCTCCCAGGGAGAAGGCAGCATCCTCTACGGCTTCTACCCCTACCAGGGGCAGGCGTCCGTGAGCGGCAGCATCCTCTCCCTTGAAATTCCCTCCAGGCAGAAATACACGGAAGGCAGCGTCTTTGCACCCGGAACCTGCCTCATGGCAGGAAAGCTCGCGGGAGACGCCCTCAGCTTTTCAAACGTCTGCTCCATAGTGGAATTCAAGCTCACCGGCAACGAGACCATCACATGGGCAAGCCTCAGAAGCGCATCCTCCGTCCTTTCCGGAGCGGGAAGCATAGACATGGAGGCGGACACTCCGGTTTTTGTTCCTTCGGAAGGCGGCAGACATTACGTAGACCTCGACCTCGGAGAGGGGATTCAGCTCACATCGGCCCCGGTAAGCCTTTACTTTGTGGTGCCCTCAGGCACGTACACAGACCTTGAACTTGTCACTGACGGTGAAAAGGGCTCCTGCCGCATAAAGTCAAGCCAGACCCACCAGCTCCAGAGAAACCACATCCTGCCTTTCAAGAGCGCCGCCGTTTCCAGAAGCGTTGAAGGGAAAGACCTTGCAGAGGCCGGCCCTTCCAACTGCTACCTCCTCTCCCCTGAGGAAACCGGGACCTTCACCTTCCCTGCAAAGAAAATCAGCGGCACCGTCCTCAAGGGCACCATTGCCGATGTCCTCTGGCAGAGCGGCGAAGGCCTTGTCCAAAACGTCCTCTACGATGCCGGCAAAGACCTGATTTCCTTTGAGAAACCAGCCCCGGGCGCAGGAAACGCCCTTATCTGCCTCTTTGACAAGAACCACAGGGTTGTATGGAGCTTCCACATCTGGATAAGCGTCACCAACGACCAGACCTGGGGCCGTGAACTTGACAGTTCCAAGCTCACCACAATGGCCGCAGACTTCTCCACCACATACCATACTTTCCTTGACAGGAACGTAGGCGCAACCTTCCACCCTGCCGACAAGGGCATAGTCCGGAGCACCCTCTCTGCAAGTTCGGCCTACTACGTTGACGGTGAAAGCCTTGGCGCCGCCGTTGCCGCAATGACTGCACAGGAGGCTGCCGATGCCTGCGGCTTCCTCTACCAGTACGGCCGTCCCGTTCCGCTCCCCTCAAGAAGCGCATCTTCCTGGGGCGCCAGCGGATATGAAGGTGAAGGGGAAGACCTTGAAAAAGCCTTCTCGGAGTACACCCGTGAGACCGCATTCTCCAAATACTATGAAGGCTATGAGGGCTGGGAGCTCACAAACCTCAACATAGGAAAGGATGAAATGGCCGCATACCCCAACGCCTTCAACAAAATAACTGCCGGAAGCGCAAACTACCAGAGCTATCAGGCATCATGGGCAAATGACATCCATGTAACCGGAGAAAGTGCAGAATGGGCAGTATCCAAGACAGACAACGACCCCTGCCCCGCAGGATACAGGGTGCCCACCAAACGGGAACTCTACAATTTCAAGGTGGACGGGGCAAAATATCCCTGGGTAAGAAGGTCCGACTGGAGCGGTCTCTACGCCCCGGAAAGCGGAGAAACCCTTGGCTGGTACTACTTCCTCCGCTACTACCACCCTTCCCCCAACTACGGAGCCTACGCCCTCACCTACAGGGCAACCGCCGTTCCCGGCTCAATAACGGAATTCCTTTATATCCCCATTGCCGGCTGGCGTCCCGCAGGCGGTTCCAACACCCGCAACAACATGTACACCGGCGGCCTCAACGTAAACAACGCCCGCCTGTGGTGCTTTGACCCGGAAGACCGCTTCACCAGTGCCGATGACTGCAGTTTCAAGGCCTACCAGAGCGGAAAATCGGCAAGCTACAAGACTTCCGACACCAATGCCACCGTAACCGTTGCAAGCGTCATAGACCCCAGCCTCAAGCCCCACCTTTCCCAGAGTAGAGACAAGGAAATCTACGGTGAGGGAGACATGTTTGCACAGTATCTTGACATCACTGCCGGACGCCAGATAAACGAGCAGCAAAACAGCAGCGCCCTCTGCCTTGCCCAGAGTGCAGCCGCCTTCTCTGTAAGATGTGTAAAAGAATAAGCCATGGTAAGAAACTCTGTCACAGTAATATGCACCGCGCTCCTTCTTGGAGCCTGCACGGCATACAGCGGCCCTGACGTCTTCACCGGGACGGCCCTTGGAGCCGTGAACCATGACGTGGAAGTGGGAGTAGAGGGCGGTTCCTTCAGCGTTGACGTATATTCCAACGGAAGCTACAGCATCTATGAGGACACCCCCCACGCCTGGGTGAAATACCCTTCCGGCGCAACCGGAAACGACGGCTTCTCCATAGACGTGGAGCCAAACAGCGGCGTTCCAAGGCTTGCGGCCCTCACCCTTGCAATGGGAAGCCACAAAGACACCGTCTTCATAAAGCAGCACGGAGCCGTTGCGGCCCTCTTCTCCCTCGAAGACTACGGAATCACGCTCCCAAGCGCCTCCGGCACGGCCACCGTTCCCGTGAGCACAAATATCCCGGTTGCAGATGTGGTACTCTCCCCCGGCTACGGCACGGACTGGATTTCAGGCCTTGAGATGGACGCCTCTTCCGGCATCAGTTTCTCCTACACCGCCAACGGCACCGGCTTCATCAGGAAAGGCACCATCCTCATAACCTATACGGACGGCTGGGGAGACGAAACCGGCATCACCCTCTACCTCACCCAGGACGGCACCGGAGCCGGCAGCAGAAGCATCAGCTTCACAGAGCTCCGGGAGCTTGCCACCACGGAGGGAACGCCCATTGACCAGAACCTCATCCTTGAAGGTCTTGTTGCCGGGAACACCGCCTCCGGGAACATGGGTGACAACGAGCAGCTCACCACCATAAACATAGACTACACCGTCTCCCAAAGGACAATCTACCTTGAAAGCAAAGACGCCTCCAAAGGCATAAGGATTCTTGCCGATGTGCCTGAGGACAACCCCTTCTCCCAGGGAGACCTCCTGAAGATAGACCTCAAGGGCACCAGGCTTTTCAAGAGCACCGTCCTTGAGGAAAGGGACCCCGTATACTACTACATTGAGGGCTTCACCTCCTCCAATGTGACAAGCCGCATTCCCGGCGGCACCCTCCCGGAGAAGAAAAAAGCCATAGGAGAGCTCACGGACGACGACATCTTCACCTACACCACCCTCACCCAGGTGGAACTGCCCATAAGGAAAGGCCCGCTTACACCGCTGGAGGAATTCTACACAAACGCAGGAGAAAACCACCGCTGCGCCAAGTTCCCGGTACTTCTCAGGGGAAAGGACGGAGAGCACCTCTACGTCTTCACCAATACCACCTGCCCCTACAGGCGTGACGGAAGCCGCCTCCCCTACGGCAGCGGAGACCTTGGCGGAATAATAGTACATGAGCGCTACACCCGCTTCAGCTACAATGACACCCCCAACCCCGACACCTACGGCTACATCGGCCGATACCAGATACGCCACACCTCCCGCTCGGACTTCAGGATGGCAGACAGCATGGAGGAGGAAAGTTTTTCCGGCCTCCTTGCAGAGTGGCGCTACGTAACGGAAAAGAACCTCACCAGATACCCTGTCACAGGAGGGCGGGACAAGAACGCCTGGTTCACGCACACTTATGAATACGGAGAATCCTCCAGCCTCTACGGGAAAAGTTGCGTGAACCTCACCAGCGACCTTTCCTACCTTGGCCCCGTAGGAACCTCATCCTCCGGCTTCTTTGGCAAGAACACCGGAAACAAAAACGGCCTTGGTGTCATTCTGGAGGACGGTACAGACTGGATGGGCCCCGGATTTTCCGGCCTCAACAGCTCTGCCGCAGCGTCAATAAACAACTCCAGCGGGAACGAGGGCAAGGGGATAGTCCCGGCATCGGCAGGAAGCGCCTGGTATGTATGGTATAACCGCAATGCCAACCAGGATGCAATGAAAAACTGGCTCATCTCCTTCTCCACCAAGGGAATAAGCTCCGACGTCTTCTCCGTACAGGTTTCCATGGTGAACACTGCCGACGGAGACAACTACGGCCCACGCTACTGGTATCTTGAATACTCCCTCACAGACTCTACCGGCAACGGAGGCGAAGACAGGTGGACCACCGTGGAACGCTTCTGCGTCCCTGACCGTGCAGCCACCCAGCCCGTAACCCAGTTCTGGATGCTCCCCGGCTTCAAGCCCATGGACTTCCGCCTTCCTTCATCCATCGGCTCACAGGAGCATGTATATGTGAGGCTGAGGCCGGAAGCCGGAACCATAGGCACAAAGACAAGCTATGAGGCCGTTCCCGGGAGCAAGTCCACAATGCCCTGGACCGCAATAAACTACATAGGAGTAAGGTACAACAAATGAGACAGGGAGGCATCATAATATGGGCCCTTCTTCTCCTGGCGGTTCCGGCCACGGGAGAATCCCTCCAGCGCCTCAAGGAAATGGCGGTGGAGGGTGTCACCCTCATTGACAAAGACTGCTTTGTAGAGGGCTGGTGGCTTGGGGACTATGCCTCCCCCAACCTTGACAACACGGCGCCAAGGCATTACAGTTCAGATCATTCCAGCACCGTAAGGTATGTGAACTACCTTGAGAGCAAGGACGGGAGCACAGGCATAAAGCTCAGGGCCGCCCACAAGGATTCCTTCAGGAGTATGCCCCGCTATGCCTACGCATATCTGAACCTCAAGGGCTGCACCCTGGAGTGGTTCGGCCAGGAAAAACTGGAAGTCTCCGGAATAGAGGACTGCAACATACTCTATATCTCCAGAAAGACACGCGCCGACATCCCCACAAAACGGAAATTCATCCGTGAGCTCATCCCCTCGGACGTATACACCCTTGTAACCCTCAAGGAATGCGAATTTCCCCTCAAGGCAGGGTCCTTCCTGAACATTTATGAGACTTATGCCATAAAGACCGCCGTGAACCAGGACGCTTCCCCCAACGGGGCAATGAACTCCTGGGCAAGGATGGCCATGGACTCAAACGGAGACAGAATATACTTTCTCATAAACTCCACCGTTCTCTGGAGAAGGGACGGAGGCCGGGTGCCTTCCGGCTCCGGAGACGCAGAAGGCATCCTTGTAAGTTCCTCCCTGCCACGCTACGGCGGGCAGGTGCTTGGACGGTACCAGTTAAGGCCGCTTGCCCGTGAGGACATAAGCTTCACGGAGCCTTCACACTGGAAAACAGCCGCCGCATGGGACTGGACAGACAATGCCGACGCCTTTTCTCCCGGCATACAGGCAGACGAAGGCACGGGCAGCATCTCCGTAGAGCCTTCAGGTTCCGTCAAAAGGGGCAAGGACTTTGACAATCCCCTTGTCCTCAAAAAGGGGGCCGACAACAGAGGCACCCTCTCCCACAGCTCCCTGACCATAAACACGGAAGCCTGCAACTGGTGGGATTGGAAGAACGACTGCGGCAAGGGCATAGTCCTCAGCGTCTGCACCCGTGAAGCAAAGGAGAGCCTTGTCCTTGCGTTCAGCTTCTCTGCCGGTAACATAACTCCCGCATCAAACGCCGGCTATCCAGTCTACTGGGAAGTCCAGGTGAGTGCCGACGGCATCCGTTGGTCTACCCTAAGGGGCACGCACAAGCTTCGCTCCCTGCCCTGGTGGTACAAGAACGATGTTGACGGTTCCAACTATCTCCTCTCCTACGAGGCCGGCCTCGGCCCCACGGAACATCTTGTAAAACTTCCCACCGCTCTCCTTGGTCTGGAAAGAGCATACATAAGGATAAGGCCCTCAGAGAAAATAGCCGCAAGCTATGCCATTGAGGGTAATGACAATGCCGCCTTGAGGCCCAACCTCAGGACTGAAACCTGGGTAAACTTTGGTTCAATAGCAGTGTATTCAAAATGAGAAGAAGCGTTATAATATCACTGTTCCTGCTGCTGAGCCTCAGCGCTTTTTCCAAGACCGGGGAAGCCGGGAGCCTGGGCTTTGCAAGCACTGCGCTCTGCGGCAGCCGCCTCTGGGCTGCGGTTGAGACAGACACTGACGCCACTCTGGCATTCTCCGACAACGGCGGCGGCAAGTGGAAAGAGAGTACAATTCCTTCCCAAGGGAAGGCAAGGAGCATCCGTCCCATGCTCTGGAGCCGTGAAGACGGCAGCCTGTGGCTCTTCTATTCCACAATGGAAGAAGGCGGGACGGGCCGAGTCCTTCTCTCTATGTGCCAGGATCCATCGGCCCGGGAACCCTTGTGGGAGAGCCCGCTGGAAATAGGAGCAGGCATTGTGAGCGGAGAGCCGCTGATTCTGGGGAGCCGCATTCTGGTCCCTTGCGCCATCTGGGGCGGTAACCGCAGCCTGTACGGGAACGCCGGCGCCCCGGGATACGCCCTCCAGGATTCTCCGGAGGGTGGGGCAGGTTTTATCATCTCCGATGATTCCGGAGGAAGCTGGAGCCAGGTTTTCCACGCCGTGAGCGTGCCGGAGCAGTCTCCCGGGCGTTTCAACAATCCCGTGGTCACAGGGGACGGTAGCGGAAGGCTCTCAATGTACCTCCGCTCATCAGGCACAGGCTGGGCATACAGAAGCATATCAACTGACGGCGGCACAAGTTGGATGCCCCCAAGCCGTTTTGTCCTTAACCCTGACAGCGGCTTCTCCCTCAGAAGACTGCGCTCCGGAAGGCTTCTTCTTGTAAAGAGCTCAAGGTTTGACAATCTTTTGTACTATGAATCGGAAGGAATGTTTGCATACCTCTCAGAGGACAACGGGCGCAGCTGGTACGGCGGCCTCAGGCTTGACACATCAGAAAACGCCCGGGAGCCGTATGTAATTGAAAGCCCGGAGGGAAAGCTTCTTATTTCATGGACCACCGGCTCTGAAATCCTCCTTGCAAGGACATCGGAAGAGGAAATTGACGCCTCCACCGCAAACCGTGAATCGGCAGTGAGAAGCCGCAGCGCCATCTTCAAGGCAGGAAGGTGGCAGGCCGTGAAGAAGGAACTTCAGAAGCCTCTTCTTGAGCCAAGGGGAAACTGGAGCAAGGATATCATAAAGATTGGGACATACAACATCCAGTACCGCAATTCCCTCTGGCCAAAGCCCCGCCTCAAGGCTGTATCCGCCATACTTGACACCTACAATTTTGACGTCTTCGGCGCCCAGGAACCATACCTTACCCAGATACAGGACATCATAAAGGTTACTGAGGGGCGCTATGCCTGGGTTGGAGACTGCACAGACGGCAAAAACCAGTCTGAAAGCACGCACTACAACCCCATCTTCTACCTCAAGGACAGGTTTGAACTGGAAGACTGGGGAACGGTCTGGTTCACCCCCGCCCCCGGAGAACCCGGCTATGACGCCTTCTATTCCAGAAACCTCACCTGGGCCCGCCTCAGGCAGCGCTCCAGCGGAAAATCCTTCTACTGCTTCAACTCCCACTTTGACCACGTGGGCATAGAGGCAGACAGGATGAGCGCCCGCATCCTCATAGAGGCCGTAAGAAGCATTGCAGGCGGTCTCCCCGCCTTCCTCACCGGAGACTTCAACTCTGACGAAAAGAGCCCCACCTACTCCATAATAATTCAGGAGCCATGGCTCCAGGACTCCATGGAGGCGGTATCAGACCCGGAGAATGCCCAATACTTCTCCATGAGCCGATACAAGCCCATGTCCACGGTTGCACAGAACCACCTTCACATAGACCACATTTTTTACACCCCCAACAGCTCCAGAATCCTGTCCTGGAAACTCATCACAGACAGCCTTGACGGCAATTTCGGATCTGACCACCTGCCCATTATTGCAGAATGGAAAATAGCAAACTGACATGAAGATACTAAGACTTTCAATACTGGCTTTCACCGCCCTGTCCATTTCCCTGTGCTCCTGCGCACCGGAAGATAAACCCGCCCGGGAAGTGCAGGAAGAAAAGACCAATCCTGAGCCTGAACCCCAGTCGGAACCGGAGCCGGAGCCCCAACCGGCAAAAAAACTCCGCGTGGGTATCCTTGGAGACAGCATCTCCACATTCAAGGGCTGGCTTGCCAATGAGGAGTATGACCCCTTTTACCCGGACAGTGACCCTAACGTGGGCTCAGAAGACCCCGTCCTTGCCGCAAAGGCCGTGGACAGCGCAGAAAAGACCTGGTGGTACCGCCTCATCTACAATTACATGAAGGATGCAGAGCTGGATGTGAACAGTTCCTGGCAGGGTACCCGCGTAGTACATGAGCAGAAGAAAGGCTATGCAAGCCGCAATCTCATGGACGCCGGTTTCATAGACCGCTGCCTGGATTTCAAGGAGCCGGATGTAATCTTCATCCACGGCGGCACCAATGACAAGACCCAGGAAACGCCCATTGACGAATATACCGGAGCCTACAGGCAAATGATTGGAAAGATGAAAGGCGCATACCCGGGAGTGAGGATAATCCTCATCATAGGAGACCGCCTCAACGCCCCTTACGCGTCTCCAATCATCGACATCGCCCGTGAAGAAGGCCTGAGGTATGTAGACTTCAGGGGAGATGAGATAGAAAAGTGCAAGGGCAGCCATCCCACTGCCCCCGCCTTTGATTTCATGGCCGGGAAAATAGCCCGTGAATGTGCCGATATCCTTCCCACGGTATTCCAGGCCCTCCACAGTGGGGCCGAGGTTGCAGAACCGGTCCAAAAAGACAGCGAACAATTATTTTAACATATAATCACAAAAACACTATCGTATGGAACTCAAGAACAAGTATGAACCGCCGGAGTGCGAAAGCCTCCGCCTAAGCTCAAACGGATGCATCCTGAATGCAAGCATCCAGCCTTTATCCACAGACGAAGAAGACGACTGGGACTGATACTCAAGCAGAAATGGCCTATGAAAACAATTTCCAAATACGAAGCACCGGCCTGTGAGACAATAGCACTCACAAGTTCAAACTGCATTCTCAACGGAAGCATTGATTCCTTTGAAACGGATCCCATAGACACGTGGGTTTCTGCTCCCATTGAAATTCCCAATATTTTTTAACGTTCCGAAACCATGAAATACCGTTATATATTTGCGCTCTGCGCAGCATCAATCCTCGCCTTCTCCTGCCAGAAGGAGCAGTCAGTCCCTCAGGAGACAGTTCTTCCTGAAAGCGGGAACGAGGCCGTAACCATCCTCACAGCCGGCATAGAGCAGACAAAAACCGTCCTGGACGGCACTTCCGTTCTCTGGAAAGACGGAAACAAGATAAACGTAAACGGAGAGGAATCCACCGCCCTTTCCCTCGCGGTTCCCTCCGCATCGGCAGAATTCACCCTTGGCGTAATTTCCCTGCCCTACAAGGCACTGTACCCGGCCTCTGCCTACACTTCCGCAAGCACCCTTACCCTGCCCTACACTCAGGAATACACCTCCGGCTCATTCGCAGACGGAGCAGCGGCAATGTATGCATACACCACGGAAGGAAACAACCTCAGCTTCCACCACCTCACCTGCATCGTCAAGGTGAGCGTGACCCGCGCCTCCTCAGACCCTGACACCCACGACATCAAATACGTCGAGTTCAGGAGCAATGGAGCAGAAAAGGTGAGCGGCCTGTTTTCCATTGACTACACCACAGGAGAGCTCACTCCAAGCGGAGCAGCCGGTGACACAGACAACGCCGTGCGCGTAACCGGTTCCGTGAGCACCGCTTCCGGCGCAGACTTCTACATTGCCGTACCTGCAAATACCTACGCAAGCGGTTTCACCGTGAAGGTCTGCGACACGGAAGGGCACTACATGGAAAAGAGCAAGGACGCTTCCACCGCCCTCGAAGCCGGTCACATCCACCCCATGGCCGCCTTTGAGTTCGTTCCCACCCGCACGGAAGTGGAAACCATCATCATCACCTCCGCCGCAGAGCTCACCACCTTCGCAACAAATTGGAACAGCGGCGCATACAGTGACGCCGACCCCTTCACCGTCCAGCTTG
>ODAI013580997.1_pt1 | contig 17339 bp, 13 predicted proteins | sample 1539321 | NCBI WGS metagenome assembly ODAI01 (sample SAMN02144231, study PRJEB22623) | gut metagenome | biome: sheep rumen | host: Ovis aries | place: New Zealand | reverse complement strand
GGGCCTCTGCCCCGGAAATGTCAAAAATCTTTCATTTTTCTTACGGGTCACACGACAAAACTTCAGGTGACTTTTGGCGCTGCACACGTTTTTTCGTAAATTTGTCTGCATAATCATCAAAACAAGAATACACGTCATGAAACAACTCGTTCTTTCCCTCCTCTGCCTGCTGGCCGCCGTGAGCCTGCGGGCTGCCGACGATGTGAACATCGTGTTCATCGGCAACAGCATTACCTACGGGGCCACCCTGCCCGACCGCGCCACCCAGGCACCGCCCGTACACGTGGGCAAGGCCATCGCGCAACAGACGGGCCGGCACGTGGAGGTGCGCAACTGCGGCGTGAGCGGAGCCACCACCACGGATTTCCTGCCCATCGCCGACCACTACTGGCCCCCGGTAGTGAAAGCCGCCGACGAACTGAGCCAGCTGAAGGGCCAGCTCGTCTTCACCATCATGCTCGGCACCAACGACAGCGCCCAGGACGGCTGCTTCGGGGCGCCTGTGGCCAAGGAGCAATACTACACCAACCTGAAGGTCATCATCGACGAACTGCTGCAGCGCTACCCCAAAGCTAAAGTCGTGGTGCAGTATCCCCTGTGGTACAGCGAGAGCACCTACAACGCCACGCGCTACATGCGTGCCGGCCTGATGCGCCTGAAGTCGTACCATCCCATGATAGACCGCCTGCTCGAAAGCTACGCCCAGCAGAAGCCCAGGCGTGTATTCCCCGGACTGAAGGAAACCTTCAGCTACTTCGAAGGCCGCACCGACCTCTTCACCACCGAGCAGGGCAACGCCGGACCCTTCTACCTCCATCCCAACCCCCAGGGAGCCATTGAACTGGCCAATTTCTGGGCGGCAAGTATCGTCAGAATACTGTAATCATGGACTGGATTAAGAAAGACAATTACGGATGGGTGGACGTGCTGCGCATCGTCGCCATCTTCGCCGTGGTATGGTCGCACGTATGCGACGACTTCATTGCGCAATTCAACAACGACCGCACACAGTTTCTCACCGGCGTGTATCTGGAAAGCATCGGGCGGCCCTGCGTGACGCTGCTCGTCATGGTAAGCGGCTGGCTGCTGCTGCCCGTTCGCGGCGAATACAGCGTGGGCGGCTACTACAGGAAACGCATCGGCCGCATCCTCTGGCCGCTGGCCTTCTGGTCAATCGTGCTGCCGCTGGTGAGCTACGCTTACTACGTCTATGGCAATCCCTCCACCGGCAATCCCTTTGTCGATGTGGCCAGTTACACGCCACAATCGCTCGGAACGAAACTCTACACGTGGGTGTTCAACTTCAATGTCGATACCATTCCCCTGTGGTATCTCTACATGCTCATCGGACTCTACCTGGCCCTGCCCATCGTCAACGGCTGGCTGCGCACGGCCACACGCCGCGACGTCGGCACGGTGCTCATCCTCTGGGGCGTGTCGCTGCTGTTCCCCTATCTGCGGCTGCTGGCCACGCTGGCCGGCATGACCAGCCATTCGCCCCTTGGAGCCAACCTCTGGGGCATGTGCGACTGGAACATTTTCCACTCCATTTACTACCTCTCCGGCTTCATGGGCTACATGCTCTTGGCCTACTACCTGAAGACGTGGCCGCCGCGCTGGTCGTGGACGAAGACGCTGCTTGTGGCAGTGCCCATGTACCTGCTGGGCTACTGCGGCACATCCTTCGGCTACATTTGGGTGAACTCCATGTTCCCCGGCCAATACCAGTATCTCGAAATACCGTGGCTCATGTGCGGTCTGAACGTGATGCTTCAGACCGTGGGCGTATTCCTCATCTTCATGCGGCTGCAGGTGAAGTCGCGCCCATGGCTCTCACGCATGGCCGCCATGATGTTCGGCATCTACCTGTGCCACTTCCCCATCATCCAGATGACCTATGACCTCTACGACGTGAGCGGTCTGCCCTACGCCCTGCGCATCGCCCTCATGGCCTTGACCACCTTCGCCGCATCCTATGCTGTCACACGCCTGCTTTGGGCCCTGCCTCTCACCCGGCGTTTCGTCAAATAAAACTCTCTTCAACCATGCGAATACCCTCCCGACGCACCCTCCTGCCCGTGGCCGCCGCCACGTGTGCCGTAGGTCAGTTGGCGGCACAGAGCGAAAGCCGCCCCAACATTCTTTATATTATGAGCGACGACCATGCCTACCAGGCCATCAGCGCCTACGGCGACCCCGTGGGCCAGCTCGCTCCCACGCCCAACATCGACCGTATCGCCCGTCAGGGCATGCGCTTCGACCAGGCTTTTGTGGAAAACTCGCTCTCCGCCCCCTCACGGGCCTGCCTCATCACCGGCCTCTACAGCCATCAGAACGGCCAGCGCCAGTTGGCCGAGGGCATCGACACCACCAAGACCTACGTCTCCGAACTGCTGCAGCGCGCCGGCTACCAAACGGCCATGGTGGGCAAGTGGCACCTCGACGGCACGCCCAAGGGCTTCGACTACTATCACGTGCTCAACGACCAGGGCACGTACTACAACCCCGTGTTCCGCGGTCAGGACACCGGCGGCAAATACCTGCGTGAGGAAGGCTACGCCACCAACCTCATCACCGACCACGCCATTGAGTTCCTCAACCAGCGCGACCCGTCGAAACCCTTCTGTCTCATGGTGCACCACAAGGCGCCCCACCGCAACTGGATTCCAGCCTTGCGCCACCTCGGCATGTACGACCGCGTCAACTTCCCCCTGCCGCCCACTTTCTGGGACGACTACGCCACCCGAGGCAGCGCCACACGCACGCAGAAAATGCACATCGGCAACCACATGGAGTTGCTCAACGACCTCAAGGTCGATACTTTCAAGAACCGCACCTACCGGCTCTCACGCTTCGTCGGCGGCCTCAACCAGAACCAGACCGAGGTGCTCTACGACTATTTCAAGGCCCGCAGCGACAGTTTCAATGCCGCCCCGCCCCAGGGCCGCGACCTCGCCGTATGGAAATACCAGCACTACCTGCGCGACTATCTCAGCGTTATCCATGCCGTTGACGAGAGCGTGGGCCAACTGCTCGACTATCTCGAAAAGAACCATCTGCTGGAAAACACCCTCGTGGTCTATACCAGCGACCAAGGCTTCTCCCTCGGCGAGCACGGATGGTTCGCCAAGCGCTTCATGTACGAGGAGAGCCTCCGCACCCCGCTCGTCATGATGTATCCCGGCCACATCCGCCCCGGCAGCGTCTGCCGCCAGATGGTGCAGAACATTGACTTCGCCCCCACATTCCTCCGGCTCGCCGAGGCCCCGCAACCCGCGGAGATGACCGGCCGCCCGCTCACCCCACTGTTCAGCGGAGAGCCCGTGAAAGACTGGCGCAAGAGCATCTATTACCATTACTACGACTACCCCACCTGGCATCTCACCCGCAAGCACGACGGCGTGCGCACCGACCGATACAAACTCATCCACTTCTATGGCCGCGGCGGTACGCGGGCCCAGCAGGAGAACAAGTATCAGCGCATGCCCGGCACACGCGAGTACAACAGTTTCCAGTGGATGGTCAAGGACGGCTACATCGTCGATGCCCCCGACATAGACTACATGGAACTCTACGACCTCCGGAACGATCCGCTCGAGCTCCACAACGTCTATGGGCAGAAAGGCTACGAAAAGATTACCCGCCAACTCCAGCGTGAGCTCGACCGCTACCGCCGCGAACTCCAGATTGACGAATACTGAGCCTGCATCCGCAGATTGCCTTCACTTGCCCTTGCCTCCCCCCAGGCAGGGGCAAATTTTTTACTTCAGCACGGCGCATCGCCACGCCAAAGCAGGCCCCCCGATGCACATGGCAGGGGTTTGACGCTTCGGGGAGCGGCGGCGGACAACGAAAACGGAGTTAGTCCGGTCTAAATCGGATTTAGACATTTCCAAATGCGCTTTCGTCTCCACAAGCAGGCGGTCCGCCCGGGCGAAGTTAACCACCTGCATGACGAAACTTTTTTCGAAAATTTAGTCTTGACGTTTTATCGCTTGCTCACAGAACTTTAGCTAAGTATTGAGCACCATTTGGCAACTTTTCCGAAAAATTTTCTCCCTATAAATTTGGCTCGTATTGAGAAAACGCCGTACTTTTGCAGTGTCATAATACACTATTACACTAAACAGTTAAAACAATGATTGAAGTAAGTCATCTGAGCTACCGCTACGGGCGCAAGCGTCCGGCGGTGTTTGAGAACGTGTCGTTCAGCCTGGAACCGGGCCGCATTTACGGTCTGCTGGGCAAGAACGGCACCGGCAAGAGCACGCTGCTCTACCTGCTGTCGGGGCTGTTGTTCCCGCAAGAGGGCAGCGTGAAGTACCGTGGTCTGGAGATGCGCGAGCGCCGGCCAGAAGCCTTGGGCGACCTCTATCTGTTGCCGGAAACCTTCCGGCTGCCGAACATGAGTCTGAAGAACTATGTGCGGTTGCACGCGCCGTTCTATCCCAACTACAGCGAGCAACTGATGCACAGCAGCCTGGAGGAGTTCGACCTGACGCCTGACGTCCATCTGGGCCAGCTCTCCATGGGCCAGCAGAAGAAGGCCTACCTGAGTTTTGCCTTGGCTACGAACACGTCGCTGCTGCTCATGGACGAACCGTCCAACGGCCTCGACATCCCCTCGAAGAGCCAGTTCCGCCGGGCTGTAGCCCGCGCCATGACCGACGAGCGCACGGTGGTCATCTCCACCCATCAGGTGGGCGACGTGGAAGCCCTCATCGACCGCGTGATGATCATCGGCAACACCCGCCTGCTGCTCGACCGCCGGGCCGAGGACATCACGCAGCGTCTGGCCTTCCGCATGGTGCGCCCCGACGAGACGGCAACGCCCATCTACTCGCAGCACACCCTGGGCGGCGAGGCCGGCATATTCACCCGGCAAGCCGGTGAGGACGAGACAAAACTGAATCTGGAACTGCTCTTCAACGCCACCCTGACGGCCGGCGAACGGATGGAGCAGGTGTTTACTAACCTTGAAAAATAAAAAGAATACCATGGAAAAAATCAATATCCGCCGTACCCTCGAACTGATGCGCTACGACTTGACGATAAACCGCAAGCGCTATCTCACATCCCTCGTTCTGATTCTGATTATTGCCGCGGGTTTTATGCTCTGGGCCATGTATTTTGCCATGCATGCCAATATGGAAGGGCAAGTGTACATCAACTCCCGCAGTGAACTGTTTGTCATCATGACTGGCGGCCCGCTGTGTTGGACGTCCCTGGCTTTTCTGCTGGGTCTGCTGACGCAGGTCCACGACTACGTGCTGTGCGACAAACAAAGCCGCCAGGCCTTCTTCATGTTGCCGGTGACCAACGCCGAGCGCTTCGTTTCGCGCCAGCTGACGGCCGTGCTCTTCCTGCTGGCCATGCCTGTGCTCATCGCTCTGGCACGACTGGTGAGCCTGGCCTTCCTTCCCCTGCTCGGCAGCGTGAATGCCGAGGCCGTAAACGGTTTCATGCTGTGGGACATTCTGACCAACATGAAGCAACACTTCCTGCCCGAAAACCTGCACTTTGAGAACTCGGGCTACTATGCCACCTTCCTGTTCCTCTGGGGAGCCTTCACGCTGGGAGCCATCCTGTTCCAGAAGCGATCGTTCGCCAAGATTCTCTTTTGCGTCATTGCCTATGTCCTCATCGGCGCGAAGATTCTTATGCATTCACTTTGGCTTGGAATTGTCCCGGTTTCCCCCACGGCGCTTTGGTGGGCGCACGGCCTGCTGTGGCTCGTAGGCGGCCTGTGGCTGGGCTACCGGCTGCTGGCGCGCACGCAGCTGACGCGACCGGGCTTGTTGAAACGCTAAAAATCGCCTGTTGCCATGGATTTCAAGGAAACCACCCCGATATACATGCAGATTGCGCAGACCATCTGCGATAGCATCCTGCAGGGCGACTATGCCGCCGAGGGGCGCGTGCCCTCCGTGCGCGAATATGCCGCCGACGTGGAGGTAAACGTCAACACCGTGGTGCGCTCGTACGACTACCTGCAGCAACAGCAGATTCTCTACAACAAGCGCGGGCTGGGCTACTTTGTCGCTGCCGACGCCCGCGAGCGCATCGTGGCCATACGCAAGGCCAGATTCTACAACGAGGAGCTGCCGGCCTTCTTCCGCCAGTTGAAAACGCTCGACATCCCCATGGATGACGTGCTGGAACGCTTCAAGGAGTACCACTGACCGCTATCGGAACGGCTGTGACATCTTCGTGGCGGTTATTTGCGAACGAGAACGGAGATGGCCGTGACGAAAACGGAGTTAGTAATTTCTAAAGCGGACATAAAATATATATTAAATACTTCCAGAAAACGCAGGCGGCATAGGGCGTGTATGGCGCAAAGTCCGTAATTTTGCAGTCGTTTTGACAGATTATAAATTACCTGAAAGAAAAATGAAACGGTCTCTCTTGCCTTTACTTTGCCTCTTCATGGCTTGCGCAGCCATGGCGCAATACAAAGTCACCCGCCTCAGCGTGGAGCACATGGCGGCTCCCGCGGCGGTGGACGTGGCGCAGCCCCGCCTGTCGTGGGTCAACGAGGTGACCGATCCCAACGTGCGCGGCGAGAGCCAGACGGCCTACCGCGTGGTGGTGGCCTCGTCGGCCGCCAAATTGCAGGCCGGCGACTACGACCTGTGGGACAGCGGCCGCGTGCCCTCCGACCGCTCCACACTGGTGCCCTACGGAGGCAAGCCGCTCGCATCGGGCCAGGATTGCTTCTGGCAAGTACAGACGTGGGACGCCCGCGGTCGCCGCTCGGCCTGGAGCCAAGCCGGCTACTGGGGCATGGGACTGCTCCACGCCGGCGACTGGAAGGCGCAGTGGATTGGTGCCCGGCAGAAAGAGGGCGCACCACTGTTCAGGAAACGTTTCAACCTGAAGGGGCGCCCCAGCCGCGCCAAGGTTTACGTGACGGCAGGGGGCTACGTGGAACTCTATGTGAACGGCCAGCGTGTGGGCGAGGACTACATGGTGCCCAACCTGACAAACTATACGACCCGTCGCGACCTCGACAAAGGCAATATACCCGTTGACCCGAAGTTCAGCGGCTACCGCGTGCTCTATATGGCCTACGACGTCACCCCCATGCTCACAGCCGGCCCAAACGCCCTGGGCGCCATACTCGGCGACGGGTTCTACCGCTCGTCAAGCCACCGGGTGCGCTCGTTCGGCGACCCGTGTCTGCTCTGCCAACTGGAAGTGACCTATGACGACGGCAGCAGCGAGCGTGTGGTCACCGACGGTTCGTGGCTCACCAAACCGTCGGCCATCACCCTGACCGGTGTGTACGACGGCGAAGTGTATGACGCCCGACTGGAAACGCCCCTGTGGTCTGAAACCGGCTGCAACGAACAGGACTGGGAACCGGCAAGGCTGGCCGAAGCCCCCGTCGGACAACTGAGAGCCCACACCTCGCCCGCCGACCGCATTACGGAAGTGATGCAACCCATCCGGCTGGAACGGCTTGACAGCACGTACGTCGTCACCTTTGAAAAGGAAGTGGCAGGCTGGGTGAGACTGAAAGACATCCGGGGCAAGGAAGGTCAGAAGGTCAGCGTGAAGTATGTGAGCGAATCGCCGCTTGGCAAGGAGGAATATATCTGCCGCGGCGGTGCAGCCGAAAGCTATGCGCCACGGTTCACCTGGTACGTGTTCTCGCAAGTGGAGGTCAGCGGTCTGGACCATCTGACGAAAGACCAGATACAGGCCGAAGCGGTGAACACCGACGTACGGCTGAACTCTGAGTTTCACACGAGCAACGACCTGCTGAACCGCATCAACGCCATCTGGCAACGCTCGCAACTCGACAATATGCACGGCTGCATCGCCAGCGACTGCCCGCACCGCGAGCGGCTGCCTTACACCGGCGACGGACAGATAGCTGCCGCCATGGTAATGCTCAACTTCGATGCAGCCGCTTTCTATCAGAAATGGCTCGGCGACATGCGCGACTCACAAAACCCCGAAAGCGGCTACGTGCCCAACGGTGCACCGTGGCAGCCCACATGCGGCGGAGGTGTAGCGTGGGGAGCGGCCATGAACGTTATTCCATGGGAATACTATCTGCAATACGGCGACCTGCGGCAACTGCAACAGTGCTACCGCCCCATGTGCGAACAACTGCGGCACATGCTGACTTGGCTCACCCCCGACAGTACAATGTTCCAGCAAGAACGCATTCCGGAAACGGGCAAACTCTGCTACTGGAAGAACCTGGGCGACTGGGTGCCACCCTACAAAATGCCGAGTGATGAAAAAGTGCATACCTTCTACCTCTGGCTCTGCGCCGAAAACACGGCCCGGGCAGCCCAAGCATTGGGTGACACCGCAGGCTACACCCGATACCACGCCATAGCCGAAAGAACACGGCGCGCCTTCCACCGTAAATTCTACGATGCAGAGCATGCCACCTACGGCGACTTCGGTCCCAACATTCTAGCCCTCTACATGGGAGTGCCCGAAGAGCGCAGGGAAGCGGTCGTGGAGAGTCTCCGCCGCGAAATCATGGTGGACCACGGCGGTCACATAAACACAGGATTTGTGACGACGAAACACTTTTTTGAAACACTCACAGACTGTGGCCTCCACGACGTAGCCACCACCGCCATTCTCAAGACCGATTTTCCCAGCTACGGACATGGGCTGGCTCAAGGCGCAACGGTCACGTGGGAACAGTGGGACGGAAAAAACAGCCACAACCACCCGATGTTCGGCGGCGGGCTGACCTGGTTTGCCCGACGGCTGGCAGGCGTGAATGTGACGCCCTATGGTCCGGACGGTGACCCCGCCACCCGTGGAGCCGGCTACCGCCACTTTGAAGTGAAGCCCGTAGCCACGAAGGACGTGGACAGCGTGTACTACGCCCTACAGACGCCGCAAGGCAAGGTCAGTTCGCGCGTCATAAGCCACGACGGCCGGCTCCAAAGCCTCCAAGTGAGCGTACCCGTAGGAAGTACCGCCACCATTGCCCTGCCAACAGCCATTGTGCGCGAAAGCGGACGACGGCTCAAGCCACGTCGGGGCATCATACGTGTAGAAAGCGACAAGGTCGTAGTAAAACAAGGTAATTACCACTTTACATTCAAATAAAGGAAACATAAAGAACATCCCCAAAAACAACCAATGCATCAAACAAAAATGAAACGTATTATCTCCGTCCTCGTATTCTTGTTCACAGCAGTTCTTAACACCATGGCACAGTACATGGTGAGCGGCGTGGTTAAAGACTCTCTCTCGTCGCAGCCTGAAAGCTATGCCACGGTGCGCATCATGCCGCCAGGCGCACAACAGCCTGCTGCCATCGGGCTCACCGACAGTCTCGGCCATTTTTCGCTGAAAGTGGCCAAGGCCGGCAAATACCAGTTGATATGCTCCAGCATCGGGCGCCGACCGGTATTCCGTGCGCTGACACTCGGCCAGCAGAAGCAAGTGAACTTGGGCACGCTGCTCATCAGCGATGACGCCAACATGCTTCAGACAGCTACAGTGACGGCCACCCGGCCGCTGGTGAAGGCCGAAGTGGACAAACTCTCCTACAGCATGGCCGAAGACCCCGACGCCCAGACTAACTCGTTGCTCGAGATGCTGCGCAAGGTGCCCATGGTGACCGTGGACGGCGAGGACAACATCCAGATAAACGGTTCCTCCAGTTTCAAAGTCTATGTGGACGGCAAGCCCAACCAAATGATGTCGGCCAACCCGTCTCTCATTTTCAAGAACTATCCCGCCAGCGCCATCAAGAAAGTGGAAGTCATCACCAACCCCGGCGCCCGCTACGACGCCGAGGGCACGGCCGGTGTGCTCAACATCGTGACCAACGTGGAAACTTCCATGAGCGGCTACACGCTTACTCCGGCCCTGCGCATAGACAACCGCATGCAGATGGGCTCGCTCTTCGGCATGGTCCAGTTAGGCAAACTCACGCTGTCGGCCAACTATGGCATAGGCACATACCAGCATGTGCGTTCCACCCAGCATGGCGAACGTGAAGTATTCGCCGAAACCGTCAACCATCTGCTCACAAACTCCGGCGACGACCGCGGCCACGGCATGGCCCAATTTGGCAGCCTGGACGGCAGCTACGAGTTTTCCAAGCACGACCTGCTGAGCTTCAACGCCGGACTGAACAGCTATTCCGCCCACGGTGACCCTCATGTGGACAACGTCATGAGCGACGTAGCCGGCAACAAGGTCTACGGCTACCACCAGCACACCCATCAGCACCAGAGCCTGCCGGGTGTGAACGCCTCGGCCGACTGGCAACACACGTTTGCCAAGGAAGACCAGTCGCTGACCCTTTCCTACCGCCTCAACACCTCAAGGATGCACTCACGCTACACGAACACTTACAGCGAACTTTACAACATGCCCTACACCCTGTCCGACCTGCGCTACGACACGCGTAACCAATCGCCGGAGCACACGGGACAGCTCGATTTCACCACCCCGCTGGGCAAACGCCACAAGTTGTCAACGGGTTTGAAATACATCTGGCGTCTCAACCGCAGCGACAATGAACAATTTCTCCGTCCTTCGGGCACCGACACCGAGTTCGCCTACGACGACATCTCCAGCCTGCGCTACCGCCAGCGGGGCGACATTGCCGCCGCCTACGCCGAGTACAACTACAAGTGGAAACGGCTCTCCGCCATGGCCGGCACACGTTACGAATACTACCACATACACGTGAGCTATCCCGACGGCAAGCGCGAGGATTACAAGACCAGTCTCAGCGACCTGGTGCCCTCGGTAAGCCTGGGCTACAACCTGACCGACACGAAAATGCTGCGTCTGGGCTACAACATGCGCATCGCCCGCCCCGACGTGGGTTCACTCTCGCCCTATGTGACTCAGAACAGCCAGGAATCGGTGTCCTACGGCAATCCGAACATGAAGAGCGCCAAGGCGCACAACATGGAAGTGGGCTTCAGCACCTTCAGCACGTCCTTCAACCTCAACACCACGCTCACCTACAGTCTGAGCAACAACGGCATCACCGAATATTCCTTCATTGACGAGGGCGGCCGGCTGGTCTACACCTACGACAATTTTCTCCACTCCAAGCGGCTCACCCTAAACGCGTTCCTCAACTGGACCATCGTCAAGGGCACCTCGCTCAATCTCAACGGCGGGGGTGGCTACGTCGATATGCACGTGCGCCGCACTGGCGACCATAACCACGGTTTCGGTGCCGACTTCTGGGGCGGACTGACACAGCAACTGCCCCTCAAGCTCAAGGCCGAACTGTGGATGGGCGGCCACACGCGCTACGTCATGCTTCAGGGGAAAAGCACCTCCTTCCTGATGTACATGCTCAACCTGAGCCGCTCGTTCCTTAAAGAAGACCGTCTGAAAGTGGCCGTCCGCGCGGGCAACTTCTTCAACCGCTACCGCCACTTCCGCACTGAAACAATTACGTCACAATACCATCAGCTGAGTGATAACCGCGTCGATTTCCTGCGTCTGGGCATTGGCATCAGCTACCGTCTTGGCTCGCTTAAGGCACAGGTGAAGAAAGCCGCCCGAAGCATCGAGAACGACGACGTACAGTCCAGCGGCTCCAGTGGCGAAGAGCAGCAAATGTAGCTTCATTTCCAAACCCGTTCGCACCGCAGAGGAAGTACCCTACGGCGCAAGGCTGGTGTCAGATAACGTAAATTTTTTAGAAATCTATTCCGTCTGCTGAAGGGATGACTTCCAGATAAAAGCTGACGGGACGAAAGCCATCGTTGCAACTGATCATGGCGCTCAGCCTATTTTTCATCCATCCGTCGTAGAAGTTTCCTTCGCCTCGGGCGAGCGACTCCACAAAGGGGCGCATGGACTCCCATGCCGAAGGACACATGCCTTCGGGCTGACGGGCTTCGACCGAAATCCATGACTGGCCCACCCGCACGTCGCAGGTATGCTCAATGGGATTTTCATATTGCGCCATCAGGTCGGCATACTCCGTCTGACGCATGGCGGTGATGCGCACTGGGTTCATAAAATTACAACTCTTGTCACTTGGTCTGGACCAAATCTACAGGCAAGTCAACATACTGCCTGTCTATCAGGATAATGGACAGCGGTTGCATCTGGAACGACTGCGGCTCGCCTTCCGTCACGCGATAGCGGTATTGCAGTTTGTCGCCCACACGCGTCACACTTATGGGTTCAATCTCGGTACTGCGGTCGGTCACCTGCCACACCACGGCAACGGCAAACTGTTTTTCAAAATCAATTGCCGTGGGACGTCCGTCAGGTCCCATCACGGCGGCCATGCCGAAGAGGCGGTCGAAGGCCTCACGCGAAATAATCTTGGGATTCTCCGGCAGAGGCTGTCCTTGTTTGAAGAAATAGCGTTGGGCCACTTGGAAGGGAATTTCCTGGCTGTCGCCTGCCGGTGCCGTCTGACGGCTGCACGAGACAAGGCAGAGTAACGCGCAGAGCAGGGCTGCGCAGATGGTTTTTGTCTTCATATACGATGGTTTTGAGTGCAAATATACAAAGACGGAGCCATCTGAAGTGTTTTCTGCCACGTTTTTTCAAAATTGTGCCAACAAATCGTGGCAGATATTGTCGTACGAGAGGGGGAAAAACGGTTGTGGGGACATTATGCCTTCATCTTTAGCGCGCGGCAAGGTCGTCGGCCGCTGTCTGAAGCATGGCACGGCCCAGACGGAGGCGACGGGGCGACGGCGAGGGACTGTCGGTTAGATTGCGGCCGGTGGTGAGGTCGTTGACGGTGACACCGGTGGAGTCGATGAAGGCAAACACGCCCGAAGCGGTATGGAAGGCAAAGGGATAGCGGTAGGTCTGGCTCATCACGTCGCGGCTGAAGCGGAAATCATGATGAGGCAGGCGCATCTGTCCCAGAAGGGTGGCACAGAGGTCGGTCTGATTGCAGAGAGTCTCGATGCGCCGGGGTTCTTTGACCGCACCGCCGAGCCAGAGCATGGGGATGCGGTATTTATGCTCGTCGGCTTCGGTGATACCGTCGGGATAGGTGATGCCGTGGTCGGCAATGAGGATGACGAGCAGGTTGTCCCAAGCGGGCGACCGGCGCAGGCGGTCGATATACTGGCCGATGCAGTGGTCAGTATAGGCCATGGCATTGGCACGTTCATTGTCGGGGATGCGGTTGTAGGGCACTTGCCACGGTTCGTGGCTGGCGAGCGAGAGGAATCCGAGATGGAAGGGCTCTTGGCTGCGGGCGCGGCGGAGTGTCCAATGATACAGGGTGTCGAAAGCGATGTGGTCGGTCACGCCCCAGGCATGGGTGCGGCGCAGGGTGACGGGGAAATGGGTGTCGCCCGTGGCCGAGCGGTAGCCGGTGGCCATGAGATAGCTCTTCATGTTGGTGAAGTTGATGTCGCCGCCATAAAGGAAGTCGCTGGTGTAACCGGCGGCTGCCAGCGAGCGGGCCAGCGACGGCAGGGAGCGCGACTTGTCGGGCAACTTCATGACGGAAAGGTCGGGAAAGGCCGGATAGCCGCTGAAGACGGCAATGGTGCCGCGGTCGGTGCGGAAGCTGTTGGCGTAGCAACGGGTGAAGAGCACGCCCTCGCGCGAGAGGCGGTCGAACTCGGGAGTCACGCCCCGTTCGCCCCCCAGACTTTCAATGAACGCCGAGCAGAAGCCTTCGAGCAGCAGCACGACCACGTCGGGACGACTGGTGCGCAACAGGGGCTGGGGGCTGATCGAGGTGGTGTCCATCTGCAGCGAATCGACCAGGGCGGTTTGTTCGCCGGCGGTGTGGAAACGGTAGAGGCGGTCGAAGCGCTGCACCTTGAGTGACGAGTAAATGAGGCTGAAGGCGGGGTTGACCGCCGAGTGGTTGAGGAACTGGTTGTCGCTGTAGTAAACGCGGCCAATGTTCATCGTGCTGCGCCCCACTCCGCCCCGCACGCCAAGAAACATCAGGCCGCCCAGCAGGAGGAGGGCCGCCGTTTCACGACAGAGGGGACGTGAGGGAGAAACGATATCGGAGATGGAGCGGACTATATCGGATTTAGAAAAAACGAAATCGCATTTGGACACCCGCGTGAGCACTTTGGCGATAATGAAGGCCAGGATGAGGATGCAGGCCACGCCAATGACGAGAAACCAAGGGCTGACGCTGGCCAGGGCATCGCGCGGCGAGTCGATGTAGTTGAAGACGGTGGCATCGAGCTTGAAGCCCCAAAAACGGTAAAGCGCCGTGTCAACACAGAGAATGACTGACAGACACAGCGCTGTGACGATAAAATAGATTTTCAGAATAACCGACAGCGGGCGCAGGCGGCAGAACAGGCTCACCAAAGCGAAGAGCAGAGGCAGGGCGGTCAGATAACCGGCCGTGGAGAGGTCGAGCGGCAGCCCGTGCCATACGACGGCAAGCACGTCGGAGGCCGTGAAAGCACCGGTGGCGCGGTTGTAGAGCATGAACAGGGGTTTCGCTGCCAGGAACAACAGCACGAAACAGAGATAGACACGTACAACCAGCCAAAAGCGTTTCATGATGTAGGGACAGGACTATTCCGGTTTGTTGGCAATGAGTTCGAGAGCCTTGTGCACTGTAGGGCTGTCCTCGTTTATGATGGCGAAATATTCAGACATGTCCCAAAGGTCGCGGGCCACCAAGGCTTTGAGCACCAACCGCAACTTGGGCAGCGTCTGCTCTTTCTCCACCTCGTCCTTGGGTGTGACGCCCATGCGGGCCGCTGCCGAAAAGACGGAATCGATTTCCTCTTGAGGCACCTGATACTCGGCGTTGAACTGGTCAAACTTCTTATAGCGCTTCTTGAGGGCCTTGCGGTGGGCATCGACATACTTCATGTGGGCGTTGATGGTGATGCTCTTCAGGTTGAGCTGGCGATAGAGATTGGTATAGACCGTCGTGTCGAGCGGAACGAAGTAGTCGGGCATAATGCCTCCGCCGCCATAGACGGTGCGGCCCTGGCGAAGAGTCTTGAACTTCAGCGAGTCGGCAAAGTGGATGCTGTCAACGTGCATCATCTCGCCACCCTTGAAACGGTTCATCAGGTCTTCTTCATACTGGCGCTTCTTGCCTTTCTCATAGGGTTTCTGTATGCAACGGCCTGAAGGGGTATAGTAATGAGAAACCGTAAGGCGAATCATGGACCCGTCGGGAAATTCAATGGGTCGCTGCACCAGTCCCTTGCCAAACGTGCGGCGTCCGACCACGAAACCGCGGTCCTGGTCTTGTATGGCACCGGCTACGATTTCGGCAGCCGAAGCGGAATAGTCGTTCACCAGCACGATGAGTTTACCGTCAAGGAACTGGCCTCCGCCGGTAGAACGCATCTCCTGATGGGGCACGGAACGGCCGTCGGTGTAAACGATCATATCGTTCTGCTGCAGGAACTCACTGGCAATGTTCACCGCCGCCTGCATGTAACCGCCGCCGTTCTCTTCCAAGTCGAGGATGAGGCTTTGCATGCCCTCACCTTTCAGTTTCACGATGGCATCGCGCACCTCGGTGCCGGAAGTCATGCCGAAACTGCTCAGGCGTATAAAGCCCACTCCGGGACGAATCATGTATGCGGCATCGACGGTGTGGAGGGGAATCTTGTCGCGTATGACACGGAAGGAAAGCACCTCTTTCACGCCGCGGCGCACCACTTTCAGGTTGGCTATGGTGCCCTTGGGGCCGCGCAGTTTCTTCATGATGTCGGCCCGGTCCATCTTGACGCCGGCCAGCGTGGTGTCGTTGACAGAAATGATGCGGTCGCCGGCAAGAATGCCGACCTTTTCAGAGGGCCCCTTCGGCACGGTCTGGTTGACCACAAGTGTGTCGTCCAATATATTGAACTGCACACCGATGCCCTCAAAATTTCCGTTCAGCGGCTCACTCATTTTACGGGTTTCTTCGGCCGTGGTGTAACTGCTGTGCGGGTCGAGCGTGGCCAGCATGCTGCGTATGGCTTCATCGGTGAGCTTGCCGGCGTTGACGGTATCAACGTAGAGTTGCTGAATGGCCACCTCGGCACGGACCAGCTTGTCCAAAGCCTCCTGCATGGAACGCGTCAGAGTGATTTGGGCCACGGCCGGAACCATAGCCATAAGAAAGAGAAGGGCTGATACTATTTGTTTTTTCATGGGAATTTGTTTTAAGTGTTTCAGGGAAGGAAACGGCTCACATCCTTGCCGAAATCCAATAGTTCACGCACGACGCTGCTGCTGATGGAGGCATATTTCGGCTCGGTGAGCAGGAAAACAGTCTCCAGGCCGCCTTCCATACGGTTGATTTCGGCGATATCGCGCTCGTATTCAAAGTCACGCACCGAGCGCAGACCGCGCACAATGTATTTGGCTCCGACCTTACGGGCGAAATCCATCGTCAGCGTGTCGTAACCAGCCACCTTGACACGAGGCTCAGCGGCATAGATCCGCCGGATGGTTTCCAACCGCTCGTCAAGGCTGAAATGGGTGCGCTTGGCTTCATTGATGCCCACGGCAATGACGATTTCGTCAAACAGAGCCAGGGCACGCTCCACGATATTGGCATGGCCCAAGGTGAAAGGGTCGAAACTGCCGGGGAAAAGAGCTGTTCGGGTTTCCATTATTCTTTTTAATTTATTGACAAGGCAGAGCGACAGGCCGTCATTCTGCATATTCCTCTTCCTCTACACGGTCTTCCTCCACCACCAGATTGTCAATGATGAAGTTCTGGCGTTCCATGGTGTTCTTGCCCATGTAGTAACTCAGCAAGTCGGCCACCTGATCATCCTTGTGCAGGCTGACACGCTCCAGACGCATGTCAGGACCGATGAAATGCTTGAACTCTTCCGGCGAAATCTCACCCAGGCCTTTGAAGCGCGTGATTTCAGGGTTTGGACCCAGTTCTTCAATAGCCTGCTGACGTTCCTGCTCATTATAACAATAGCGCGTTTCGAACTCTGAGCGGCGGTCACTCTTCTGCTCTTTCAATATAGCGGCACCGGCGGCATCTTTACTGACCTTCGGGCCACTCTCCTTGCGTGTTTTCTTCACCTTGTTGCGTACTCGGAACAACGGGGTCTGCAGAATGTAAACATGACCGCTCTTGATAAGTTCGGGGAAGAATTCCAGGAAAAACGTTATCATGAGCAGACGGATGTGCATGCCATCCACATCGGCATCAGTCGCCACGATGACTTTGTCATAGCGCAGCCCGTCAAGTCCGTCCTCAATGTTCAGCGCGGCTTGCAAGAGATTGAAGTCCTCGTTTTCATACACCACTTTCTTCGTCAGTCCGAACGTATTGAGGGGCTTACCCCGCAGGCTGAACACGGCCTGTGTGGCCACGTCGCGGCTCTTGGTGATGCTTCCGCTGGCCGAGTCTCCCTCAGTGATGAATATGCTGCTCTCCTCCT
>ODAI010142187.1_pt1 | contig 17340 bp, 11 predicted proteins | sample 1539321 | NCBI WGS metagenome assembly ODAI01 (sample SAMN02144231, study PRJEB22623) | gut metagenome | biome: sheep rumen | host: Ovis aries | place: New Zealand | reverse complement strand
GGCATGATTAAAAAAGGCCACGGAAAAATCATCAACATCTGTTCTATGATGTCAGAGCTCGGCCGTGAGACAGTTTCTGCTTATGCAGCAGCTAAGGGCGGTCTCAAAATGCTCACACGCAACATCTGTTCTGAGTACGGCGGACAGAACATCCAGTGTAACGGTATCGGACCTGGATACATCGCTACTCCACAGACAGCTCCTCTCCGCGAAAAACAGCCAGATGGCAGCCGACATCCGTTCGACCAGTTCATCTGCGCAAAAACTCCGGCTGGACGCTGGCTCGACCCAGAGGAACTCGCAGGTCCTGCAGTATTCCTGGCTTCAGACGCTTCAAACGCTGTAAACGGCCACATCCTGTATGTTGACGGCGGTATCCTCGCTTACATCGGAAAACAACCGTCGTAAAAAACGCTTTTTTGCGGTAAATCCACTCCACATCGGAGTGGATTTTTTTTATTTCCAAATTTTCTCGATACCCTTGTGTTTATGGAATTTCGTGGTAAAATGTAATTAGTGATTTTATCTGAAAATTCAGGTAATCAATTATTCAATTTGGAGCAAGATATGAACGGAAATGTAATCGTCGGACAGTCAGGTGGTCCAACAGCAGTAATCAACTCAAGTTTGGCAGGTGTTTTCAAAACGGCACTTGACCGTGGCGCAAAGAAAATCTACGGAATGTGCAACGGAATCAAAGGTCTTCTCGACGAAAAATATGTCGATTTGACCGACAAGCTCAACTCAACAATGGCAATCGACTTGCTCAAACGCACGCCGTCATCTTTCCTTGGCTCATGCCGCTTCAAGCTCCCAGATGTCGAAAAGGACAAGGCAACTTACGAGCGGATTTTTGAAATCCTCAAAAAACTCGACATCAAATTCTTCTTCTACATTGGTGGCAACGATTCAATGGACACCATCGATAAGCTCTCAAAATACGCAAAAACCGTAAACAGCGACATCAGCTTCATGGGTGTTCCAAAAACAATCGACAATGACCTTGCAATCACTGACCACACTCCGGGCTACGGAAGCGCGGCAAAATTCATCGCCGCAACAATGAAGGAAATCATCCGCGACGGCCATGTCTACGACTATCCTACAATTTCCGTCGTTGAAATCATGGGTCGAAACGCAGGCTGGCTCACGGCGGCGGCGGCTCTGGCAAAATCAGATGACTGTGAAGGCGTAGATTTAATCTACTTGCCAGAAAAAGTCTTCGATGTTGACCACTTCATCAACAAAATCAAAGAGCTTTCAAAAACAGGCAAATCAATCGTCGTCGCTGTTTCAGAAGGTGTCCGGGTTGCAGACGGTCGCTTCGTTTTCGAACTTGCTGAGCATGTTGAATTCGTCGATGCCTTCGGTCACAAGCAGATGAGCGGTACGGCAAAATTCCTAGCCAACAAAATCACCGCGGAATTAGGAACTAAAGCTCGTGCAATCGAACTTTCTACCCTCCAGCGATGTGCGGCTCACATGTCCAGCCGAACTGACATCACCGAGGCATACAATGTAGGCGGTGCGGCAGTCAAAGCGGCATTTGAAGGCGAAACAGGCAAAGTCGTTGTCTTAAAGCGAGTCTCAGACGATCCTTACATGTGCATCACCGAAACAGCGGATGTAAGCAAAATCGCCAATGTCGAAAAAAAGGTTCCAATGGACTGGATTACCGACGATGATTATGTCACCAACGATTTGATTCACTACATCCACCCGCTCATCCAGGCAGAGCTTTCGCCAATCATGGTAGACGGCTTACCACGGCATTTGCATTTATCGATGTAGGGCTGCGGTAGCGCTGGGAGCCCCGAAGTTCCGTAGCGAAGGGATTCCGACTTTTGTCGGAATGACTGAGCGCAGGAATGAGCGCTAGCGAAGGGCGGACATAGCGACGGCACGGAAGTGCCGGACCGCCCTGCATTAAAAAATCCTTCTTGTTGTATATCTCTCAAATTTTCAATAAAATATCTTCCATGAAAACTTCAAAATTCTATATCTCAACTCTACGCGAGGCACCGGCTGAGGCCGTCATCGCGAGCCACAAACTCATGCTCAGGGCAGGAATCACACGCAAACTTGGAAACGGTCTTTATACATATCTTCCGCTGGGCGTACGCTCTCTTTATAAACTCGAAAATATCATCCGTGAGGAATGGAACGAAACCGCCGGCGCTTTGGAATTCAAGCCAACCGTAATTGTACCGGGCGAACTCTGGAAAGAATCTGGCCGCTGGGAAACAATGGGGCCTCAGATGCTCAAGGCAAAGAACCGGGGCGAGCAGGACATGGTCGTCTCCCCCACTGCCGAAGAAGCCTACACTGCCATCGTGCGTGACGGCCTCGACTCATACAAGCAGCTTCCCGTGAACCTCTATCAGATTAACACAAAATACCGGGACGAAATCCGCCCCCGATATGGTGTTATGCGGGGCCGTGAATTCATCATGGCCGACGGCTACACCATGAACGCCGATGACGAATCTTTGGACGAGTCATACAAGGCCTACGAAAAGGCATATTTCCGCATCTTCAAGCGGCTTGGGCTCAAAATCATTCCCGTAAAGGCTGATTCAGGTGCAATGGGCGGAAGCGGCTCAGAAGAATTCATGGTTGAGTCTCCAATCGGCGATGACACCCTTATCATCTGTCCTAACGAAAAGTGCGGTTATGCCGCCAATGTGGAAAAGGCCGAGTGCGCCTTGGACGACTCAACAAACAAAAAGGGCGAAAAAGTCGCCGCAACAGACAAGGCTCTTGAAGAAGTTGAGACTCCCAATGTTTTCTCAATCGAAGACATGGAAAAATTCTTCGATGAGTCGCCAAAAATGTTCATCAAGTGTCTCATTTACCGCGTAATCAACTCTTCCCTTGACTATTCGGCCTTGAATTGCGCCAAAAACTGGAAGCGTGTCAAGGATCCGGCCGGTGACTACTATCCTCTTTCTTACGCCTGCGTCTGTATCCGCTCTGATTTGGATGTAAACGAAGCAAAACTTGCCGCAACTCTCAAAGCAAGCGAAGTCGTTCTTGCAGAAGATGAAGAAATCCTCGAATACGCTCAGGCAGGCCACGGCTTTGTCGGCCCAATGACATCAAAATGCCCGCTTGTAGTGGATTATTCTGTCGTAAAGGACGGTCAGGCCCGAATGCACGACGCAATCACCGGTGCTGGCAAAAACGGCTACCATGTAAAGCATGTTGAACCACTCCGTGACTTCACTCCCTACATTAACGCAGATGTCCGCACCGTCAAAGAAGGCGACAAATGTGCCTGCTGTGGAGGCGTTTTCTATCAGAAAAAAGGCAACGAGCTTGGTCACATCTTCAAGCTGGGTCACAAATACACAAAATCAATGCATGTCACCTTCCTTGGTCAGAACGGAAAGCCAACCGAGCCGACCATGGGCTGCTACGGAATCGGCGTTGACCGCACCCTCGCTTCAATCATTGAGGCAAACAACGACGAAAAAGGCATCATCTGGCCAATGACCGTCGCTCCATTCCAGGTCTGTATCGTTCCAATCAAATACGAAGGCGCCATGAAAGAAGCCGCAGACAAAATCTACGACGAACTTAAAGCCGCCGGAATCGAAGTTCTGCTGGATGACCGCAATGAGCGTCCTGGCGTAAAATTCGCCGACATGGAGCTTATCGGAATCCCGCTTCGAATCACCGTGGGCGACAAAAATCTTCCGAACATTGAGTTCAAGCCCCGCGCCGCAAGCGAAGCCGAACTTGTTCCAGCCACGGAAGCCGCCGCAAAGGCAATCAAGTTCGTAAAAGACGCGCTCGCCCAGCTGAACGCATAAATTGCCTGTCATTGCCGTGTTTCAAGGACATTACTTGTCGCCCTTGAGCACGGCTTTCTCTCCCTTAAATCGCCAAAAAGGACAATCCATGAATCTTTTCAAAAAATCACTTGTTATATTTTTAATTTTCATTTTTCATCTTTCGCTTTCCTTCGCTCTGCCAGCAGTCACGCCATCAGTGCCAGATTTTTCCGGCCAGTATGTCTACTACCGGGACACGAGTTTTGAGCGGGAATCTTACATCGGTATTCTCTATTACGATGAATCAACTTATGCCCTTCGCTATTACGCTCCTGTCACAGGCAAGGGCAAATCCTTAAAACCAGAAAAAAATATTCATATTCTCTTTACCATTGACTCTGAAAAAAAAGACCTTGAACTTACCGGCGAGCGAATTATGAGCACAATTCAGCCTGACGACACGGATTTAATCAATTATATCCATGATTTTTTCTACGAGATGACAAAACGCCGCCAAAATGTCGGTGATATCTCGAAGGAAAAGAACGATTATCAGGATTATGAACAGTTTGGCGGTAAAGTCACACTTTATTTCAATCCGCTTATCCCGATTTTCAATCTCGAAAAAATCGTCTCCGTCGATAAAAAAACTGTTCTGCAAATCGTAACGGCAGGTCAGCTAATTTCTGCCGAAGACCAGAGTTTCGCCAAGTTCACAGGAATTGAAGAAAAATTCACCGATAAAAATCACAAATTCAAAAAAGACAAGAAGGCCAAACCTCTTGAAGTAAATTATAAGGCAACGGAAAACTCTACAGAACTCAAGGCAAAATTAGATTCTTCATGGAACGCAGCAGCAGAAAATTTTCTCACTTTGGGAAATTTGGCAGCATTCTCTGTAAATGAAGTCACTTCTCAAAAAGAAAATCAAATCGATGTACTAAAGCGTCGTCTTCTTTTGGGAAATCAAATGATTTATCCGAATTGGCAAAACCAAAAAATCGAAGAAAAATTAAATGGAACTCTTTACACACAGATTTCCTATCATGCCGAAAACGACAGCTACACCTATGATTTTAAATTCTTGCGTGAAATCGATTCAAAAACTGTAGCTTTATATACCCTCACCGTTTTTGCGGGTGCCTACGAGCCGAACAAAAAATACTTCAATGCGATTTTGGCAAGCTTTGAATAATTATAATTGCGCCGCTATTTCTCACTGACGCTGTTCCGCGATTCGCTAACGCTCAGTGCTTCGAACCGCGCAAGCGCGTCGCTCCATAGCGGGGCGGCTTTTACCGTAAACTAATAATCATTTCGTCCGCGAGGACTTCCAACCCAAACACCCTCGCTCAAATAATCAAGTTTTTTCCCTTCAATTAAGAACTGCACTTTTTTTACAGTTGAAAAACTTGTAGCCGTATAAACAACCTGCATCAACTGAACATTCGAGCCCACCGGGCCGTAATTATTGAACTGGAATTCCTCATTAAAATTCAATGTCGCGATTCCGTCTTTAATCGAAATCCCAAGCAATTTACTGCCCTCAGGAATATAAGACTGACAGCCGGTTTTTGCCTCCGTGGCAGAAGGACCTTTTAAAAGTTCTTTCAGAGCTTCCGCCAATGGAGAGTCTTTTGCAACGCTTCTGCTCACTTCCTTTCGCACGACAAGGCCATCAGAATCAAGCGCCACGAAGCAGATTTTACTTTTTGTCGTATTAGCAGGCGCACTTGTCACAGTCTTAGTTACGGTTTTCTCAGCCGAAGTTACGCTTGGCGAAGATTTTGCCGTTACAACCGGCTTCTTTTCTGCATTAATCGTATTAGCTGAGGGCTTGTCTTTTTTTGTCTCCGTTGATTCCTGCTCTTTTTTCAAATTTGAATCTTTTTTCGAAGAATCTACTGTATTTTCCGATTTGCTTTCGCTTTTTGCTTCGGTAATTTCCTTTTTTGCAGGAGTATCAGTTTTTGCGACTGGCTCAGTCTTTTTAGAATTTTTCGTCAAATCGATAATGATTTCGCCGCTGTCCTCTGATTTCTTAGAGTCTTTTTTATCATCAAAAATTTCTTTTCCGATTTTCTTTTCGATGAGAGCCGTCGCTCCCGATTTATCAAAATTTTCCTTGATTTCTTCCTGTTTAACCAAAAAAACAATCAATATAATCAAAATCAAAAGAATCCAGATTGCAAGTCCAAGCCCGGTTTTCTTCTTATTATTCTTTCCCTTTTCACTCATATTTTTATTATCGGAAGATAAAGACGAAAATGAAACGATTTCCACTTGTTTACAGACCGATTAAAGGATAAAATAGAAGAATATGGAACACAAAGAATTTGATTTGATTACATTCGGCGAAATCATGCTTCGCCTCTCACCGTCGGTTAATGAACTTATCAGCAAAAGCGATTCTTTCAAAAAGCACGCTGGTGGCGCAGAACTCAATGTTGCCTCAGGCGTCTCTCTCTTAGGCTTGCGAACAGGTATTATCACCCGCCTCCCAAAAAACCAGCTGGGTACATTCATCAAGAATCGAATCCGTGCTTCAAGCGTCAGCGATGACTACATTATTTTTGATGATTCGCCAGAAGCCCGCGTCGGCATTTACTATTACGAAAACGGCGCATATCCGCGAAAACCGACAGTCGTTTATGACCGCAAAAATTCTTCAATCACAAAAATTTCTCCGTCAGAAATTCCTGATGACATTTACACAAAAACAAGAATGTTCTACACATCTGGAATCACCCTCGCCCTCAGCGAAAACACACGCACTCTTGCCATCGAAATGATTAAAAAATTTAAGGCAGCAGGCGCAAAAATCGCTTTCGATGTAAACTATCGGGCAAATCTCTGGGACGAAGACACAGCCCGCACTACAATCAAGTCAATTCTCCCCTTCGTTGACATTCTCTTCATTTCCGAAGAAAGCTGCCGCCGTATGTTCCAAAAAACAGGCTCCCTCGAAGATATGCACAGAGAATTCTGCAAAGATTTCCCGAATATCAGCTACATTGCCTCTTCAATGCGCGAAGTCATCAGCCCGAAAGTCCATTCTTTCACATCTGTCGTTTACTCAAAAAAAGACGACAAGTTCTACACAGAAGAGCCTTACAAAGACATCGATGTCGTTGACCGAATTGGTAGCGGGGATGCATACTGTGCCGGAGTTCTCTTCGGTCTTCTCAAATACGATGATCCTCAAAAAGCAACTGAATTCGGAAACGCAACTTGTGCCACCAAGAATACAATCTTCGGTGACCTTCCCCTTTCAGATTTTGCCGAAATAAGCTCAATCATTAAGGCTCACAAAACAAAAGGCAAACAATCCGAAATGAACCGATAAAGTTAAGGGGATGACTCATAATTATTGGTCATCCCCTCTTCTTTTATTTCGTTAATTTCCTACACTCATACAGAATAATCGCCGCCGCTTGCGCCACATTCAGGCTCTCAATTGGCTGGGTCTTGTCTGTATCAAGCGTTGCAGCAAATGGAATCCGAATAAGCGCGTCACAGTTTCTTCGCACAAGCCCTGAAATACCATGCTCTTCATTTCCAAGAACAATAAGAGCAGGCTTGGTTTTTTCTGAACATAATTCCGGAATATCTTCCACCGGGGTGTCGCCTCGCACATCTGTTCCAAAGCGAATCATCTTCCCCTTCATAGAGACAAGCAATTTCTCAATAGACTGAATCGAATACACATTGACATATTCCATTCCGCCCTGAGCTACTCGATAAGAACTCGTCGTTACCGAAGTTTGCTCTTCATCCCGCGGAATTACAATATTCTTGAATCCAAAGAAAGCCGCGCTGCGTACAATCGCACCAAGATTATTTGCGTTTCCTACGCGATCAAGCAAAATCGCACTCTCTTTATTGTGAAGCCAGCCGTCAGTTATGTCGGTGTTCAAATGAGGGATTTCCGGCTGCTCTATCATGGCGACTACCCCCTGATGATGCACTGTGCCGCTCAATTTTTCAAGCTCCCCTTCCGGGATATTATTATAAGGTACTTTTCGTTCGGCTAATTGCTTAAATAAATCCTTAAAATCCATCATTCGATCGCGTGTATAATAAAAACGACGAATTTTCTGCGGATTACATTTCACGAGAGCTTTAACCGCTTCAAAACCACAAACTGCAAGTTCATTTCTAAAATCATTCTTCATGTGGAAATAGTAGCTAATTTTCACCAATTTATCCACAAGTTTTTAACAAATTTTGCATATTTTGTGGAAAACTAAAGACTTTTTCCACAAAAACAATCTCACTTATACACAATTTAAAAATGAAAAAAGGGCACCAGATTTATCTAGTGCCCTCTTCATTAAACACGAAGTTTAATTAATTATTTGATGAGGTTCTTTTCTTTAGCAGTCTGGATACCTGCATCGTTCCATTCTTTACCACCGATCTTAGAGAATTCATCGAGGAATTTCTGCCATTCAGTTGGGTTAAGAGTGCGGTTTCCAGTCATGAACTCAACAACGCCCTGCTCGTAGAATCGTTTAACATCTGCGTTTGGCTGTGGCATTTTGTCCTGACCGATACAAGCTGTCCAAGATTTAGCCTGCATTTCGCGGAGAGTTTTAAGAGCAGACATCTCTTTGCCGTTCTTTGAGTACCATGTCGGGTAGCGTGAAGCCAATTCGATATCGCCATTGTAGTAAACCATGTTGCGGAGCTGTGTAAGAGGAATCATAGCAGATTCTGTGTATCCCTTTGATGGATCAGCAAGACCAGCTGTTGTTGGAACGCCATTCTTGTCGAATACATAGTTAACACCTTCCTGACCCCATCCGAGGAGATAGTAGCCTTCGTCAGAAGACATCCATTCAAGGAGTTCAGCGATTTTGTCAAGTTTTCCGTCTTTAGCAGCTTTTGCTGAAACAGCATACATACGATAAGCCTGTGAGTATGTACCAGCAGCTGACTGACCTTTTGGTCCTACTGGAGGCTCAACAACAATCCATTCACCATCTGGGAAGTTATTATCGAATGGTTTGTAGTTACCTTCGTTTGCATAAGCAGCGTTCTGCTCACGCATGATACCAAAGCGTCCCTGTTTCCAAGCAGCGCGGAAGTCATCTTTCTTATAAGCCAACCAGTTTGGATCGATAACACCAGCGTCAACAATCTGTTTTACATAGACCATTGCGTCATAGTATTCTGGTTTGTAGATGTTAAGACCAGCTGTTTTAGCAGAAGCCAAGTTCCAAGTACCAGCAACGCCGAATGCACCAAAGAGTGGGTCGAAGCGTCGTCCGAGACCTTCGTTTGTTGCAGAAACTTCGAGGTATCCGCCGTATCCGTATGTATCGTTCTTGCCGTTTCCATCAGGATCTTTCTCTGTGAAAGCCTTCATAACATTGAAGAACTCTTCAGTTGTTTTTGGTACAGCGAGACCGAGTTTATCCAACCAGTCTTTGCGGATAAGAACGCCTTCGTTGCGAACGATTGAGCCTGGCTGAGCGAGAGCGTAAGAGTGTCCGTCGATAGTTGTGAATGCGCGTGAGTCTTTATCGTACAATTTTGCAGTACGATTTGGCATTTTGTTGTAAATAGAATCAACTGGAGCAAGCAACTTTTTCTGAACGAGAGTTGCATAAACTTCATTTGAAACCATGAAGAGATCTGGCAAAGTGTTTGCAGCACCAGCAGCGTTGATCTTTGTGTTCTGATCTGCTTCTGATGATGGCAAGTTTGTGAGTTTGAGGTTGATGTTAAGCTTATCTTTTATAATCTGATAGCCAACCCAATCAGCTGGAATCGGACCTGCTTCAGATGCGGCTGCACCATACCAAAGTTCGATGTCTACTGCATTGCCTTTTGCTTTACCATTGCCACATGAAACCATGGCCAAAGCTGCAAGAGCGGCTGCCGAAACGACAACACCCTTCATTAACTTTTTCATTTTTTCCTCCTTAATTGAAAACAAATGAAATTAATTTTTTATTTAAACTTAGCCCTTAACAGAACCAAGCATTGTACCTTTTGTAAAGTATTTCTGGATGAACGGATAAGCAAGCATCATCGGAATAGCTGAAAGGAATACACAAGCAGCCTTGATAGATGAAATAGATGCCGCACCGAACGCAGTTCCTGTATCCAATGTATCACTCATTGAAGCACCCAACAAGATGTTTCGAGTAAGAATTGGAAGTGGCTGGAGATATGCTTCTGTTAAGTAAAGCAAGGCGTGCATGAAGTCATTCCAGTAGCCAACCGCATAATACAAACCGATTGTCATGATGATTGGCTTTGACAAAGGAAGAATGATAGAAACAAGAACATACCATTCTGCCGCACCGTCGATTCGAGCTGACTCTTTGAGAGACTCTGGGATGCCCTCGAAGAAGCCACGCATAATCAAACAGTTGTATGTACCAATTGCACCTGGCAAGAAGATTGAACACAAGTGGTTAGTAAGATGAAGATTTGTTACAACCAAGAATGTTGGGATAACACCGATGTTGAACAAATATGGAATAAGAACGAAGTAGTTGAGGATTTTGCGACCTGGCAAATCCTGAACAGACATACAATAAGCCATTGGAACAGTGAGGGACAAAGATGTTACAACACCGAACAACATGATTTTAATTGAGTTCCAGAACGCAAGAGTAAAACCATTGTTTCCAAGAAGAGCCTTATATGCTGAAGAATCCCACTTCCATGGCATAAGGATGAATTTGTCAAATGTAGTTCCAATGTAACCGTTTGGAGTTACAGAAGAAGAAATTGTACTGATAATAGGGATAGCAATGATTACACCGATGAAAACAAGGAAACTGTTTACACCAATGTAAAATGCACGATCACCTGATGTTAATTTTACTGTCTTTGGTTTTTCCATTTTATGCACCACCTCAAATTACAAGAGTGAAGATTCCGTCAACTTCTTGACGACTTTGTTAGAAACCATAACAAGAATCATACCGATAACACCCTTGAAGATACCTACCGCAGTTGCAAGAGCGAACTCGAACTGAAGAAGACCTTGACGATAAACCCATGTATCAATGATATCAGCTACCGAATAAACAGCAGGAGAGTACAACATGAACATCTGGTTAAATCCAGCGTCAAGAACGGTACCAAGCTTAAGAAGAACAACCGTAACGATAACTGGTTTGATTGAAGGAATAGTGATATACCAAACGCGCTGAACAGCGGAAGCACCCTCAACCATTGCAGCCTCGAACAATGACGGGTCGATACCCATAAGAGCGGCGATGAAGATGATAGCTGCCCAACCCATTTCCTTCCATGCATCCGAAAGAACGACTACAATCGGGAACACGCCAGTATTTGTAAGGAAGTCTTTTGGAGTACCTCCTGCAGCTTTGATGATGTCGTTTACAAGACCGTCACCAGGAGCAAGCAAAATAAGAAGGATACCATACATGATAACCCAAGAAAGGAAGTGTGGCAAATAAGCCAAAGTCTGAACAACACGACGAAGCACATTGTGCGTACATTCGTATAAGGCCACTGACAATATAATTGAAAGTGGAACAGAAATACACAATTTTGCCAAACTGTACAAAATTGTATTTCTTAAAAGTTCGCTAAAGTAGAATGAATGGATAAATGTGCTGAAGTTCTTAAAACCAACCCAAACACTGCCCCAAACACCATCAACAGGAGCGAAGTTTTTAAAAGCAATCTGACCATTAACGATTGGACCATACTTTAAGATAGCATAGTACACAACAGGAATGATAAGAAGAGCATAGACCGAAAAGTGTCTCTTTACATTTTTCCAGAGATCCTTTTTCGGTGCAGTTAAAACATTTGTTTCTTGTGCGTTCATACCTAACCTCAATATATTATTTTACCACTTGGTAACCTAATTATACTTTAAAAATCCTTATGCCTTATTGGACAAAACCGAACTCTCTTATGATTATTTTGAACGAATTTTGCCCGGAGGAACACCATAAATCTTTTTAAAGACCCTGCAGAAATACGCCTGATCCTGAAAGCCCGAATTCTCTGCGATTTCATAAATCGTGTCGTTCGTTTCCAGAAGCATTTTCGTTGCTATATATATTCTATACCTATTTAGGTATTCCCACAAACTTAATCCAATTTCTTTATGGAAAATTCGTGTAAGATAATCTTCACTCACATGAACGGTATCTGCAAGTTTCCATCGGACAATTTGCTGGGAAGCATTTCTATTTAAATATAATATAGCCTTTTTTACGAGTGCGCCAGTGTGCGGAGGAAGAATTTCTTCACCGGCAAGGATTCCTTTTACACGCTCATTAAACTGCTCAGATTCTGCGGCCCCGCGGTTACACAAAATAATTCGAGGATGCGAACAAAGCAGCTCTATTTCTTCGTCGGTAGACACAGTGTCAGGAAGAACCAAGATTGGAACAAGAACGGTTTTTTGATTCTGTCGGATTCGTCGGATTGTATCTTCATCGATTTTTTCAAAAACAATCAGAGACGGTGTGATTTCTTCAAGGATATGATCAAATTCTTCCATGGAAGAGATGCTTACAGTGTTTGAATCAGTAGCCCAAGTTCCATAGTGAGTATGCTTGGCATTTACAAAGAGTACCGGAGCCGCACGCTGAGATTTTATTTTTTGCTCAAGCATTTCAATAAAAGTATGCCCAATCATATTGCGGCTGTAGCAAACAAGTGGAGCACGGAACAAAGCGTCATTATGGCGTAAACCGTATACTTTTATCCATTCATCTATAGGGGCAGAATCTGGCTCCCAAACAAGAATGGCATTTTCGATGTTTTCGGGAACCACCCCAGTCTCAAAAACATATTTGGGCTTAAGACCAAGCCTCATTTCACATGTTGAGTCTGAAACTGAATACATCTCAAGATTTTCAATAGAACGACCTTCCGGAGGAAGCCCCGCAAGGTTCGGCCAGGGCAAGGTAACCTCAGCATAGTTTTCTGATTTTTCTACATCACCAAATTGCAGGAGGATAATCTTTTCCGCAAGAAGCAACTCCGGTTTTTGCCAATCAAATCTACTTGAGTAAAATTCGATGTGAATTCCATCTGTTTTTTCTGAAATATACGGAGTCTTCTCTGCAAATTCAAAAATCGTCTGAAGAGCCCGCTTGAGCCGTTCTGCATCTCCAAAAAGAAGCGGCATATCACGATTCAAATCTGCGACAGCACTTCCGTGAAGAACTTGCCGGATATCAAAGAGTTTTTTATCCATCGGCAAATCATCAACCTGAGAACGAGTCAAATCAACGAGAGTTTCGGTTTTTTCGAGTTGAGAATCAATCTGAGAGCGAAGGAACAAAAGCTGTTCGGCAAGAATATCTTTGTCGAGAATGTTTTTTTCGACATTTTCCTCCATTTGTTGGAGTTTTGATGAAATATTTTTGAGCGGGTCGCACAAATCACTTCCAACATTCGCAAAGAATTCTGTTTTTGCAAATTCTGCCTGTTCGGCAATCCTTCTTGACTCATTCGTCTGTTCAAAAAGCAAAATACTCTGAAGAGCCGCACTAAGAGAGGATCGTATATCTTCATAAGCAATTCCTTGGCAACCAGAATAATTACAAATGATGTATCCGTAAGAGCAATCTTCCACAAACAAGGGCTGAATTATAAAAGCGCCGTGAGCAAAATCAGAAGAGTATCGCTCTGGAACGAAATTGCTTCGCGGAAAGCGAATTTCATCAGAGTGAACATCCTCGGCACCGCCAAAACCGCCGACATAGGTAGAATATGTTTCATCCTCATAGAGAACAAGGGCAAATGTGTGAATTCCGATTTCGACAAGCCGTTTTTTTAATATTGGAACAACTTTATGTCGTTCAAAAACAGAAAGCAAATCATTTTTTAACGCGCTTATACTTGAATTTGTTTTTTCGGATTCGTATCTTTTTTGAATAAGAACCCTTTCTTGAATTCGAGGAATAAGAACCGTAATATGACGAATAATCTTTTCGATGTAATCTGGAGCAAGACAGTTAAGATTTCGGAATAACGAAAGGACCGTAAAAAGATTAAGCAAGTCCCCGTCATTTTTAAAATATTCCGTAACACTTTGAGTCAACAAATCATAAAAGCGGGTTCTGTCATTTTCGAATAACGCCGCAAGCATCGGCTCAAATTTGTTTGATTTAGGGTCCGTGCGGAAAATTTTGTAAACTTCCTCTGAAAATTGCTCTCTTGTACGGATTCTGATTTTAACATCTGAAGACCATATCTTTGCATGTGTACAACCACAACTCTCGCGAATCACAGGATAGGCTGGCAAATTAATATCTGAAACACCCAGTTCACCGTTTAAAAGTTCGTTTATTTTGTCGTAGGCAACAACGCCCAATTCCGAATGGGGCATGTGCACCGTGGTGAAAGCAGGAATCGACATGCGACTTTCTTCGGTATCGTTAAATCCAGCGATAAGCAAATCTTTTGGTATGCGAATTCCATGCTGTTTAAAATAGCCCTCCGCAGCAAAAGTCATTAAATCACTTGCTGTTACAAGCGCTTCAAAATCCTTCCCCGGAACAAGTCCCCGTTCTTCGACCAACTGAATTGCGCCAGCAACACCGTCATACCACCCCAAAGGCCTTGTTACAAGTTTCGCAGAAATATCAATACCAGACTCGGAAAGGGCATCTTTATAACCACGGAATCGCTCTTCAGCAGAAGTGTGTGTCTCTGGACCGCGCAAAAATGCAATTTTTTTTACATTATGAACCTTAATAAAATGCTGAACCAACTCCTTCATGCCAGTGTAAGCATCAAATTCAGCACAGGGATGACCCTCGACTTTTTGACCGATTGTGACAAAGGGAATATCTTTAAATGTTTTGTGAAAATTTTCGATATCAGAAACAGGAACTGAACCGCTCAAACTCGATGCCCAACTGATAAGGCCGTCAATATTTGAAGAATTCGCAAGCTTGTATATTTCGTTTCGTAGATGCTCAGGCTTATCGGAGGCTTCTAACTTTCCGCCAGGGAAAATGAAAAAAGCCCCGCCATCTTCCATTGCTCTTGTCGCGAGCTCATGCCAAAGTTTGAGCGCGGAGCCAGCGTGAATTGTTGAGAGAATAAAGCCAAGTCTTCGTTCTTTGTGGGAAATATCCATTTTTTTTATATTCTACAACGATGACGGTATTTTTACAAGTTATATATTTTTTTTACAAATACTTTTTTATGATTCTGCATTTAATTATTCACTTCTTCATTAACACATGACACAAATTATAATTAGTGATAGAATAGAACAAATTTTTTTAATGAACTTCCGGAGGTTCAATTAGTATGGCTCTTAAGTCAATTAAAGATGTAGTAAAGACAGTAAAACGCCCAGAGAAAATCCTTCAGTTTGGTGAAGGCGGATTCTTGCGCGCATTCGTAGATTGGCAGATTGATATCGTCAACGAAAAAACAGACTTCAACGGCAGCATCGTAATCGTTCAGCCACTTGAAAAAGGCATGATTGACGCGATGAACGCTCAGGACAACTTGTACACAACAGTTCTCCGCGGCATGAAAGACGGAAAACCAACTGTTGAGACACGAGCAATCACTTCTGTAAGCCGCTCAATCAACCCATACACAAACTATGACGACTATATCGCCCTGGCTTCTAGCCCGGATTTGCGCTTCCTCGTTTCTAACACAACTGAGGCTGGTATCCGCTTTGACACAGAAATCGACGGCGTTCCAGTAACTCTCGACCAGAAGCCACAGAAAAACTATCCTGCAAAAGTCACCGCATTCCTGTACAAACGCTTCCAGGCATTCAAGGGCGACACTTCTAAGGGCTTGATTTTGATTCCTTGTGAACTTTCTGACCAGGCAGGTCTTAACCTTCGCATCAACATCCTCCGCTACGCTGAAATGTGGCAGCTGGGACCGGACTTCATCAACTGGTTCGACGAGGCTTGTGATGTCTGCTCATGCTTGGTTGACCGCATCGTTCCGGGCTACTTCCCACTCCTCGCAAAAGAAGAGAACGGCAAGACTCAGGCAGAAAACCTCTGCGAAAAACTGGGCTACGAGGACAAACTCCTTGACTCAGCTGAGCTCTTCCACTTCTGGGTTATCGAATCTAAAAAATCACACGAAGACGAGCTTCCACTCGTTAAGGCCGGCTTGCAGGTTAAGTGGGTTCAGAACATGGACTACTACCACACACGCAAAGTCCGCATCTTGAACGGCGCACACACATCTTCAGTTTTGGCAGCATTCTTGGCAGGCTCAAACTATGTTCAGGATATCGTATGTTCTGAAAAAGTCGGAAGCGGATTCAACACACCGAACGCTGATGCACAGAAATTCATGCACGACATCATCTTCAATGAAATCGTTCCTTCAATCGACGGCGATCAGGAAGACTTGAAGAAATACGCACAGGATGTTTGGACTCGCTTCCAGAATCCATTCAACCCACACCGCTTGATTGAGATTTCTTTGAACTCTGTGGCAAAATACTGGACACGCTGTTTGCCTTCTGTATTGCAGTCTGTCAAGAAGAACGGCTCAGTTCCAAAACTGCTTGGCTTCTCAATCGCAGCCCTCATCGCCTTCTACAACGGTACAGAAATCAAAGAGAACGCAAAAGGCCAGAAATGTCTTATTTCTAAACGAGAAGAAGGCGAATACGAGAACCTGGATACTCTTCCAGTCCTCGAATTCTTCGCTGCTCTCAACAAAGAGACAAAAGACGCAAAAGTTATCGCAAACAAGGTCTTGAGCAATGTTGACTTCTGGAAAGAAGATTTGACAAAGGTCGCAGGACTTGAAGCCGCTGTGGCTGGTCACTTGGAATCAATCCAGAAAAACGGAATGAAAGTTGCGTTGGCAAATATTGTAAAATAAATGCCGCGAGTTTGCGAAAGCAAACTCGTTAAGCACGCTTGCGTGCGACGTATGAAGAAAGCACTGGCTGAGATTGTGAAATAAGGCAAGTCTTACACTTGACTTTTCGCCAAGCGTAACTTATATTGTATTTAGTGGCGGACAACTCGTGTGTTCGTCCAAGCGATGAAGCATAGCAGCGTACCAGGAAGCCTTGCTGTGCAGAGCTTTCAGTAGGGGTTGTGCAATAACCTCAACCTGGAGTAGGTGCAAACCGAAAGAAAATGCCCCTTAAGCCCGTCCTTGCGACGGGTTTTTTTGTCGGAGAGCTGATGGATAAACTTCTTGCATGTGCAAAAACTTTTGAGTCCTTAATTAATACGGAATATCGCATCCTTATTGCACACAAGAACAATCAAATCGATTTGAAAATCAACTTTAATGCAATCGACTTCCACCACTTGATGGGCTTAGGAAAACTAAAAGATTTGCGAATTCACCGAGATAACCGCACCGAAGTTTTCAGAAAAATTTTGAGCGGAAAAATCACTTACGACACAATCAAGCAAAGCAAATCCATTCAAGAAATCGAAAATCGTTTTGAGCCACTTTCTCACCTTGAAGAACTACTCGACAGCAATTATCTGACATTCCGTTACCGCCCACAAAATAATCCGACTTCAACGATAATTGCGGAATTTCTTTTGTCTGCTGATTTTCAAGGCAATGATGTGTACATCTTTCT
>ODAI011151865.1_pt1 | contig 17341 bp, 17 predicted proteins | sample 1539321 | NCBI WGS metagenome assembly ODAI01 (sample SAMN02144231, study PRJEB22623) | gut metagenome | biome: sheep rumen | host: Ovis aries | place: New Zealand | reverse complement strand
TTGCTCAAGAGTGATTCGGATTTGGCTGGCTACGCAAAATTGCTTGACATGGGCGGCATAGAATTTTCTATAAGTGAGACGCGCAAAGAACGGCTTGCCAAAATCATCGCCAATCGCGATAAAATTTTGCAGGGAGCCGTCGCGCAGTCGAGAAATAACAATTCAATATCTGATTCGGACTTGTCCTTTTGGGCAAGAATAGTCAGGTTCTTTAAAAGATTATTTGGATCAGAAGAATCTGCGCCGTCTCAGCCGTCAGATAAACTTTCGCGAGAAGAGATTAAAAACGTGTTTCCGATTTTAGAACAGGTGAATAGAATTTTTAACGCAATCTGATTCGAGAGAAACTGTTTTTCGGAGGGATTAGCCATGGATTCTTTTTTTGGAATGTTGGCAGTTCTTCTTTTCGTGTCAGGACTGGCAATCTTTGCGGCTCGTCCATACCTCAACAAAAATATTTCCGATAAACTTTCATTGAACAACAAGTCAAATGATTTGCCGTCAATACAAACCATACATGCAATAATCATTTCAAAAATTCAAGATGTTAAAGAGTTGGCGGCGCTACGCAGTAATTTTAAATCTGTCGTTTCGTTTTCGGAAGCTAAAAAAATTTTTGGACACGATATGCCAGGCAGTTCGCGAAAATTTATACTGGAGTATACGGGAACGATTGTCTGCGGTTGTGATTTAAGTAAAATTAGAATATCCGACCAATTTTACAATAAAAACCATTTGATGATTACGTTGCCGAACAGTCAAGTGCTTGACATCTATCCTGATATATCTTCTTTTAAGGTACATGAGCAAAGCTCAGGGATTTTTGCAGAGGACATTAAAATTGATGATCAAAATCGGGAAGTAGCCAAAGATTTGGAACAGGTTAAGCAACGCTTGATAGAAGAAGGAATTTTACTTAAAAGCAATGAGAATGTTAGTCGACTTTTAGCCTCAACTATTAATCTCATAGGCATAGAAACAGACATACATTTTGTTGAAAGTTTACCTTCTACAAAATATATTTCACTTCCACTAAAATAATTTTAGCAGAGAAATTTTCCGACAAAAGAAAGATTTTTAAATATATACTATATCGATGAATACGGCACAGGTGCTCAATGCGCCTGTGTCTTTATTTTTGTCAACAATCTAAGCAAGGTGGTTCATATTCAAAAATTCATAAGGAGAGGAGGCTGAAGAGTATCGGCAAAACTTTATTACGAGTGTTGATTGATTGCGTTGTTCAAAACATTTTGGAAGTTCTGTTTGCGACGGTCGATTTAATGTGGCTATTCAAATTTATGATGTTCTTGTTAGTCATCCGAATCGGATTTCATGTAGCAGGTTGCCTTCTGGTAGTCTTATTTGTTTTATGGCTGTTGTTTAATTAAATTGGAGGAGATAAGAATGAAGCAAGGGAAAACGTTGCAGGAGCTGGGACGAGAGCTTCAGCGGCAAAGACTCAATCGGCAAGATTTTCTTGCTGACACTCGCTCGCTGGAAATGAAGTCGGATTTTTACGGCTCTATGCTTAATCTGTCGCTCGAAGGAAAATCGCTCAGCTTTACTGTGGGAGAAACGGCTCATCAACAAATCGCCGCTCGTCTCAACATTCCGTTCCGCTACTATCAAAAAATGCAAATATCCGCACCCGACCTGCTCGACCACAACGTCAACTGCTGGCTCAATCAAAATCCCGAACGCAGAATGATTCGCGTACTTGACGGCAGTGTCAGGGCGTTCCTTTCTGACCGTTATCGCCGTCTGGACAATTTGGAACTGTGCGCGGCTGTTCTGCCCGTCATCAACGAGATGCAAGGCAGTCAAATCGAAAGCTGTGAAGTTACGACTACTCATCTTTACTTGAAGGTCGTTAATCGTCGGCTTAAGGCGGAAGTAAAAGTCGGTGATGTCGTTCAAGCCGGCTTTGTCGTGTCAAATAGTGAAGTTGGTTTGGGAAGTCTTCGCGTTGAACCGCTGGTTTTCCGTCTCGTGTGCAAAAATGGATTAATCTGCAAAGACCTTGCGCAAAGGAAGTATCACGTCGGGCGGCAGGTTAATGCTTCTGAAGATTCAGCCTATGAATTGTATTCGGAGGAAACGCTTGCGCAGGATGAGAAAACCTTCTTCCTCAAAGTTCAAGATATTGTCCGCTCGGCTGTCGACGAAGCTAGATTTATGCTCACAGTCGATAAACTGCGCGAAGCTACTCTAATTCCCCTCAAGCACGACCCTGTTAAATCCGTCGAGTTACTTGCCGACAAATTCCAGCTGACAGAAAATGAACGCGGCGATATTCTGCGTCAACTTTTCATGGGAGGCGACAACTCGCGCTATGGGTTGGTTAATGCCGTTACTGCCGCCAGTAAAATTGCTAAGAGTTACGAACGAGCAACGGAGCTTGAGCGCATTGGTGGAGAAATCCTCTCGCTACCGATTTCTCATAACTTGTTGCCGCCTACTGTCAACGCTTATCAAGAAATTCCCGAATATGAAACAATACCGGCATGAAAGGGGGGAATCAAATGAGCAGTTACTTTAATTGCGCGGCGTATGATGACGTGGACACCACAATCCGTCTTAATGACAACGTTGTCTTTCTCGCGTTGAAAATCAAAGCAAAGGATACGGACATGCACCTCACGTTGAATCCTATCCAGACGCGCACATTGGCGAAATACTTGACTGCCGCTCTTACGCAAATCGATTTTACTGATTTGGCGGACGAAGAACACTTTGGTGACCTCACCGTTGAAATTGAGCAAGACAATTCGCAATATGACGACGAGGACTACGCTTTGGCGGCTCCATTCTAATCTTGGTGTTAATGTAAGCCCCGACCGTTTGGTTGGGGCTTATTCTTTTTCAGGAGGCTGATTATATGCCGGCAACAAAATTCATCTGTCCGGACGGGCAACGCATAAATATTGAAGAATGTCTGCGTGGCTGTCCTAATAATCAACGGTGCATGTTCCTGCCAACGCTCCGCGCTGTTGCTAAGTCTCTTGACCGTAAAATTTCTGAACCTACTGTAACTGAGCTTATCGCTGGAACTCGCGAAACTTTCCTCAAAAAGACGACCGATTACGCAGTTGATCCTGCTTCTGTTCTTTATGCTCTTCAAGGACAAGCTGTTCACTCTATTAACGAACGCCACACTCAAGGTTCCATTCTCTCTGAGGAACGGCTTAAAGATGAAATCACTTCGGGGCAGTTCGACCTTTTCGGCAAAATTCTCGACGCTGATGACGGTGTTTTGGGTGACTTAAAAATCACTTCTTCTTTCAAACTCATGCGCGCTTTAGGTATCTATAAGCAAAAAGTTCCTACAGGCGAAGTCTATAAAACGGGCTTGAAGAAAGGTCAACCAAAATTCAAAGCGGAACTGCGTTATGACGGAGTGCGAGACTTACTTGACTGGGCTATTCAACTCAATGCTTATCGAATTCTACTGGAACGAGCAGGTTTTAAAGTGAATCGCATGGTCATAGAAGCCTTGTGCAGGGATTCAGGGCTTCGCATTGCTAATGAACGCGGTATCACCAAAAGTGTCTACATCATACCGATTAACAAAATTAGTGACTGCTGGCTCACTCGCTATTTTCAGCACAAAGCAAAAGCACTGTGCGAGGCTATCAACAGCAACACTCTCCCGCCTGTTTGCTCCTTCCGTGAACGCTGGGGCAATCGTAAATGTCTGGGCTACTGCACGGCTCGTGAGAATTGTCCTTACGCTCAACAAATTACAGTTAAAAAGGAGGTAATGGAAGATGAGTGTAGCCTCTCCGCTTAGAGTTTTTACTCTCGAATACGACGACAAAACCAATTCCATTTCCCCACATGTCAGGTACATTTCGCACGATAACGTTCTCAAGGATTTGTACAGAATTCTCAACTGCGAGCTGGTTACCTGTACGGAAATTGAAGTCAACGGAAAATTCTTTGATGTGTGGTCGGATGACATGGCTCTTCTCAAAGACAAACCTGCTCCCAATCTTTATGTTGACGACGACCTGATAATCTTCGGCTCCGTTGCTTTTGCTAAGGCAGACGAAAAGGGGAAACTTGTCGGTCTTTCTCGCGAAGAAGTTCAGTTACTCTGGGATTTCGCTCTCGCTCAATTCCCTAAACTGCTTAATTTTCTCAAGAAACAAAGGAGATGATAAATCGTGGGACAATATTACGCGCCCATACTTGGAGATGTTTACGGCTTGAACTATAAAGTATTTGACCGCTCAGTCAATCATGAATACACAATGGCGAAGCTTATGGAACATGCGTGGTGGAACAATACTTTTGTGAATGCCTTTTCCGAGTTCTTGTACAAGAATCCCAGCAGAGTGTGCTGGACAGGCGATTATGCAACTGAACCTGATGATTTCAACTTCAATTTGCCTGCTGGTATTGTGCGTCCCAATTACAGAAAAGTGTGGGGCAAACATGTTACGTATCTCACTTGCGAACCGTCCGATTTCACTCTCGATGATAAGTTTCTTGTCAATTACGATGTGCGACAATTCATCGACCTAAACGAGTACAAAGAGAAATCTGAAAACAATGACGGTTGGATTATTCACCCTTTGCTGCTCCTTACAGCAGTCGGAAATGGACGCGGTGGCGGTGATTTTCAATGTGGTAAAGGTATTGAATTTGTTGGAATTTGGGCGTGGCACCTGCTCACTTTTCTCGATTCGCCACCAAAAGATTTTCATAAAGCTGACATCACTTTTATTGAAGAATGGTAAGGATAATGCTTATGCAGAAAATTGCTAAAAAATTCGTCGAGGTTATGAAAGACTGTTCGCATGTCGCCAAAAACGGCACCAACGACTACCACAAGTATAAATACGTCACTGCCGCTGACGTGCTTGAAAAAGTCAACGCTTCGCTTACCAAACATGGACTTGCTTCAGTCGTCACTCCCAATCTTTTGAGTATGCAACAAGTGACAACAGCTAAGGGCAATATCGAACAGCTCGCTACCGTTGAAGTTACGGTAACTCTTATCGATTCCGAATCGGGCGAAACACTTACGCTTAAAGGGCTCGGCTCCGGACAAGACCCTTCTGATAAATCGATTGCCAAAGCTCAAACTATGGCTTTGAAATACGCTTATTTAGCAAGTCTTGCTATTGCTACAGGCGACGACCCCGAAGCTGATTCTCATACTGATGAAGTCATGCAACCTAAATCCGCGAAGATTAAAAATAGTGTACTGCCTGATTTGGCTTGTCATGATTGTGGTTCTGCTATTTCTCAAAAGGTAGCCGATTATTCTAAAGCCAAATTCGGCAAATTTCTTTGTCTTGACTGTCAACGCCAAAAACAATCTGTCGCCTAAATTTCAATCAGCCCTGAGCTTCACGGCTCAGGGCGATTTTTATTTTTGGAGGTCTTCACTATGGACAAACTTAAGAAACAACTTTGCAATAACGTTTGGACTGCTCTGGACGATTATTTTCGCCATGCGGATTCCGACGACGTTTACGAAAACATCTCCGAAGAATTCGTCGAACGGCTCGTTTCTGATTCTATCAGGAGCAAAAATTCCCTGCGCGAACTTTTCTGCAAGTCGCAAGGCTGGGATGAAAATCTTCAAGCCATTGTCATCAACGGCACCAAAACCCACAATCCCGACTATATTCTTGTTCACAATCTCGCAAATTCGATTTTTCGTCCCGTCAAATGGGATGCTGACTGTGACAAACTCACTTTGATTGAACGCGCTATCTGCTTCTTTTCCAGACCCAACGACAAAGACGAAGCCTACATCAATGCAATAAATGAACTTGCGCCCCACGCCTACGCTCCTCATAAGAAACGTAGCAGAATTTTCAAAGCTATTTGCGATTCCCTCGGCGTCACGGATTTAAGCGCGGGCAGTGAATTTCAGCGTCTTTTCGCGCAATTTGCCGACGAACTTTCCACTAAGAAAATTGATTTCAAACTTTTCATGAGTCTCAACCCTGCTCATTTTCTCACCATGAGCAATCCGAAAAAGGATAATCGCGGCTCCACTATGACTTCTTGCCACTCCTTTAATGTCAGCGATAGCGAATATAACTGCGGCTGTTCAGGTTACGCTCGCGATGACGTGACCTTTATCGTTTTTACTGCCTCCGATCCGAATAATCCTGAAACGCTTAATAATCGCAAAACGACTCGCCAACTTTTTATGTACAAGCCTAACAATGGGCTCTTGCTTCAAAGTCGGCTCTACAACACTCACGGCGGCACTTGTGGGACTCAAGCCGAATCTAAACTTTATCGTGATTTGGTTCAACGCGAACTTTCGGAGCTTGAAGGCGTCCCTAATCTCTGGAAAACCGAAAAATATTGCGGCAATAAAAATCACATTCATATCGCCTGCGGTTACGGTTTTGGAGGCTATGCCGACTGGCCGCACCCCGACTTTGATGCCAAAATTTCCATTCGCAACGACCATGTCAACAACTTTAAGACGTTTACTGTAGGAACTTACGGTTTGTGCGTTTCCTGCGCTTACGAAATTTCCAATGGACTCTTCTGCTCAGATTGCGATCACGATGACTGTGAACTGTGTCAGGAATGCGAGAACTACTGCTCTGAAACGTGGGAAGTTTTCAATCATCGCGGCGAAGTTATTCGAGTTTGTGAAAGTTGTCTTGATGAAAATTATCGGCTTTGTGAGCACTGCCGTGAATATTATCCGAGGGATACGCTCACTATTACTGGTGATGGTTCCCGTGTTTGCTCGCAGTGTATCGCCGAAGATTATGCTGTTTGTGATGAATGCAATGAATATTTTCGGCGCGACGAGCTTTCTGAGGTCGTAAATGCTGACGGCGATAAAATTCTCATCTGTGAAGCTTGTCGCGCACAAAAGGCGGTGTCTGCATGAACACTTTGGAAGATTTTATTCGCCCGACTCAAAAGAAGCTTTTTAAGAAGCTTTGCAAAAAATTCAAGGGCAATATCTTAATCAGTACAGGGAATTTCATTCTTGTTCGCGGCTCCGCTCCCATTTTGCTGGTAGCACACCTTGATACTGTTCATGAACAGCACGTTCACGACATTTGCAAATCCGACGACGGCAATATATTAATGTCTCCACAAGGTGTTGGCGGCGATGATCGTTGCGGTTGTTACTCTCTCGTCAAAATTTATCAGTCCGCGCAGGTTAAGCCTTGGCTACTCTTTACTTGTGAGGAAGAAGTCGGCGGCATAGGTGCTAAGTATTTCTGTCTCGCTCATAAGCAAAAACAACTTCCAAAGAATTTGGACACACTTAAGCTAATAATCGAAATTGACCGACGCGGTTCCAATGACGCTGTTTTCTACAAATGCGCCAATCTCGACTTCGAGAAGTATATCATCGGCAAAGGATTTAAAACTGCACAAGGGTCTTTTTCAGATATATCGCTTATTGCACCAGAACTTGGCATTGCCGCTGTCAATCTTTCTAGCGGTTATTACAACGCACACACTCTTCACGAGTATATTATTCGCTCTGAACTTGAAAGTACAATCGAAAAAGTTTGTGAAATGGTTGCCGACGCCGCCAAGCCCGATTTTCCTAAGTTCGTGTACGTTGAAAATTTTATTAAACCGTATCACTCCAAAAAAATTCATTACTACGACAATCTTTCAACTTTCTACACCGAGCCAGATAACCTCCCGCAAAAGATTCCTTCAGAATATCAAGACATCTACGAGGCTTTATTAGACTTCTACTCTTTAAAGGAACTCGAATCTTTTCGCGCTGAGTACGGCGATAATATTCTTCTGCAAATTTATTCCGATGAAATCGCGCCTTACTATTAAGGATAAAACCTATACTGAAAAAATATTTGACAGGACTATTTTAAATACAATCCCTGTCTTTTTTTGTTCAGACTCTTTGTAAAAATTATTTCAAAGCAGACAGATATTGCTCAAGTTTCTTTAAAAGTTCGTACTGTTTCTTCGGGAGCCTTTCTAATTTCCTTTCCAACTTTTGGTGTTCAAGCTTCAGCTTTTCAATTTTTTTATCTGCCTCATCAAGATCAATATATTCGTTACGCTTTAATTTTGCTCGTTCAAATTTTTCACGTGCTTGTTGAATTTTTTCCGGAGTAGGAATTGCGCGGTAGTCAAAGGCGGGATGCTTGAGTAAACTTACACATAGTTCTATTAACGCAATCAGATTATTCTGCAGTAAATTCTCTGCTTCTCGCATACTTGTTGAATTATTTTCATCAGCACATTGGATTTTCTCTCGTTGATTTTGGAATTCATTCAAAAATATCCGCTTATCTTGAATAGCGTTCATTAGAATTTGAACTTTTTCCGACAAATTTTTGATATGTTCTTCATTCAATAAAAATTTGCTTTTGGAAATATCGGGATTAGCTTTTATCTTCTTCCGATAGTCTGTCAAAGCGTCAATGTAATTCAAAAACATCTCGGCATATTCCATAACCGAAACGGGCAAAATATTATACCTTGCCGAATCGGAATTCATTTTACCGTAAAAAGGAATGGTCGTTTCGCCAAGAATGTAAGTATAAGTAAATCCTGTGGCGGCTTGCCAAAACCAATCGTGATTTTCAATTAAAGTTCCTTTCACCTTTTCGCGTGTCACATTGTGATTGCCGATACCCAATATTTTAGCCAAGTCAGATTGTGTCAGTCCGAACAGATTCATTATATACGATGGTAAATCGCTCCACATGGGTGCGTAATGAAATTCCGTAAATCGAGTCTCAACGAGAATATTTTTATAGACGTTCATGGTAGCCTTTACGCACTTCAACAGAGAAATTTTTTGCGCTTTGCAATAGAACTCGTAGAGATTAATCAACTTTTTGAGCTTAAAAAGGATTGCACGCGGCTCGTCGGGAGGAGAAAATTCAGGTAATTGGTGATAATACTTGTCAGTGACAGCTCTCGGACAAATATTGGTGCCAATATCAAGCAAAGCGTCAGTATGAGGATAAAAATCCTTGAGTTCGTTGTATATGCTGAGGAAAAATTTTTCATGGCGTTTCACCACGATTTTTAAATGCTTCCCTGCTTTTGACCAATCAACCTTGCCAAAGAGGAAGACTAAAATTACTTCATGATTGAACGAACCGTCAATCGGGTAGTAAAACAACGTCAAATATTTTTTCAGATAGACAAAGAGCTCGTTGTTTTCATGTGCTAGCTCATCACAGAATCTTATAGCCGCGTTAATTTCGGATTCGTTGCAGTTCAGCGTCAAAGCTTTAACTTGCTTTTGCAACCGAGTAATTTCTTCTGAAATGATTTGCAAATCTCGTTTTACCTTCCTGTTCAATTTATCGTGAGCCAATGAAACGCTTAACTTTTTTATACAAGAGAGCGACGAAACAGGCTTATTGATTTTAAGTGCCTGACCGTGTTTGCTTTGAAAGTCTTCAACAGCTTTGAGCAAACTTTTAACTTTGTCTGTAAGCGCAATAATTTTTGACAAGAGATCACTATCGGGCGGGAGTGAGCTTCCTGCGTCCACATTTGACAGGTTGGGTAACTTTTCAAAGAGATTATTTTTGTCAAAGAAAATATCGCTGTAAATTTCGTCGAGCATATTTTCCGTGTAATTTTGAAAATCAATTTCAAACGGTTTGGAATACTGCTCAACAATTTTGGCTTTAATGGCGGCAATATCTTCACGGAACACGGAAGCGTTTCTTTTTTTGTCGGTGGGAGTCGGTCGAAGGTGATTTATGAAATGCTCAAAGTCGAGGTGCATGAGCCAAAAGGCGTCGATAAGGTTTACATGAAATCCTTCGTCACCGACATTCTTCCATTCGTTTAATTTTTTGAAAATGACTTCGCTGAATTCAGCGTGCAGTTTTTTTCTCATGTTTACTTTGCCCTCGAAATTTTAATGCTTTTCCAGATTCTACCATACGGTAAAAATTTTTCAAAAAATTTTTTGGTCATATGTAGCCTTTATTTCCCGTCATTACGCCATTTTTACGATTTTTGCAGATTTTTGCAATGTTCCAAAAGGTCTTATCGAAGTGAATCACCGTTGTTAAAATTCGTATCGTCAAAGTCAGTTCACTCAGAAATATACTATCGCAACGAGGAGGTGAATTGTTGCAATAGGAATTGATTGGGAATAATGTGGAAAGGAGAATTTTATGAAAAAGCAACGCATTTCGGTATCGCTACCGCCGGACATGTTGGCGCACTACAAATTTCTTGCAGAAGAATCGGGTATTTCAATTAGCCGTTTGATTTATCTTAGGCTTAGGAGCAAGAAAAAAACTATCGTCATCGTTGGGCGAGACATGATGAACGCCGTGCAAGAGCTGAAGAACCTCGTCCAATCATTGTTTCAAGGTAAGCCGATTGATGAGGACGTGGCAGATGCATTAATTCGGTACTCGCACTTTCTCGAAAAATTTGTTGCGCTTGACGGTAAGGACGAGGAAATTCTGAAAGGAGGTGGTCGACGTGGCAATTAAATTCGGCGAGGCAGAGTTCGGTAACTTGAGGAGGCAGGAAGGTACGCCGATTGAACGACCGATACCAGACGTTTTGCCGCCGTGGAATCCGAGCCCGCCGCGTATCGTCCCGAAAAATGAACGAGCGAATTATTTTGGACAAATAGTGCCGAGATACGCGAGCTTCAATCAAAATTCCGAGGCGTGGGAGGCTGTTGCAAATTTGCCCTCTAAACCCGCGCCAGAGAAATTTCTTGCCGGAGAAAATTTTGTCGTAACGGAAAAGGGCTTATATCAATCAAAGGACGGCGAAACTCCCAACAAAAAAATTTCCAGCGTAGCTCTTGCTATAACTAAAATAGAGCGACGTTTATCGGGCAAGAAAATCAAAAAATTTTTTCATGTTGAAGTCAGTTGCTCAGGTGAGCATGGGAAAATTTCAAAAAATATCAAAGTTCCTGCGAGTGATTTCAAAAAGATCTTCGATATTATTCGTCAAGAATGTCCGTCGGCATATACATCATTTGGTGACTTTGACGCTAAGGAAGAATACTTGACGCAAGTTTATCACCGCGACGAGAAAACGGCGGATGTCGAATATCATTCCGACCTTGGCGGTTGGGTTGAGTTTGAGGGAATACCACCAAGATTTTACGTGGGTGAGGACAAATTTTATGCAGGTATGGAAATTTTACCTCCTATTGTCCCTTACCGTAATCACCGCGAAATTTTCATCGATGGTTTCAGCTTCAGGCAAATCGGGCATGAGAATGAGACCATTGAAATTCTTTGGGTCGTCGCGCACATCGCATTATCACTGTTCTGGCTTAGAAAATTTGGAGTAGATTTTAGAAGCGTCATATTTTTGAAAGGCAAGACAAATCTATTTAAGACGACAGTGGTGTCATTTCTGGCGAATATTTTCGCAAAGAATCGCCGAAAAGCAAGCATTCGCCTTACTTCAACCAAAGCCTACACGCAGGAATTTGTCACTAAAATGCGCGATAATCTCGTGCTACTAGATGACTTCTCGAATACCAACGGCGCAGATAATACTAAGGCTCGCGAAAATGCCGAAACCGCGATACGTGCTGTCGGGGACGGAATGTTTGCAGGAAAAATGAACGTTAATGACCTCTCGGAAGGTCGCGTCGATGATGTACAATGCGTGGTCGCACTTACGGGCGAGGATGAATTAGGACTTAGCGAGTCGAGCTTATATCGGCTCATAGTTCTGCCGATTGTGGAGGGAACTTTCGACCTTAAAGAGATTACGCTTTGCGACGAACGTCATTACATTTTGCAAGGTTATTTTGCCTTGTTCGTTCGGTTTTTAGAAGATTACGGCTTCAACATCGTGAAAGAATGCGCGTCGCGTTTCGCTGAGTATCGCGAATTTTATCGGGAAAAATTATTGGTTCCACGCTTTGTAGACGCTGCTGCCGCAATGACTATAGAAATCGACTTGATTGTAGAGTTCGGTAAATATTGCGGCATGGCCGAAGAAGAGATGTCAACGTACCGTGAGCACGCATTAAATGCTGTCGAAAACATTATGCGACAAAATTTGAAGAACGGTAGAACCATGAAGCCGGAAGTTCGATTTCTTCATGCGCTCCTGCAAAGTCTTGGCACGGGAAAATGCAATAACATTGCGGCGAGCGAGGCGGAGTACGTTGCCGATTCGTCAAGTTTCATCGGTTTTCGCGAAGATTCAACCGGTACGATGTGGCTCCGTTTCGATGACGCTTATAACCTCGTCGAAAAATTTTATCAACGCCAAAACGAACAATTTCTTACGACGGCGAAAACTATTAAAGAAATTTTGCTTCGCAAGGGTCTTTCGGAAGGTAAATTGATACCCGAAGGTCAAGGCGGCAGCGAATACTTGCGAAAATCCAAGAAGCCGCCTCGCAAATGGTTTTTGGTTCTTAAAATGGATGCTGTTGAAAAATTTTTGAACGAAAATCAGGAGGAGTTATAAATGAAAATTCAGACAAATTTTGCACAACAAATACCGACGCGAATTTTTCGTGTAAATCATCTCGGAGGCTTCACTTTATTACAGAACACCGAGTCTCTCGAATGGGTAGTCTCTAATAATAGCAATGTTCTGGTTGTGGAAACACCAAGCATAAAACAGGCCTATGTTGAGGCTTGTAATCAACATGTTGGAGATGAATGGAAGCGAAAGCCTTACCAACAACCGCTTTTGCCGCGATTTGAAGATGTACTCCGTGCACCTTATTACGCTCCCGGATTTGTCGCTCAGATTCCTTCGAGCAGGTTTTTCGCGACCGTTCACCGTGATCATGTTGGTATTTATAACAGTGTGCAGGGTGCCGTCGAGTTTATCGATTATTTCGCGCCAAGCGGTCTCAAAGAATTTTCTACGGCAGATGAAGCGAAATTGTGGCTTAATGAACGCTTTATACTTCCCATGTTCGCGATGTCTGCTTATGTTACTGAGCCGATTGAGTATATTAAAAACTTACCGCTGAATAGTGCGGTGCCTGTTCGTTACCGTCAATGGTGGGAACAGAACTTGCCTGCCGTCAACAATATGCCGTTCTCGCATCCACAGTTTTTGTTACCTCCCAAGGAGGAGTGATCATGTCGAAAAAATTTTACTCGGTCAAGGAAGTCGCCGCCATTCTCGGCGTCAGCAAATCTTTAATTTATGCCGGTGTTCAAAAAGGCAAAATTCCACATCGACGGGTCATGGGTCGAATACTGATTCCTGCAAGTTTTCTTGCGGACAAATAATCATCAAACTTTCCGTTTCGGGCGGGAGCATATGCGCTCCCGTCCATTTTTAATCAAAGGAGAAAAAACTATGGGCAAAAGGAATTCAGGCGAGGGCGGATTTTTTCACGATGTAAAACGAGGAATTTGGATTTACCAGCTCCGCTACACCGACGCCGAAGGAAATCACAAGCGTAAAAAATTCGCGGCGAAGACAAAACGTGAGGCAATGCAAAAGGGCAAAAATTTTATTGACAGCCTTAATCAAAAATCGAACGATGAAAGGAAACTAACTGTCGGAAAATGGATTATGAATTGGCTGGAAAATTATGCCAAACCGAACGTCAGACCGCGAACTTATGAAAAATATCTCAGTTGCTTGAAGGCTTATATTCTGCCACGCTATGAAAATGTTCTGCTCGGTGATTTGAATGCGGCAGATTTACAAAAACACTTTAATCACCTGTTAGAATCCGGACGAGCGGACGGCACAGGTTTATCAACTTCGACGGTCAGAGGAACGAGACGTTATCTCAGCATGTGCATTGATGACGCAGTTAAGTCGGGATTCGTGTCGTCAAATGTCGTTCGCCTTACAAAGGCTCCAAAGCTGGCAAAAAAAGAAATTGCTATATTGTCGAAATCAGAAATTACTCGCCTTATTGAGACGGCTAAAGAAATCGACCATCCTTTCATGAGCGTTGTCATGCCGGAAATTATTTCCTTAACCGTACACACGGGCATGAGGCAAGGCGAAGTATTCGGGCTCAAGTGGGAAGATGTTGACTTTGAAAAATCCTGTTTGTTTATTCGTCGCTCTTTGGCTCACGTCATAGGCAAGGGCGCAATCTTCCAAGCTCCCAAGACAAAGAACAGTATCAGACGAGTATTGCTCATGCCGGAAGACGTTGAAAATTTGAGAACGTACAAAGAATGGCAGAAAAATTATTCGGATGGCTTAGGAGATTTGTTCGCGGGGCATAATCTCGTTTTCACCAGTCCGTTTGGCGAACCGATAAGTCCAACGAATTTTAGTCGAAGATATTTCAAGCCGCTGTTGAAGAAGTGTAACATCAGTTCAGACTTTACATTTCACGGCTTACGACACACTCACGCAACGCTTCTCCTTAGGCAGGGCGTCAATCCCAAAATTGTTCAAGAGCGTCTGGGTCACAGCTCAATCAAAGTAACGATGGACACCTACAGCCATATTTTACCCGATATGCAAAGGCAAGCAGTAGAAGCATTGCAGGGAATTTTTCAATAGTTGATTGATTTTAAGTGGTCGGGTTAGTCGCCCGGCCGCTTTTATTTTTTGCCGAATTGTGAATCACTTTTGGCTGAATGACAAAAACAAAGTGATTCACTGTCGGATTGTAAGGGCGTCCGCTAGTCCGTTTCGTCCGCTGAATATAAGGATATAGGCAATTCTTGACAGGCAAAGATTTTTTCTACGGACGGACAGACAGCGGACTAAATTTGCCGATTTATGAAGTCGTAAGGATTCCATAAATTCAAGTCTCAAGACAGATTTTATGCCGCACCTATAAATTTATTATGAATCGGTAGTCACCGAAATTTTTTTGTGATAAAATGCCACAAACAACGATTGAAAGAAGGTGAACGCGATGATTATTTTGCGAGTAGCTTGCGACAACTTTTACATGTTCAAAAATTTTGAAGTGGACTTCACGTACGAGTGCAAAAGCAATCACTATCTCTCGGAAAATGACAGACTGTTCGCCGGATCAAAAATAAAGGTCAGAAAAAATCTCATAGTTATGGGGGCAAATGTTTCAGGCAAAACAACTTTCGGCAAATTACTTTGCCTGATTCTTAATTTCATTTACGGCAAAGATTTAAGCGATGGTCCCTTTAATATACCTTCGGCGCGATATGATAAGTCTAAGGACTCAAGTTTCGAGATAGAATTTGTTCTCGACGATATGGCTTATTTGTTGAAGGCATATTTTCACAATGACAATTTGCACACGGAGAAAATTTTCAGACAAAGAATTTATAAATCTTACAATATAAAGACCTTGAGAAAAAAATTGACAGAGGGCGAAGTAATAGAAACTTATGACGCCGTGACAAACTTGCTCAATATTGGTTGTAAATCATATGCTTTTGCTTTATCAAAAAAATTAGGGGATTTACGCAATAAAATTGGTTTCTGGTTTAGTTTCTCAGAACACCCGCTAAACTCTTCAACTCATATTGGCGAAACAAATATTAAACTTTTGAATGATGTACTTCCTAAAATTGATAATTCTGTTATAAGTGTGAAACGCTTAACTGTAGAAGGCGAAGAAGGTGAATCTGCTAAGACTAAGTCTTATCAAATTACTTTCAAAAATAATGAGGTCTTGACCGTCCCTGATGGTGATCTTACCCGATGCGATAGAAGGCTTTCTCACGGAACATTTGAAGCGATAGACTTTCTTTTTGCCTTAGAGGAACTAAGCAGGCGGAAAGGATATTTCTTTTATATCGACGAGCGTCTCTCCCATATGCACTCCGAACTTGAAGCTTATCTTATATATCAAGCCTTTTCCAAAAAATCTTTCGACGGCCAAGTTTTCTTTACGACACACAACGCGGAGCTTTTGGATTTGAATGTGCCGATAACTTTTTTCCTATTGTTTAAACGCAATGAAGGAGGTTTTAACGAAGTAGTGTATCCTTCTAAGGTTCTTCGCAAAAATATAAGAGGTCTCAGAATGCATTACGAAAACGATTATTTTGGCATTCTACCGGATTATAGCGTTTTAGATAAATTTTTCGAGGAAGAAAACAATGGCTAAAGTTTTATATATCGCTGAAGGAAAAATTGAAGAACGTTTTTTTGATTTTTTGAAACGAAATGATTTTATACAAAGCGGTCGTTTTAGGGAGTTTAATCTTATGCAAGATAAACTTTCAGGTTCAAATGACCTTTTGAAAAAAATTATGGATAAAGTTTATTGCGTTTTAGATACTGATTGTATAGATAAGACCAATTTTGATACTTTGCTACACAATCTGGGAATGTTGAAGAGTATTTGTCCAAGAAACATTTTCCTTCTGATTCAAAACAAAAACTTTGAAGATGAATTGTCGTATGTGCTGGAATGCAAAAATTTGTGCGACAAATTTAATCTCAAGTATAGTAGTGAAAAAGATTTGAAAAAACATCTTGCTCAAGCTGTAAATTATTTAGGAATTATTTCAAGAAAGAATTTAATACGCTATTGTCGACGACCTGATGAATTTAAAGATGAGTTGAAAAATCAAAAGCAAAAATTAGATGACAAGAAGATTGTTTTGTTCGAGTCTTCTTGTATGAAAAGATTAGCTTGAAGGTGGACGAGTTGCAAATCAGCAAATTGAAGTTGAAGAATTTCCGTTGCTTTGAGGAATTGACGATAAATTTTTCGACGCCTTACACGGTTTTAATTGGTATCAACGGTTCCGGTAAATCTTCCATTCTGGACGCTCTGCGCATTTTTTTGGGTGGCTTTTCTAATTCAGTTAAATTGAACCAAGTTCATGATATTTCATTTGTTATTTATGACTTGACGATATTACCGAGTGATGTTAGACGCGAAGTCATGTTAAACGGTAGCGTTTTAGAGTCTTTTCCGAAGTATCCTACATCCATAAGTGGCGTCATAGAAGACAGGGATTGCAACACAATTTCTTGGCAAAATACTTCAACGAAATATAAAGACGTTGAAAGTAAGATAAATTTGGAGTCTAAACAGCTGGTTGAATATCTGAACAATCTAAAAGAACGATTTATTAACGGAGAAAATGTTATACTACCACTCATTGCCCACTATGGAACAAATCGACGTTGGATAGCAAAAGAGCGTAACGAAGAAAAGATCGTCAACAGGGAATTTATACCGGCTGAGTATCAGGTACCACGTTTAAAAGGATATAGTAATTGTTTAACTGCCAGTATCTTTCATCTTGAAGTCATGAGAAATTGGTTTGCTCGTATGCTTCTAATTGAGCGTAAAAAACCCGTTCCCGAATTCCAAGCCGTAAAGACTGCCATTGCTAATTGCTATAAAAACATTAACGACAGCAAAAAACTCCAAGATGTAGCGATTGACTACGACGCTGAAGCCGAAGATATTGAAATACAGCAGACATTTACTGACGGCAAGTCG
>ODAI012317249.1_pt1 | contig 17342 bp, 18 predicted proteins | sample 1539321 | NCBI WGS metagenome assembly ODAI01 (sample SAMN02144231, study PRJEB22623) | gut metagenome | biome: sheep rumen | host: Ovis aries | place: New Zealand | reverse complement strand
GCACATCACTTTAAGTTTAACGGGCTTGGTGTCCCAAAATTTGAATGCCTATGAGACAAGTATGCGGTCTTGACGTCCATAAACAGGCCTAAAAAGATTTATTCCCGCCCGGGCCCAATGCATTCAAACATTTGTCATAATCCGTTGCGGGAATCAAAAACTATTCCCACATTTGTATACGATGATGGTTAAGCAAGCAATAATATCCTTGTTTTTATTGATCACTCTTGGTCAATGCTGCCTTCATGCGCAGGATGTTTCTGCTCCCGACAGCCTCAAAATGAGATATAAGACTCCGGAAACCATTAAAACTGATCCTGAAACGAATCCGACCCCGATATTCCCTACAATAGGTATTGAGAATGATCTGTTCCCCGGAAGATTTTCCCCGTCATACATAGATACCAGAGGATGGGGTATGCGGCTTTATAATCCCGTATTGCCATGGGGCCTTCAAGGAAGCAATACAAACGAAAACTACATTGGCCTTGGTGCTTCCCGTGCCGCAACAATCCAGAAAGGTATCCATTCCGGGAATTTTACCTTCAGTGCTTATTCATCAGTACAGAATCATTTCTACGAATACAACAATGCGACAATCTTCCTTGCCGGTGGCTCAGCAAGCTATGCAATAAGTAAGAATTGGACTGCGACTATTTTTGGAAGGTATGCGACCAACCCGGGGATAGTCTTTTCTCCTGCCATCCAAGCCATGCTCCCATCATCGAATTTTGGGGTATATGCTACCTACCGTTTCGACAATTTCTCCGTAAGCGGAGGAGTGCGGCGGGAATTCAACCCATACACGAATAGTTGGGAAACTTACCCTATAGTCATGCCAAAGGTAAAAGTCGGCGGTGTTGATATTGGCATAGACGTAGGGCCGATCATAAAGGAAGGAGTTCAGCAAATGAACCGTAAACAACAAGATCCTCCACCGCCACCACCTGCAAACAGACGATAATACTATCGGATAATCAACTCGAAGGCCGTCTCATTCATATCACTTTTCAAGAGTTCTATGCTGCTGTACCACGGTAGAACAAAGGGACATTTGCTTCTAGAAACCCCGTGCGTTTTTGGTGCAACTTTTTTGCACAAGAAAAGCCCCAAGTGTGATGCTTTTCAAACACTTGGGGCTAAGCTCCTGCGGAAGAAGGAGATGATCAATTCCATGGAGTCGGAGAATGACCTGACATTCGTCCCTTGGAGCGCTTTCGAAAGTCTCGCATGTTGGTTCAACCGCAAGATAGCTGGTGAAGAGACTGAGGATTTCCGTAATTTCGAAGAAGCTGACGTACAGACCTTCAGCGATATATTCGACAAGCTTTCGGCACAAGGGATATCAGACCCCGCCGATCTTTACCGGCAGGGAGTGCTGGAATACCTGAAAACGGAAGATTAAGCCTATATCTGATAGAAGCCGACCTTCTTGTAGACTTTGCGGAGGGTCTTTCCGGCGATGTACGAGGCCTTCTCGGCGCCACGGATATACACATCGTTCAAATATGCCTTGTCCTTCATAAGAAGCTCGGCTTTCTCACGGATAGGGCGCAACTGCTCTATCACGACATCACCGACGGCAGGCTTGAAAACGCCATAGCCCTTCCCTTCGAACTCCCGCCCGATTTCGGACATGGTCTTGCCGGTCAGTGTGGCATAGATATTCATCAGATTTGAAACACCGGGCTTAGTGGCGGGATCAAATCGTACACAACGCTCCGTGTCGCTGTCTGTGACGGCCCTCTTGAACTTGCGGCGTATGTCATCCGGGCTGTCCATAAGGAACACGCAGCCGTCCGGAATGGACTTGGACATCTTGCTCTCAGGGGTGGTGAGCCCATAGATTCTGGCCCCAGTCTTCATGATCAGCGGCTCGGGGATAGTGAACACATCGCCATAAATGGAGTTGAAACGAGTGGCTATGTCGCGGCAAAGCTCGACGTGCTGCTTCTGATCCTCACCCACCGGAACGAAATCAGGCTGATAGAGAAGAATATCAGCGGCCATCAGGACCGGATAAGTGAACAAGCCAGCATTGATGTTGCTGCTGTACTTAGCGGACTTGTCCTTGAACTGGGTCATACGGGACAGCTCACCGAACATGGTGTAGCAGTTTAGAACCCACGCGAGCTGCGTGTGGGCGGGCACATGAGACTGGAGGAAAAGGGTGTTCAGCTCCGGATCCAAACCGCAGGCGATGTACTGCGCCAGCTGGTTGAGGGAACGCTTGCGAAGCTCGGCAGGATCCTGACGGACAGTAATCGTGTGCAGATCCGCCATGAAATAATAGCACTCATAATCATTCACCCTGTCAGCCCAGTTCTTTATGGCTCCTAGATAGTTTCCCAAATGTAGGTCTCCGCTGGGCTGTATGCCTGAAAGCATCCGCTTTTTCGGCTGCTCCTGAATCACTTGATTATCCTGCTGCATATCCTGTTTTTTCCTTTGTACAAGACGCGAAGATACGAAAGAATTAATATATTTTCGTATTTTCGCACTAGTTGGAACTGAAAACACTTGACAGACTTGATATGGGTATAATACGTAAAGCGGAGCCTCGGGATTTGGATGCCGTGAACCGGCTTCTCGGACAAGTTCTGGCAATCCATCACGCCGGGAGGCCCGACCTCTTCCGACCTGTCGGGAAAAAATACACGGACGAGGAGTTGCTAGGGATATTCGATGATCCTCAGACTCCCGTATTCGTTTATGAGGATGATGGTGTTGTCCTGGGATATGCCTTCTGCGCCATCAATCACCAAGAAAGCGGCAGCCTTATGCCATTGACAACCTTATACTTGGATGATCTCTGCGTGGATGAGACAGCCAGAGGGAAGCATATCGGGAAAAGCCTTTTCGAGCATGTTAAAGCCTTCGCCAAGGAGATGGGGTGCTACAACATAACCTTGCACGCATGGGCTCTTAATCCTGACGCGGTAGCCTTCTACAAAGCGATGGGAATGGATTTCCAATACTATTCCATGGAGCTTGTCTGCGGCGGCACAAATCAGACATGAAAAAGATCCCTTTATACATTCAGATCATCGCCCCGCTCGGAGTATTCGCTATTGTAGCCAATAGACATCTGAGACAAACGAACTTGACAAGTATTTAGAAATGAGAACGATCAAAAGAATCCTCGCCGCGACGAGATCATAGTCTTGGGCAAGTCCTACGTCGCCATCCACCACAAGGACCAGGAAAAGTTCAGATTCCTGCGGGCTGGTCAGATAATAGATGTAAGCGCCTTATCCAACCTAGGGAGCAGCGGGCCGAAATGAGTTCCTTCCGTCCATTCGAAGGTAGTTCGGACTCCTTTGGACTCCAGGATCTTGACCACAGCCGCTGTGTCTTCTGCAATATTTTTCAGATGCTTGTTCTTTCCCTCGGCCTCTTTGTCACCTAGGGAAAGATAGGCTTTCTTAATCGGAAACGATTGTCCCTCAAGCCATTTCACGAAGCCAGGGTACCAGAATGACCCGGATATCGACGCGACCCTGGTGAACAGGCTGCTCTTTGCCGACGCCCAGATGGCGAACAATCCAGCCAATGAGACTCCGATGAGCCAACGCTCATCGGGGACTATGCCCAACTCCGTCTCTATAGATGGGATGATTTCGGATTCCAGCTCAGCCAAATAAGCCTCCGCTTTACCTCCAAATGATTTACCTTTTTTGAATATGGGATCCGCCGGCCAAGGTGTCAGATCGTCATTCCAGTCTACCGGAGGTAACATCACCGGAATCACACCGAACCTTTCCTCGACACCCTCCAGCCAACGAGAGACATCATCAGTCTGGCCCTCCAGCATCGGCATATAACAGACTATACTCATTTCCCTCCCAAATCTTTATCAACCATCGAGCACACACAGGAGTCAGACCACACATTCTCAGCTGTTTCCACCATGTCAATGATTGTATAGATAGGCAGGATAAGGCCCATGACGGCCACCGGAGCACCGATGCCGGTCATTAGAGAAACCGTAAGGAAGAAACAACCCATAGGCACTCCGGCATTGCCCACAGCCGCGATAACTGAAATCAAAACCCATAGAAGCATAGCCCAGATAGACAGGTGGATTCCACCGTTCTGCATGACAAAAAGTGAGCTGACGAGTATAAACGCCGCGCAACCGTTCATATTGATAGTCGTGCAGATAGGCAGGACAAACCTGGACACCTTCGGATTGACTCCAAGCCTGTTTTCCGCTGACTGGAGCGTGACGGGAAGAGTAGCCGCCGAGCTTTTGGTGAAAAGCGCCATCATGACGGCCGGGCTCATGGCCTTGAGGACTCTGAGCGGGTTGATTCCCCTGGCGATCAGGAACATGGGCAACACCACAAAGAACTGCAAAGCGTTACCTATCAGGATGACCGCAGTGTATTTGCCTAAGGAGCCCAGGATAATGCCACCGCTCAATTGTGACGCGAGTTGTTCCGCGAAGGCGGCAATACCTAGCGGCAAGGTCCAGATAAGTGCCTTGATAAGCGTGTAGAAAAGCTCCTGAAGGCCCTCTATCCCTTTGACCAGCACATCCTTCCGCTCACTCTCACCCATATAGGCCAGAGCTAGTCCCACCGCCACGGCGATGAGCAAAATAGAGAGTACATTCCCGGACAGGAAAGGCTGGACAATGTTATTCGGTATAACGGATATTATATGATCATAAAAAGAGGCCTCACCAGAAGCGCTATCAGCCACCGACGAGATCATCTCCGCAGGAAGGTTCCCGGGAGATATCCAAAGATAAAGCCCGAATCCGACCAAAGACGCGGCCAAGGTGGTGAGGAGGGTATATGTGATAGTGTGCGTGAAAATCTCCCTGGTACTCCTCTGCCGGCCGAAAGAAATCAGTGTGGTGGTGATTGCCAGAGCCACGGTCGGCACGGCCAGGAACTGGAACAGGCGGGTATATACCGTGGCTATGAAACCGCAGACCGCATCCACTCCTTTCACATGAACAAGGCCAAGCAGGGCGCCTATCAGCAAGGCTCCCAACCACCAGAATATCTGTTTGTTATTGATCTTTTTTTCCATATTTCTCACCTAATATATTATCCGCCAGATCCCTTTTGAGTATGCGGTAATGGGGATGGTACAGTTTCTCATAGGCAGCGCTATGATGAAAGGCATATTGTCCTGAGGCCAACAAGCTGTCAATCCGCTGTTTCTCTGAATCAAAGTCAGGTAGGTCAGGGCATTCTTCGGAGATCACGGAAAGTATCTCCTTCCATTCTTTTTTCCATGACTCCAAGTCCTCATCCCGGACCGGATCGGCGCTTTGGACAAGGGCGTCAGTCAAGGCGTCCACGGTAATGATACCATCCCTTATGGCAGAGAGTGAAACTCTTATATAGTTGTGTTCCCAACCACAGGGCTCCAGATATGGAAGTACCAGGGTGTCAGCGTTTTCAAACTCAGAGGCAATATACTTGCGGGCGGATTCCCTGTCATTGATAATATGCCCAGGGCCGAAACGATCCTGGAAAAAGCTCTTGTATAAATCCGCCAGGTGGCTTTCCGGATAATTGGCCATTTGGGATCTGACAGCTTTCCTCACCGCATCTTTATCAATCGCATGATCGCAAGAGCAGGCGACGACCATCAGTGATATAAACAACAAAACCTTCCTCATTTGTGTCTTGTATCAAGTGTCTTAAACGCGAATATAATAGTTTGACCTCTGATATTTGCAACCGGGTTGCAAACGAATAGCCGTATTATCGCGTAAATTATGTGTTAATGCGACTGAGATCATTATTCTCATATATTCTGATCATCTTTTCAATGACCAGTTTCGCTCAAGAAAGGCAAGACACCTTGAAAGCGATATCCGTTGTTTCCACCAGGAGCAGCCGCACCATCGAGAGAATCCCCACACGCATCGAATTTGTCGCCGAAGAGGAGGTTGACGAGAAAATCAACATGAAACCTGGAGACATCCGGGTGATGATGAGTGAGAGCACCGGTATCACGACACAGCAGACTTCAGCCATCTCAGGTAACTCAGCTATCCGGATCCAGGGACTGGACGGAAGATATACCCTGATCCTTAAAGACTGTATGCCGGCTTTTCCTGGAGCCGCCAGCGGACTTGGACTGCTGCAGACTCCCCCACTGGACCTTAAGCAGGTCGAGATAATAAAGGGATCCACATCAACCCTTTATGGTGGAGGTGCGATCGCCGGACTTGTCAACCTGGTGACCAAGACTCCGGACGACGGGAATGAGCTTTCCTTCCTGCTTAACGGTACCTCCGCGGGAGGCCTTGACGCGAGTGGTTTCGCCAGCCACAGATTCAAAAAGGCCGGTGTGACTATGCTCGCCACTTACAACCACAACCAAGCCTACGATCCCTCCGGATACGGTTTCACCGCCATTCCTGCCTTTGACAGGGTTGTGATGAATCCCAAATTATACCTGTATCTGTCAGACGCCACAAAACTGAGTCTCGGAATTAATTCGATGTTTGAAAACCGGCTTGGCGGTGACATAGAATATGTGAAGGGAAGAGGTGACGGGACCCACAGTTATTTCGAACGAAACAAAACAGACCTGCTCGCCTCCCAGATCGTTTTCTCACACAATTTCAGCGAGAGCGTTTCCATGGAAGCCAAAAACAACGTGACCAGCTATGACAGAAGGATCACACTCCCGGATTATCAATTCGATGGCAGGCAGATTACTTCTTTCTCCGAGATCAACCTCAAACAGAAAGGAGATATCCTCGATTGGGTGTACGGAATGAATCTCTGGACAGACAAGTTCACCTCCTATTCCCATTCGGTTTACGGTGCCTTCATCCAGAATGACTGGGATGTTGCCAGATGGCTATCCGTTGAGACAGGACTCCGGGGTGATTATATCCAAAGCTTTGGTCCAGAGATACTTCCACGAATATCATTCCTATTCAAACCGGTGACTAGGTTCTCATCACGGCTTGGAGGAGGGATGGGGTATAAAGTCCCGACATTATTCACGGAAGAGACCGAGCGAATCCAATTCAGAGACCTCCAACCCCTGACTTCCGACAACCGGATCGAGCGCAGTTACGGACTTAACTGGGATTTCAATTATTCAACCCGTATTTTCGGAGGCGCTGTCTCCTTCAGCGTCAACCAGTTGTTTTTCTACACCACGGTGAAGAATCCGCTGCTGCTGAAAGAAGACGCTGGCAAACCCGCGCTCAGGAATATTCAAGGATACCTGGACACCAAAGGAGGAGAGACCAACATCAAATTCGGCTGGAAGGACTTGCATCTTTACCTGGGATACACTTTGACCGACGCTCATACGAAAGACTCAGGAAGGTTGACTGAGAGCCTCCTGACATCCAAGCACAGAATCAACGCCGTCCTGATGTACGAGAAAGATGATTTTTGGAGAATAGGTCTCGAGTCATATTACTACAGTCCACAATTGCTTTCAGACGGATCCCATTGCAAGCCCTACTTGATCTGCGGGTTCATGGCCGAGAAATTCTGGGAACATCTTTCCTTATTTATCAACTTCGAGAATTTCACCGACAGGAGACAAACCAGGTTCGGCAGCATCTATTCCGGAAGTATCTCAAATCCAGTATTTTCTGAAATATACGCCCCACTTGACGGCTTTGTCATGAACGGAGGTATAAAAATCCGCTTTTAGATTCCGAGGGAAGTGTTATATTCGCGTTAAAGACCCACAAATCTGAAGAACATGAATAAGACATCTTTCCTGGCCGCATTGGTGGCCGTTACCATTATTATCCCCTCCTGCCGCAAAGCTCCTGAGACAATGAAGATCTCCATTTTTTGCGACCACATCGAGTCAGTCGCCCGTCAAGAGAAAATACCCTTCGCTGAAGCGGCGAAGAAGATCAAAGAGATCGGCTTTGAGGGAGCCGATGTAAGGGTGTTCACAAAGCCGGAGGAGCTTAAGACTCTTGACAGTCTCGGTTTCGCGCACTCTTGCGTGATCACTGACATTGATTACTCCAATCCTGACCAGAAGGAGTTGGAAGACAAGACCATAGACTTCATGGACAAATATGGTTACGACCGACTGATGCTGGTAGCCGGCTTCATCCCCGAAGGAGGTTTCAGCCAGGCGGAAATGGACGACGCCAGGCAAAGGATAGCCGCTTTCGCCGCCAGAGTAGCCGCGAAAGGCTACAAGATCCTTATCGAGGACTATGACCATGAGCGTTCTTTCACTTCCAACGCCGAGAGATTGGACTCCCTTTTCGCCGTCTCGAAGGATCTCGGACTGGTGTTCGACACAGGCAACTTCCAGTTCTCGGGGCAGGACGCCATGGAGCAGTTTGAGCATTTCCGGAACAAGATCGGACATCTTCACCTTAAAGACAGGGTATCCAAGACTGACCTCAAATGTGTCCCGGCCGGCACCGGTTGCATTCCTATTGTGGAGATCATCGGGAAACTCAAAGAGGACGGTTACACCGGTTGGCTCACAATCGAGCAATTCGGCTCCAGGAATATGCTGGCTGACAGCGAGACCGCCTTCCAGAACATCAGCGCCGCGATCAAATAGGACGGGTTTTTCGTATATTCGCGGATGTGGGAGAGAGAACATATATAGCTATTGACCTTAAATCATTCTACGCGTCCGTGGAATGCGCTGAGCGCGGCCTTGACCCGCTCACGACGAATCTGGTAGTGGCTGACTCATCCCGCACCGACAAGACCATCTGCCTGGCGGTCTCTCCTTCCTTGAAGGCTTATGGCATCTCAGGGCGGCCAAGGCTTTTCGAGGTTAAGCAGCGGGTTTCCCAGATCAATGAGGACCGGCGCAGGGCAGCTCCTGGCCGCCGGCTTTCCGGGAAATCAACCGATGATCCACTGCTGCGCTCGAATCCGTCTCTGGCCCTGGACTTTATCGTGGCCACCCCTCGCATGGCTCTCTACATGGAAGTCAGCAGCCGGATTTACGCGGTCTATCTCAAATACATAGCGCCGGAAGACATACATGTCTATTCCATAGACGAGGTGTTCATAGACGCCACGGACTATCTGGTGACATATTCCTGTTCCGCGCATGACCTCGCCATGCGGATGATCCGTGATGTGTTGGCCACAACCGGAATCACAGCCACGGCCGGAATAGGGACCAACTTGTATTTGGCTAAGGTCGCGATGGACATTGTCGCGAAACACACCGAGCCTGACAAGGATGGAGTCAGGGTGGCATCCCTTGATGAGATTTCTTACCGTCGACTTCTATGGGACCACACTCCCCTGACTGATTTCTGGCGGGTGGGACACGGGATCTCCGCCAGGCTTGAAGCGGCTGGCATACACACTATGGGCGAACTGGCCAGGAACTCACTTGACCCCGCCTGGGAAGCATTCCTTTACAAGACTTTCGGAGTCAACGCCGAGCTCCTGATAGACCACGCATGGGGATGGGAGCCTTGCACAATGGCTCATATAAAAGCCTTCAGGCCATCCTCAAACAGCCTTGGATCAGGGCAGGTCTTGATGGAGCCATATTCATTCGAGAAGGCCAGGGTGGTTGTGGGCGAGATGATAGACTCCCTTGTCATGGACCTGGTCGAGAAGCGGCTGGTTACTGACCAGATAGTCTTGAGCGTCAATTACGAGCATCTGGATGACCGACCGGACGGCACGAATCTGGTCCGGGACTGGTACGGCCGCACAGTGCCCAAACCGGCACACGGCTCAGTTAATCTCGGACGGAAGACATCTTCCACCCACATCATATCAGAGGCGGCTCTAGGCCTTTATGACAGGATTGTCAACCCTAAGCTTCAAGTCCGCCGCCTTGGTGTGGCCGCGATGAATGTGACGGACGAAGATAGTGAGGTTGAGCAACTTGAGCTCTTCGATGATTCCTTTGACAAGGAAAAGGAACGCCGGCAGCAGGAGGCCATTCTCCAGATTCGCCGGAAGTTCGGGAAAAACGCCATCCTAAAAGGAATGAACTTCGAGGATGGAGCGACTGCCAAAGAACGTAATATGCAGATAGGAGGGCACAAGGCATGACGGGCAAATACGACGACATTATAAACCTTCCCCATCCAACCTCGAAAAGGTACCCCAGGATGCCTTTGGCTGAACGCGCGGCACAGTTCTCACCATTCGCCGCTCTCACAGGCTATGACTCGGTTATCGCCGAGACAGCCCGCAAGGTCGAACAATCCTTCCAGCCTCTGGAATCAGATGGGGAGTATTACGAAGACTAGGGCGTCCCACAAGGCGTGGCTGACTATCAGCGCAGGAAGAGCCTTGGGACATATACGGTAGATGAGGCCCCAGACCAGTCCGGCCACAAGTGCGGCCATAATCAGCATGAAATTGAATGACCAGATGTGGACGAGAGCGTAGATACAGGCGGTCAATATGAAAGCCAAATCAGCGCCCCACTTCCTGTCCTGGAACAGACGGGTCATCGTCCTCTGGACATAACCTCTCCAGAATAACTCCTCCGCCGGGCCGATCAGGAAAAGCAGCAAGACAGCTATTACAGGGACCGGAAGACCGGCTTTCATCGAATACACAGCGTCCACCTGCGGCCTGGCGAAATTGAACATCAACGCGGATAGCTTGTCCCCTACCCAGAATATTCCCCAGAGGAGAAATGCCAGGGCGATGCCACCAAGTAATTGAAACAGAGGTTTTTCAACTTTCAAAAGGGCCTTCCGGTCGGATGTGAAAGCGAGGGTGCACGAGGTCAATATGACCGCCGAGACCGACATCACGATCCAAAAGTTGGGCGCGCCCCCGGTCCAGGGGCTGAACATGTAGAACCACAGAAGAGCCGCGACGGCTACAGAGAACACCAGACGGCCGGAATCTGATCTCATAACATCCTGGAAATGAACAGTCCGGCTGAAAGAAGGACAGAGAAAGCCATCTGCAATTTAGCCGAACCCTGGTCCAATCCCTTCAAGGCTTCTATACCTAACTTGTCATAGCCACAAGCTTGCTTGAGGTTCTTCCAAGCCGGAATAGCGGCTACGAGGCAGAGAAGAGCCATAGGGTGGAGCCTGCCGACAGCCACAGCGCCGATGACGCAAAGGAACGGGATGACCATATAAACGGAATAAAGGATGCTTGAGGCCTTGCCGCCGATCAACATGGCGAAAGTCTTGATCCCGGCCGCTCCATCAGACACGATGTCAACAGTGTTGTTGGCATGAAGGACAGAGACGGTTATAATACCAATCGGCAAAGACAACACGAGAGCATCCCAATGGAGGACTCCGGTGACGGCATAAGCGGTGCCGATAACGGGCAATACACCGAAAATGATGAATATGTCAAGGTCGCCGAGAGCGTGATACTTCAGGAAAGAATACAAGATGGTGAGCAGCACTCCCACTCCCCCGATGATCCACAGAACCGGGCCGCTCAGAAGGGCTATACTGACTCCGATCAGAACGCCGGCAACGAATAGTATAATGCTGAAATTCAGGTACTCTTTCGGCTCAAAATGATGGAAGACAAGATTCGGGACAGCGAAAGCGTTCTCATTGTCCACCCCGCTCTTGTAGTCGAACCAGTCGCTAAGCACATTGCCCGCGGAATGGAGGACGACAACGCCTAGAAGGCAAAGTATGAAGACCAGATAAGGCTTGAATCCGCCCGGAAGCAGGTTTTCACTGAACAGGTAAGCGAAAGTTGCCAGCACAGGCATTGTGGAGACAGGGAATGACCAATAACGTGTCACCGTGAACCAATCCTTGAACGAATGATTGCTCATATTTCTTGTAATTCTGTTTTTTGTTATGCGAATATAGCATTTTTTCGGCTACAATCCGATGATCCTCGAGGTCTCATCCCATAACCTTTTTTCCAGTTCCTGGTCGACAAAACGGCCTGGGATGTCAATAACTCTTTGACCGACAAAATATTTCCCCGAAAATTCCGAGAAAAGAGCGGAAAGAGCCGGCCTCACCCCTTTTTCAGGCGATTTGCAGAAAGGACGGAAAAGGGCGTCAGCAAGCGGATCGAACCACTTCCCCATCGAAATCATATTCGAGTTGACAATCCCGGGATCAGCCACATTCACCTTCAATAAAGGATTCCTGCGGGCAAGTTCCTGTGAGAAATGAAGCAGAGCGAGTTTAGACTTGGCATACGTTCCCAGCCGGGAGAACTCTTTTTCCTCGGGCATCAGTGATTTATCGGAGACTTTGACGAATCGGCAGGTCAAGGAAACAGTGTTCACGACATGAGCCTCTGGAATCAATAAAGGGAGCAATAGCCTGGTCAGCAAAACCGTACCGAAGTAATTGACAGCGAATGTGTTCTCCAAGCCATTTCCAGTCAAGGAATACCCCCGGCTTATCACTCCGGCGTTATTCAGCAAGGCTGAGATTCTCTCACCTTCCAAACCTTTGACGAAGTCTCTGACCGACTCCAAAGACGAGAGATCCAACTGCATTATCCCGATCTCAGCATCAGGGATATCCGACATTATTCCTCTCCTCACCGTATCAGCCTTTTCCGGGTTCCTGCATGCCATGACGACATGGTAACCTTTTCCGGCGAGATACCTCGTGGCCGCCGCTCCCATGGCTCCGGACGCTCCGGTCACAATGATCCTATCTCTCATATTCCAACCTGAGATTATCAACCCATAAAGTGTTCCCCAGAGCCCCTGTGAAACCGCCCCTGGAGCCGGAGGAAATCTGGAGGACAGCGTGAGTGCATTCCTCCTTCGAGGACGCCCAACCCTCCTCCCGGATCGGCACGAGTTTGCCACGGCTATTGGCGGCATAAAGAGTGTTCTCTCCAGAAATAAGGCCCATATATGACTTATATCCAGGAACTTCCCTGGCATCCCCATACATTACGGGAATCCGCTTGTTCTGGATCCAATCCGAAGTGCTTGAGCCAATCCTCAGGAAAGCGGTGCCGACACGGAGAGCATGGATATTCCCGTCCTCATCCTCCCAACGTTTCTGAAGAAGAAGCATCACCTGGCAAGGATCCTCCCCTGGAATCTCTGTCTTACGGAATGTGGTGCCTTTGACCAGTTTGCCAGTCGCCGGCAGAAATGCCTTATAATCAATAATTACCGCTTTAGGACGCTTTGTGAAAGGTATTCCCCAATCCATATTGGCATAAGGGTTCTTCACTCCAGTAATAGGCTCGAACATCTTGCCCCAATACAAGGCACCTGTTGCAAGGACCTGGATATCCACCAAACCAGCCACTTTACAAGAAGCATAGACGGTGGAGAGCTTGGCGCATTTCCCGCTCGGTCCATTGTCCGGCTCAGCGGAAAGGCTGGTCTTGGTCACCCCGGAGACCTTCGCATAGGCATTGGACGATGCCCAAGGGGTCTTGGAATAATCATAGGGATTATTCCCGTCGATAGTCTCCTGTGGGCCAAGCACATAGATAGTCTTAACCTCGCCACCGATAATCGCTGATTCCTTGATGTGGCGGGTAGTCCACCGCTCGAAATCCCCGAATGGCACAGTCTCAATCCTTTGGGCGGCCAAAGGAATACCGGAGGCTATCAGAAAGGATAGGACGACTATTTTAACTTTTCCCATATTCGAGCTTCTAAAGGACCGGGCAATGACGCGATCAGCACCGGCAGATAAACATTCATGATCGAGGGATTGATCAGCCTCCTGCCTTTGAACATAGCCTTCAAGGCACGACGGACAAGCCACTGCGGAGTATGGATCAAACGAACCCGCACTCCGAGCCGTAACCATTTATCTTTCAGGTTGTAAAGTGGAGTAGCGATAGCGGCGGGACAGACAGTGGTGACGCTGACGCCATAGGGTTTGGTCTCGAAGGATAGAGACTTTCCGAAACTCCTTAGGTAGGCCTTGGTCGCCGAATAGATAGTGATACCCGGAGTGGGCAGTTTAGCCGCCATTGATGAGACTATGAGGATCCGTCCGCTCCCACGCTCTTTCATCGCCTGAGAGAAAAGTATGCAGAGGCGGGTGACCGTGGTGACATGGAGATTGACCATGGCTTGGATACGGTCCAGATCTGAGGCCTCAAGCTCTTTGAAAAAGAACATACCGGCATTGTTGACAAGCACATCCGGCAAGATGTCTTTCCCTTGGCACCAAGCGAACAAATCATCCGCGGCACGAGGTTCCGACAAATCCTGGAAACGGGTCTGTATCTGGACTTTATATTCATGGACAAGTTCCTCATAAGCCTTGGCCAGATCGTCTTCCTTGTTACTGACGAGCAACAAGTCATATCCACGGCCAGCCAGCTGGCGAGCGAATTCCAGCCCCATCCCGGAGCTCCCTCCTGTTATTAACGCGACCATCTTTCCTCCGCTTTATCAATCTCACTCCTCAACGCCTTTGGAAGATCTCCGCAACAATGGTTGCAGCGCATCTGGAGGGTATACATCCTCCCGATGCAATAGTTGGAGTGGCGGCATTCGCTCCGCTCCACTTCCCCTAGACGGATTTTATTGACAAAATCCGTGTCCCGAATCAATGCCCTGGCCATCTGCAACGCGTCAAAGCCGGAATCCAGGACCTCTTCCATCGACGAACGGGAGACCATCCCTCCGACATACACCAAAGGCAACTTGACGGTCTCCCTGAATACCTTGGCATCCTCCAGGAAATACGCGTCCTTGTACGGTACAGTGGGGATTATCATCCTACCGAAAAGCCTTAGGCCAACCTTCAGCCACCAGAACTTCCATGGATTCATATAATGGGCCAAGGTACGGATTGGCATCGCTCCACGCATGACCTCCATCGGGGCCTTGCTTACAAAGCCGGCGGATAGCACAATCGCGTGGACACCAAGCCTTTCAAGCTCCTTCGCGACCTCCAGGCACTCTTCCCTGCCCATACCCCGCTTGAAGCCGTCATGCATATTCATCTTCACGAGCACGCCCATGTCATCCCCGGCAACCTCCATCACCTTATTGATAACCATCCTCATGAATCGCATCCGGTTATCCAAAGAACCACCGAAACGGTCCTTGCGACGATTTGTGTATGGTGAAAGGAACTGGCTTATAAGATAACCGTGGCCGGCGTGGATCTCGACGCAATCGAAGCCCGCCTTCCTGGCAAGTTCCACGGCTTTTCCGAAGTCCTCGACAATGGCTTCTATCTCATCTTCCCTCAGGCCCCTGACGAAGGTCGGAGAATAGAGGTTAAACCCGCTGGAGGCTCCTACAGGAGTACATCCGCAGGTCGAACGATGGGTCATATTCCCGCAATGGCCGAGTTGTATGGAGGCCTTCGCCCCTTCGGCATGGATGACGTCCGTAATGTCTTTCAAGGCCGGCACAATCTCCTCCCGCATCCAAAGCTGGCCATCGAATGAAAGGCCGCTCCGGCTCACAGAGGCGTATGCCAAAGTGGTCATACCAACCCCTCCCCTGGCCACAGCCACATGATAGTCCTTCAGCTCCTGGGAAGGCTTGTTCCCATAGGCCATATTCTCGAAAGCCGCAGACCGGATAACCCGGTTCCTAAGCGTGACCGGGCCTATCTTCACTGGGGTGAATATGGGAGATTCAATAGCAGGCATAGGGTCAGTAGATAAAAGGAATCATTCGCTTAGTCTTCTGAGTATCAAGTTCTTCCGAAAACTCACGGCTATACAGGTCATAAATCCTGGCAGCCCTCGGAGCAAGGTTGGCGAAAGTCCACAACGCGAACACCGCTCCCGCCCATGACCAAGTCAGGACAGCGAAGCCAACCCATTCCACGAACTCCCCGAAATAATTGGCGCTCGTGACATAGCGGAACATACCTCCTTTGGGAAGATAATGCGCCGTGTCCCCCGGCTGCCGGAGATTCCTGATGATCGAGTCAGATTGGATATTCACAGCCATACCGGCAAAGAATATGACCGTTCCGAGGATAAAAGGCAACCCATGAAGCCAACTCGTTCCGTACATGTCCGCCGGGGAGAAATAGAATAACCACCCTCCCTGCATGAAGGCGTTCAGAGTGTTGAACAGCGCCCCCATAAAAATGATGCTCAGCGGCATCTTGCTCTTGCCCCTTATCTGTCTCGGGAATATGAACGAACGATGGAAATAATGAATCTCGAATAAAAAGAGGAAAACGATCCGGACAATATCAGTCTTGAGTTCCGAGAACCACCAGAGAGCCAGCATAGCCACGAAAACAGGGGCCTCCATCAGTGTCCAACCGAGTTTGTTGTCCACCGAAGGTCCCCATTTAGGCTGGTAGAATTTACCGTAGCCGGCGTCTACGAAAAACAAGCAGACGAAGACCACTACGGCTACCACGGCCATCGCCAGGAGGAACAAATTGAACGCTTGGATCGAGATCATCGGCTATTTGATTCTGACGGGGCGTCCCGTTTGGGCGCTCTTGACAGCGGCGGAGAGAATCTCAACCACGACAAGGTTATTCTCCAATGATGAAAGGTCTCCAGGAGCAATAGTAATCTCCCCTCTCACAGCTGCTTCCAGAAGATGGAACGGATTGTCATACGGAGCGGCGAGGGCGGGAGCGTCAGTCCATTCACCCTTCTTGGTGCCTTCCACACGGTTAGGATTCGCCTGATAAAGAAGACCATCATGTCCGTAGACGAACATATCCTTGCGGTTATATGGCCAGCACCAGGAGGCGTTGATCTCAACAGTGGCTCCAGGATATTCCAGGACTATTGTCGCGTCATCATCCACCTTAGGGTAGACGGAGGGTTTATTGCGCTGGAGAACGGCGTAGACACTCACCGGCTTCCTGCCGCCCAGCAGCCATGTGGCAAGATTAGCGCCGTAGCAGCCGAAGTCCATAACCGCTCCACCACCGTTAAGAATGGGGTCTGTGAGCCAGTCCAGGAACTTCTTGCTGCAGCCGATCTCGACAGGACCCTGATGGCCGTCATATACCTCGATCCTGAATATGTCCCCGATCTTTCCGGCATCCACCTGAGCCTTCACGTAATGGTTCGAGGCGTACCAGGTGGTCTCATAATTGGTCAGAAGGAGAATACCGTGTTTCCGGGCCAACGCGGCCATTTTCCGGGCGTCCTTAAACGTTGTGGCAAGAGGCTTCTCGACCATCACATGTATGCCTCTCGGAGCGCAAGCCTCGACGACTGCGAGATGCTCCTTTATTGAGCCATAGGCCACGACCGCCTCGGGCTTTGTCGCGTCAAGCATCTGCCCGAGATCTGAATAGAATATGTTCTCCGGCAGCATCCTGCTCAAGGAATTGTCATGGATGTACCTTGGATCGGCTTCCCAGACACCCACAACCTGAATGTCTCCCTGACGGAGTTGGGATACGACTCCATTAAGGTGATCATGGGTCACGCCCGCGACAGCGATGCGGAAAGGCTCCAGATAAATCTCACGGATCGCGCGCTCAGAGGCAACCG
>ODAI014592762.1_pt1 | contig 17343 bp, 18 predicted proteins | sample 1539321 | NCBI WGS metagenome assembly ODAI01 (sample SAMN02144231, study PRJEB22623) | gut metagenome | biome: sheep rumen | host: Ovis aries | place: New Zealand | reverse complement strand
TTATGGACGTGCTTGATCAGAAAATCAAGAAGGAAAAGGACAAGATCCAGGAAAAGAAGTAATCGATAGGCCAGAGCCGTAATTTTATGTGCCCGTGCCTTTAACATATAGTTAGTCAAAAGCTGCCGGATTTTCTTTGTGAGAGTCCGGCACTTTTTTTGCACATTTTCAGTGTTGCTTTTTTTGCCAGAAGTGCCGTGCCAGACTTCCCTTTCCAGAAGTGTCTTGCTAGACCCTTGGCTATTACCCCTTGCCAGAAGTGCCTGCCGTAAGCGCTCTATCCGTCTGCCGAATCCTGCCAGTCGCCATAAATGCTAAGGCTTTCCCTTTTTGTCCTCTTTTGCTTACTGAAAGAAGCTTTTTTGCCGGCTGTCTTTTGCTTTACAGACAAATCAGTTCCCTTTAGAAGCGTCATAGACTTTTCGCTTTGCATGCGGCGGTGGTGTGCCTCTTGCGTAAGGGGCTTTGATTCATCCCGTTTTTCTACCATAAGCTCGTTTGCAGAATTTACGGTCAGGGCATAATGGCTTTTTCCGTCTTCTTCCAGCTGGCTTACGGCTGCTTCAAGGTCCGCAAGGGCAATTCCTGCCTTTTTCTTTGACTCCAGCTTGTTAAGTTCCCGTATCTTTTTTGCAAGCAGGGCTTCCGTTATCCTTGCCTTAGAGCCTTCCTTTCCGCTCAATTCATTTAGGGCCCTTGCTATTTCTTCCTGAATCTGCGTTAGTGCCATTCTTGCCTCCCAAGATATTCCATCAGGTGCCGGGTAAGGTTTCCGTTTTCTATTAGGCTTTTAGAAAAGTCCGTGCAGGCTTTGCTTAGGGCAGGATAGCTTCTTAGCAGCTTTAGCAAAAGTTCCTCTTCCTTTTCACTGGGCTCTTTTTCCCCAGCCTCTTTTTCACAAGATTCTCTTTCCTTTCCCTGGGGCTCTTTTTCCGTAGCTTGGCATTCTTTGCCTTGCTCTTCATCAGAAAATTGGGTGTCGTAGCGGGTATTATATAGAAGAAAGTATTCCTTTAAAAAGCCAAAAAGCTCCTTGTCTTCAAAAAAGCTTTCCATTCTTTCTAGCACAGCCCCAGCCTTTACAAGGTGCAACTCTTCGTCCTGGGGGTAGGCGTGCCAGACAAATGGCTTTCCGCAAAGGCAGGCCCTTGCAAAAGAATCTTCCCCTCGCACAAAGTTAAAGTCGCTTGAACAAAGAAGTGCGTCCCATGCTTCTTGGCTAAGATAGGGCAGCTTTGTTATGGCAAAGGGGCAGCCTTCTTCTTTCCATGCCTCTTCAAAGGGGCTGCATGCAAGTCCTGCCGCAACAAAGGCGTGAATCCTAAAGAGCGGGTTTTCCTTTTGCCTTTCTTCCATAAATGATTTTAGCGCGCCAACTACGTGGGTAAAATTCCTCTTGTAAGCAAAGATTGTTACGCAAAAAGTGTTTGCGTCCCTTAGTGCTTGGACGGAATCAGCTTCCGCTTCTTTTTGGCCGTTTGCGCTTACGACTGAGCTTATGCCAGAACTTGCGGCAGAACGTGTGCCTGAACTTATGCCTGCACCTGTGCCTGCTTTTGCCATCAGGTCGTCTTGAATGGTTTTTAGAGCCGCCTCTTTATTTTGCAGGGAACTTAAAAAAGATGAATCCATTACAAGCCCGCCAGTTTTTTTTGTAAAGCCCGGCATAAAATTCACTTTTTTTACCAGTATGCTTCTGGTTCCGCTTTTTAAAAGGTGAAAGTCGTCCGCCCAACTTTCCGCAGTAAGGTATTCAAGGTTTACTATGCGGACTATTTTTTTCTGCTCCGGGTCAAAGAGAATCCTGTCCAGCCATTCAGGCCTTTGGCACTGGAAGCACTGCAGAATCACGTCTGGAATCCTCCTGCTGAATTCCTCCGTGCAGACATCTTCCTTGTTCCAGTCAAAGATTTGCCAGCCCCTTGCGCTTTGCCTAGCAAGCCCCTCTTTTACGAAGGGTGCCATTGCCGCAAAGGAAGGCAGGTCGCTAACGACAAGACGCAGCTCTGTGTCGGGGTAAAGTTCTGTTATATTTCGTGCAAGCCGGTAGACAAAACCAATGTCTCCGTAATTGTCCACCACTTTGCAAAGTATTGTAATTTCCATATTGATTTTTTTTTCTTTTTTGGAGCGCATTGCCCGGTAGACTGCCCTTTCAGGGAGGCCTTTTTCTACGCGCTTTGCGGGGCTTGCCCCCTAGCCGGGCGCGGTGCTTACGCACGGCTTCGCCCCCCCCCTCCAATCGCGGCTAGGATTCCTTTTCTTCTTACAGTGCAGAACCGCAGTATTCGCAGCAACCGTTTTGGTTGGGGAAGGTCTTTGCACCGCAGCTTGGGCAAGTTTTTTCTTCCTTTACAGTTTCTGCCTGCTGAACAGCCACCGGGCTTTCGTTTGCAGCGGGACTTCCTGCCGTGCTTTTCATGCGCTCTATGGCATTCTTAATCTCATTGCCGATTTTTACACACTCAAAGTATTTGTTTGCCTCGTAGCCACCGTCGCTTGAATGAAGGTTCCAGCCGCTTGTCTGCTGCATGGAAGGATTCATTGGACTTTCTCCGGTCGTAATGTAGCCGTTGGAAAGGTCAAAGCTCATTTCGTCAAAGTAGGGGCTAGAAACCCTTATCGTTACCTCGAATGAATATGAATACTCGTAGCGGGGCGGATTGTAGCTTACGGAATTTCCGTTGGAATCCTGCTGCTTAAGTTCCGTCTTGTCTTCCTGAATGTCCAGGTCGCATCCCACTGCCTGTGAAAAGTCCAGCACGTCCGGGTTTGCACTTTGCAAGTCTTTTGCCCTTGTTACCATGAACTTTCTTGCGCCTTCGTCAATCAAGAGCCTTGTTTCGTTTCCAAGCGTCGTTGTTGCGTTAAAGGCTGCCACCAAGGATTTGTTTTGCTCGCGGTATTCAAGCTGTGCCTGAATGTCTGCCTTTGTGCTGTGCCGCCTCTCGTTGAACCAGGGAGAAAGCTTCGCCGCGCAGTTCTTGCACATGTTTCCGTCTTCAAGCTTCCTGTTTCCAAGAAGCCCAATTTTTTCACCGCAAAAATCACAATATTTTTTTTCAAATAAGCCCATAGTTCCTCCTATACTTCTTCTAATCATTATAGTGCGAAAAAACAGGAAATCAAGAAAATTTTGAATGCTTTCCCTTTCTTTTGCTTGTGCTTTCTTTATGCTGGCAATAATATAGAAGCTAAGGGGGATTTATGAAGCTTTTGCTTGTGATTGCGCCTTTTGACGCAGCGTTCTTTTTTCTCTTTGTCTTTTTTCTTGTGCGGGGACTAAAAATGCCTTTGTACAGGCAAAGAAGAAAATGCCTTGTGCTTTCCATGATTTTTCTTTCTTCATTTTTGCTTTGCTCGGAATTACTGGAGCAGCTTGCCCTAAAATCTGCCTGCCTTACAATACTTGTCTGGCTTTGCATGACGGTTTTTCTTATCCTGAATCTTGTTAGCATGAAGAAGTATCTTGCTTCTGCGCCACAAATTGCTTCTGCCCTTTTTGAATGCGGTGAACACAATGCCCTTGCCCTGCAAATTTCTGAAGGATACAAAACTTACGGAAAAAGCTTTCCCCCTCGTGGAGCGCCAAAAGACCAGTGGCAGTACATGAGTGCTTTTGGTGAATTTTGCAAGATAGACTTTGCGGAGACGCAGAAAAATCTCCGTTCGCTACAGTCCCTTGTCCGAAGAAACAGAACCTACAGCCTTTTTGTTTGCGCTCTCGGCATAACTTGGGTTCTGCAAGTTCCACTTTTTATTTTTTCCAGCCTCTATGCTGCAAAGCTTGTGGGGTAACTCGGAAGTCTGTTTTTTGTGACCCGCTTACCGTGTAAACTTTACTATTCAAAAAGAAAAAATTAATGTATACTAAAAAAATGGAATTCTTTTATTTTGTGGAAGCCAATGCCCTTATCATTATGCTTGGGTGCTGGCTTGCTTTTATGATAAAAAAAGAAGGCACTCTCAGGGCTTCCAATCAGATTTTTTTTAGGATGGCCATCTGCACTACTGTGGTGCTTGCCCTTGAAGCCGCCTGTTCACTTGTAAACGGAAGACCGGGAAATTCTTTCTATATTGCAAACATTATCCTTAATGCCGTCCGCCTGATTCTGGCTGCCTACGCTTCTCAGACCTGGCTTTTGTACACCCTGCATTTCTTGCGCCCAAAGCAGTCTTTGCCAAAAAAGATTCAGCGGCTTATCTTTATTCCATTCCTTCTGGTTTCTGCCTTTGTAATCGCTTCCATTTTTACCGGCTGGGTCTTTTACATCAACAAGTACACAAACCTTTATACCCGCGGCAAATTCGCCTTTATACACATGATTGCAACCTACGGATATTTTGGCAACGCGGCAAATTATGCCTTAATCAAGATGCTCAGAAGCAGGTGCCGTTGCCCGGACAAAATGTGCTGCACAAATTTCCTTGTCTTTGTTGTAATACCCGTAGCAAGCGGAACAGTGAATCTGATAAACCCCTACTTGAACATCATCTGGATTTTTTTACTCATATCGCTTTTCTTGCTTTTTACCCGCGTTCAGTTTGCCCAGATTGTGCTGGACGGACTTACCGGCGTTAACAACAGAAATTGCTTTGACAACTACCTCTATTCAATTTCTTCCGGAAAGGCCTTTTCTGCCTGCCTCTTTATGATGGACATAGACTTCTTTAAAGACATAAATGACAGCTACGGTCATCCAGAAGGAGATCAGGCACTTGAGCAAACCGCAAAAATTCTTACCCAGATTTTTAATAATGAAAACTGCATGATAGCCCGCTACGGTGGCGACGAGTTTGCAGTCCTCATGGTTTCTGGAGACCAGCTTACAAGTGTCCCTGTAAATGCGGAGGCACTGCGACTTGCTCTTTACAAGGCTTTTGCAGAATACAACTCTTCTTCCGGAAAACCTTACGAGCTTACTGTTAGCGTGGGCTATGCCTTTATGATTGGCCGTGACGAAGTGGATGCCCAGCAGCTTATAAAAGCCAGCGACAGTGACCTCTACCGTGAAAAGCAGCGCGTCCACAGCAGCAAGTGTTTGTAATTTCCTAATTTTTTTTCTTCTTCTTTTTGCGGCGCTTGCCTTGTTCAACAGATATTTCCTAAAAGAAGCTTTTCCCATTTTGTTTAGGGGCTTTCCGGGGTTTCGCCTCTCGGCTCCATTCCTCTGGTCGCGCTGCGCACTCCCGCCGGAACGGGCTTTCGCCCGCCCCTCCAATCCCTGCCGCGCTTGGGGATGCAACGTTGTCAACAAATCATGAAAATTTGTTGTATGCTGTATCTGTTTTAAAGAAATGCTGTAAAAAAAAATCTTGACAATTGAAATAAACCATCGTATATTGAATTAAAGGCACACAAAGAACTGAAATAGTTTTTCTAAAATAATTTTGCTTGTCATGTCTTGATGCAAGTTGAGCATAGCAAACAAGGTTTTCTTAGTTATCCTAGTTTCTGTTTTCTTTTTTTATGCCTCGACAATTTATTTTTCTCAAAAATTACTTGCGGGTGTATTGTGCCTAAATTTATTTTAGGAGTGCTTTTATGAATGGAATAGACAGGGATTATATTCAAAGCGCAATAAACTATTGTTTTAAAAATATTCGATTGTTGGATCAGGCGTTTACGAGAAAATCTTATTCTGCAGAACATCCAGATGTTCAAAATAATGAATTGCTTGAATTTTATGGTGACAGGATTCTTGATTTGTTTGTTACAAAGATGATGTACAATAAATTCTCAAAAATTGTGAATAATGAATTCGTTTCAGAAAAAAGCGAAGGTGAACTTACAAAACTGAAGGCAGTTCTTGTTAGTAAAAAAAGCCTTGCTCAATGTATGCGTAATTTTGACTTTTCTAAGTTCTTGTTCCTTGGAAAAAGTGATGAGCAAAATGATGTGCAAAAATCTGATTCTGTAAACGAAGATTTGTTTGAGGCTATAATTGGTGCTGTTGCGGTAGACTGTAATTGGAATTACCCCATATTGGAAAAAGTCTGTGAGCAAATGCTTCAAATGGAAACCTTGAACAACAAGTTGACAGTGCTTGTTAAGGAAAAGGCTTATTCGCTTTATTCTGAATATCCTGCGCATAAACAAAGGTATTGGCCTGTAAATAATGCAGAAGATTTGTTGCCACATAATTATTTTAACAATGGCTTTCTGGGGATTCCAGAATTTTCTACTTCAAAGAATCCACAAACGGGGCTGCACGAATATGGGATGGTCATAAATGGCAAGGAAATAATAGGTACTGGAGATGGTCCCTTTCCAGCAAAGCTTGATGCAGAAAAAAAAGCCTATCACTTTTTGTGCCAAGAGGAGATAAAAAGAAGTTTTAAGAATCTGGATTATTCAAATCCAGTAAGCACATTGCATGAATTGATTCAGAAAAAAATCATCTCGGATGTTTACTATGATTTTACCGAATACCATGATGAAAATGGTAATCCAATCTGGAATTGCACGGTAACTTTGGAAGGATACGAAAAATTCTCGGCAGACAATGTTTCTAAAAAACAGGTAAAGCAGGATGCGGCGCTTAAACTGCTGCGCTATATAACTGATACAGTTATTGAGGTGTCTGATGAATCCTATATTCCAAAGGAGTATCATGGAAATGCATTTTTTTGGTCTGATGAAGAAAAGGCAAAGTACGAAGCAGAATTTGAAAAAATATTTCCGAACAAGGAGACAAAATAATGACCGTAAGAAATATAGATAATTTTACATGTGAAAAAGATTGTGTATATGAGGATGAAATTTATTCAGTTCGTGACAATGGTGCTGTAATGCGACATTCTCGAAGTGAAGGACGAAAGCGAAAGCTTGATGGTGAATGGACTTTTGGGAATGTGGATAAAAATACTGGGTATTTGCTTATTGCTGGGACAAGAGTTCATAGAATTGTGGCGACTGCTTTTCATGGGGAAGCTCCTGCAAAAGAATATGTTGTGGATCATATAAATACAAATAAGCAGGATAACAGGCCAGGAAATTTGCGTTGGGTAACTAAGCTTGAAAACATAATCCTTAATCCGATTACTTGTAAGAAAATAATGTATTTGACTGGGTTGCCTATTGATTATGTTCTTCAACACATAGAAATCTTGCGTAAAATAGATTTGCCGCCTAATATAACTTGGATGCGTACCGTAACAGCACAGGAAAGCAAAAACTGTTATGAAAATTTACTACATTGGGCAAAAGGAGATGGTGTTCGACCAACAGAAAAAAGAGGTTGCATAGGAGAGTGGATTTATCAAAGAAGATTTTTTACTGGAAGTGACAAAGAAAGTCATTTGGTTTATACGAAGACGGAAAATGCAGTACATGATGAAAATAGAATTAGGCTTCCTGCTGAATATCCATGTTGTCCTGGAGGGCTTCATGAACATACTTTGGAGGAATATTTGCAGAATTTAAAACCTGGGGCGTTATTTTTTGAAACAAAATATTCACATTCTTTGGTTGCTGAAGCTGTAATTTATGATAAGAAATTGATTGTAAGAACCGAATCTGCTGTTGAGACGATAAAGCCTTATCATGTTTCTGTTATTACACTTGTGAACAATGTTTTTGTTCATAACATCTATAAATCTTGTTTTAAGGAGGATAGTTCCAAAAAATATTTTACAATTCTACAAGGAAAAGAATGGACTGGTGGAGATGTGTTTGATGACTTTTGCTAAAAGTCATGATACAATTTTTTTAAGGAGTAATTATTATGAAGAAAATTTTTGTTGTATTTTTTATGTTTGCAGTTTCGCTCGCATTTATTGCTTGTGCAAGTGGCAATGCTCTTGTTACTGGAACTCAGCGTCCTGCTACAAATCCCGAAAGTGTTGTAATTTATACGGAAGCACCGGAAAAATATGAGGTAATCGGAATTGTGAATGCTTCTAGCGATGCAACAGGTAGTGCGCAGACAGATTTGAACTATGCTGTGGCTGAATTAAAAAAGCAAGCTGCAAAAATTGGTGCAAACGGAATTATTTTGCAGGATGTTTCTTCTTCAAAAGGTGACAGTGTCCTTATCGGAAATGTGTTGGTGTCTGAGGATAAACAAAAAGTTTCCGGCAAAGCAATTTATGTGTTCGACAAAGAATAAAATTTGTTGCTAAAAGTTATCTTCTGTTCTCTGCAAAAGAAAGAGTCTTCTTGCTTGTTTGAAAAAGTGTCCTTGTGTAGGCAGGAACGCTGTGGTGGAAGGGAAGTAGATTTGTTTGCGGGTGTATGGTATAATAAACTCATGGAGGTGAAAAATGCCGTATGCAGTATTAGAACAGAAACTTCGCATGATTCCTGAACAGGATTTTGAATTTGTTTCTCGTTTTCTTGACATGGTTCTAAGCAGCAGTAAGAACCGGGCTAATGCGGAATATCTTGAGATGTTGGATAGGAGCTATGATCAGCTTGAAAAGGGGGATGTTGTTGTAAAATCTATGTCTGAGCTTCGGGACATGGAGAATGGTTTATGAATGATTTTACGTTCACAAAAGAAGCGTTCTCTCAGTATATGTACTGGCAAGTTCAGGACAAAAAAACTCTGAAGAAAATAAATGACTTGCTGGAAGATATACGCAGAAATGGTGCTTTGCAAGGAATTGGCAAACCTGAGTCCTTAAAGAGTCATCCTGGATATTCGCGCAGGATAGATAAGGAGAACCGACTTGTGTATGTAATTGATGAGCTGAACAATATAAAGATTATTTCCTGCAAGGGTCATTATGAGTAGCTTCTTTTTTTTTGAGTAGAAAAATGCTGCTGCGAATGAATTTTATGAATTAACCTGTCTGTAACCCCACGCGTTAGGGATTGGAGGGACGGTTGGTAAAAAATTGCATCCGTGCAATTTTTTACCATGAGTTTTCTGCGAAAACTCACCTGTCTTTTATGCCAACAAATGACGCGCCATCCGTGGCGCTACTTGTTTTACATTTATTCGCCCAGAGAAAGATTCACCTTGTTAAATCAATTTTCTTGTGCTATACTTGATGAATGGAACCATCTAAGGTAAAGACTTTTGGCATACTTACAAGCGGGGGGGATGCTCCCGGTCTTAATGCTGCAATCAGGGCTGTCTGCCGCACTGCCCGTACTCAGTATGGAATGAAGGCGATTGGAATCCGCAACGGATACAGGGGGCTTGTAAAAGGCGACATGGCTCCCCTTGAACAGGATGACTTGGTTGGTCTTTTGACCGTAGGCGGGACGATTCTTGGCACATCGCGAGAAAAACCTTTTAAGAATCCGGAGAAGGACGAGGAAACTGGTCTTTTGCCGGTAGAAGCAATAAAGAAGAATTACAAGAAATGGAAGCTGGATGCCCTGGTCTGCATTGGCGGAAACGGAACGAATACTACTGCCAGCATGCTTGCGGCGGAAGGGCTTAACGTGATTGGTCTTCCAAAAACCATAGACAACGACATTGTTCACACGGACATGACTTTTGGCTTTCACACAGCGCTCGATGTTGCAACTGATGCCATTGACCGCATTCACACAACCGCTCACAGCCACAGCAGAATCATGGTGATTGAAGTTATGGGCCACAAGGCGGGTTGGCTGGGGCTTTATTCAGGTATTGCCGGCGGCGGGGACGTTATCTTGATTCCTGAAATTCCTTATGACATTTCCTGCGTTGCAAAGAAGGTTGAAGAAAGGCGCGATGCAGGAAGAAACTTTTCTATTATAGTAGTTGCCGAAGGTGCAAAGAGCCGCGAAGAGTCGCTTTTGGACAAAAAGGCTTTTAAGAAGGCAAGGGCTGCCATGCCATATTCAATTGCCTACCGGGTTGCGCATGAGCTTGAAAATGCTACCGGTTTGGAAAGCCGCGTTACAGTTCTGGGCTATTTGCAGAGGGGCGGAACTCCAAGTTCATACGACAGGGTTCTTGCCACTAGGTTTGGAACAGAAGCCGCTCATTTTTTGGCTGAAGGTGATTTTGGAAAGCTTGTTGCTTTGCAGAACGGTCAGATTGTCGGCGTTCCATTGGAAGAAATTGCAGGCCGCGTAAAGAACATTCCTGTTGACCATCCGATGATAAAAACTGCGCGTGAACTTGGAACATGTTTGGGGGACTAGAGTGGGAAACTTTAACTGTCACTTTTGCCACATTTGCGATGGATACGGTTGTATTGGCGAGATGCCCGGAATGGGTGGACCTTTTCTTAGCCGCAATTTTATTGCCAACTGTTCAGACTGGAATGATTTTGCAAAAGACCTGGAGTCTTCTTCCCAGAGGATGGAAGCTGCCAAGGAAAAGGCTTCTTCTGTAAAGATTCGTCTTGCTCCAATGACCGGTGCCGTGGAAAACGTTGGCTATGCAGCAGAGGAACCTTTCTACTACGACTTGATTTCTGCCTGCCACAAGGCGGGAGTTCTGCTTGGAATTGGAGACGGTGTTCCTGACTGCAAACTTTTGTATGGTATTGATGCCGTAAAAAAGGTTGGCTCCAAGGCTGCCGTCTTTATAAAGCCCTATCCAGACGAAAAGATTTTTGAGCGCATTGAATGGGCGCGTCCTGTTGCCGAGTACTGCGGAATAGACATTGACTCTTCAAACATTGCAACCATGCGTAACCTTGTCCACTTGGAGAGAAAGACCCCATCCCAGCTTCTTGCGGTAAAAAAAGAGCTGAATTCCAAGGGCATTCCTTTTGTAATAAAGGGGATTTTTCTTGAAGAAGACGTGGAAATGGTAAAGGAAGTAAAGCCCGACGTTGTTTTTATTTCCAACCACGGGGGCAGGGTGGAGACCCGCGAAGGAAGCACGGCTGCTTTCCTAAAGGAACATTCATCCGTTCTAAAAGGCAATTGCGGTGAGCTTTGGGTTGACGGCGGAATACGCACTTACAGCCATCTTCTTGCGGCAGCAAGTCTTGGCGCAACAAGCGTTCTTGTTGGAAGACCCTTTGCAAGTGCCTTGTGCCGCGCAGGAGAAAAGGGTGTCGCAGAACTTTTTGCAACTCTTAGGGGACTTTAAGCATCTGGGGTCTCTAAGTAAAAAATAAATCTTTTTTTTGAACAACATGCTTATGCAAGGGCATTTCTTGTGCAAATAAAATATTCAAAATGAGGCAGTGGGACGTAGGAAAAAAGCAAGGAGGGACCCTTTAGGGAGGATTCCTTGATTTTTTCCGTTACTGGGGCCCGCTGACTCATTTTGAGTGTTTGGTTTGATGGTTCATGCAGAAGCCTGGTATGCAAAGGCATTTCTTTGACTTTTGCAAATTAAATTATTATATTCTATATGGAGACGAGATAATTGCAAAGATGCGGAGGTGCCTATGGCCAGTATCCAGGTGAATGAAGGAACTTTTGAAAGCGAAGTGTTAAAGAGCGAAATCCCTGTCCTTGTTGACTTTTGGGCTCCATGGTGCGGTCCCTGCCAGATGATGGGGCCAGTCGTGGAAGAAGTTAGCGGACAGGCAGATGGCAAATTCAAGGTCTGCAAAGTGAATGTTGACGAAAACCCCAATCTTGCCCAGCAGTATGCAGTTATGAGCATTCCTAACTTTATCGTCTTCAAGGGTGGTAAGGCTGCCTCCCAGGCTGTTGGTGCCATCTCAAAAGACAGGCTCATTGAGCTTGCCAACGCATAGGCCGGGTAGTAAAGATGAGGGAACTGTGCCTGCGCTGTTTTAGACCAATATCAAACTGCTATTGCCGCTACGCAAGTGATGTAGACTGTGGCATAAAGTTTGTCTTTCTTATGCACCCCAAAGAGGCCAAAAGGCAGCGTACAGGTACAGGCCGTCTTGCATCAATCTGTCTTCCCGGAAGCGAAATAATCATGGGTATAGACTTTACCCAGAACGAGCGCCTTAATTCCCTCTTGAATGACGAGCGCTACTTTCCCATGCTCATGTATCCCGGAGAAGATGCATGGAACTGTGGCCGACAGGGATTCAAAGAAGCCGTTGGCAACAAGCAGCCCCTTGTAATCATAATAGACTCCACTTGGTTCTGCTCCAAAAAGATGATACGCCTTAGCAAGAACCTCCACAAGCTTCCAAAGCTTTCGTTTAAGGGCAGCTACAAAAGCATCTTTACTTTTAAGAAGGAACCCTACGACTATTGCGTTAGCACAATCGAGTCATGCTACTACATAATCAAGGAACTCCAGTCCTGCTCCCTTGCCAAAGCCGAATGTTCCCCAGAACCTCTTATGTACATCTTCCGAAAGATGATAGAATTCCAGCTTTCAAAAGAAAATGAGCGCATAGAAAGCGGCCTGCCCGGAAGCCATGCCTACGACTGGAAGTACACCCGCAAAAAAGAAATCCCCAATCTAAAAGCCGAAGCTGCCAGTCCCAAATCTGAATCTTAGCAAAGTGTCATTATCTGGCTCGCTAGAAACTTCGTCGCGAAAAACATTTGCACAGCAAATCTCCGCGCTGCCAAGCGCCATCCATGGCTCTATATTGCCTGGCAAGAAATAGCGGGCTTCGGACTTTGAGCGGTTTCCTCCCCTCCAAATTCGGGGTCCAAGGGTACTCCCTTGAAAAGAGTTTTTAATAAATACTATCCTATATTCCGTTTGCATAGCCCGGAGTGGGGGAAGCCACAGCCCAAGACTCCTTGCCGTTTTTTAACAGGGCATCCTTATCCTGCCTTACCGCTTCCAAAAGTGCCTTTGTGTTCTTGCGGCAAATAGACTTTGTAGTGGCACTCTTAGTCCAGCTGCCGCAAAAAGCACTTTCCTCCGTAGCAACGCCTGTTCCGTCGCTTTGCTGCCAAACGCCGCTTGCTTCTATGGCCCCCAGCCATTCCTTTGTCCCAGTCTTCCATTCCGTACGCTTACCAGAACTTGATTCCGCCACAAATAAAACCGCATCCAGAATACTAGAGTCCGCTGAATTCTGCACTACAATTGCATCGCTTGCCTTTGTTACGCTTGACTCGTTTTTTGTCCACAAGTCCAATGCCGTGTTTGAACTGTCGGGCGACTTGCTAAGCGAAAGGTTTCCTTCTTCGTCGTCATTCATACCGCTGTAGCTTTCGTTCCTGCAAAGGTGAACCGTAACGTATTCCCCGGCCTTAACTTCCACCGGGGGAAATTTGTAGACGCTTGCTTCCTTGGTCTTTGTGCTGTAGTTTCCCGTGCAGACAAGCTCAAGCCCGCTAAGATTCCCATCCGTAAGAACAAGAAGCTCTGCATATTCCGCCCGCCAGCTGTTCTTTGCAGTCTTGGAATTTGCCACGTGCACTTCCGACAGGGCAATTCTTGGAACCCTGCCGTTGTAGCCCCAGAATGGAACCGTAATCGTAAGCGTGTTTCCGGCCCCGTCCAGGACTATTCCGCTAAAAGTGTATTCTGCGCCAGTCTGCATTGGAACCGGGCTTGTAAAGACAAGGCTTTTTCCTTCATCCTGTGAACTTGCCACAAGGCTCGTCTCTTCTCCGCTATCTTCCCGCCAAAAAAATGCCTCCTTGCAAGACACGCTCTTGTTAAAACGCACAAGAAATGAGTCTTCCCCGGTAACAAAAAAATCCTCCGCCCTTGGGCAAGAAAAATCTCCCTCCAGCATGGAAAGCCCTTCCACCGAAGACTTGCAGCCCAGCGGCATAAAGCTTGCCAAAACCGCCAGCGTAAGAAAAGCCGCCGGTAAAACCGTCCTTAAAAAAAGCGATTTTAATAAAAATGTTTTTAATTCAAAAGACTTCATGTAAACTCCTTTTTTTTGCCTTCATATTTATATTCATCAAAAAAAATTCAAAAACCGACACATTTGCGCAAATTTTTTTATTTTTTTTTGAATTTGGACGAAGAACTGTTTGTTCTACCATACAACTTTTGGCTAACTCGACTGTAAGCTAAATATCGTCACCGGCCATCCGCCCTTCGCTAACGCTCATAGCCTGCGGCTACTTACGGGGCTCCTCGCCGGCGTAGGTTGCCTTGTTTGCGCATATATTCAGTAAAATCTTGATTTTAAGTTCAAAAATGAGTATTTTATAGAAGAAAATAATTTGCTAGACCAAAGAGGTAGATAAAATGGCTAAAAAAACTACACCCATGGCTTTGCTGTGCGGTTATCTTGGCGCGGGAAAGACCACGCTCTTGAATCAGATCCTTACCAACCAGAAGGGCTACAAGGTTGCCGTTATTGTTAACGACATTGGCGAAGTAAACGTAGATGCAAAACTCATTGCAGACGGAGCAAAGGTTACGGACACTTCCAGCATTGTTCCGCTTACAAACGGCTGCATTTGCTGCACCCTTAAGACAGACCTTGTTACCAATATAGAAAACCTTATAAAGAGCGGCAAGTACGACTACATTCTTATTGAGGCAAGCGGTGTTTGCGAACCAATGCCTATTGCCCAGTCCTTGATGCAGGTTTCAAACGGAAACTTGGACAACGTAATTGGCGTTGTCGATGCAAAGCGTCTTGTAGATGAATTTGCAGGCGGCGACAGTCTTCTTAAAAAGGACATGGACGAAGAAAACATAGAGTCCCTCCTTGTCCAGCAGATTGAATTCTGCTCAACCCTGGTAATCAACAAGAAGGACTTGGTTACAGAAGATGAATTCAAAAAGGTGCGCGCCGTTATTAATGCCATTCATCCGGGCGTAAAGGTTATAGAAACAGACCACGGCAAGGCGGACATTGCAGACATGCTTGCAACCGGAAGCTTTGACTTTGAAACCGTCTACGCAAGTGCAGGCTGGTGCCAGAAGCTTGAGGAAGAAGAAGACGATGATGACGATGACCATGACGAGCATGACCACGACCATGATGAACATGAACACGAGCACGGCCACCACCACGATGACGACCATGACGAGCACGATGAACACGGCCACCACCATCACCACCACGAGCACAAGCACGACGGAGACTCTGGTGCAGACGAAGACGAATACGGAATTGCAACCTTTGTCTACTACCGCCGTAAGCCCTTCAACCGCCAGAAGCTTGACAGCTTTGCAGACAAATGGCCGCGCAACATCATCCGCTGCAAGGGGCTTATGTGGTTTGACGACGAACCTGACATGGCATGGGTGTTCGAGACAAGCGGCCGCCAGATTCAGGCAGGCTATTCAGGCCAGTGGATTGCCGCATGTCCGCCAGCAGAACAGAAGAAAATCCTTGCAGAAAATCCCCGCATCAAAGACGAGTGGGACGAAAATGTTGGCGACCGCATGATTAAGCTTTGCGTAATCGGCCAGAACATGGACAAAAAGGCAATTACAGAAGCTTTGGACGGCTGCCTGGCATAAAAATATTTTGTCATCTTGGGACTCTGCGCCATGTTTGCAACCGGCTTGCATTTTCTTTGGCGCAGAAGTCCCCGGTGTTTTTTTTAACTGTCATTTTTTTACTGTCATTCCGAACGCTACGCCACGACCATACGCACTTACTTTGGTCGTGTGTTTCGGAATCTATGAATCTATATGCCTAAATATATGGCCTTTGAAATTGCCTAAGGCGCAAAGGGGAGAGGTGTTTTATTATGGAATACAAAATCAAGGTAAAAGTAAGCGAAGATGACTATAAGAAATTCTGCTATGACCATAGATTGCATAAGCCAGGAACAATAGTGCTTCTAATTTTTATTGTTTTACAAATTGCCTTCATGACTTTTATTTCTCTCCTGGGGTTTGGGCGGACTGGAAAAATATCTGAGTTCTTCTTCGTAATAATACTTCTTCTCTTTTACGTATTCATGGTTTTTGTCCGTTGGCCACGAACTCTTTCCAAAATCTACAAATCAGACAAACTCTTGCAGGACGAGAGTGAATTAACCCTTACCGAAAGCGGCATTACCGGGTCTTCTGAACTCGGTTCAGCTTCTTTAACTACGGAATACTTTCAGAAAGTCTTTTTTGGAAAAAGCGTAATCGCAATTTACTCTGCCCTCAACAAGGCAATATTGATTCCCCGCCACTGCTTTTCTTCAAAAGAAGAAGAGGCTCAAATAGAAAGCTTCATAAAAGAACACTATGTTAAGGCAAAAAAATAGGTAAAAGCCCTACACGCTTTTGAATCTGCCACTCTACCTTGCCGGAAGAGTCCATGACTTCTTATAGGGACATAGCAGCCCCAGATGCGGCAGGGATTGGAGGGGCGGCAGGGTTGCTTGCAACCCGTTGCCGTTGCGCCAGCAATGGAGCGGGCAGGGACCCGCGGAACCCCGCAAAGCCCCTTCAAAAATAGGTAAGTGTTCTTTTTGAGGCGCATTTGTTCTGCATAAAAAAGTGCCGCAAAAAAATAAAAAAAATTACTGGTACCACCTTACGTAGTCCACTTCCATCTGGCAGGAATCCAGCTCTTTGGGTATGCTTCCCCCAAGGCTTCCACCCATTGCCAGGTTGATGATTATGTAGAAGTCTTTGTCAAAGGGCCAGCTGTTTTCGCTCTTTTGCTCATCGTGGGGATTTTTGTATTCGCTGTAGGGCTTTCCGTCGCAGTACCAGGTGATTGCATCTTCTGTCCAGAGCACTCCGTATGTATGCCATTTTTTTTCAATGTTTTCTACTATTATATACTCGCTTTTTACAGGACTTCCACCGTAACCTGCCTTGCAGTGGGCAGTGCCGTAGGTTTTGTCTTGCCAAGTGCTTGCGGCGTGTTCCATAACGTCTATTTCGCCAGAGCGTGGCCACTGACCGTATTCTGCCTTGTCGCTCATCATCCAGAGGGCGGGCCAGGTGCCTTTGCGGTCTGGAACCTTTGCCCTAAATTCTATGTAGCCGTAGGTAAAGGCCTTTTTCCAGCGGGAGATTAGCCTTGCGCTAGTCCACTTGCCTTTTGCATCTTTTTGCGCAACAATTTTTAGGCTGCCCTTGCTTACGTAGGAGTTTGCCCTTTCCTTGGTGTAGTTCTGCACTTCCGAATTTCCCCAACCGTGAGCGCCTTCGTTCCAGTCCCAGTTTTCCTCGTTGGGGCAGTCGCTTTCCCCGTCGAATTCATCGCTCCAGACAAGCTTCATGTCTTTTACAAAGTCCGGTGATTTTGCCTCTTGTCTGCAGGAAAAAAACAAAGCCTGCATTAAGACCGCCGTCAAAACCCAAAAATTAGCCCTTACCATAAAATCTCCATGGAAAAAATAAATCCCTTCCATTATATCACGCTTTTTTTATAAATGCTTTTTTTTCTTGGAGCGTATTTTTAAGCAGATTATCGGGTCATGGTTCGACTACGCTCACCAACCGCCAGATAATGACCCCGTTTGTGCCAAGAATTGGGGTTCTTAGGCATATCGCGAAACGTTGAGCGATATGACCCCTAAGCCGTGCCCAAGATGAGACGGTAGCAAGTGCGTACCGTCGAAGGTGGTTTGGAGGGGGAAAACCTGCGGGCTTCGGACTCCGAGCTGGTTTTCCCCCT
>ODAI012174175.1_pt1 | contig 17343 bp, 17 predicted proteins | sample 1539321 | NCBI WGS metagenome assembly ODAI01 (sample SAMN02144231, study PRJEB22623) | gut metagenome | biome: sheep rumen | host: Ovis aries | place: New Zealand | reverse complement strand
TGTCCACACCCCCATGCCCGAGAAGGCTTGTATGTCTGCCCTCCCGATGAACTATTATAATAAGTCAAAAGTACCCCGTTACGGCTCCCACGGCCCCAGCCACTCCTTCGTATCCAAAAAAGCTGCGGAGATCGTCGGTAAGGATTACGCGGATCTGAAGACCATCGTCTGCCACCTGGGCAACGGCGCTTCCATTTCCGCAGTTATGAACGGCAAATGTGTAGACACCTCCATGGGCCTGACCCCTCTGGAAGGCCTGATCATGGGCACCAGAAGCGGTGACCTGGATCCTGCCATCGTAGAGTTCATCGCCAACAAAGAGAACAAGACCGCTTCTGAGGTCCTGAACATCCTCAACAAGAAATCCGGTGTCTTCGCCCTTTCCGGTGAATTCAGCTCTGACTTCCGTGATCTGGAGTCTGCCTATAAGAATGGCGACAAGAACGCCCAGCTGGCCGTGGACGCTTTTGCCTACCGCGTAGCCAAATACGTCGGCGCTTACACAGCGGCCATGAACGGCGTGGATGTCATCGCCTTCACAGCCGGTATCGGTGAGAACAGCCCCTTCGTGCGTGAGAAAGTCCTTTCCTATCTGGGCTATCTGGGCATCGAATACGATCCTGCCGCCAACGCGCAGCGCGGTGATGTCGTCAAGATCAGCACAGACAGCAGCAAGGTAGCGGTCTACGCGATCGCCACCAACGAGGAACTGGCCATTGCCAGAGAGACCTACGCGCTCTGCAAATAATGGCTGCTGACCGGAACAGGAGGATCCGCGGATCTTCCGGCGGCCCGGCATAAAACAGGACGCCGTTCCGGAAACTGACAGACCCGGAAAACCGATTATAAAAGCGCGCCGTGACCGATCCCTGACGGAAGAGGGTGCGGCGCGCTTTACTGCGCCTGTCCGGATCTGGCAGGACGGAAAGATCCGTTCAAAAATCCATGGAAAATATTTGTTGACAAAGAAGGCGGTGGTACATATAATACAGTTTGTGCGACCACTTTGAAGGTAAGGAGGTGTAACGATGTCTATCTGCCCTAAGAATAAATCCTCGAGAAGTCATAGAGATATGAGAAGAGCAAACTGGAAAATGACTGCTCCGACTCTCGTTAAGTGCAGCAAGTGCGGCGCTCTGATGATGCCTCACAGAGTTTGCAAGAGCTGCGGTTCTTACAATAAGAAAGAGATCATCAAGACTGAGGATTAATCACAATCTGAAAACTGATTTTGAGATGGAAATTTACCGATGCCGGCTGGTATCGGTATTTTTTTGGCCTGCCTTGCAATCCCCCTATGATTTTAGTATATTAATCTCATCATGAGGTTCCCGTGAGGAAAGCCATGACGAAAGGAAGCTGAAGATGAGTGAATATGTAAATGTTGCAGTAGACGCGATGGGCGGTGACAATGCACCCGGAGAGATCATCAAGGGCACGGTAGACGCGCTGAACGCGTACAGACAGCTCAGGGTCATGCTGGTAGGCCGGGAGGAAATCGTAAAGGAAGAACTGGCCAAATACACATATCCTGACAAAAGAGTCAAGATCGTACATGCCGCGGAGATCATCGAGATGGCAGAGCCCCCAGTCAACGCGATCAGGAAGAAAAAGGATTCCTCCATTGTTAAGGGACTGCAGCTGGTCAAGGAAGGAAAATGCGACGCTTTTATATCCGCCGGCAGCACCGGTGCCATCCTGGCAGGCGGTCAGCTGATCGTAGGCCGGATCCGCGGTATTGAAAGATCCCCCCTTGCCCCGCTGATCCCCACATCGAAAGGACCTGCGCTCCTGATCGACTGCGGCGCCAACATGGATGCCAGACCTTCCCAGCTGGTCCAGTTCGCGCAGATGGGTTCCATCTACATGAAAAATATCACGGGCAATCCCAATCCCCGTGTGGCCATCGTGAACGTGGGCGCCGAGGAGGAAAAGGGAAATGCGCTGGTCAAGGAGACCTTTCCTTTGCTCAAGGCCTGTGACAACATTAACTTTATCGGCAGCATTGAGGCCAGAGACATAACAGACGGTTACGCGGATGTCATTGTCTGTGATGCTTTTGTCGGCAATGTGATTCTCAAGATGTTCGAAGGCGTTGCTTCGACCCTGCTGCATGGGATCAAAGATGCCATTATGTCCTCTTTCAAATCGAAGATTGGAGGACTGCTGATCAAAGACTCTTTAAAATCCCTGCTCAAGACCTATGACGTAGCCAGCTATGGCGGCGCGCCCATGCTGGGACTGCGGGGCCTGGTCGTAAAGACCCATGGCAATGCCGAAGCCATCGAAATTCAGAACGCACTGGGACAGTGCATCAACTTTACAGAGCAGAAACTGACGGAGCAGTTCCAGACCGGCGTCAGTCTGAAGACCAGAAAGACCGCCGCGGCTGACAACGCAGAAACCAGAACAGAATAAGCAGAGGGGGAAAAGATGGATCAGGAATATCAGAAATTAGTTGCAATCATTGTGGACGTTCTCGGCGTTTCTGAGAGTGAGATCACTCCGGACACTACTTTTACCGATGACCTCGGCGCGGATTCCCTGGATGTAGCCCAGATCATCATGGGCATCGAGGAGGAATTCGATGTGACGGTAGATCCGGACGTGGCCGCCACAGTTACCACAGTGGGACAGGCGCTTGAACTGATCAAGAACGCTGTGGAAGGGGCCTGAACCCCGCGGCCCGTACATGAGTCCGTCCGCTGACAGGCGCCGGAACAGGGGCTGAAAATTTGCTGATTGCTGGCAGTGTGGGAATGGCCCATACTGCCGGCTTATTGTGCACAGGATAAGAACGGGGGAAGATCTTGTCCTGTGCAGAGTAAGCAGCAGTACGTCAGTCCGGAAATACAAAGGACAGATGAAAGGAATACTTCTATGAAACTGCCTACTCTGGAGCAGCTTGAGGAGAGGATCGGATACCATTTTCAGGACACCTATCTGCTGAACTGTGCCCTGACCCACTCTTCCTGGGCGAATGAGCAGAAAATACACAGATATAAGGATTATGAACGTCTGGAATTTCTGGGAGACGCGGTCCTGGAAATGATTTCCAGCGCTTTTTTATTTCATGAATATCCCGACATGCGGGAAGGAGAGCTGTCCAAACGCAGGGCCGCTCTGGTCTGTGAGCCCTCCCTGGCGGAATGCGCCAGAAAACTGGGCATAGAGCAGCATATCCGGCTGGGCAGGGGTGCGGAAGCAGACGGCGGCAGGGAAAAGGACAGCATCGTTTCGGACGTAATGGAGGCTCTGATCGGAGCCATGTACCTGGATTCCGGATCGGTGCAGGTCGTCAGGGAATTCGTGATGACCCATATCCTGGCCGACGCCGGGGAAAGGCATCTTTTTTATGACGCCAAATCGATCCTGCAGGAGATCGTCCAGAAGGAACAGAAGGCGGTCCGTTATGAGGTACTGGATGAGAGCGGCCCGGGACATGACCGTACCTATACGGTGGCGGTCCTGATCGACGGACAGATGGCCGGGACCGGCCGGGGCAAGTCCAAAAAGAACGCGGAGCAGCAGGCAGCCTTTGAAGCCGTCAGGGCCATACGGGACCGGCAGGAATAAGAAGACCGGCCTGCGCCGGATGAAAACAGACACTTTATGTATCTTAAAAGTATAGAAATACAGGGATTTAAATCCTTTGCCAACAAAATAGAGTTCAAATTCCATAACGGGATCACAGCCATCGTCGGCCCCAACGGCAGCGGCAAGAGCAATGTGGCCGACGCAGTCCGCTGGGTCCTGGGAGAACAGAAGATCAAGCAGCTGCGGGGACATTCCATGCAGGACGTCATCTTCGCCGGGACCGAGATGCGGCGGCCGCTGGGCTTTGCCTATGTGGCCATTACGCTGGACAATTCGGATCACGTCCTGCCGGTCTCCTATGATGAGGTGACGGTGGCCAGGCGCCTCTACCGCAGTGGGGAGAGCGAATATATGATCAACGGCCTGCCCTGCCGGCTCCGGGACATCAATGAGATGTTCTATGATACCGGCATCGGCAAAGAGGGCTACTCGATCATAGGACAGGGCCAGATTGACAGAATTCTGTCCAATAAACCGGAGGACCGGCGGGAACTGTTTGATGAAGCCGCCGGCATTGTCAAGTTCAAACGGCGCAAGATGGCCGCGGTCCGCAAACTGGACAGCGAGAAGGAGAACCTGGTCCGGATCGGGGACATTCTGTCCGAACTGGAGCGCCAGGTGGGGCCTCTGGAGAAGCAGTCTCAGAAGGCGAAGATCTATCTGGATACCCGGGAGGAAATGAAGGGTCTGGAGGTCAATGTTTTCCTGATGGACAATCAGGCCAACACCGCCAGGCTGGAGGAACTGGAAGAAAAGGAAGACATCGCCAGGGACGATCTGGAAGAAGCCAGAGAGCGTTACGACCTGGCCGGTGAGGAATATCAGAAGATCCAGGAGGAGATCTCCGGGACTGACAGGCGGATCGGGGAGACCCGGGACAGGATCGCCGGCGCGGATATAGTCCGCAGCAAGCTGGAAGCGGACATCAGTCTCTTTGAGGAGCAGATCAGTTCGGCCCGGCAGACCATGGAGCACTATGAGGGACGCAGGACCCGTCTGCAGGACCAGATCGGCCGCCAGCAGCAGGAATATGACGCCACCCGGGCCCGTACCGAAGCAATGGGACAGGAACTGGAGCGCCTGCGCCGTTCCCGCAGGGAGGCCTTTGACAGCCTCTGCAATATCCAGGCCAGGGCCCTGCAGGCCAATGACCGTCTGGAACAGGCCAGGAACGGACTGCTCCATATCATTGAGGAGAGAGGCTCCCTTAAATCCCGCCAGGCAGGTCTGGCTGCCCGCCAGGAAGAGAACCGCAGACGGCGGGAGGAGCTGGCACAGCGGATCGACCGGATTCAGGACAGCGAACAGGAGCAGGAACAGAAGATCCGGGAATACCAGGATCAGTTCGAGGAGATCAGCGGCAGGATCGTCCGTCTGCGGCAGGAGCAGAAGGAGACGGCAGAGGCCATCGACAGTAAAAAGCCCCTGCTGACAGCAGCCGACCAGGACCTGCGGCGGGTCCAGCTGGCTTACCATCAGGAAAAGTCCCGGCTGGATGCCCTGATCAACATGACGGAACGCTATGAGGGCTTTGGCGGCAGCGTCCGCCGGGTCATGGAAGAGAAGAAACGGGAGCCGGGCCTGATCGGCGTCGTTGCCGATCTCTTCAAAACAGACCAGAAATACGAGACTGCCATCGAGGTCGCCCTGGGCGGCAGGATTCAGAATATCGTGACGGACAACTCGGCTACGGCAGGACGCATGATCCGCATGCTCAAGGACCGCAAGGCCGGCCGGGCCACCTTCCTGCCCCTTTCCGATATACAGGGAGGACAGGGCTTCCGGGATCCCCAGGTTCTGGGCGAGGAAGGCGTGATCGGGCCGGCGGACTCCCTGCTGCAGACAGAGCAGAGATTCCGGCCGGTGGCTTCCTATCTGCTGGGCAGGATCATCATTGTCGATACCTATGACCGGGCGGTCTCCATCCGCCGCAAATACGGCAGCCGGATCAGTATGGTCACCCTGGAGGGGGAACAGTTCACGCCCGGCGGCGCCATCAGCGGCGGCTCTTTCCGCAGCGGCGGAAATCTCCTGGGCAGAAGACGGGAGATGGCGGAGCTCCGGGACAGGATCGCCCGCTATGAAGAGGAGCAGGACCGGATCGAGGACCGGATCGAAGAGATCAAGAAAGACCGGACCGATCTGCGGGCCAGGGCCGAGACCCTGCGGATGGAACTGCAGCGCTGCGTGCTGGCCCAGAATACGGCCCGTATGAATATCATTACGGAACAGGAAAAACAGAAGGAATCGGCAGACTCCCGGGAGGAGATCCTGAAGGAGCAGCAGGAACTGGAAGCCCAGACCGCGGCCCTGGAGGAGGAACTGAAAGCCGCCGGCAGGGCCATCAGCCAGTCCGGCAGCCGGGAGGAGACCCTGACCGGCGATGCCGACAGTCTCGAAGAGGAACTGGACGCCCTGCAGCAGGCTGAGACAGACCAGCAGGCCGTTGTCAGCAAATGGGAGCTGGAGCTGCAGAAAGCAGACCAGCAGGCCGCCTATGAGCGTCAGAACGCGGACCGGATCCGGGAGGAACTGGAAGGCCTGCGGGAGGAAATGACAGAAGCAGAGGAAGGCATCCGCGCCGCCCGGCAGAGCATCGCGGAGAAGGAAAAAGCCATTGCGGAGACCCGGTCCGGCATGGACAGGGGCAGCAGTGAAAGGGAAAAGGAAAAGGCCCTCCTGCGCCGCTGGCAGGAACAGAGAGAGGATCTGGACGTCCGTCAGAAGAAATGCTTTTCCGACCGGGAAAAACTGGCCGCCAGGACCGCCTCCCTGGATAAGGAGCTGCTGCGGCTGACCTCCGCGGAGGAAAGGATCCGGGAGAAGGTCGACAGCCTGGTCTCCTATATGTGGGAGGAATACGGACTTACCATGTCGGAGGCGGCCGCCCTGCGCGATCCTTCCCTGACGGACCTGACCGCCATGCGGGCACAGGTCGGCAAGCTCAAACGCAGGATCAAAGATCTGGGCAGCGTCAATGTCAACGCCATTGAAGAATACAGGGAGCTGATGGAACGGTATACCTTCCAGAAGCGCCAGTACGACGATCTGACCGACGCCACCGGCAAACTGGAAAAGATCATTGAAGAGCTGGATGAAGCCATGCGCAGGCAGTTCAAAGAGGAATTTCAGAAGATCATGACGGAATTCGACCGGGTCTTCAAGGAACTCTTCGGAGGCGGCAGCGGCCGCCTGGAGCTGATGGAGGATATGGATATCCTGGAAGCGGGCGTCCGTGTCATCGCCCAGCCTCCGGGCAAGAAACTGCAGAATATGATGCAGCTTTCCGGCGGTGAGAAGGCCCTGACAGCCATCTCGCTCCTGTTCGCCATCCAGAACCTCAAGCCCTCCCCTTTCTGCCTGCTGGATGAGATCGAGGCGGCGCTGGACGAGAGCAACGTGACCCGTTTCTCGGGTTATCTGCATAAACTGACGGAACATACACAGTTCATTGTTATCACACACAGAAGGGGTACTATGGAAGAGGCGGACCGCCTCTACGGTATCACCATGCAGGAAAAGGGTGTCTCCGCGCTGGTCAGCGTTTCGCTGGTCGAGGCATCCCTTGACGACTGATAAAGGAGGACATACAGGATATGGCCAAGGAAGAAAAGAAAGGCTTTTTTGCCAGACTGAAAGAAGGGCTGGCCAAGACCCGTGCCAATATCACCGACAACATGGATATGGTCTTCGCCTCCTATGACAAGGTGACCGACGAGTTCCTGGAGGAACTGGAGGAGACCATGATCATGGGCGACATCGGCGTAAAGACCACAGAAGAGCTGCTGGACCATCTGCGCCAGCAGGTCAAAGAGGAGAAGATCCGCTGGGCGGCCGACTGCCGGCAGGAGCTGCTTCTGGCCATCCGGAATCAGATGAAGCAGGGAAAAGACGCCTACGACTTTGAAAAAGGCCCGGCCGTCATACTGGTCATCGGCGTCAACGGCGTTGGCAAGACCACTTCCATCGGCAAGCTGGCGGCCAACTACAGGAACCAGGGAAAGAAAGTCCTGATCGCTTCCGCCGATACCTTCCGGGCGGCCGCCAATGAACAGCTGGCCGAATGGGCCAGAAGGGCGGATGTGGACATCATCAGCGGCCATGAAGGGTCCGACCCCGCCAGCGTGGTCTTTGACGCGGTCAACGCTGCCAAAGCCAGAAAGACCGACCTGCTCTTCTGCGATACGGCAGGCAGGCTCCATAATAAAAAGAACCTGATGAACGAGCTGGCCAAGATCGACCGGGTCATCAGCCGGGAATATCCCGGATGCATCCGGGAGAACTGGGTCGTTCTGGACGGCACCACCGGTCAGAACGCCATTTCCCAGGCCCGGGAATTCGCCTCTGTCACCAACCTGACCGGCATTATTCTGACCAAAATGGACGGCACCGCCAAAGGCGGCATTGCCATCGCGGTCCAGAATGAACTGGGCATTCCCGTCAAATTCATCGGTGTCGGCGAGAAACTGGAAGACCTGCAGAAATTCAATCCCGACGAGTTCGTGGACGCCCTTTTCTACTGATCGTTTTCTGTGAAAGGAAGCGGCAGGCACACAGCCGGTCCCGGTATATTACAACAGTGAGGAAATACAGATGAGTGAAGCATTATCATTGGACAGATTTGAACAGGCTTATGAGACCGTCAGAAAAGTAACCCTGGATACCAGCCTGATCTATTCCGATTATCTGACAGAGAAGACAGGGGGCAAAGTCTATCTGAAGCCCGAAAACATGCAGCGTACCGGCGCTTACAAGGTCCGGGGCGCCTACTACAAAATCAGCACCCTCAGCCCGGAGGAAAGGGACAGGGGCCTGATCACCGCCTCTGCCGGCAACCATGCCCAGGGCGTGGCCTACGCGGCCAGGGAATTCGGGGCCAGGGCGGTCATCGTCATGCCCACCGGCACCCCCCTGATCAAGATCAACCGGACCAGGGCCCTGGGGGCCGAGGTCGTCCTGTTCGGGGATGTCTACGATGAAGCCTGCGATCATGCATACCGGCTGGCCGAGGAGAACGGCTATACGTTCATTCATCCTTTTGACGATCCCGATGTGGCGACAGGCCAGGGCACCATTGCCATGGAGATCATCAAGGACCTGCCCCTGGTAGACATGATCCTGGTCCCCGTAGGAGGGGGCGGCCTGGCCACCGGCGTCGCCACCCTTGCCAAATATTTAAAACCCAATGTGAAGGTGATCGGCGTGGAGCCCGCCGGGGCGGCCTGTCTGAAAGCCTCCCTGCGGGAAGGCAAAGTCGTGACCCTGCCCGATGTCAATACCATTGCGGACGGTACCGCGGTCAAGACCCCCGGCGTCCGGATCTTCCCCTGGCTGCAGCAGAACCTGGACGAAGTCATCACGGTGCCCGATGAGGAGCTGGTCACAGCTTTTCTGGACATGGTGGAAAACCACAAGATGGTCGTTGAGAACTCCGGCCTGCTGACCGTGGCGGCCCTTGGCCACATCGACTGCAGGGGCAAAAAGGTCGTTTCTGTCCTGTCCGGCGGCAACATGGATATCATTACCATGTCTTCCGTGGTCCAGCAGGGCCTGATCTTCCGGGACCGTATCTTTACTGTATCGGTCCTTCTTCCGGATAAGCCGGGCGAACTGCACAGAGTATCCGGAGTCCTGGCGGATATGAAGGGCAATGTCATCAAACTGGAGCACAACCAGTTCGTGTCCATCAACCGCAATTCCGCCGTGGAGCTGCGGATCACCATTGAAGCCTTTGGCACCGACCACAAAAACCAGATCATCAGCCGGCTCAAAGAGGAGGGCTATGGCCCCAGGCTGGTCAGCACCAATATCTGACCGGATCCGGGGCGCCGCCCGTCAGCAGCGGAGGTGTGATTTTGAAAGATACAAGAGCGGATAAAAAGAGCAGAGTGAAACTGAGAGGCATCTATCTGTTCAATATCATATTGATGAGTGTGATCTCCCTGGTCTCCCTGTGCGGGCTCCTGATCATGATCTTCATGCCGGATACTTATACCCGCAGGGATGTGGAAGAGGCCGGTGAAGAGGCAAAGGCCCAGGTGCTGGACAGTCTCAAGAACGATCTGGAGCAGACCGGCGACCCGCTGGAAGCCATCCGCAGCCAGTACCGGGATTATCTGGTCGTCGCCCAGAATGACTCCTATAACTTCTATCAGATTCTGGACAATGTACCCCGCCACAATCTGCAGGAAGACGGTTTTTACCGGGACGAGGAGGGCAGACAGGCCTACAGTGATACCAAAGGAAGATACTCCGAGAACGGCCTGACCGTGACAGAGGCCAACGGGACCATTGACTGGGAAACAGTCTCTGACCAGTCCATTGATTACGCTTTTATCAGTATGGGCCGGTATAATTCGGAAAAATATCTGATCGAGGACAGCCGCTGGGTCGAAAATCTGACCGGCGCTTCCGAAGCGGGGCTGGATGCCGGCGTCCGGATCACTGTCAAGATCTATGACAAGGAATCCGGTAAGGAGCAGGGCCGGGAGGTGATCCAGAAACTGCAGGAAAAGGCCCCTGATTTCAGGGGAACCGTCGCTGTGCTTGTGGCAGAGGATTTCGGCAGGGCTTCGGAGGAACAGACGGAGCGGGTCACCTCCGGCGTCGTCGCCTTCTGCAGGGCCCTGGATAATGCCGGTTATACGCCGGTCGTGGCGGGAGACCTGCTCAATCTGTGCGGCCTGCTGGATCTGGGCAGGCTCAAGAACTATGAAAAATGGATCTCGGATTATGGTAATGTCCCCTATTATCCTTATGAATTCGTCTATTGGGATTACGGCAGGGGCAGCCAGATCAACGGGATCGAGGGCCGGGTCTTCCTGTCCATGCGGATCAGGGACGCCTCCTGATGGAACGCGGCGTCAGACTTCCGGCCCACACCCTGGTCAAGAAAAAATACTTGACATCCCGGAAGCCAGCATATAGAATAGGACAGGTCAGGTTATTCCGGCCTGTTCTTTTTATGCCTTCCGATATGGAACGGTTCGCCTTATGGCAGGGAACAGGGCCGGCAGATGGGAGCCGCAATGGAAAATATTGTTGAACAGGGACTGCTCTTTGATTTTTACGGGCAGCTGCTGACCCCCCACCAGCAGAAAATCTACAGGCTGGCGGTCTACGAGGACCTTTCACTGAATGAGATCGCGGAGACAGAAGGAATCAGCAAACAGGCAGTACATGACCTGATCCGGCGTACCACCCGGATCATGCAGCGGTATGAGGAACATCTGGGCATGATCGGGCGTTTTGACAAGATCCGCCGGAGCGCGGACAGGCTGATCGGAGCCGCTTCCTCTATGGAGGATGGGAAAGATTTCCGTCAGCTGGTCCTGCAGGCGGCAGAACAAATCAAAAAGGATCTGGAATAAATGGCATTTGACAGTTTAACAGATAAGCTGAATAACATATTCAGGAACCTGCGCGGCAAGGGACGTCTGACAGAAGCGGACGTCAAGGCAGCGCTGCGTGAGGTCAAGATGGCCCTGCTGGAAGCGGACGTCAATTTCAAGGTGGTCCGCCAGTTCACCAAATCCATTGAGGAACGGGCCATCGGCGAAGACGTCATGCACGGACTGAATCCGGCCCAGATGGTCATTAAGATCGTCAATGAGGAACTGACCCGGCTGATGGGCTCCGAGACCACGGAGATCACCCTTCTGCCCGGCGGACAGACCACCGTCATCATGATGGCCGGCCTCCAGGGTGCCGGTAAAACGACAACGGCCGCCAAGATCGCCGGCAAGATGAAATCAAGGGGCAGAAAGCCCCTGCTGGTCGCGCTGGACGTTTACAGACCGGCTGCGATCAAACAGCTGCAGGTCAACGGCGACAAGGTGGGCGTTGAGGTCTTCACCATGGGAGACCGGTACAAGCCCGCAGACATAGCGAAGGAAGCCATGCGCCACGCGGCGGCCAACGGCGAGAACGTGGTCCTGCTGGATACGGCGGGCCGTCTGCAGATCGATGAAGGCATGATGCAGGAGCTGGCCGATATCAAAGAGGCCGTGACTGTGCATGAGACCCTGCTGGTGGTCGACGCCATGACCGGTCAGGAGGCAGTCAATGTCGCGAAGACTTTCGATGAGAAGGTCGGTATTGACGGCGTCATCCTTTCCAAGATGGACGGCGATACCCGCGGCGGCGCGGCCCTTTCCATCAAGGCTGTTACCGGCAAGCCTATCCTCTATGTAGGTATGGGTGAGAAGCTGGAGGATCTGGAGCAGTTCTATCCCGACCGTATGGCCAGCCGGATCCTGGGCATGGGAGATGTCCTGACCCTCATCGACAAGGCCCAGGCTTCCCTGGACAAGCAGGATGAGGAAAACAGCAGGGACATGGCCGCCAGGCTCAAAAAGGGCAGGTTCGATTTCAACGACTACCTGGAGAGCATGAAGCAGATGCGTAAGATGGGCGGATTGTCCAGCATCCTGGGCATGCTGCCCGGCATGGGCATCAACCGGAATGACCTGGAGAACGCCATCGACGAAAAGCAGCTCAAGCGGACAGAAGCCATCATCCTGAGCATGACCCCGGACGAGCGGGCCAACCCCAGGCTCCTGACGCCCCAGAGGAAATACAGGATCGCCAAAGGCTCAGGCAACAGCGTGGCGGAGGTCAACCGCTTTATCAAGCAGTTCACACAGATGCAGAAAATGATGAAACAGATGCCCAAAGGCCGGCGCCGCGGCGGCGGATTCGGCGGCATGGGCGGTCTGGGCGGCTTGATGGGCGGCAAAAGGGGCGGCTTCCCCTTCTGACCCCGGGTCCGTCCGGATAACGGAATATGACAGAAGCAAAATTTTGTCATACATAAAATCAGCGTTATACAAAAATCAGTAATATAAAGCAGTATAAATCAATAATATCAAGAAGCGACAGATCCCGGACACAGCGTCCCGTTCTGATATAAATTAGAAAAAAGACCATAGAAATAGCAAGGAGGAAGAAATGGTTAAGATCAGACTTACAAGAATCGGCGAGAAGAAGGTACCTTTTTACAGAATTGTCGTAGCAGACGCCCTGACCCCCAGGAGCGGCCGTGCCATCGATACCATCGGCACCTATGATCCCAACACAGATCCCAGCACCGTCAAGGTTGATGTCGAGGCTGCAAAGAAATGGCTTGCAAACGGCGCACAGCCCACTACCGCTGTCAAAAAACTTTTCAAGCAGGCAGGGATTAAATAAGAAAGCTTTTCCTGACCTTATGATCGGAAGGAAATCAGAATGAAAGAAATTGTAGAAGTTATCGCGAAAGCACTGGTAGACCATCCCGAAGAGGTCGTTGTGACCGAAAAGCAGGATGGTAAAGATATCAGGATCCAGCTTCACGTCGCACCTTCTGATATGGGAAAAGTAATCGGCAGACAGGGCAGGATTGCCAAAGCAATACGTTCTGTCGTAAAAGCAGCTTCTTCCAGAGAAGAATACAGAGTGGATGTGGACATTCAGAATTAAAAGTCAGGGCGGCAGCGGAAACTGCCGCCTGCTTAATTTAATTTAAATTTAAATATTTATATTTAAATTTAAATTTGTAAAAGACCACCAGGCAGCGGCCCCGCGGTTCCGGACAGATCCGGCTCACGGGCCGTGGGAGGAAGAAATGACAGAAGAATTTCGAATCGGCGTCATAAGCAGTACGCACGGGCTCCGGGGAGACGTGAAGGTCTTTCCGACCACAGATGATCCCGCCCGTTTCCGGGATGTGAAGGAAGTGATCCTGGATACAGGCAGAGAGCGCAGAAGGCTCAGAGTCCGCAAGGTCAGCTTTTTCAAGAAATTCGTGATCATCGGATTCGAGGGGCTGGACCGGATCGAGGACGTGGAGCGCATGCGGGGCGCGGACCTGCTGGTCAGCAGGGAGGATGCCCTGCCCCTGGAGGAAGGGGAATACTATGTGCCCGATCTGCTGGGACTCAGGGTCGTGACGGAAGAGGGGACCGAGCTGGGTAAGATCCGGGACGTCCTTTTCACCGGCGCCAATGATGTTTACTGCGTGCAGCGGCCGGGCCAGGGACAGAAGGATCTGCTGATCCCCGTGATTGAAGACTGTATCAAAGAAGTCAACCTGGAGGAAGGGTACGTGAAGGTCTGGCTGATGCCGGGACTTCTGGACCTGTAACGGAGGACGGTATGCGGTTTCATGTACTGACATTGTTTCCGGAAATGATTGAACAGGGCATTGCCACCAGTATCCTGGGCCGGGCTATGGACCGGGGGCTGCTGTCCCTGGAAGCGGTCAATATCCGTGACTATACCGCCAGCAAACATAAGAAGGTCGATGATTATACCTACGGCGGAGGCGCCGGCATGCTGATGCAGGCCCAGCCGGTCTATGACGCCTGGCAGGCAGTCCAGGACAGGATCGGAGACCGGAAGGCAAGGGTCGTCTATATGACGCCCCAGGGGGCTGTCTTCAACCAGTCCATTGCCCGGGAGCTGGCGCAGGAGGAGGATCTGATCATCCTCTGCGGCCACTACGAAGGAATTGACGAAAGGGTCCTGGAGGAGATCGTCACAGACAACATATCCATCGGTGATTATGTCCTGACCGGCGGCGAGCTGCCGGCCATGGTCCTGATCGACGCGGTCTCCCGCATGATTCCCGGCGTCCTCAATAACCATGATTCGGCCGAGACCGATTCCTTCATGAACGGACTGCTGGAATATCCCCAGTATTCCAGACCGGAGGAATGGCGGGGGAAAAAGGTACCGGAGATCCTTTTGTCCGGCGACCACGCCAAAGTGGACGCCTGGCGTCTGGACCAGTCGGTACAGCGGACCCGGGAAAGACGGCCGGACCTCTATCAGGCCTTTATGGAAGCCCACCCGGATTACGGAAAGCCCAAAAAGAAACGAAGAAAAAAAACCGGGGACCAGGAAAATTTATAGTTGCATTGGTACACGGTTTGTGATAAATTATCAATGTTGCGTTACAATATTTTAGAGATGGTCCACTGCCGCCGCAGGCCGGACAGACGCCTGCCGGGATTGTAATGAGAATCCCCTTTAAGTCACAGGACTTACCAATATAGAGGCAAGAACATCCGTAGAATAAGGAGAACAAAATGAACCAGGAAATCATCAAAGAGCTCGAGAAAGAGCAGCTGAAATCTGAAGTACCCCAGTTCCACGTTGGTGACACAGTACGTGTCGCGAACAGGATCAAGGAAGGCAACCGCGAAAGAGTACAGATCTTCGAAGGCACAGTCCTCAAGATCCAGGGCGGCGGCGCAAGGACTACCTTTACCGTTCGTAAAGAATCCTCCGGTATCGGCGTCGAGAAGACATGGCCCCTGCACTCCCCTAACGTAGAAGGCGTTACCGTTGTAAGAGAAGGTAAGGTCAGAAGGAAAAAACTCTTCTATCTGCGTCAGCTCAGCGGCAAGAAGGCAAGAGTCAAAGCCAAGAACAACAGATAATCAGATTAAGCAGAGCCGTACTGAAAAGTGCGGCTCTTTTGATAATGTATTATTATAAACAGGATTATAAAAGAATGATCAGCTGCAGCTTTGGAAGATACAGTAATACCGCATTCTGACAGGAGGTATACATGGCGGATTATCAGTGGTATCCCGGACATATGACAAAAGCAAAAAGGATGATGCAGGAAAACATCAAACTGGTGGACCTGATCATTGAGATCGTGGATGCCAGGATTCCCCTGAGCAGCCGCAATCCGGATATAGACGGACTGGCCGCGGGCAAGTCCAGGATCATGCTCATGAGCAAGGCGGACCTGGCCGATCCCGAACGGACCAAAGCTTTCTGTAAATATTATGAAGGAAAGGGGTTCCAGGTCGTCGCCCTGGACGCCAGGACCCGCAAGGCCAATGAGCAGATCCGGGCCAGCGTCCAGAAGGCCTGTCAGGCCAAAATAGAGCGGGACAGAAAGAGGGGCATCGTGGGCCGTCCTCTCCGGGCCATGGTCGTGGGCATCCCCAATGTGGGTAAATCCACTTTCATCAATTCTTTCGCGGGCAGGGCCAGCGCCAAAACCGGCAACAAGCCCGGCGTTACCAAGGGGAAACAGTGGATCCGTCTTAATAAGAACCTGGACCTGCTGGATACGCCAGGTATTCTCTGGCCCAAATTCGAGGATCAGCAGGTGGGAATCCGTCTGGCCCTGGTCAGCGCCATCCGGGAGGAGCTTCTGGATATCAATGAGCTTTCCCTCTGGCTGCTGGATTACCTGCAGAAGGAATACCCCGGCGTGGTCCAGGGCAAGTACGCCCGGGAGGGAGAGACCTTTCCGGAAGATCTGACCATGGTACAGCTCCTGGAGGCCATTGCCGTCAGCAGGAACCTCCTGGTCAAAGGAGGAGAGCCGGATTACCAGCGGACCTCCAAAATGCTGCTGGATGACTATAAGAACGGACGGACCGGCCGGATCTCTCTGGAGAACGTACCCGCCGGAGAGTCCTGAAAGACCCGCCCGTATCTGCAAGGAGGCAGGACCATTGAAAAAAGTACTGGGCTATACAGCCTATTTTCTTGCCGTTATTTTGTTTTCGGTCTTTTTTATCCGCTATATAGGGCAGCGTACCATTGTAGAGGGCAACTCCATGCTGCCTGCCCTGGCGGACGGGGACCAGCTGGTCTCGGACAAGGCCAGCTACCGCTTCCGGGATCCGGAGCGGTTTGAGATCATCTTCTTTCCTTATGAATATGAAGAGGGTGCCTACTATATTAAAAGAATCGTCGGCCTGCCGGGCGAGACGGTCCGGATCGACACGGACGGGAACATTTATATCAACGGGGAGCTCCTGGAGGAGCATTACGGTCTGGAGCCCATCGAATACGCGGGCCTGGCGGAAGAGGAGATCACCCTGGGAGAGGACGAGTATTTTGTCCTGGGAGACAACCGCAATATCAGCAAGGACAGCCGCTACTCCGATGTGGGCAACATCCGGCGGGAGGACATCATAGGCAGGGTCATCTTCCGGATCTATCCCCTGTACGCCATAGGGCCCGTCCAATAGAGGCGGACAGGCGGCCTGTAAAGAGGAAGACTATGACAGAGAAACAGAAAGCGAAACTGGAACAGGAAAAGCTGCGCGCAGCCGGCATGCGGGCCTTTGAACAGGAAGCGGCCGGGCAGTACGGGAAAGACGGCCTGATCTGCGGTATTGATGAAGCGGGCAGAGGCCCGCTGGCCGGACCTGTGGCGGCTGGTGCGGTGATCCTGCCGGCAGACCATGAGATCCTCTGGCTCAACGATTCCAAAAAGCTCAGTCCCAAAAAAAGGGACATGCTTTATGACCAGATCCGGGAGGAGGCCCTGGCCTGGGCCGTGGTCATGATTGGACCGGACCGGATCGACCGGATCAATATCCTGCAGGCGGACTATGAAGCCATGCGGCTGGCCGTACAGGCTTTACAGCCGGTCCCGTCAGTCCTGCTCAATGACGCGGTGACCATCCCCGGCCTGGAGATCCCCCAGGTACCCATTATCAAAGGGGACGCCAAATGTCTGTCCATTGCGGCGGCCAGTATCCTGGCCAAGGTCACCAGGGACAGATACATGGAACAGCTGGACAGCGTCTATCCCGGATACGGCTTTGCAGGACATAAGGGTTACGGGACAAAGCAGCATACACAGGCCCTGCGGGAACTGGGGCCCTGCCCTGCCCACAGGCGCAGCTTTATCGGAAACTACGCGGATCTTTCCGCAATCGGCCCGGCGGAAGATCCGGAAGGGATCTTTCCGATGATCCTGTCCGGCGGCTGCGGCAGGCGGCCGGA